>Ga0315912_10001764_pt1 | contig 25088 bp, 23 predicted proteins | sample VfabasoilMG_FD_204469 | JGI IMG/M metagenome (GOLD analysis project Ga0315912, IMG submission 204469) | Garden soil microbial communities collected in Santa Monica, California, United States - V. faba soil | ecosystem: Environmental > Terrestrial > Soil > Garden | place: USA: California... | reverse complement strand
CAAAGTTATCACGCGCGCCTTTGGGTGGAGCTTCGGTGTAGAGGGCGATGGATTGCCAAATGCCCTTTTGCACCGCGCCCGGCAGTTTGTGCGGGTCGGGCGGGTTGAGCGCCAACACGCGGAACTTGTCATCTTTCACCCGCGCGCGCGCTTGCGCCAACTCGGCGGCGGAGACCGTCAGGGGTTGGTTGGAACGATCCGCCACTTGCACTCGGCCATTTTCATAGCCATACACCAAGAGCGGCAACATGCCCCACCAATTTTTATCGGCGGGCAAGCGGTTGTAGGACAGGCTGAAAATATCCGCCCAAACGATGGCCGGCCGCCCGCTCTCCAAGACTTCGAGCAGGTTGCGCTCGCCGATTTTCGGATCGCTCGTTTGGAAAATATCTTGGGCAATGCCTAAGCGTTCCAACACTGTGTTGAGCGGGTCGAAGGTGTTGCGCGTGAGCAAGACGACGTGCGGGTCGTAGCCTTTGTAGTCAAACGTAAAATAACCGAACACCGCGCCGCCGCTGACGCCCATGAGCAAGGCCTCGGAGTAGGGTTGTTTGGTATGGGGCGCTTTTACACCTTGATAGGCCAGCGCGTTATGTACTGGGCCGGTCTCATAATGGCGTCCGGCGAATTGGGTATAGTGAGGTAAAGTGGGCATGGCGAGTTCCTGTGGGAATGATGGCCTGATTATATGGAAATCGCGCAGGGAGTGGGGGAAAGAGGGATATGCTATGCAGTTATTCTTTAAACTCTGAACTTACACAAATGTAGCGAAAAATGCACCTTGATGGTTCGGCATGGTGAGCGTGCCGAACCATCACCATGTCGAAAGGTGCGTTTTCGCCGCTTTCGGCAGGCTTCGACAGGCTCAGCCTGCGCGTTTGCGTCAGTCCAGAACTGATTAAGCAGCCAGACTCAGGGCCGGAACGGCGATAGAATTTTACGCAATCGCGAGGAGGCTCTATGCCGCTCAAAATCGTCTTGCTCACACCGCGCCGTCAGTTTATTGCAAACCGGTCTGGGTTGGGGTATCAAATCCCGCTGGGGTTGGTGTTATTGGGCGGGCCTTTGCTCGATGCAGGGCATCGAGTATGGCTGATTGATAACGACGTGCGAGGTTGGGATGACGCGACGCTCGTGGCTGAGCTAGCGCGCCTCGCCCCCGATTGTGTTTTGCTAGGGCATACCGGTTCGACGGCGGCCCATCCCGTTGCCATACAAACGGCACGCGCCCTCCGGGACTACTTTCCATACCTCAAAATTGTGTATGGCGGGGTTTATCCCACGTATGCGGCGCAGAGTGTGCTCGCCGAAAATTCGGCGGTGGATGTCATCGTGTGCGGCGAAGGGGAAGTGACGACGCTCAACTTGATGCGCGTCTTAGAACAGGGCGGCGACCTAGCGACTGTGGCGGGCATTGCTTGGCGGAATGGCGCACGCGTCAAACTTAATCCAGCTCGACCTCCGATCACCTGTTTAGATGAGTATCGTCCGGGGTGGGAATTAGTCACTTGGGAAGACTATCAATTGTTCGGGTTCGGACGCGCGGCGGGTATGCAATTTAGTCGCGGCTGTCCTTTAGATTGCGCCTATTGCGGGCAGTGGGCCTTTTGGCGTAAATGGCGGCATCGTTCACCCGCCAATGTCGCCCAAGAACTGACCCAACTGCGCCACCGGTATGACGTGCGCATTGTGTGGTTTGCCGACGAGAACTTTGGGGCGGATCCAGCCGTGGCGCAAGCGTTGTTGCAACAACTGGTAGAACGCAACCTCGGCTTGTCGCTCAATGTAAATTTAACCGCGGCCGATGTCGCGCGCGACACATCGCTGATGCCGCTTTATAAACGGGCTGGGGTGGACAATGTGGTCATGGGCATCGAGGCGTTTGATGACGCAGTCCTCGCCAGTGTTCGCAAAAACAATCCGGTGCAAGTGAGCACCCAAGCCGTGCAAGCCTTGCGCGCCAACCATATAGTCAGCCTCGTCAATGTCATTTATGGCTTGGCCCATGAAAGCCCCGCTACCCTGTGGCGCACGTTGACTGAACTGCTGGCGCTTGACCCAGATGTGGTCAACGCCGTTTATCTCACGCCTCATTTTTGGACGCCCCTGGGCAAGGCGGCCCGCGCGAGCGACATCATTCAACCGGATCAAGCCCGGTGGACATATCGCAATCAGGTGATCCACACCCCCGAGCTGTCGCCGACCCAATTGTTTTTAGGCGTCAAATTGACCGAGGGTTTGTTTCATACGCGCCCGCGCGCGTTGTGGCGGATGGCGTTTGACTCCGATGCGCGTTTTCGGCAAATCTTACGCGAATACTTTTTAGTTGGCGCACGGGTCGTGTTGGCTGAATTGGCCGAATTTATGTGGGACACGGCGTGGGTTCAACCCCATCAACTCGTGGAAGTGCCGGGCTATCCGCGCAAACAAAGTGTTGATTAACGTTTGCTAGAGGTATTGGCCCACCGCCAGCGCACCCCCACCGGATAGCCGATCATCTTTGCCAAGTCACCTACCACGCGCAGACCTGGCACATAGCTGAGCGCCAGCAAACGCTCGCGCCAAGACAGCGGGGTGAGCTTCGGCCATAAGCGGCGCAAAGGCGTGCGAATGTAAACCAACCCAGCGCCCAACCCCACCCACCACAACCAACCGCTGACGGTGAGGGCGGCATATATCAGCAAAGGTGCCGCCACTAAATAAGTAAAGTAGCGCACCAGATGGATGCGTGGAAACAAATTTGCCTTGCCATCACCGCGCGCATATAAGTAATATTGTTTGGCAAAGGCGCGCCAATGTTGACGTGGGCGAAAGTGAACGCGCGCCTCCGGCACAAATCGAAACGGGCCGTAATGTTGCCGAGTGTTGAGGTCAAAGATCACATCTTCGCAATAATCCAGCCATTCGGGGTAGCCGCTGGTCTGCTCCCACACGCTTCGCCGAAAGGCGACACTGCGGCTAGAGGGCAGATAAGTGGCCGGGTTGATCTCACGCGCTTCGGGGAGGGTCGTCGCGCCTAACGCGATTTCAAACACGGTTTGGGGATCGGATTGAAAGAAGCCCGCGACCGCGTTGACAGCGGCCTGCTCGAAAGGCGCGAGCAGTTTCTCCAGCCAATCGGGTTCACACCACACCCCCGCATCCGTTACTGCGATCACCTCGCCACCCGCCGCGCGGATCGCCACATTGCGCCCGCGTGAGATGTTCGCCCCCGGGGCCTCGAGGATCGTCAAAGGCAGGCGCGCCGTATATTCGCGCAAGATCGCCAGCGTGTTGTCGAGTGAACCGCCATCCGCGATCACCACTTCATCGGGCGGACGGGTTTGAGTCAGCAGAGAGTCTAACAACGGACGGAGCGCGTCGCCTTCGTTGAGGACGGTGAGGATGAGCGAGACTTTCATTTGGCGCGATTATAGAAGAGAATTGGAGGATTAGAGGATTGGAAGTTAGAGTACAAATGACGCAAATATAGAGATTTCCTTTTACATCAACAACGTTCACCCTGAGCGCGCAGTGCGTTTTTCGCCGCGCAGTCGAAGGGGTGTTGTAAATCGGAAAGGAGACCACTACAAATAGCTTATCTCTTAAAATCCATTCGTGGCATTCGCTCATTCGTGATAAATCCTTTGGCTCGAACAAATACCTATGCTTGAAATAATGATCACTTCTCTCTCCCATGCAGGTGAAGGCGTGGGGCGACATGACGGTCGCGCGGTCTTTGTGCCGTTTGCGCTTCCTGGCGAAACGGTACGGGTGGAATTGGTTGAAGAAAAGCCCACCTTTGCCCGCGCGCGTTTGCTGGAAGTCCTCACACCGGTGCCAGAACGCTGTGCACCACCTTGCCCGCATCATTTCACCGTGCAAAATTCGGCGGCATGTGGCGGCTGTCAGTTGCAACATCTTACCTATGCCGCGCAACTAGCGTTTAAGCAACAAGTGGTGAGCGAGCAATTTAAACGCATTGGTGGGTTTACCGACCCGCCGGTGCGGGCGACCCTCCCCGCACCCGATCCGTTTCATTATCGCAACTATGTGCAATTTTCACTCACGCCTGAAGGCCGTTTGGGATTTCGCTCCGCACACGCGCGCGCCATTCTCCCGATTGAAACGTGCCATTTGCTCCACCCCACGCTCGCCGCGTTATTACCCCAGCTCGCCATCGAGTCGGCGCTCGAAGTGGAACGGTTGAGCTTGCGCGTGGGCGCGGAGGATGAGCCGCTGATCATTTTTGAGTCAGCGGCGGATGCCCCCGACCTAGAACTCGACCTCCCCGTGTCCGCCGCCTTGTTGCGGCCAACAGGTGAGTCGTTTCCGCTCATCGGCGTGGACTATGTGGTCGAGCAAGTGCGCGGGCGCGCCTTCAAAGTTTCGGCGGGATCATTCTTCCAAACGCACACTGCGCAAGCCGAGACCCTGGTGACGCTGGTGCTGGAGGCATTGGCCTTGCACGGCGCTGAGATCGTCTTAGATTTATATTGCGGCGTTGGGTTGTTCTCGGCGTTTATTGCTCCCCACGTTAAAAAAGTGATCGGCGTAGAAACCTTCGCGCCCGCGGTGAACGACGCCGCTGAAAACCTAGATGAATTTGAGAACATAGAGATTTATCAAGCGCCCGCCGAAGAGGTGTTGCCAACGCTCTCCGAAAAGTTTGAGGCAGTCGTGTTAGACCCGCCGCGCGCCGGTTGTGCCCGCCCGGTAGTAGACGCGCTCATCGCCTCTAACGCGCAACGTTTGGTATATGTCTCGTGCGACCCTGCCACCCTCGCCCGCGACGCCAAGTTGCTGGTGGAAGGGGGCTATGTTTTGCAATCCCTCCAGCCGGTAGATATGTTCCCACAGACGCGGCATGTGGAGTGTGTGGGGGTGTTTAGCAAACCCTAATCTAATTTTGCTTGACTCTGCCCCACCTCCCATCTAAAATTTTGCTTGAAATACTGTGTTTTTACACAGGGTGTCTTTTTATGTTGCGTTTCCGCTCGCTCATCTTAAGTTTGTGCCTCATGTTGGTTTTCACCCAAGCCGTGTTTGCCGACACTTCCTATGTCGTGCAGGCAGGGGACAATCTCACCAAGATTGCTAAACGCTTTAACGTGACGGTGGCGGCGATTGTCAAAGCCAACAACCTATCCAGCGCCAACGCCATCCGCATCGGTCAAACGCTCATCATCCCAGATGGCGCGCCTTCGGCACCGCGCGGCGAGCAAACCTACACCGTGCAACGTGGCGACTCGTTGACCCGCATCGCGGCCAAGTTCAAGATTATGGTCAAGGCACTCAAGGCGGCAAATAATCTTAAATCCGACACACTCCAAATTGGGCAAACACTGATCATCCCCGGTAGCCCAGTTGCCGCACCTGCGCCTAGCACGACAGCCACACCAATTGCTCCAACAACTATACTTGGGTTATCCGAGTATGAAAAATTGGCTGAGGGTACACATTCCTATTCGGTAAGGTCAATTAGTCATTGTAGTCAGCAGGACGGATTTGACACGCAATTGACGATAAGTTTTGTAGGTTACGATCAAATGATCCTCGATAGCTTAGATCAAGATCATCCGCTAACCTCGAAAAATTATTCGCGTTCAGGTGAAAATGTTTGGGAGGCAACGCGTGAGTCTTCTGATAAAAGGCTTGAATTTACGATTGTGTTTAATGTAAGTGGCTTTACGCTGATGTTTAAAGTGATTAACACGACACTCAACACGACATTAGCTACTTGCAGCGGAAATTGGTCCCGCCTCACCGACTAGCCTATGTCCATCCACACTGGCCCCGTCCTCGTCGTTGAAGACATTGCCAACATCCGCGACCTGATCGCTTTTCAGCTCAAGTCGCGGGGCTATGTCGTCGTCACAGCCACAGACGGGCAAGATGCGCTTGAAAAGATCGCCGCCGAAAAACCGTCGGTGGTCATTACCGACATCCTCATGCCGCGCGTAGATGGCTTCGCCCTTGCGCACAAACTCCGCACGAACCCGCCCACCGCCAGCATCCCCATCATCTTCCTCTCGGCGACTTATGTATCCGCCGAGGACGAATGCTTTGCCCTTGGCCTCGGCGCGATGCGCTTTTTGCCGAAGCCGGTGGACACCAACGAACTCTATATCGCCATCGCCGATGCCCTCACTGGGCAAGGCCAAAGTCAGCCCCCCGCCCCAATGGAAGAACGCGCCTTCTACGCGGGCTATCGCCAACGTCTCGAAAGCAAGCTTCAACAAAAGGCCGGGCAGATCGCGCGCAACGAGCAACAACTCCTCACCGTGCCCTTTGAACAGCGCGCCACTTACGAAAAACTCATCGCCGAAACTGAGGCGCAATACGCCGAACTCCAACGCGAGTTGACCGTGTTGGCGCAAGTGATGCAGGCGGTGGGATGACCTCCCGCCTTTCGCGCCGCACCTTCCTAAAAATTGGTCTCAGCCTCGGCCTCGCCACGCAATGGCCGAGTGCCGCTGGCCTCAGCCTCGCCGCCCACTATCCGTTCTCACTCAACGCGCTCACCGATGTGCGCGGTTATGATCTCGCGCTCGTACCAGCCGACCTCGCCGCTGAACTCATCCAGCGCAACGCGCTCCGCCCGCTCAAGGGGCCGCCTAACCGCCCGCATGACCCGGAGGGCGCTTATACGATCCCGGGCGCACAAGTGATCGCCAATCCGCCGCAAGCCGAGTGGCCTGATCTCCCGCGCTTCGTCATCGGCCACGCCCTACTCCGGCGCGGCTATTCGCCCAATGACACCCATGCCGGACATCTCGCGCAGATCGAAACCGATTTACTCAACTTAAAACCGCGCGTGCGCCGTGATCGGCAGGCTAACATTGATCTCCGCGCCTCGAACACGATCGCCACGTTGATCATCTTAACGAAACAGGAGGCCGCGCTGTCGAATGGAAACATGATCTCGCCGGGAGCGCTGGGCCTCGAATATGATTGGGTGATCCCTATCCACTCAACGCGCCCCCACGCCGCCGAAGACTTTGCGCTGGCGCACCAAACAACGCACCTGTTACCGGTGGGTGTCACCCCCATCGCGTCTGTCCCCGCTTGCACCCGCCTCCACCATCAACGCATCTGGAAGACAGTCAGCCAAAGGCAGTAGACAAAGGGCAGTGTTCACTGCCGATTGCTTTCTGCCCGCTTCGCGTGCCTTCTGCCAATGTCTGCTCTCCTCACCGCCTCTCACCTTGCCCGCACCGCCGGGGCCATTTTGCGCGAGGGCTATGGGCATGTGACGCAGATCCATCACAAAGGCGTGGTAGACCTCGTCACCGAATTCGATCACCGTTCCGAGGCTTATCTGCTGCAAGCGTTGCGCGAGGCATTTCCGGAACACAGCCTCCACTCGGAAGAAGCGGGGCTGGACACACAACGCGGCGAATACGAATGGTACATTGACCCGCTCGATGGCACAGTCAACTTCGCGCATGGCTTCCCGGCCTTTGCGGTATCGCTTACGTTAGTAAGCCACAATCAGCCTATTCTCGGTGTGGTATATGACCCACTGCGCGACGAACTCTTCGCCGCCGAAGTTGGACAAGGGGCTACACTTAATGCTGTGCCGCTACATGTCTCAACGCAGGCTGACCTCAGCCACGCCTTGCTCGCCACTGGCTTCCCCTATGATGTGCGCTCAAACCCGCATAACAACTTCGCGCAATTTGTGCAATTTCATCTACGCGCGCAAGCGGTGCGCCGCGCCGGAGCCGCCGCCCTAGATTGTGTGTGGGTAGCCGCTGGGCGGTTGGATGGCTATTGGGAGTTTCGGATCAAAGCGTGGGATGTGGGCGCGGGCGCACTCATCGTGCGCGAGGCAGGCGGGCGCGTCACCACCGCCGAGGGCGAGGAAGATTTTTTGGGACACAGTTCAATTGTCGTCTCGAATGGGTTGATCCACGCCGCGATGTTGCAAGTGTTGCGTGAGGGGGATGACGCGCCGTTGCCAAAACATTAGAAGGAGACCAGCATGAATAAGACTGTCTGGCGCACGCTCAGTTGTCTTCTGCTCACGGTGGGTTGCGTGACGGCCTCTGCTCAACCTGACCAGACCGAGTTGGAGACGATCTTCGCGCATTACAAAGATTGGGCGAACCTCACCCCGCACCCCGAAAACGTCTCGATGTACATTTACCTACTCTGCACCTTACCCTCGCCAGAGCAAATGGCCTTTGCAGAGAGCGAACATGGCGAGCGCTATCTCAATGTGTTTGTGAATCAAACCGGCGCACCAACGATGGCCGAAGTGGGTCAGCGGGAGTTTCCGGTGGGCACGGTGATCGTAAAAGAGAAGTTGTTAGAGGCCGAAGCGACTTCGCCTAGCGCGCTGGGCCTCATGATCAAACGCGAGCTCGGTTTCAACCCAGAGGGTAATGATTGGGAATATGTATATCGCAATGAGCAGGGTGAAATTTTTCGCGGCCCTGAGCGATTGCCCAATTGTCAGGCGTGCCACCTCAAAGAAGTTGGAGGAGACTCGGTGTATTGGCGCGGGCAATAAAAAAACCTCACAGGTCGTAAGACCTGTGAGGTTTGACAATCAATCCTTAGTTCTTGCTCTTCACTTTGATCTGCTTCGGCTTGGCGGCCTCGGCACGCGGGATGCGGAGGGTCAATACCCCGGCTTCCACGTTGGCCTCCGCTTGAGTGCCATCCAACTCGGAGGGCAGGGTGAGCGTGCGGCTAAACTTGCCGTAGCGGCGCTCTTGCAACAGATAGGCGGTGTCATCGGCGGCGGTTGGCGCGGGCAATTCCGCGCGGATGTTCACCGTGTCGCCCATCACTTCCACGTTCAGGCTGGCGGGGTCAATCCCGGCCACCGCGGCGGTGATGACATACTCGTCATTGGTCGCGGTCACATCCAGCGGCAGAGCGTAGGCCTCCGGCGTATAGGGCGTGGTGCGCACAAAGGCGTCATCAAACAAGTGGTTGAGCGCGTGCGCCAAACGCATTGGGCGATAAGGGGTGAGGGTTAACATGGTTGTTTCTCCTGTGTGAATAAAATGTTTCAACCTTCAACTAGCCTTAGGATACGCACAACACATTAGAATCTTGCCAACAATTTATAGGAGTTGTGTTAACACCCTTTGCAAGTCGCGCTTCTGTTGTTATACTCGCCCCGCTTTGACCCCACCCCCCTTACCTCTCTACAAACAGATCGGCCTCACCCTGGGGCGCTGGCTCATGCGCGTGCATGGCTGGCGCACCGAGGGCGACCTGCCGTTCCATATTCCGCGCTTTGTCATCATCGGCGCGCCGCACACGTCCAACTGGGATTATTACTACGCCTTGATCTGCGCCTATGGGTCGGGGTTGTTGGCGCATTGGCCCTATGGCGTGATGATTAAAGACGCGGCCTTTCGAACCCCCGTCGGCCCCATCATGTCAGCGTTCGGTGGCATCCCGGTGGATCGGAGCGCCGGGCAGTTGGTGGTTGATCAGATGGTAGCGGTCTTCCACCAACGCGAACGCCTCATGCTCGCCTTATCCCCCGAAGGCACGCGCCAATTCACCGAATATTGGAAGACCGGTTTTTATCGGATCGCACAGAGCGCCCAAGTGCCGCTGGTGATGGCCGCCCTGGATTACGGGCGCAAGTTGTTCCGCATTAGCGCGCCCTTCAGGTTGACTGGCGACAATGAAGCCGACCTCAACGTCATTCGCGCGTTTTACGCTGGGGCCGTCCCGAAGTTCCCCAACGAATTTGGCCCGATCCAATTTAAAGAAAAGACATAAGTCGCTATAGACCATCCACAAGCCGCTGGTAATCTGTGGGCAAACTTGTGGATGGTCTGTTGGTTCCGATTGTTTAGGGGGCCTTAATCCCGCGTGCCTCCAGCCCGCTCCACTTCACCATCATGTTCCCATTGGTCTTGTCCATCAAGAAAAAACCATAGAAGCCTTCGGTGAGGGTCGTCTCTTGCGCCGAGAACAAGTACTCATCGTTGACGTAAAAGCGCAACTCGCCTTTGTAGGCCCAGACGGTCAAAACGTTCTCAGCCTTCGCTCCCGCTTTGATCGCAGGCGAGGTCGTCCACTCGGCAAGGGTGGTGATGCGCGTGCCTTGCATCAACTCGGCGCGCGCCGCGCCATTACAGCGCAGTTTGAACACATAGAAAGAAGAGGTGTTTTGCGCGTCTACTTGCCCGCGAAACAGCAGGGCGTATTCATCTGTGTCGCCACACGTCTCAACCCGCGCAGTGACGCGCAGTTGTTGATCGCTCACCTTGAGGGTGTCGTTGCTGATGGTGTAGCGCCAACTGCCGCTTTGCTTCGCCATCGCTTCGAGTTGCTTGTTTTCCAGCGATACTTTAAAGTGGGCCGTGTCGTCCTCAAACGTCCAATACCAATTGCCCGTGCCATCTAAGGGATCCGCATAAACTACCTCGCCGACGCGCTCGTTGGGGTCAGGCGTGGCCGGCACGGTCGGGGTGGCCGTCTCCGCCGGCAACGGTGTCGCCGTGGGCGGTTCGGAGGTCGGCGTGTTGGCGGGCGGAGGGGTCAGGCTAGGGGCGATGGTCACGGTCGGCAAAACAACGGTGGTCGCGGTGGGCAATAGCTCAGCGGTTGGCGTGGCGCTTTGGCAGGCCGCTAAGACCAGGGTGACTGCGACGATCAAAAAAAATGCTAGGCGTTTCATACAGGTATCTCCTCTGAATAGATAGCATGTTACTGGTGTTTACTATACCTTCTTTTTGTTACCGCTTTATATCAAAACCGGGCAACTGTGTTACAACTTCGTGACATCACCTGCTACGGCTAAATTGGTTGCAGGCCGTTCTACTTTTAAGTGAGTTCGCTATGACGCTTTGGTCAATATCCGCTTTATTCATCGCCGCCGCCTTAGCGGGCGCGCTCAATTCTGTAGCGGGCGGGGGCAGTTTCATCGGCCTGCCGGCGCTCGTGTTTTTTGGCGGGCTGGAGACCAAGATCGCCAACGCCACTAACTCGGTGGCGCTGTGGCCCGGTTCCGTGTCGAGTACGATTGCGTATCGGCAACGAGTGCGCTTCACCGATCCGGTCACCCTCATCTTTAGCCTGATCAGTTTAATCGGGGGGGCTTTAGGTGCAGTGGTGTTGCTCCGCACTCCACAAGGCACGTTCAATACGCTCTTACCTTACCTCATGCTCTTAGCGACTCTGTTGTTAGCCTTTGGGAATCAATTGACGCAACGCCTCAAAGGTCAACGCGCCGCGCCCCGTTCACTGCCCGTCATTTTAAGTTTTGGTCTGTTTCAATTGCTGATCGCCGTGTACGGTGGTTACTTTGGCGGCGGGCAAGGGATCATGATGCTGGCCTTGTTTTCGGTGATGGGCATGGATGACATCCATGCGATGAACGGCCTCAAGGCGTTGCTGGCGACGCTCATCAACGGCGCGTCAGTCATCGTGTTTACGTTGGCCCAAGCCGTGGTCTGGCCCAACGCGCTCGTGATGATCGCGGGCGCGATCATCGGCGGCTACTTGGGGGCGCACTTCGCCCAACGCATCCCGCCCCACTATATCCGCCGCTTCACGATTGCCGTCGCGGTCAGTATGACGATCTATTTTTTCTGGCGGGCGTACAGTGGGTGAGGCCTCAAAACTCGCTCACGACCACAACCGGTTCCAGATAGACGTAATACTCCAGATCGCTCAAGCGTAATACTTTCAGCGGGGAATATAAATTGGTGACTTCAAATTTAATGGGGTGGGCATATTTCTTTTGCGCTAAATCAAGGTCCTGATAAACCCGGTCAATGAGTTGCTGCCGATAGCCTTCTAAGTCGCCTAATTCAGCGTTAAGTGCGAGGACTTGTAGCGTGACCGTATCGGCTGGATCAAGCGTGTTTAAAAAATCATTGAACGTCGTGAGACTGCCCATCATTCCGGCCTCCGGGGCGGTGGCCTTGAGCGCCAGTTTCAGGGTGATGGCCGACGGGTCTAAATTTTGAATAGAGGAAGCGGAAGACGCTTGTCGCGGGTAAACGCCCCCCATCTCATTCGCCGCTATCTCGGTCACAACGATCTGGCCCTGCTTCGAGGCCGCCTCGGTGATGTGTGTGATCGCCTCGTTCAGGGTTTTGAGCCTTTCCGACACATCGGTTTGCGACGTCTTGATTTGTATTTCTAAGATCAGGGTTTGAGCGACGACCTTTAGGCCATAGGGTGGCAAGATCTCGCTGGGGGTAATGGCCATGGCCGTCACATTGGAGCGGCTTTCGGTGATGCTCCCCACGAGCCGCGACGCCTCGCCGCTGTCGCGCGCGCAGGCGGTGAGGCCAATTCCCCATAGAAACACGAGAGCAAGGTTGAAGCGGTTTTTCATGGCACTCCTTAAAACCCACAGCGTAAGATTGGGGTCCTCCGACGCTCGCTAAGATAATTTCAGCTTTAGGCCAGCGGGTGAAAACACACCGGAACGCTCAAGGCAAATTCCGCACTTGGCGTTCCGGTTAAGGGAGGCTATTCAGCGTGATCGCGTGAGGCGTTATCCCACGGGTGCCTCGGCTGGGACCTGCACCTGTAACTCCGCGGCGTGGTGAAATTCAAGGCCTTTGCCTTCCACATAATCCACCACGACTTTGTCGCCGGCCTTAAACGCGCCTTGCAACATTTGCACCGAGAGCGGGCTCTCGACGTACTTCTGTAACGCGCGGCGCAAAGGGCGCGCGCCAAACTGTGGCTCGAAGCCCTCTTGCGCTAACCACTTGCGCGCCGCATCAGTCAACTCCACCGTCAGGCCATATTCGGTCAGGCGCTCTTGAATTTCGCTCATTTGCAAATTGACGATCCGCTCCACATCTTCGAGCGAGAGCGGCTTGAAGGTGATGATCTCGTCAATCCGATTCAAGAATTCGGGGCGGAAGGTGGCGCGGAGGGCGCGCTCCACTTTTTGATTGCTTTCGTCTTCCTGACTCCCATCATCGCCGCGGCGCATGAAGCCGAGCGTCCCCGACTTCCGCACAAACTCGGTGCCGAGGTTGGAAGTCATAATGATTACTGTGTTGCGGAAATCCACGATGCGCCCCTGACCATCGGTGAGGCGGCCATCGTCCAAAATCTGCAAGAGGGAGTTCCACACATCGGGGTGCGCTTTTTCAATTTCATCGAACAACACCACGCGATAGGGGCGGCGGCGTACGGCTTCGGTCAGTTGCCCGCCTTCATCGTAACCCACATAACCGGGCGGCGCGCCAAACAACCGACTCACCGTGTGTTGCTCGCGGTATTCGCTCATATCCACCCGCACCAGCGCGTCTTCATCATCAAACATGAAGGCCGCGAGCGCCTTGGCCAGTTCGGTCTTGCCCACTCCGGATGAGCCGAGGAAGATGAACGACCCAATAGGGCGCTTGGGGTTCTTGAGGCCGGAGCGCGCGCGGCGGATCGCATCGGCGATGGCGTGGACCGCCTCGTCCTGTCCGATGATGCGGTCGTGCAAGCGCGCTTCCATTTGCAAGAGTTTTTCCGACTCGGTCTCCAGCATTTGGTTCAACGGGATACCCGTCCACTGCGACACCACTTCCGCGATGTCGTTTTCATCCACCACTTCGTCGAGGCTATGTTCTTTCTCCCACACATCGCGTTTTTCGGTGAACTCTTTTTCGATCCGGAGGCGTTCAGCTTTTTTCTGCGCGGCGTGTTCATAATCGCGCGCGAGTCCGGCTTGCTCCTCCTCGGCTTGCATCCGGTCTATTTCGACTTTCAGGGCCTTGAGTTCAGGCGGCAAGGAATAGAGCGCGACGCGCAACTTGGCGGCGGCTTCATCCATCAGGTCAATCGCTTTGTCGGGCAAACTGCGGTCGGTGACATAGCGTTGCGAAAGTTTGGCGGCGGCCACCAACGCGGCGTCGCTCAGTCGCACTTTGTGGTGCGCCTCATAGCGGTCGCGCAGGCCTTGTAACATGCGGATCGTTTCGTCCACCGAGGGTTCGTCTACGAACACCGGCGCAAAACGGCGTTCCAACGCCGAGTCTTTTTCAATATGTTTGCGATATTCGTCGAGGGTCGTGGCGCCCACACATTGCAGTTCACCGCGCGCGAGGGCGGGTTTGAGCATGTTGCTGGCGTCCATCGCCCCCGACGCCGCGCCCGCACCGACGACGGTGTGGAGCTCGTCAATGAACAAGATGATGTCGCCCTCCGACCGTTGCACTTCTTCAATGGCGGCCTTGAGGCGCTCTTCAAATTCGCCCCGGAAGCGCGACCCGGCGATCATGCCACCGAGGTCGAGGGACAACACGCGCTTGCCGGAGAGGATCTCCGGCACGTCGTTGGTGGCGATCTTTTGCGCTAGGCCTTCGACAATCGCGGTCTTGCCCACGCCCGCCTCACCGATCAGCACCGGGTTATTCTTCGTGCGGCGCGAGAGGACTTGGATAACGCGCATAATTTCTTTGTCGCGGCCAATCACTGGATCGAGCTTGCCGGATTTAGCCGTGGCGGTGAGGTCGCGCGAATACTTTTCGAGGGTGCGATAGCGCATCTCGGCTTGCGGGTCGGTGACGCGCTGACCGCCGCGCACGTCTTTCACGGTTTCGTATACACGCTCTTTGGTGACGCCGCCCTCGCTGAGGATGCGCGCGACCGCCGTGTTGCGTTCGGAGAGGATGGCCAGAAAGATATGTTCGGTGGAGATGTATTCGTCTTTGAGGCGATTGGCTTCTTCGTTGGCGAGGTCAATGATGCGTTTGACGCGCGGGGTGATGAACACTTGCCCCGTACCGCCGCCATAGATCGCCGCGCCTTTGGGCGAGGCGCGGAGCACATCATCCAAGCGCCGTTTGATCAGGTTTTGATCTACACTGAGCTTGTCGAGGATTTGGGGGATCACGCCTTCGGGTTGTTCGAGCAGGGCCAACAGAATATGCTCGGTGTCCACTTGATTGTGGCCGTAGCGTTGCAAAATTTCATACGCGCGCGAGGCGGCGTCTTGGGCGCGTTCGGTGAAGCGATCAAAGCGCATCATAGGTGGGCTCCTGGAGGAGAGGTTGGTCAATAACTTATAACGACTAACCAATTATCTGTTAGTCGTTATGGGTTACCTTGCATCAGGTGTTTTTTCACTTCGACTTCAAACACCACTGAATACTGCGGGTCAGAGGTGATATCCCAATCGTACTTGGCTTTAAATTTGTCAATGACAGCGACGGTAGGTGTCACCCCGCGCGCTTCCCCTTCTATCACGAGCGGGTGATTGCCGTCCTCTAAAGCCAACGCCACGCGCGGGTTGTGGCGGATGTTTTTGGCTTTGACGCTTTCAGCACCCGCGCAGATGTACCAGCGGCCGTCATCTACCACAAACCAAATCGGGATGAGGTGGGGCCGCCCATCTGGGCGCACGGTGGCTAGCCAGATGTTGGGGGCGGCCTCGACCCGTGGGTCGGTGTTCATTAAATCGGATTATACAGCGACAGACCCTAAAGGTCTTTAAGACCTTCAGGGTCTAAGTTTGCCCAGCATAGGCCGCTTGTATTAGATTCAGATATGCGCCTCCCCAAATGGGCAGGGTTAGGGGTTGACCACGCCTGCCGTTTGCCCATTGACCAAAACCGTATATGGGCCGCTCGCAAAGTTGCCCAACGGGATCACTACTTTGAGCGGCTTTTCCAAATCGGCACACGCCCGCTTAGGGTCAGCAACGGTGTAGATTTCGATTTGAATTTGATGCTGGGCGTCGGGCGGACTAGCCTTGATGCGTAGGGCGTGACACGGGGAAGGATAAGAACCGGTGAGTTCTAAGCTCACTTGCGCCGGGTAACTCTCGCGGATGAGTAACTGACTCGATTCAAGGTTGATTCCACCTTGGATCATTTGGGCATCTTCGGGGAGCGGGGCGTATTCGGCGGGGATGGTAAGTTGCGGTGGCGTAGTCATAGTGGGCTGGTCGCTCACGGGGGTCGCAGGCACCGGAGTGGGTTGGGCAACCGTAGGCGCGACCGTGGGCAGTTGTGGGGCGGCCCCAGTTCCACAGGCCGTGAGGACACTGACGAATACGATTAGGCTGAAAAGTTTAGCAAGCATGATAAACCTCCGAAGAAAATGAGTTATGACTCTGACGCTCAGGCGAGGTGAAGAGTTCCACTGGCGTCGCGACGCGCCTCGACGAAAGAATTGCCTCTTCCTCAAAATCTGTGTAATCTGTAACCACTGATCATAGGAGGTAAGGTATGACTGAGCAACCCGTTTTTGTGCCGGGGCGTCTCTCACCGGGGCAAGTGGAATGGGTACGCCGGGTGTTTAAGGCGCTGTTTTGGTTGTTCGCCGAGATAGAGACGCACGGTATCGAAAATTTACCGACCTCCGGCGGATTTATGATCGCGCCTAATCATTTGAGTGTGTTCGACCCGCCGCTCGTCTTCTTGTTGTTGAACGGGCGGCGCTTGGCGGCATTTGCTGGCGATACTTATCGCGCCCGGCCATTTTTTCGGTGGATCATCGAGATGATTGACACCATTTGGGTCAATCGCGGCGCGACCTCGCCCAAAACGGTCAAGGCCGCCATTCACGCCTTGCGTGAGGGGCGCGTGTTGGGTTTGGCCCCCGAAGGCACGCGTAGCCTCACCGGTGCGTTGATTCAAGGCAAGACCGGCGCGGCTTATATCGCGCTCGCGGCGGGCGTGCCGATTGTGCCGGCCGCCGTGACCAACACGGAGCATTTGTGGGCCTCCATGAAACGACTGAAACGGATTAAGTTGACCGTGACGTTTGGCAAACCACTCATGTTAAATGGCCCTAAGACTTCGGAGCAATTGGAACTGCACACCACTGAGATCATGTGTCAGATCGCCGCGCTACTCCCGCCGAAATATCGCGGGGTGTACGCGGAGCATCCGCGTTTGAAGGCACTGTTGAGTCAGTAATTTGTACTACCCTCTATAATTTGCTATACAATCAATCATAACCTGTAATGCTGGAGACAAACATGGAATCCCTTCGTAAAGCCATCTCTCGGGCAAGCGTCCCCGTCGGTCTCATTAGCACCATCGGCGGGTTTATCGGCGACATCATTGCGCCGTTGGGCAATTTCGCGCCGTGGATCGCAGTCCTCTCGGCTATCGCCGCGGCCTTGTTAGCGCCGGGCTTTGTGGCGTTACGCCGCAAACAGGGCGCTGAAGCGTGGGACTCGCCAGTGGCCGGTGGGCTCATCATCGCCACTGCATCCACTGCCGTGTTTACTTTTTGGGCGTTTATCTTTCAGGTTGGCCCCGATAACGGGTATCTGGCGGAGAACATCTCGCCGATTGCCACCGTGCAGGCGCAACTGCTCAACCTGCAAGAAGATGTCACCGAGATCAAAGAGACCACTGGCGAGACCGCCACCCAGGTGGTCAGCGCCGCCACCGCGCAGGCCCAAGGCTTTTCCGATATTCAGTCCGCGCTAGCCGCGCTACAAGCCGGTAAAGGCACGCTGATTGAAAACCCAGTTACCCCTCAAGACTGGTATAGCAATGCGCGCCTCTATCAACTGCGCGGCGACACGGTCAATGCCATTAAATCGTACGAGGGCTATTTCCAGTTCAATCTGGAATTTGTGGATCCCTATTTAGATTATGTGGCCTTGCTGAAAGCGAGTGAGGGTATTGCGCGCACCCGCCAGGCGATCAGTGCTCAACTCGACGCCCACCCTGAGAATAAGACGCTCGATATGATCATGGCGACGCTCTTAGATGTGCCGGAAGATCGTTTGGAACGGTTGGAGGCGCTCACCACGCGTGTCCCCCAATATGGCCCAGCCTTTAATGAGTTGGCCAAGGAATATACCCGTGCCTTAGGGAAGTCGTTCGCCGCCGCTTTGTTAGCCAAGCAACAAGCGGCATTTGCACAGCTCTTTAAACTAGAAGAGCAACAGTTGTTTTCACAATATTACATTGATAAGAAAGCGGCCGAGGAACAATTGGAGGCGGCGCGCTCCATCGTGGCTGGGTATGCGGGTAGCGCAGCGAGATATGGCAAAGTAGATATTCAGATTTACAACTTGCCGGATGGCACACGGTTTAATCTAAGCATTACCGATGCGGTGCCGCAACAAATCCTCTTTAACTTTGACCACCCCGAGCCGGTGACCGACACCGGGCGCATTGCCTCTGGCGGGCAGACTTTCCCCAACTACAGTGTCGGCCCGCTCACGCTCCCCTTGGGCGAACACACCTTTTATATGCGGTATATAGACGCCAACGGCACGCCCAGCCAAGTGTTTTCCAAGACGTTTCAGATCTTACCCATCGCGCTCACCTTCTTCCAAATGCCGATAGACTTTTCCACCAACACCATCCCCGGCAACTTTAGCGTCGGCGTGTTGGGCGCGGTGGAGAGCGACGTGTATACCTACCACTACAGCGTAGATAGCGACGCCCTGACGGAGACAGTCGAGTCGATTGCCATGACGAACATTTTAGTGACAGGCCTTAAACCCGGCGAGCACACGCTCTACGTTCAAGCGATTGCCAGTGACGGGAAAAAGACGGAGGTGGTGAAGTTTCCGTTTACGGTCAACTGAGGGTTGACGCAGTTTATAGCAAATTGCAATCGCATTGATGGGTGGTTTTTAACCACAAAGGGCGCCAAGAACGCAAAGAAGCCAACTTTGCGCCCTTGGCGGTGATAATGTGAGCCATCAACTGATTAGCAGTTTGCTATAAACAAAAAACCGGCCTCACCGAGGCCGGTTTTTATTTCAGCGAGGCGCAATCGTTATCGGCCTCGGACATACCAGACTGAGCCGGGGGTATCGTACGAATAGCCCTGTCCCATGACCAGATGCGTCGTGCCCTGATCGTCAAGATCCAGCTCATAGTAATCCCCAAATGGAAACCGGAAGCCATCGTTGTAAATGTAATCTAGCCCGCTGATGTAGGTGGATACGTCAATCTCGGCGGACCACGTTGTGCCGCCATTGGTCGAGCTCCGGTAGTAAGTGTTCCAGCGATCTTGCCCACCGTTGGCGGCGCGCGCATCCATCCATGCAATACGTACCTCACCTGCCGCGCCCGCCGCAATGGCCGGAAAATTGTGATGCGTGCCGGCCGGGGCTGAGGAGACCTCGACGCGCGCCGACCAGGTCGCGCCCCCATTGGTGGATTTTGAGAAATACATCCGGTTGGGCGTCTTGTCGGTCGGGTTGGCATTCCACAGCGCGTAGAGTCCCCCCGCCGCGTCGGACGCCATCACAGCTTGCGAACCGAGATAGGCCCAGCCACAGGCATAGGCCGAACAATCCGGCGGGGCGCTGGCGACATCCAACAACTGGTTACTCCATGTCACGCCGCCATCCGCCGATTGGCTGACATAGAGATTCACCGCCCCTTTCGCGCCGCCATTTTGTTTATAGCCGGCCCACGAAAAATACACTTTGCCATTGGGCGTCACGGCCCCGCCGCCCGCCAGCGACCAGCCGAGTTTGGCATTCTCGTTTACTTTGGCCTCGGTGAAGGTCGCACCGCCATTGTGAGAGGTCGCTACATACACCGTTTGGGCGTGGTTGTAGGCGACGTATACATCTTGTCCGCGCGCGATGAGGATCGGTTTATCTGTGCCAGCGTTGGTGCTGTTGGCAATGACCGTCGTCCACGTCGCACCGAAGTTGGTAGATTTCGACACCGCAATGGCGCTCTTGCCATTTTGGAGCCACGCGGCATACACCGTGCGCCCGTCTACAGGGTCTACCACGATCTCAGCATCCCACTGACCCGTCGTGCGTCCATCCGAATAGATGAGGCGCGGCGCGCTCCAAGTGTTGCCACGATCATTGCTTACTTGCAGGATCATGGTCGGGCTGGAGCAATCGGCACAACCGGGGACGCCACCGTATTGGGGGAACAACAGATACACATGCCCGAAACGATCAGTGGCGATGGCCGGTTCCCATTGATCGCCGCTGTTATAACCGAGCCGCGTTTGCGCGGAGAAGCCGCTCGCGGGAACGGTCGCGCCAGTCGCTCCAGTGGGTGGCACCGACTGCGCTACGGCTAAACTCACTTCGCCACGCGTGCGTTTGGCCTGACTGCCCTCATCGGGGTCAAAGGATTGGATGATAGGCGGAGGCTGAATTTTGACGAAGCTGACCATCAACCAAGTGATCAGCAAGGTAAGGAGATAGGTCGCGCGAATGAGCCGAGGAGACATACGACCTCCTTGTCGCTAGGTGTTAGTGACGATTATCCCAGCGCCCCCGGCGCGGCGGGCATGGAGGGCGTGTTGTTCTTGCCTACGATTTGATACCAGAGAATGCCACCCAACGCGCCCAGCCCGGCCATGAACGCGATCTCGAACAGGCCGAAGCAACAGGCACCGCCAATCGCACCGGCATAATAAGCGGTCGCATTGGTGGTTTCTACCTCTACACCGAATTGGCGCATCATCTCGGCGGCCTGTTCGGGGGAGACAGTGAACGCGGCTACCAAGCCGCCCACCATGTGCGCGAGCAACGCCCCTACGCCGCCGATGGCCCCTGCCCCTGCCCCCACGCGCACCGCACCCCCGTTTTCGGCGGGCGTATCAAACATCCCGGCTAAATAGCCCCCACCGACGCCAGCCAACAACGCGAGACACGGGATACAAGCCGGGAGCAGGAGGGCAATGCCTCCACCGATCACGAGCATGACTGCGCCAATGATTAAGCCTGATTTGAGCATGTGACGGGTCCTTGAAATAGAATTAAGATAGGCGAAGGCACTGCCTTCGCCTATCCGTTAGATTAACCAGCGCCTCTAAAACAAGCCGTGCCTCTCTCATCGTTCATCACTTCTCATACGGTTGCCCATCCGCCGCCGGGGCCACCGCGCGCCCGATGAGGCCGGCCAACACGATCATGGTCACGATGTAGGGAGCCATGAGCAAAAATTGGGAGGGGATGGGCACTTTGAGGATGGCAAGTTTCAATTGCAACGACTCAGCGAAGCCAAAGATCAGGCTTGCGCCAAACGCGCCAAACGGATTCCATTTGCCGAAGATCACCGCCGCCAAGCTGATGAAGCCGCGCCCGGCCGTCATATATTCATCAAAGCGCCCCACCGAGCCGAGCGTGAAATAGGCACCGCCAAAGCCGGCCACGAGGCCGCCCAAGACGACATTGACATACCGTACTCGAAAGACGTTGATGCCGAGCGTGTCGGCGGCTTTGGGATGCTCGCCCACCGCGCGCACGCGCAATCCCCAGCGTGTGTAGAACAAACCCACATGCACGACGATCAGCAAAACGTAGGCACCATAGGTGAACAAGTTGGCGTCAAAGAAAATCGGGCCGAGGATCGGAATGCTCGACAAGCCGGGCAGTGGGAAACTATCGAACGTGCCGGGGCTGTTATATGCGGGGTACACCTGTAAAAATTTACTAGAGATAAAACTGGTGAGGCCAGCGGCGAAAATGTTGATCACCGTGCCGCTGATCACTTGATCCACTTTGTAGCGAATGGATAACACCGCGTGGAAAAAGGCCAGCACGCCTCCCGTGAGGCAGCCCGCCAATAAGCCCATCCACAAATTGCCCGCCGCGCTCCCGATAAACGCGCTCATCATCGCCGCGCTCAACATCAACCCTTCGATGGCAACGTTGACCACGCCTGCGCGCTCACACAAAATACCGGAGAGCGCCCCGATGGTTAACGGGATGGCGCGGGAGACCATCGTCTTGAGCATGCCTACCAAGTTGAAAGATTGATCACGCGCCGCCCAAGTCAGAAACGCAAACACAAAGAAGAGCGCGACCAACCCCATCATCACATTCGTCGAGCGCCCAAAGCCCCGCGCCAATTGATACGCGCCAATCGCGGCGGCGAACATCGCTAAAAACGTCACGGTGCCACCCGAAGGTAACACCATATCGGGGAGACGCTCGGCGGCGGGGACAACGCCTTGGTTCAAGCCAAAGGTCGAGGTGGCGGCGCTATCCACGCCCAGCGCGAACAGCCAATAGATGGCGAGCGCGATGACGATAAATGCGATGCCAAAGGCGCGATTGCGGGTCTGATGCACATCCGTAGTCTTCGAGGTTAAGGTCGTCGCCATCGTCACTCCTATTTACCCCAACCGCGCGTGAACACCGCGCCTTCACCTTCGCCCCCATCCTTCAAGCGATACAACGTGCGAATGATGGCTGGCGCGGCGATGAAGGCGATGATGAGCGCTTGAATGACTGAGATGATATCAATGGGGATACGCGCCACGTTTTGCATCCGCGTCGCGCCACTGCGGAGCGTGCCAAACAGCAAGGCCGACAACACCACGCCGAGCGGATGGCTCTTGCCGAGCAAGGCCAGCGCGATGCTATCGAACCCATAGCCCGAGGAAAACGCCAGCGCGAGGTTGTGATTGACGCCTAGCACTTCGTTGGCTCCGGCCAAGCCCGCCAGCGCGCCCGATAGACACATAGCGATGAGGATGTTGCGCGTGATATTCATGCCCGCATATTTGGCGGCGTTGGGGTTCGCCCCCACCGTGCGGAGTTCAAAACCCAGTGTGGTCTTGAACAAGAACCAATAGATAAAGGCCGCCACGCCGAGCGCGATGAAGAAGCCCAGGTGAAAGCGAATAGGGTCGGGGAAGAATTGCGGCAACTCGGCGGATTTTTCAATGAACGGGCTGACCGGCACCGGCGAGCCGGGGCGTGCCAGCGGGCCGCGATTGCTGAGCAACCATTCGCTCAAACGGAAGGCGATGTAGTTCATCATGATCGTGTTGATGACTTCATGCGCTCCGGTCTTGGCCTTGAGGATGGCGGGGATAAAGGCCCACGCCGCGCCGCCCGCCGCGCCCGCTAACATCGCGAGCGGGATGTGCACGATGGCGGGCAAGCCGGTAAACGTGAAGCCGACCCACACCGAGCACATCGCGCCGATGTATAGTTGGCCTTCCACGCCGATGTTGAACAAGCCACACCGGAAGCCAATCGCCACCGCCAGCCCGGCGAAGATGTAGGGCGTGGCCGTCACGAGGCTATCGAAGAACGGGTAGAACGCATTGGTGATGGCTTGGGGGTCGCCGCTCTGGAGCGCCGCGATGATCGTGGCCGGCGAGCCGAGCGAACCTTCAAACAACGCCCCATAGGCTTTAGCGATGGCGTTCCACATGGCACTGAGCGCCACACCCGGCGCGCTGAAGAAGTTGCGGAGCGCGGCCAGCACGTCGAGGTCGGTCAGGGCGATCACCAACGAGCCCACGATCAACGCCGTGAGCATAGAGAGCGCTGGGATGACCATCGGTTGAAGCAGGCGTTGCCAGCGGTTAGAGGAGGGAGAGGGGGCGGCGGTCACGAGGGTACCTCGTTAATGCGGAGCGATTTCGCTTACGTTCGGTTGTGTGACTTGATTCAGTTGCGCCCCCGCCATCAACAACCCCAACTGCTCCTTCGTCACCTCGCGCGCGTCTACCACCGCCACAATGCGCCCGCGATACATGACCGCGATGCGGTCAGCGAGCGCCAAAATTTCATCGAGTTCGGTGGAGACGACCAACACCGCACATCCGCTGGTGCGTTTTTCGATGATGCGTCCGTGAATGTATTCAATGGAGCCGACATCAAGGCCACGCGTGGGTTGGGAAGCGATGAGTAACTTAATCGGGCGCGACAGTTCGCGGGCAATAATCACCTTTTGTTGATTACCACCAGAGAGCGAGCCGGCGCTGGTGCGAATGCCCGGTGTGCGCACGTCAAACTGCTTCACGCGCTCCGTCGCCACCTTGTCCACCGCCGGTTGCTGGATCACCATGCCTTGGGCGAAGGGTGGGATGTAATACGTGTTCAGCACCATGTTATCGGTGATAGGGTAGCCCAACACCAAGCCATCGCGTTGGCGGTCTTCAGGGACGTGCGCCACACCCATCTCGGTGATGGTGCGTGGGCTGGCTTTGGTGACGTTGTGCCCCTCAATATAAAAATGCCCGCCAAAGGCGTGCCGCAACCCCGTGAGCGCCTCCACCAATTCGGTCTGACCATTGCCTTGCACCCCCGCCACGCCCAACACTTCTCCGGCGCGCACTTCAAACGAGACCTCGTTCACCGTCAGGTTTTCACGGTCGTCGAGTACACTCAAATCTTCCACGCGCAACACGACCTCAGTAGGGTTGGGCGGAGTCTTTTGCACGGTCAATTCTACTTGCCGCCCGACCATCAGTGAGGCGAGTTCGGTTTCGGTGGCGGTTTTGGGATCCGCCGAGCCCACCACCTTGCCGAGGCGCAACACATTGATTCGATCCGCCACCGCTAAGACTTCGCGCAATTTGTGGGTGATGAAGATGATGGATTTGCCTTGCGCTACCAATGAGCGCATCACTTTGGTCAACTCATCGGCTTCTTGTGGGGTGAGGACGGCGGTGGGCTCGTCGAGGATCAGGATTTCGGCGTGGCGATAGAGGAGTTTGATGATCTCCACTCGCTGTTGCAACCCGACCGGCAGGTCTTTGATGTTAGCCTCAGGGTCAACTTCTAGCCCATATTGCTTGGAGATGTCGCGGATGCGCTGTGCGGCGGCCTTGCGGTCTAGGAACACCCCACCTACCAGCGACTCGACACCTAGCATCACGTTTTCGGTGACGGTCAACACCGGCACGAGCATAAAATGCTGATGCACCATGCCCACACCGGCCGCGATCGCGTCGTTCGGGCTGTGGACGGTGATTTTCTGTCCCTTGACGATGATCTCACCCTCGTCTGGCTGGTAGAGGCCGTAGAGGATGTTCATCAGGGTAGATTTGCCCGCCCCGTTTTCGCCCAACAAGGCTAAAATTTCGTTTTGATTGAGGGTGAGATCAATATGATCATTTGCTAACACGCCGGGGAAGCGCTTGGTGATGCCGTGCAGTTCGAGGAGGGCGGGCATAGAGGCAGTCAGCTGGCGGAATTAAGTAGGCAGAAGACTAGTTTAGCATAGAGGATATTAAACACAAAACGAGCGGCTTAGTCGGTGAGCCGCTCGTTTGTGTCATATACCAAACTCTAAAGGTCTTTAAGACCTTTAGAGTTTTAATCAAACTACTTCAAGGTCGATAAGCTATTAACTTTGATCTTGCCGCTGATGATGTCGGCCGTCACTTGCTTCACTTCATCCTTGAGGGCCTGAGTCACGACGGTGTCAAAGTCGTGGAAGGGCGCAATGCCGATCTCGCCGTTGGCG
>Ga0315912_10001763_pt1 | contig 25129 bp, 19 predicted proteins | sample VfabasoilMG_FD_204469 | JGI IMG/M metagenome (GOLD analysis project Ga0315912, IMG submission 204469) | Garden soil microbial communities collected in Santa Monica, California, United States - V. faba soil | ecosystem: Environmental > Terrestrial > Soil > Garden | place: USA: California... | reverse complement strand
CCGGCACGTCGCGCAGCAGCACGCGCGGCCCCGCGGGGCCGACCAGGAGCGGCGAAAGCGTGCCCAGGCGGAGCCGCGGCGTCCGGCGATCTTCCCCGAGCACGGCGCGATAGAACACGACCGGCACGAGCAAGAGGCCCAGAAGGAACCACGCCTCCGACCAGCGAGCGTGCAGGAGCTCGTCCCCGCGGCTGAGGAGCGGGTAGAGCACGGCGAGCAAGCAGAGGCCGGCGAAGGCGAGCGCGCCGACGCCGAAGCGCTGCCACGTCCTCACGGCTTTTCCTCCGGGTCCCTGGCAGGCGTCGCCGGGAGCGGCGCGACCGCGCCGTCGCTCGGCGCTGCGGGCGGCTTCGGTCCCCACTCGCGCTCCTCCGGGCTAGGCTCGCGCGCGACCTTGGCAGGCGCGGGTGCGGGGTCGGGCTCGGGCTCCGCGCTGGGGGCGCCGCCGACGGCTGCGAGCTCGGCGGCGAGCGTTTGCGACGTCGGCAGGGTCTCGCGCACGATGTGCTCGGCGCGCACGAGGGCGAGCTCGCCGTCGTCGGCGGTCGGTACCGTCTTCGCGAATTTCACCAGATCGGCCTGACGCAGGAACGTCTCGATCGCGTCGAGCGGGTTGACGGTCGGCGTCATGTTGCGGAGCACGCCGAGCGCCTCGCGCGTGGTGCTCTCGAGGCCGTCGAAACCGTAGCGCGCGCCGAGGTACTTGCGGAGGGTGTCGGAGACGCGATCGAAGTGCTCCGCCAGCCGTCCTTCGGCGATCAGGCCGGCATGGCGCACGTCGAAGAGCTCTTCGAGCGCCACCTCCCAGGGCGGCCGCGGGGGCGGGGGCGGCGGCACCGGGCGCGGCCGGCGCAGCCACTTGCCGACGAGCCAGGCGACGATCGCGCCCAGAACCAGGGCGATCGCGCCGACGAGCAGTGCGTTCTTGAGGGCGAGCCACTCCTCGCGCTGGGGCCGGGGCGCGGGGTTGGTGCGGGGCGCCGGGTTCGAGGTGTTGGCGATCGGATCTTCGACTGTCACCTCGTGAGGGCTCGTGCAGAGCACGAGCACGTCGCCGCTCGCGCGCGCGATGCTGATGGGAAGCGCGGGGATGACGAGCGTGTTCCGACCGGGCTTCTGCGGCAGCGGGACGAAGGAGATCTCGAGCTTGGTCGTGACCCGCTCGCCCGCCTCGGTGCGAACGAGGACGGGCCCCGCGCCACCGTCGGGATCCGGCAGGTAGAGTCCCGCCCGCTCGAGCGCCCGCACGTTCGGGTCGTCGCTTTGCGTCTGCAGGCCGCCGGGCAGCACCGTCTCGCCCTTGCCGTGCTCGAGCGTGAGCGCGAGCGTGAGCGCGTGACCGCTCTGTCCCTTGGACGGTGCGCTTTCCGTCAGCTTCGGACGCGCCTTGCCCTCCGGCACGTGCTCGCGGCAGGTATCGCTGCCCGAGGGCGGGCTCGGGGCGGCCGACGCGCTCGGGGCAGCCGAAAGGCCCAGCACGGGCGGCGGCGGCGGCGCCGAGAGCAGCGGGCGCGGCGGTAGGGCGCTCGAAAGCGACGGCGACGACGCGTGCGACCCCGGCGGGGCAGCGAGCGCCGCCCGGGCCACGAGCCCGGCGGCGAGCAACCAGGGCACGAGGACTCTCACCGGTGCGCCCTCCGTGCGCGGCGGGCGAAGAGCTCGCGCAGCGGTCCGATGTACGGCCGATCGGTGCGCACGATGCAGTGATCGAGGCCGAGCTTCGTGAACAGGCGCAGCGGCTCCTCGCGGCGCCGGCGCATCTCGTGCGCGTAATGCGCGCGCACCGAACGGCTCGCCGTGTCGACCATGACGCTGTCGCCCGTCTCGAAGTCCTCGAAATGGGCGAGCCCCACGTCGGGCAGCTCCTCGTCGCGCGGGTCGACGAGCATCACCGGGATCACGTCGTGCCGTGCGGCAGCGAGCGACAGCGCTCGCTCGTAGCCCGTGGTGAAGAAGTCGCTCATCACGAAGGCCACGCTGCGCCGGCGTGCCACGCGGTAGAGCGTCTCGAGCGCGACCTTCAGATCCGTGCCCGGTCGCTCGGGCTCGGCCCCGAGGATTTCCCGCACCACGCGCAGCACGTGCTTCTGCCCCTTCATGGGCGGCACGATCTTCTCGATCTGATCGGTCGAGAGAATCAGCCCGACGCGGTCGTTGTGGTTGATGGCGCTGAACGCGCAGAGCGCGGCGACTTCTGCGGCCAGACGCGCCTTGCTGCCGGTGCGGGTGCCGAAACGCTGGCTGGCCGAGAGGTCGACCACCAGCATGACCGTCATCTCGCGCTCTTCGACGAAGACCTTGACGTAGGTCGTGTTCATGCGCGCGCTCACGTTCCAGTCGATCGTGCGCACGTCGTCGCCCGGCAGGTATTCGCGCACCTCGCTGAACGCGAGCCCCCGACCCTTGAAGGTGGAGGTGTAGCTGCCGGCGAGCTGCTCGGTGGCCAGCCGGTTGGTCGTGATCTCGATCTTGCGCAGGGCTTTGAGGAGCTCTTTGGGGATCATGGGCTCGAAAACCTCGGCAGAGCGCGGTGACGCGCGGCCCTCGCCGGCACGCCTTACGGAACTTCCACGACCTCGAACACGCGCCGGACGATGTCTTCCGCCGTGACCTCCTCGGCCTCCGCCTCGTAGGAGAGCACGACGCGGTGACGCAGCACGTCCGGGCCGATCGCCTTCACGTCTTCCGGGGTCACGTAGCCGCGGTGACGCAGGAACGCGTGGGCACGCGCCGCGAGGTTCAACGCGATGCTGGCGCGAGGGCTCGCGCCGTACTCGATGAGCGGCGCGAGATCCTTGAGGCCGCTCTTTTCCGGCTCGCGCGTCGCGAAGACGACGTTCACGATGTAGTCCTTCACGCGGTCGTCCATGTAGACGTCGCGCACCACCTTGCGGGCTTCCATCAGCTGCGCGGGGCTCGTCTTGGAGACGGCCTTGGTCTCGCGCGTGCTCGTCATGCGGTCCATCACGCTGCGCTCCTCCTCCCGCGAGGGGTAGCCGACCTTGACCATCAGCATGAAGCGATCGACCTGCGCCTCGGGCAAGGGGTAGGTTCCCTCCTGCTCGATGGGATTCTGCGTGGCCATCACGACGAACGGGTCGGGCAACGGGTAGCTCCGGTCACCGATCGTCACCTGGCGCTCCTGCATCGCCTCGAGCAGCGCACTCTGCACCTTGGCCGGTGCGCGGTTGATCTCGTCGGCGAGCACGAGATTCGCGAAAATCGGACCCAGCTTGCTGCTGAATTCCCCGGTCTTCTGATCGTAGATGACGGTGCCAATCAGATCGGCTGGCAAAAGATCGGGAGTGAACTGCACGCGCGCGAACTTGGCGCTGATGGCGTCGCACACCGTGCGCACCGTGAGCGTCTTCGCGAGGCCGGGTACTCCCTCGAGCAGCACGTGGCCGCCTGCGAGCAGGCCCACCAGGATGCGCTCGACCATCTGCTGCTGCCCCACGATGACCTTGCCGATCTCGCTGGTCAGATCGTCGACGAAGGCGCTTTCCTTGGCGACGACGTCGTTCAACGCTCGTACGTCTTGCATGGCTTGAAATCCTCGAATGGTCGAGAGGTCGTGGCGCGCGTCATAGCGCGCTCAGCGGGCCCAAGACAATCGGCCCCGGGTCCGTATTCCCCTGTCCCGGAAAAGCACGGGCGCCCCGGAAAGGCCCCCCAAAAAGGCGATGTCAGCCCAGGGCCGCTTCCAGCACCCAGCCGAAGGCTTCGAGCGCCAGGATAGCGCCCGCCAGCCAGGCCACCCCGAGCCCGAGGCCCGCGAGCGAGCGGCGCGTCCGCACGAAATGGAGCGGAATGCAGAAGGGGCCGAGTAGCGCCACGGCCGACCAGATCGACGTCGTCGGCCAGGCGCGGGCGAGCAGGCGTGGCTCGAGGTGTTTCACGTCGCGCACCACCACCAGCGCCGAGACGAAAATGGCGGCGACGAACTCGAGGACCATCACCAGCGCGTCGCGCATGGGCGAAAGCCTCCCCGTGTCAGTCGAGGCGCTTCACGAGCTCGAGGAACGCCGTGTCTTCGCCCCCGACCGGGCGCTCGGCGCGGCGCAGCATCTTGGCCCCGCCGCGGTTGAGCTCGCAATGGATGCTCTCGGTGTAGGCCTTGAGCGACTCGGTCACGTCGTGCGACGCCACCACCGCATCGCCCACCTCGCGTAGCTTCTTGTCCATCTCGCAGTGGGCGTCCGGGAGTGAGAGGGGCGCGGCGTCGGGGCAGCAACCGGCCCGCACCACGGCGAAGACCGGCATCGCGTACCAGCCGATGCGCGAGAAGATCTTCATCGCGTCCGAGGCGCCTGTTTTCGGTCCTGCCGTGACGATCAGGCTGTGGAGCTTGTCCGCGCCGGCGCGTGGATCGGTCTCGCCGCACAGCCATTCCACGTCGGGAGCCTTCGTGAACGTGCCCTTCGGCAGGTAGCCGGCCATGCAGGTGGCGAGCTTGTTGCCGAGGGGGGCCTCGTTCTCGCCCGTGACGGGGACCTCGCTGAGGTCGAGCGCCGAGGGAGCCGGCGGGGCAGCCTGCTTCTCCGGGACGGCGATCACCTGCACGCGCTTCGGCCGCAGGAACGTGAGCGCGACGCCCGCGAGCAGGCCGAGCGTGATGGCGCCGATGGTGAACGCGCCGAACTTGCGCTTCTGGGCCGGCGTCGTCGGAGGGCGGCTCGACCGGCGGGCCAGCGGATGAGTCGACGGACGTGTGCTCGGCGGCAGGGGCGGGGGTGCAGTGGGCTTGAGGCTCGGGACGACCGGCTCCTCGCCCGCGTGCTCGACGAACCAGCGCGCCAGCTCGCGCCGCAGCGGGCGAAGATCGCTCTGTCGGTCGGGGCGGCTGCTCGTGAGCGTGTGGATCAGGGCGGTTCGAAGCGCCTCGTCGGCGACGCCTGCCGCTTCGATCTCTGCCAGGCTCCCGTAGCCGTTCTGGGGCGGAGGGTTGCCCGTGAGCATCCAGTGCAGGAGCGCCGCGCAAGCCCACGTGTCGTCGGCGATCGATGGAGCGCCGCCGGGGGCCCGCTCGGGGGTGCGCAGCTCCCCACCCGTATCGGGCGGGTAGAAGGCGAGGATGGGCTGCTCACCTTCCGTCGGCTCGACGATCACCGAGCGCAGGTTGACCCAGCCGTGCACGCCACCCGCCTCGTGAATGGCGGCCAGGGCGTCGGCCAGGCGCAGCGCCGTTCGCACGGCGTCGACGGACGGCTTCTTGCCGATGGCGGCGAGCCGCTCGGCGAGCGTCTCCCCCGGCACCACGGCCGCGACCACGACCCAGGCTTCGTCCCCGAGGGGCTCGAGCGCGCGGAGCGCTCCCAGGTGCCCGTGCGCGAAACCGACGAGCGGGCGCAAGGACTTTTCGCGCTCGGAGGTCACGGGCAAGAGGACCACCTGATGCGACGACCGGGTGTCGATCCCCAGAAAGCAGCCGCTATCGGCCCCCAGGGTCTCCTCGACCCGAAAGTGCTCCGCCACGGTCTGACCGATGCCCAGGCCCTCGGGGCGTTCCGCAGCCTCTGGTTCGTCGGGCGGCGTGCTCACCGCCGCCGAGCGTCGCATTTGCGGCTCGAAAGGTCCATATTCGCCGGCGTGAGGCTTCACGCAGGCACCAGCGGTTTCAGCTACGACGAGTGGCACGGGCGCTTCTACCCGGCCGACCTGCCGGCTGCCGATCGCCTCGGCAGCTATTCCACGCGCCTCGCCAGCGTCGAGATAAACAATACTTTCTATCAAACCCCGAAGGCGCCGCTGCTCGAGCGCTGGGGCTCGCAGGTGCCGCCCGGCTTCCGCTTCGCGCTGAAAGCCCCGCGGCGCATCACGCACGTTCAGCGCCTCAAGGGCTCGGGCGAGTCGCTCGGATATTTCTGGAGTGCTGCGTCCGCGCTCGGCGAAAAGCTCGGACCGGTGCTGTTCCAGCTACCGCCCTTCGCGCGCAAGGACGCGGGTCTGCTCGCGGAATTCCTGGCGCTCCTGCCACCCGGCCTGCGGCCCGCGTTCGAATTTCGGCACGAGTCGTGGTTCGACGACGAGATCTACGCGCTGCTCCGCGGACGAAACGCCGCGCTCTGTGCGGGTGACGCCGAGGATGGCGATCGCTCGCCGCCGCTCGTGGCTACGGCCGACTTTGGCTACCTGCGCCTGCGCGCTCCGAGCTACGACGCCGCCGGGCTGCGCGCCTGGTCGCAGAAGATACTCACGCAGCCCTGGACGGAGGCGTTCGCCTACCTGAAGCACGAGGTGCTCGGGCCCGACTACGCCGTCTTTCTCGCCGCCGTGGCGGAGGGTAGGCCCGAGCCGGCGTTCCCCGAGCCGCTCGCCGGGGCCGCCCCGAAGGACGCCGCGAAGCCGGCGAAGGGCGCCAAGCCCGCGAAGCCCGCGAAGCCCGCGAAGCCCGCGGTCCCCAAGCCCGAATCCCAGTCGAAAGCTCGGCGGGCCCAGCGCCGGACCGGAACGACGCCGCCCGCGGGGGCCGCACGGTCGCGCAGCGCGAAGAAGGCGAGCCGAAAGCCGGGCTGACGCCACCGAGGGGGTGGGTTGCGTCGCGGGCCGCGGCGACGCTCACGGGGAAAACGCAGACGCCCGGTGCGCCGAAGCACACCGGGCGTGAACGGGGCGAGCTCGGGGCCCGCCCGGGTTACGCGTGAACGCTCACTCCGCCGGCGAAGGCGCCGCGTCGCCGCTCGCTTCGTTCGTCATGCTCGTGATGCGCATCCCGTAGAAGGAGCGGTGCACGAAGAAGAGCATCGCCGCGCCGAACACCACCGCGAGGATGGCGCTCGTCGAGCGCTCGAGCTCGATGGCAAGCTCGACGGCGAGCAGGCCGAAGAGCGTCGTGAACTTGATGATCGGGTTCATCGCGACGGACGAGGTGTCCTTGAAAGGGTCGCCGACGGTGTCGCCCACGACGACGGCGGCGTGGAGATCCGTGCCCCGCTCGTGCAGCTCCGTCTCGACCACCTTCTTGGCGTTGTCCCAGGCGCCGCCCGCGTTCGCGAGGAACAGGGCCTGGAACAGGCCGAACAGCGCGAGCGAGATCAGGTAGCCGATGAAGAAGAACGGGTCGAGGCAGGAGAAGGCCAGCGTGCCGAAGAACACCACGAGGAAGATGTTGATCATTCCCTTCTGGGCGTACTGCGTGCAGATCTGCACGACCTTCTTGCTGTCCTCGATCGAGGCCTTCGTCTCGCCGTCGAGCTTCATGTTGCGCTTGATGAACTCGACCGCGCGGTAGGCGCCGGCCACGACGGCCTGGGTGCTCGCGCCCGTGAACCAGAAGATCACGGAGCCGCCCGCCAGGAGGCCGAGCAGGAACGGCGGGTGCAAGATCGAGAGCTTCTCGAGGTTGGTCGTGAGGCCGTGGGTGAGGAGCACCACGATCGAGAAGATCATGGTCGTCGCGCCGACGACGGCCGTGCCGATCAAGACGGGCTTCGCCGTGGCCTTGAACGTGTTGCCGGCGCCGTCGTTCTCTTCGAGCAGGGCCTTCGCCTTGTCGAAGTCGACCTTGAAGCCGTGCTGCTTCTCGATCTCTTCCTTCACGCCATCGATTTCGGTGATGAGCGAAAGCTCGAACACGCTCTGCGCGTTGTCCGTCACGGGACCGTAGGAATCGACGGCGATGGTGACCGGGCCCATGCCGAGGAAGCCGAAGGCCACCAGGCCGAACGAGAACACGGGCGCGGCGATCATCAGACCCTCGAGCCCCATGCCGCTCACGTAGTAGGCCGAGCCCATCAGGACCATGAGCACGATGCCCATCCAGAACGAGCTGAAGTTGCCGGCGGTGAGGCCGGAGAGCACGTTGAGCGAGGCGCCGCCTTCACGCGAGGCGGTCACCACCTCGGCCACGTGGCCCGAGGTCGTCGAGGTGAAGACCTTGATGAGCTCGGGGATGATCGCGCCGGCGAGGGTGCCGCACGAGATGATGATCGACAGCTTCCACCACAGGGTGCCGTCGCCGAGCTCGGGGATGAGCAGGTAGGAGACGATGAACGTGGCCGAGAGCGAGACGATCGAGGTGAGCCACACGAGCGCGGTGAGGGGCGTCTCGAAGTTCACCTTGGTGGCGCGCTCGATGGAGCCCTTCTGGTACGCCTCGTTCAGGTAGTAGGAGAGCACGCTCGCGACCACCATCACGATGCGCATCGCGAAGATCCAGACCAGGAGCTGCACCTGGACGGTGGTGTCCTTGACCGCGACGAGGATGAACGAGATGAGCGCGACGCCCGTCACGCCGTAGGTCTCGAAGCCGTCGGCGCTCGGGCCGACGGAGTCGCCGGCGTTGTCGCCCGTGCAGTCGGCGATGACGCCGGGGTTGCGTGCGTCGTCTTCCTTGACCTTGAAGACGATCTTCATGAGGTCGGAGCCGATGTCGGCGATCTTGGTGAAGATGCCGCCGGCGATGCGCAGGGCCGACGCGCCCAGGGACTCGCCGATGGCGAAGCCGATGAAGCAGGAGCCGGCGTAGTCGCCCGGGATGAACAGCAGGATGCCCAGCATGAGCAGGAGCTCGACGCTGATGAGCAGCATGCCGATGCTCATGCCGGCGCGGAGCGGGATCGCGTACACGCCGTAGGGCTTGCCGCTCAGGCTGGCGAAGGCCGTGCGCGAGTTCGCGTACGTGTTGATGCGGATGCCGAACCAGGCAACGCCGTAGCTGCCGAGGATGCCGATGATGCTGAAGGCGAGCACGATGATCACGCGCCCGGCTTCCATGTGCTGCAAAAACCCGAAGTAGATGACGATGATCGCGCCGACGAGCAGCTCGAGCATCATCAGGAAGCGGCCCTGCTGGTACAGGTACGTCTTGCAGGTCTCCCAGATGATCTGGGAAACGTCGGACATCGACTTGTGAACCGGCAGGTTCTTCACCTGGTTCAAGGTCACCATGCCGAACACGACGCCCAGGGCGGCGACGATGAGCCCGAGCATCAAAAGCTGGCTGCCCGGCATGCCGAGCACGGTCACCGAGCCGAGATCCGGCAGAACCAGGCTCGCCTCACCGTGCGGCTCCGCATGGGCAAGCGAGGGGAAGCAGGTGACCAGCAGGGTGGCGAGGACGGAGGGCAGGAAAGGACCGATACGGCGCAAGGCGTTGGCTCCCAGGTGAGGTTCTCGTGCTCGAGGCGGATCCGGGCGGATCCACTCGAAGCGCGCCCCCTTTAGCGCACTCACCGCCCAGCTGCTACCGCTCGGGGCGCCCGCCCGAAACGATTCCGACGCTATCCACGTAACTGCGCGGAATTCATCATCTTCCGAGTCCCGGCGGTGGGCCCTTCTCGCGCTCGCGTTCGTCCTCGAGCACGCTCATCACGATCACGGCGCCGATCAGCGGCAGAAACCAAATGAGCTGGCTTTGCGCGATCTTTTGCGGCCGATCGTAGAGCTTCGAGCGCCAGACCCGCAGGGTGGTGCGAGCCTGGAAGGCCAAGACAACGAGTATGATGAGGGCTCCGACCCACTCAGCGCGTTCCACGGTCCGCTCAAGTTAAGTCGGAGTCCGGCAGCGCGCAAGGGTCGCTCGCGCACCCCTCACCGCCCGGCCGAAGAGCGCCCCGACTTCGCCCCGCGGGCGCTATTCAGAGCTCGATTTGGGCACCGATTTCCATCACCCGGTCGGGCGGGATATTGAAGAATTTGTTCGCCGGCTGGGCGTTGCGCGTGAGCGCCGCGAACACGCGGATCCGCCAGCGCGCCATGCCGGGGTGGGCGCTCGAGATCAGGTTCTCGCGCCCGAGGAAGAACGTCGTGTGCTCGACGCTCGACACGAGGCCGGCGCGCTCGAGCAAGAGCGGGGCGTCGGGTTGCTCCATGAAGCCGTAGCGCCCGATGACCCGGCTGAAGCCGTGGTCGAGGTCTTCCACGTCGAAACGCTCCTCCTCGGCGACGCGCGCGACCTCTTGCGTCTGGATCGTGAGGAGCACGATGTGCTGGTGGAGCACCCGGTTGTGCATGAAGTTGCGGAGCAAGGCGGGGGGCGTGCCGTCTTTGACCGAGGTCATGAACACGGCGGTGCCCGGCACGCGCGCCGGGATCTCCACGTGCAAGAGGTCGAAGAAGTCCCGGAGCGGCAGCATGTCCTCCATGAAGCGGCGCGAGAGGATGGCGCGGCCGGTGCGCCAGGTCGTCATGACGGAGAAGAGGAGGACGCCGACGACGAGCGGAAACCACCCGCCGTGAGCGATCTTGGCGAGGTTTGCGATCAGAAAGACCGTCTCGGGCACCAGCAAGACGAAGGTCAACGCGATCACCCAGTGGAGCTTCCAGCCCCAGCCGCGCCGTGCGTAGAGGGCGGCGAGAACCGTCGTCATCACCATCGTCAGAGTGACGGCAATGCCATAGGCCGCGGCGAGCTCGCTCGACGACTTGAAGCCGAGCACGAGGCCGACGGTGGCCAGCATCAAGAGCCAGTTCATGGTCGGAACGTAGATCTGCCCACGCTCGGCGGCGCTCGTGTGTCGCACTTCGACGCGCGGCATGAGCCCGAGCATCGTGGCCTGGCGCGTGAGGGAGAACACACCCGTGATCAACGCTTGCGAGGCGATCACGGTCGCGGCGGTGGAGAGCGCGACGAGCGGGTAGAGCGCCCAGCCGGGTGCCATGCGAAAAAACGGATTTTCGACGTCCTCCGGGCGCTCGAGCAGGAGGGCTCCCTGGCCGAAGTAGTTGAGCAGGAGCGCCGGGAACACGAGGGCGAACCAGGCGAGCTGGATCGGGCGGCGCCCGAAGTGGCCGAGATCGGCGTAGAGCGCCTCACCACCTGTCACCACGAGGAACACCGCGCCGAGCACGGTGAAGCCGCTTTTGCCGTGGTCGAGCAGGAACCGCCCGCCGTAGACCGGATTGACGGCAACGAGGACCCCGAGATTCGAATGAAGTCGGTAGATACCGAGGGCTGCCAGCACGACGAACCAGACGAGCGTGATCGGTCCGAACACGGCGCCGACGCTGGCCGTGCCCCGCTTCTGGATCATGAAGAGCCCCACGAGGATGGCAATCGTCAGCGGGATCACCACGGCTTCGAGCGAGGGCGCCGCGATCTCGAGGCCTTCGACCGCGCTGAGGACGGAGATGGCCGGCGTGATGGCTCCGTCGCCGTAGAGCAGCGCCGCCCCGAAGACCCCGCACGCGAGCACGAACGGGCGCAGGCGCGAGCCCTTGATCTGCGAAGTGGCGAGCGCCATGAGCGAGAGGATGCCGCCTTCGCCCTTGTTGTCGGCGCGCAGCACGTAGAACACGTACTTCACCGCGACGATCAGCATCAGCGACCAGAAGATGAGCGAGAGGACGCCGAGCACACTCGCCGGTGTGATGGGCATGCCGTGCGCGCCGTGAAAGCACTCGCGCATCGAGTAGAGGGGGCTCGTGCCGATGTCGCCGAAGACGACCCCGAGCGCGGCGATGGCGAGCTTGGCCTGGTAGCCGGCGGTCTGGGGCGGGTGCGGAGCGGTCTCGCCGTGCCCGAAGGCACGCGAGACCGCCATCGAGTCCAGGGGACGCGCGGTGGGAGGCGGACCGATCGACAGCGCGGGGTTCTGGGGCGCGAAAGCGCTGGGAGGCTCGCCACCGGGGCGCGAGCCCACGGGTTCCGACATGCGCAGAGTCGTACTCCGTGCGGCGGAACCTGTCACCCGCAGCACGACCGCGCGCGGCATGAAGATTTCGTTATGCCGCGGGGTGACCGAGCCGACGCCTCACTCGCGCAGCCAGAACAACGTGAACGCGTCGCCGCCTTCGTCCGACTCGGCCGACCGGCTGTGTTCGACGTAGCTGGAACGGCCGAGGTGCTCGCGCACGGCGGCTTTCATCGCGCCCGTGCCGTGGCCGTGCAGCACGAAGCCGACCGGCTCGCCCTCGCCCATCATCACGTCGAGGAACGCGTCGAGGCGGTCGAGCGCTTCGTCCACGCGTGTGCCGCGCAGGTCGAGCGTGTTCTTGCCCGTGCGCACGGCTGCCGCGAGCTGACCTCGAAGCTTCGGCTTCGCGCTCGACGCCTTGGCGACCGCGTGCGAGCGCAACTTCGCGTTCGTGAGCTCGATGGCGTCGAGCGGGACGGTGAGCTTCACGGCACCGGCACGCAGCCGAACGGAGCCGCGCTCGGGCGGCCCTTCGAGCGTGGCGAGCGTGCCGAGCTTCTTCAACCGCACCGTGGCCCCGGCGACGAGGCCTGCGAGGTCCGGCAGCGCGGGCCCGCTCGACCCGGCGACGGTGCGCGGCAGGGCCCCGCGCTCGAGGTTTTGCTGGTGCTGCTCCAGCGTTCCACCGAGCGCGACGTGCGTGGCGGCGCGGCTCACGCTGCGCTCGGCGTCGCGCAGCGCCGCGGCGTCGAGATCGGGCCTTCTGAGCCGATCGCGCGCTTGTTTCACGTCGGTTCGGGCGGCACGCACGAGCGCCGTGAGCTCGCGTGCCTCGCGGCCGAGCTCGGCGTCGGCGCTGGCGAGGAGCCGCTCCCTGTCGCGCTCCAGATCGGCGCGCGCGGCCGTCGCCAGGGCGAGCTCGCCACGCAGCTCTGCCCGCTCGCGCTCGAGCAACACGCGCTCCTCCTCGAGACGGCGCACCGCCACCTCCCGCTCGCGCGCCCGGTCCGGCAAGAGCTCGTGCGCGCGGGCGAGCACGGCCGCGTCGAGGCCGAAGCGTGATGCCACGGCGAGCGCGCTCGAAGGGCCGGGAATGCCGAGCGTCAGGCGGAAGGTCGGCTCCATGCGCTCGAAATCGAAGCTCACGCTCGCGTTGTCGAGCGCACCGGGCGTCGCCGCGAGCTCCTTCAGTCGCTCGTAGTGCGTGGTCACGGCGGCGGCGGCTCCCCGGGTCGTGATGGCCTCGAGCACCGCGGCGGCGAGCGCGGCGCCCTCCTCGGGATCGGTGCCGGAGGCGACCTCGTCGAGCAGCACCAGCGTGCCTGGCCCCGCGCGCCGCACGACCTCCGCCAGGCGGGTGACGTGCGCGCTGAACGTGGAGAGCGAACGCTCGAGCGACTGCTCGTCTCCCACGTCGGCGAGCACCTGGGTGAACCAGCCGAGGTGCGACTCCTCGGCAGCCGGCACGGGAATGCCCGAGCGCGCCATCCACACCGCAAGGCCCAGGCACTTGAGCGCGACCGTCTTGCCGCCCGCGTTGGGGCCGGAGATCACGAGCGCCCGGCCGCCCTGAACCCGCACGTCGTTCGCGACGACGGCGACGCCGGCAGCGACGAGCAGCGGGTGGCGAACGTCGCGGAGGTCGAGTCGTTCGTCGGCGCTCGGCACGATGACCTGCGCCCTGGCTCTGCGCGCCCAGAGTGCGAGCGCCGCCAGGCGATCGGCCTCGATGCTCGCTGCGAGGGCTCCCAGAATGGCAGCGGCCTCGCGCGCGACCTGCTCGGTCAGCTCGGCGAGCACGCGTTGCTCCTCGCGCTCGACGTCGGCGAGGCGGAGCTTCAAGCGGTTGCCCTGCGCCGTCGCCTCGCTCGGCTCGACGAACAGGGTGCCGCCCGAGGCAGAGGAGCCGAGCACGATGCCCTCGACCCTGAGGTGCGCATCGGAGCGCACGGGCAGGACGTAGCGACCGTCGCGTTCGGTGTAGTAGCGCCCCGAAAGCACGTCGGCGTGCGTGCGCAGGCAACCCTCGAGGCGTTCCTTCAGCGCCTCACGCGCCTCGCGGGCTCGCGCGCGCGCCTCGCGGAGCGCGGGCGAGGCGTCGTCGCTGACGCTCCCGTCGGGGTCGAGCGCTCGATCGAGCGTGGCCTCGAGCGGGTCGAGGCGAGCGTCGCTCGCGACGGCGGCGTGGAGCGCCGGGAAACGCGCGCGGCGCTCGGCGGCGAAGGCTCGCACCCCGCGAGCCACGCCGAGCAGGCGTGCGACCCCGACGAGCTCCGTGCCCGCCAGCATCCCGGATTTCACCGCGCGCGCGAGCGGTTCCGTCACGTCCGGGAAGTCGCGGATCGGCAGGCTCTCGCCCAGGGCGTCCAGGGCGACGGCCTCCGAGGAGCGCTCGGCGAGCGCACGCGCGCCTTCGAGCGTCGCGCTCGGCTCGGTCGCGAGCACCCGCGCCGCACCCGGGCGGCTCACGCAGCCCTCGGCCAGCCGCGCGAGCAGCGCCGGCCATTCGAGGGCTTTCTGCGTGGTCGCGTCCATCTTCTGCGACGCCGCCTTAGCACTGCCCCTCGTGAGCGTCGCGCCGTATCAGGCGCCGCTGCTCGTCTTCGCGCCGGACGCGGTCGCTCAGCCCGCCTTGGCGATCTCGCGCATCAGCACGGGCCGGCTGTAGATCGGGGCCTCGTCGCCGATGCGGATCGAGAGCGACAGCTCCGCCGCGCGCGCTACGGATTCTACGGCCGCGGCCAGCGTCGAGAGCTCGTGCGTGGCGCGGCGGCCGAGCGCTTCGCTCACGCACAGCGTCAGGTGCCCGCCGCCGCTGCTCTTCAGGTGGGCGAGCAGGCCGCGGGCGAGCACGGAGCGTGCCGCGCTCGAATCGGGATCCGAACGTCCGTTCGACACGAGGACCACGGCGTCGACCTGCCAGCCCGCCTGGTTCAGGCGCGTGACGCGGCTCGCGACCTGGGTGACGAGGTCGCTCGGCAGCCCTTCATAGTGCTGCGCGACGACGGCGACGTCACCCGCGTGAGCCGGGTTCAACCAGCGTGGCCAGCTCGCGCTGTACTCGATGACGACCAGGGTGGCGGGATTGCTGCGCATGGGGATTCCTCCGAGACTCTCGGGTTAAACCCGGGCCAGGCGGCGGGCCAACAAAGGGCGCGCTTCGATAACCGAGCGGCTCAACGCACGACGAGTGTTTCGAGCAACGTTTCCGCGGCGGCTCCCACCTCGCCGAGCTCGGTGTGCCCACCCGCGAGCACCCGCGCTTCGGCGCGAAGTCCGGCGCGCTCGAGCACGGGCAGCGAGCGCGTCGCACGTCGACCGCACGCGGGGGTTCCACATACGATGAAGACGCTCTCACCGCCCGTCGCGCGGAAGCGTTGGGCGCGTCCGAGCGTCCAGTCGCCGCTGCCGCCCTCGATCAAGAGCAGGTGCGGAAACTCCCCGCCGTGCTCGACCAGCATCAGGGCACCCATCGTCGCGCCCTGCGAGTAGCCGACGTAGACCCCGCCCTGCCGCGCGATGCGTGCGCCGTACTTCGCGCGGGCGGCGCCGACCGCAGCCGTGACCTCGCGCTCGAGCGCGTGGTGATCGGGGTAGTAGTACGCCGCTTCCCCGCGTCCGAGGGGCAGGCCGGCGGGGCAGAGCAGGAACCAGCGCTCGCGGACGACGCGAGCCCAGCGCTCGCATTCCCAGGCGGGGTCGCCCCCGGCCCCATGCGCAGCGACGAGCAGCGGTACGGGGTGCGGATCGGCAGGCACGAACACGGCCGCGTTCTCGAATCCCCCCACCGGCAGCACTCGGAGCCCTGCCTCCACTTCGGGCTCGTTCACGCGGACCTCGCGAGGTGTCTCGGCGCTCGAGGGCGGCCCTGGCGCGGCTGCCGTCGCTGCTGGTGGCGTCGCAGCGCCTTGGAGCGCCTCAGCGCGACCCGCGCACGCGGTCGCGATCGCGACGAGCACTGTGACAACCGGGTGCGTTCTGGAGCGCGCCCCCTTTTTCCGCAGGGAGCGGAGCGGCTCGCACGACGCGCTCGGATCTGCTGTCACGAGCGCCTCATGTGCAAGATCGCCACGCCGCGTACACTCTCATCGGAACCGCGCGCACTTTTCTGCGTCCTTAATTCGATCGTGGCGTGCATCTCGGGCATGAGGGGTGTACTCACCGTTGCAGAGGAGGCGCCCCATGAAGTCTTCCGGCCCGACTGCGAGCCCTGCTGCCGAAGTCAGCGCGACATCGGCGGACGAGGCGGACTCGGAGATCGAAGAGACGGACATTCGCATCCTGAAGTTCTATGGGGACGGTGACGACGACGGTCAAACGCTCGTCGGGCTCGGCGAGGACTACGGGTACGCTCCCGTCGACGTCGGGGACGACAACGGCCAGACGCTCGTCGGGCTGGGGCCGCCGAGCAGTCGCTCCCCGGTCTCGCTCTCCAACACTCAGCCGAGTGGTCGCGTACTGGCGCGCTCCGAGCCCCCGGGCCCCTGGGGCAGCGACGAGGACGAGCCCTTGGCGCCCTCGCTCCGGCCCAGAAAAACCGGCATCTGGGCGGCCGCTGTGCCGCTCCTGCTCGTCGCAGCCGCCGTCGTCGTCGTCGCCCTGCGCGGCCTCGCGCCGTCCACGCCGCGCTCGGCCGCCGTCGGTCTGCCGCCAGCGACGGAGCGCTCGGCGCGCGAAGGCACGGGCCTGTTCGTCCGCCACATGGACCCCGAGCTGCGGGTGACGGTCGACGGGATCGACCAGGGTCCTCCGCCCGTGCTGCTGATGGAACTCGAGCCCGGCTCGCACTTCGTTACCGTCTTCGGTCCTGGGTACGCTCCCTACGAGCAGACCGTGACGCTCAGCGCCAACCGCGTGAGCACGCTCGAGCCGGTGCTCGAACGCTCCGACGCGCCGCCCACCGCCGAAGCGCGTAGCGCGGACGCCCCCGCGCTCGAGAGCGCGAGCTCGCGCAAGCCGACGACCGTGACGCCGAGCGGTCGCAGCACACGCACGCGCCTCGGGAGCGCGAAGCCCATCCCGGTCGAGCTGGATGAAACCCCGGAAAATCCCTACCTTCCGGGGTCCCTCGGGGTGCTCGCCGCGAGCTCCAGCCCGCCGGCGACCGTCGTCGTCGATGGACGCCCGGTCGGCAAGTCTCCACGCGTGGTCGACCTCCCCCCCGGTCCGCACACCATCGCCTTCGTGCACCCGACTCAGGGGCGCAAGTCGATGACGGTGAAGATCACGCCGGGCAACACGACGAACGTCGCCGTCGACTTCTGAGCGCCGCCGAGGGCCGCACGAGTCGGCGCGCCCGAGCTCTGCGGCTACTTCGCCTTGCGCTTCTTCGGTTCGGCGGGCGCGGGCGCTTCTTCGGCCTTCTCGGTCTTGGCCTTGGCGGGCGGCTTCAGCACGCTCGGTGGCGGCGCGGGTGCGGTCGCGAGCGTGCGCTTCAGCGCGTCGAAGAGATCGATGATCTGCGCCTTGGGTGCTTCGGGCGCCACCGTGATCTCCTGCCCGGCGGCCTTCTGCTCGACGGCTGCGCGTACCTTGTCGCTGAAGGTGTCGTGGTACTTGGCCGCCTCGAACGCCGGGCTCGTGAGCTGATCGATGAGCTTTTCCGCGAGCTCGTGCTCCTTCTCGCTGATCGTCACCTTGGCCGCCGGGTCCACCTCCTCGAAGGAGCGCACCTCGTTCGCGTAGTAGAGCTGATGCAGGATGAGCCCGTCCTCGTACGGTCGCACGACGACGAGCTGCTCCTTGCCGCGCGCAGCCCAGCGTCCGACGGCGACGACCGCCTTGTGCGTCATGGCCTGCGAGAGCAGGCGGTAGGCCTTGTCGCCGCCCTTGTCGGCCCCGAGGTAGTAACTCTTCTCCACGTGCACGAAGTCGACGCTCGCGAGCGGCACGAACTCCGTGATCTCGATCGCGTTCGAGCGCTCCGCCTCGAAGGCCTTGAGCTCGTCCTCCGTGAAGAGCACGTACTGACCGCGCGCGTGCTCGTAGCCCTTGACCATTTCCTTGCGGTCGACGACCTCGTTGTTGTCGGTGGGGCAGATGTACTGCTGCTTCACGCGCCCCCCGCACTTCTTGTGCAGCATATTGAAGCTGACCTGCTCGCTCGAGGCGGCGGTGAAGAGCTTCACGGGGATGGACACGAGGCCGAAGCTGACGGTTCCGGAGGCAAGGGCGCGAGACGGCATGACGAATTCCTCGGGCGGGCGGCGGAAAGCGGCCAGGGGGTCCAGCGCGGAAACCCGGGTCGGCACGTAGAATGCTAACAAGAGGTATCCCGACCCGGAAAACTTCTGAGAAGGATCCGGCGCCCGCGACCGGCGATCCGCTCGGCGAATACCGCAAGAAGCGGGATCCGCTGCGCACCAACGAGCCCTTCGCCGCTGAACGCAAGACCAGCGCCAGGGAGACCCGCCAGGGCCGCTATGTCGTGCACCTGCACCACGCGACCCGCACCCACTACGACGTGCGCTTGCAGATCGGCGGCACCCTGAAGAGCTTCGCCGTGCCCAAGGGTCCGACGCTCGACCCGGCGCAGAAGCACCTCGCGATGCTCACGGAGGATCATCCGCTCGAGTACGTCGACTTCGAGGCCGTGATTCCCGAAGGGAACTACGGCGCGGGGCCCATGATCGCCTGGGATCGCGGGCGCATTCGCTACCTCGACGGGACGGCCGAGGAGGGGCTCGAGAAGGGGAAGCTCGATTTCGTGCTCACGGGCTTCAAGCTCAACGGTCGCTTCGCGCTGATCGAGACGGGCAGCCGTCAGGGCAAGGGCACCAAGATCGACGGCAAGCAGTGGCTGCTCGTGAAGAAGCAGGACGCGCACGCGACGACGCGCGACGTGGTCGCGGAAGAGCCCCGCAGCGTGCTCGGCGGGCTCACGATCGAGGAGCTTTCACGGCGCGCCGAGCTGTCGGCCGAGCTCACCCAGGCGGCGGCGAATGCCGGCGCCCCGCAGCGCGAAGCCCGCGTCGAGCAGCTGACGCCGATGCTCTGTGCGACCGAGGGCGGGCGCCTCGACGACGCCGAGCGGCTCTACGAGCTCAAGCTCGACGGCGTGCGCATCGTCGCTGACAAGCACGGCGACGCCGTGGCACTGCGCTACCGGAACGGCCGCTCGGCCACGGCCGCGTATCCCGAGATTGCGCGCGGAGTGCGCGCGCTCGCGCCGGAGCGTGTCGTTCTCGACGGCGAGATCGTCGCCTTCGACGCCGAGGGGCGCCCGAGCTTCCACAAGCTCGGCCCGCGCATTCACGCCGAGCGTCCGCTCGACGTGCTGCGCGTGCAGGCCGAGGTGCCGGTGAGCTACCTCGTGTTCGACCTGCTCGCGCTCGGCGACCGCGATCTCACCGACCTGCCGCTCAGCGTGAGGAAGGAGCTCCTGCAGCGGGTCGTCCAGGGTAAGGGGCTGCTTCGCTCGCTCGATCACATCGAGAGCGACGGCCGCCCGCTCTTCGATTTTTGCGCGCAAAACCAGCTGGAGGGGGTGGTCGCCAAGCGCAAGGCGTCCGTCTACCGCCCCGGCCCGACGCGCGGCGATGACTGGATCAAGATCAAGTGCGACCGCGACGAGGAATTCGTCGTGATCGGCTGGATGGAGGGCAAGGGCGGGCGCTCGCGCCTCGGCGCGCTCTGCCTCGCGAGCTACGCTCACGACGGCCTCCGTTATCGAGGGCGTGTCGGCAGCGGTCTCGACGATGCCAGCATCGACGCGTTGGTGCCGAAGCTTGCCGCGCTCGCCGCCCCGGAGTTTCCGGGGGTAGGGGGTGTCCCCGCCGAATCCAGGGACGCCCACTGGGTGCGGCCCGAGCTCGTGGTCAGCGTCCGCTTTCAGGGCTTCACCCCCGACGGGCACCTCCGCCACCCCGTGTTCCGTGGCGTGCGCACCGACATCGAGCCCAGCGCCTGTCGCGCGATGCCGCCCGAGGAGCTGCTCGCCGAGCCCGAAATCCAGCCGGAAAATTCGGACGAGACGCCGCCCAGCGCCGACGACGCGGAGGCGCCCGGCGACGCGCCCGTGCCCCGCAGGTCACGCGTCAACGTCACGAACCGCGACAAGGTGTTCTGGCCGGACGAGGGCTACACGAAGGGCGATCTCATCGAGTACTACGCCGCGATGGCGCCTGCGATGCTGCCGTTCCTCGACGATCGACCGGTCGTGATGGTGCGCTACCCCGACGGGATTCGCGGCAAGAGCTTCTATCAATGGAACGTGCCGCAAGGGACGCCGGAGTGGCTCCGGCGCACCCACCTGCGCGACTCGAGCGATCCCGACAAGCGCGAGAAGGTCGTGTTCCTGGTCGACGACGTCGACGCGCTCGTCTACCTCGCGAACCTCGGGACGATCCCGCTCCACGTGCTCGCCTGTCGCGAGCAGACGCGCGACGCCTGCGATTTCTTGACGGTCGACTTCGACATCGGCGAGCACCCGTTCGAGCGCGCCGTCGTCCTGGCGTTGACGCTCAAGGAGATCCTCGACGAGATCGGCGTCGTCGGCTACCCGAAGACCTCGGGGCAAAAGGGCCTGCACGTGCTGGTGCCGCTCGGCCCCGGCGTCGGCTTCGAGGCGGCGAAGCTCCTGTGCGAGCTGTTCGGTCAGCTCGTCGTCGCGCGCCATCCGACGCTCTGCACGCTCGAGCGTCGCGTCGAAAAGCGCGGTGGCAAGGCGCTGGTCGACATCGGTCAGACTGGGCCGTCACGCACGATCGTGGCTCCGTACTCGGTGCGGGCCTGGCCGGGCGCGACCGTCTCGACCCCCCTCTACTGGGAAGAGGTGCACGTGGCGCTCGATCCGAAGCGCTTCACGCTGCTCACGGTGCCGACGCGCCTGATGGAGAGCGGCGACCCGCTGCTCGGCCTCCTGGATCAGATGCCCGACATCGGGACGGCGGTCGGCAAGCTCGAGGCGCTGCACGCGAAGTCGAAGCGGTAGACTGTGCAGCAACGTGCACAGGTGTGCATCGCTGGTGACAGAGGGACGGGCATTGCGCGGCATCCGCTGCGGGCATGATCGTTGCTCACCGCTCGAGAGCAGCGGATGGCGCCCCGAGTGGCTTATAGTGCGAAGTCATGGACGGTCACGGCGTGACGACGGTGCTGGCCTGCGCCGGACATCTCGCCTTCGGCTCGCTCGCGTTCATGCGGCGCTCGAAAACGGCGCTGGGCGGGCTGATGGCGCTCCTGTTCTTCGACGCTTTCGTGTGGAACTTCGCGAGCCTCGCCCACGAGCTTTCGGGCGCCGAGCTCTGGGCGAGAGTCGATCACTTCTTCTCCAGTCTGATGGCCGCGATTGCGCTGCACGTCGTGATCGTCTTTGCCGGTCGAGCGCGGGCGCTCAGGCCGGTCGTCGTCGCCGCCTACCTGCTGTTCGCGGGCATCGGGCTCGCCGTGCCCGTGGCGTGGTGGTGGAAGGTCGTCCTGGTCGCGGCTCCCCTGACCATGTCCTTCGGCCTCGTGCTCCTGCTTCGACACCGCAGTCGGACAGCGGACCATGACGAGCGCGCGCGGACCGACCTCTTGCTCCTGGCTTTCTCCGTCGGCACGCTGCTGTGTGCGACCGATCTCCTGCACGGGGAGACGCTGCTGCCGATTCCACGTCTCGGCGCCGTGGGAACGCTGGTAGCGATGTCCCTGATTGCCGTCGCCGCGCTCAGGCTCAGCCTGTTTGGTCGCGAGCTGCCGCCGGTGCTGGCCGTTTATGCCCTGTTTCTTGGGGTTTTCTGGGTGCTCGCGCACCTCGCGCTGGCGCGTTTTCTCGATCCGCGCTCGAGCCCGTGGGTGCTAGGTGGCGTGGCCTTGACGCTCGTGGGTATCGCCTCCGCGCGCGAGCTCGGTCGCTCGGCGGCGCTCAGCCGCGCCCGGGGGGAAGAGCTGGCAACGCTCGGGCGCTTCTCTCAGCAGCTCGCACACGATCTCAAGAATCCCCTGGCCGCGTTGAAGGGGGCCGTGGAGTTTCTCGAGGAGGAGCGTCGCGCGGGGCGCTCGCTCGACGGACAGACCCGGTTTCTCGAGCTGATGCGGGAGCAGGTCGAGCGGGCGCAACGCACGGTCGAGGACTATCAGCGGATCGCCAAGGTGGAGCCGCACCCGGCGCCCACGTCCCTCAACGCGCTGGTGCGGAGCGTCCTTCCCCTGCAGAGGTTTGCCGTTTCGTCGGGGGTCTCGATCACGGCGGAGCTCGCGGACGACGTGCCCGAGTGCTCGCTCGACCGCGAGCTCGTCGCCACGGCCCTGGAAAACGTTCTGCGCAACGCGTGTGAGGCGATGCCCCACGGGGGCGGCATCACGGTCCGCACGACCTACGACGCCGAGGTCTCCAGGGTCACCCTGGGCGTCGAGGACCGCGGGGAGGGGATGAGCCCCATGGTGCTCGAGCAGGCGCCCGCCCTGTTTTTCACGACCAAGGCCCAGGGCACGGGGCTCGGGCTGAGCTTCGCCGAGCGCGTGGCCAAGGCGCACGGCGGGAGGCTCAGCGTCGCGAGCGCGCTCGGCCAGGGCACCACGGTGACGTTGGCCTTTCCGATCCATGAGGATGCTCCATGACCGATCCATTGCAGTGCGTCTTGCTGGTGGACGACGACGCGGCCGTGCGCACGGTGCTCTCGGCGCAGCTCGAGCAGGCCGGGATCGACTCCATCGAGGCGTCGAGCGCCGAGGAGGCGCTGGAACGGCTTGCCTCCGGCGCGGTCGACGTGATGGTGACGGACTTGCGGATGCCCGGGATGGACGGGATGGCTCTGCTCGCGCACTCGGTCCGGCTGTGGCCCGACGTGCCCGTCATCATGCTGACGGCGTTCGGCACCGTTCCCGTTGCCGTGGAGGCCCTCAAGCGCGGCGCCACCGACTTTCTCCTGAAGCCGTTCGAGCGCAAGGACGTGCTCGAGGTCGTCGAGCGAGCGCTCCGCATGGCCTGCCGACCCAACCAGCCACCGCCGCCCCCGTTGGGCCTGGCTTCCTCGATGGTCGGGGCCCTCGAGCCCCTCCGAGCCGACATGCTGCGGGCTGCGTCGGGAACCGCGAGCGTTCTCATTCACGGCGAGAACGGGACCGGGAAGGAGCTCGTGGCCCGGGCCATCCACGACGCGAGCCCGCGCGCCCAGAAGCCCTTCGTGGCGGTGAACTGCGCCGCGCTGCCCGAGCAGCTGATCGAGAGCGAGCTCTTCGGCTACGAGAAGGGGGCTTTCACCGGGGCAACGAAGGTGAAGCCCGGACGCGTGGAGGTTGCCAACGGGGGAACGCTGTTTCTCGACGAGATCGGCGACTACCCGATCAGCATTCAGGTCAAGCTCCTGCGCTTGCTCCAGTCGAGCGAGTTCGAGCGGCTCGGCGGCACGGAAACGAGAAGGGCCGACGTGCGCTTCATCGCCGCCACCAACAAGAAGCTCGAGCAAGCGGTCAAGCGTGGTGAGTTCCGGGAGGACCTCTACTTCCGATTCGTGATCCCCATCCGGGTCCCGCCACTCCGCGAGCGTCCCGAGGATATCCGCGCGTTGGCGCCCTATTTCAGCGCACGCTCGGCCGACGCGAACGGGCGGCGGCGCCTGGACATCGAGCCCGGCGCCATGTCCCTCTTGATGGAGCAGCCGTGGCCGGGCAACGTGCGGCAGCTCGAGAACTTCGTCGAGCGCCTCGTCGTGTTCACGGACGGAGACGCGATCCGCGGCGCGGACGTCGAGCGCGAAATGGGGCGTGATGCGGCGCGAGCCGAAGGGCCCGTCTCGGGCACGCCCGGCCTCGCCGACCGGGTGCGCGAGGCCGAGCGACTCTCCCTGCTCGAAGCGCTCACGCGCACCGCCAACAATCGCTCCAAGGCGGCCCGCCTGATCGGTTTGAGTCGCCGGTCGCTCTACAACAAGCTGAAGGAGCACGGCCTTTTGCAGTGGCGCCCGGCGGAAGAGCCGCTTCCCGCGAAGCGCACTCACTCGTGAGCGAGGTCGAGGCGGACGCCGTAGTGGTCCGAGAGATGGTAGGCGAAATCCCCGAAGCTCACGGGGGCAGATAGCACGCGAGCGACGGCCGTGTGGTGCGCGGGAAAACGTCCCACGAGCACGTGATCGAGCAAGCTGCCCGCGTAGTCCGGGCTCGAGGCGTGAAACGTGTTGTCGGCGCAGTCGGTGCAGAGCGCGTCGGGCCGCTCGGCGTACGGATTGGAAAGGCCGGCGTCGAGCAGCTGCTCGTATTGATCTTCGAGCACGCCCACCGAGCTGCCCACGGCGGGCCCCATGTTCAGATCGCCCAGCACCAGGATCGGTTCACGAGGGTCCGCCTTGAGCCGGACGCCGTCGGCGAGCCGCCCTACCTGGTGGGCGTGCTCGACCTCCCAGGATTCCTCGAACCCGGCGTAGGGGATCGCGCCGAGTGACGAACCGAGATGCGTGCACACCACCTCCACCGGACCGAGGCCTGGGACCGTGACCCTGGCCTCGAGGCTGGCGGCGCGCACGAAGTACGAGACGAGGGGCAGCGCCCGGGATCTTTCGAACGGAAAACGGCTGAAGAGCGCGACATCGTACGCACCCCCGAAGATCGCCGGGTCATCCCCCTCCGAGCCGTCCCCGAGGCACGTCTCGAGCGGCGCGCCCAGCGAGTTGACGATGCACCCGAGACAACCCCCGCTGAGCGCCCCGATCTCGCTGCCGCACGCCGCTTGAGCGCAGGCGGTGAGCTCGATGCCCTGGGCCGTCGCACAGCTGTCCTCGAGGCAGCTGCCGATGGTCGTGAGCTCGTCCGCGGAGCAAGCGCCACTGCCGGGCAGCGGCTGCGCCCGCACGACGTTCGGCAGCTCCGAGGCCACGGCCTGCTCCAGCGCGTCGGCATCACTCGCCTGCCAGAGCTCCTGCACACAAAGGATGTCCAGATCCGGCGCTAGCCCGGCGAGCGCGTCGACGACGAGCGGGGCCCGCTCCGCCACGAGCGGCTCGAAATTCGGCGCCAGCGCGGCGTTGAACGTCAGTGCGCGCAGCCGGAACGGCTCGCTCGAGGTGGGGGTCGCGTCGTCCTCTTCCCCTCCGCAGCCCAGCGCGAACGCCAGGGCGACGGAGCCGATTGCCGAAATGCGCTTGAACATGAGCTCGCCATCAGCAACACGCGTGCCAAGTCACCCATCAGCGGGATTCGTCGACACCGGCTGGACGTAGGGCCCGCGGCTTCGAAGGTGGCTGGTGTCGTTGCGTGCTCATCTGAGCACGAAGCTGCACAGCGGGCGGGCTAGAGCTCATCTCGTGAGGTGAAGGCGTCCGTGGCAGAGCGCTAGGTCGTCGCGCCGGTCTCGCCGGTTTGTCGCACGCGTCTTGGCCGCAGTGGGCGATCGATCTGTTCTGCCAAGACTCACAGGTCGTCGCGGCGGGCCTCCGGGGTTTGTTTCCTGTTCTTGGGGTGGCTGGGGTGAGGTGAGTGCGTCGGTGGCAGAGCGCTAGGTCGTCGCGTCGGTCTCGCCGGTTTGTCGCACGCGTCTTGGCCGCAGTGGCCTATCGATCTGTTCTGCCAAGACTCACAGGTCGTCGCGGCGGGCCTCCGGGGTTTGTTTCTTGTTCTTGGGGTGGCTGGGGTGAGGT
>Ga0315912_10001762_pt1 | contig 25140 bp, 23 predicted proteins | sample VfabasoilMG_FD_204469 | JGI IMG/M metagenome (GOLD analysis project Ga0315912, IMG submission 204469) | Garden soil microbial communities collected in Santa Monica, California, United States - V. faba soil | ecosystem: Environmental > Terrestrial > Soil > Garden | place: USA: California... | reverse complement strand
CACGACCGTGAGCCCGAGAATCAGCGCGACGAGCAGGGTCGTCACGATCGCGAACACTTACATCGCCACCATCAGGAGCCCCTGCACAGGCAGCCAGCCGAAGAGCTGGGAGGGTGGAAAGAGCGTGGCGATGATCAGCGTGTACACGGGCAGCCGCGCCGAGCAGGTCATGAGCGGGATCACCAGCATCGTGAGCAGCCGGTCGCGTTGCCGCTCCATCGTGCGGGTCGCGAGCACGGCGGGCACCGCGCACGCAAAGCCGGACAGCATCGGCACGAACGCCCTGCCGTGGAGGCCGAGCGCCCTCAGCACGCGATCCATGAGGAACGCGACGCGCGCCATGTAGCCCGAGTCCTCGAGCAGGCCGATCATCAAGAACAGCAGCAGGATCTGCGGCAAGAACACCACCACGTTGCCGACCCCGCCGACGACGCCTTGCACGAGGAGGTCGCGGAGAATGCCGGGCGGCAGGGCTCGCGTGAGGAGCCCCGACACGAGCCGAGCCGCGTCCTCGATCAGGCCGATGGCGGGATCGGACCAGGAGAAGAGCGCCTGGAACACCACCACCATGAGCGCGAGGAAGATCGCGAAGCCCCACACCGGGTGCAGGAGGAGCTTGTCGACGCGCTCGGAAGAGGGGCGCTTGGGCGGGTGGCGGTCGACCCTCGCGTAGAGCTTGTCGAACGCACCGTCGATCAAGGCGTAGCGGGCGGCGATGAGCTCGCGATCGATGTCGCGCGGTGCGGCCTCGGCGCGCACCGCCTCGCAGCGCTCGCGCAGGGCCGGGGGAATGTGTGCGAGCTCGTCGTCGGGCTCGATGCTCGAAAGGGCCCACAGGGCGAGCGCCCGATCGCGCTCCAGCGTGTCGCGCCAGGCCGCGGGCAGCGCCACCGCGACGCGCTCGGCGTCGGCCACGAGCTCCGGCGGGTATTCCGGCTGCAGGTGCCCACGGCGCGGCTCCGCGAGGGCGCGCTCGATCGCGCGCTTGAGCTCGCCGATGCCGACCCCCCGGCGTCCGTCGGTCACCACCACGGGCACACCCAGGAGGGTCGCGAGCGCGGTCGGGCTCGGCGGGTTTTCACGCACCTCGTCGAGCATGTTGAGCGCGACGACGACGTTCAGTCCGAGCTCGATGAGCTGGAGCGTGAGGTAGAGGTTGCGGCTCAGCTGTCCCGCGTCGACCACCGCCACGACGACCTCGGGGTGCGGTAGCCCCGCGAGCCCGAGCAGCGCGTCGAGGGCGATCTGCTCCTCCGCCGAGCGTGCCGCGAGCGAGTACGTGCCCGGCAGGTCGATGACCGTGACCCCTCCGCGTTCCGGCAAGCTCAGGCGGCCCGAGCGCTGCTCGACCGTGATCCCGGGATAGTTCCCGATGTGTGCCCGCTCTCCGGTGAGCTGGTTGTAGACGCTGGTCTTGCCGACGTTCGGATTGCCGACCAAGACGACGATGGGCTCGGCCGGGGTCCGGCCGGTCGCTCTAGGCGCGACGAGAGTCGCGCCTTCGCCGGTCGTCACGGCGCGCCTCGGACCGATGCCGTGGGGAGCGCGGCGCGTGGCGAGCCGCTCAGCGCGGGGGCCTCGGCCTTCACGCCTGGGGTCACGCGCACGAGCGCCGCCTCGGCGCGCCGGATCGAGAGGCTCGACCCGCGCACGAGGAGCTCGAGCGGATCGCCGAGCGGCGCGATGGCCTTGAGCTCCACGCGGGTCCCCGGCACGAGGCCAAGCTCCATCAGCCGGCGGCGGAACGAGCGCTCGCCGCCCACGTGCTCGACCGAAGCGACCTCAGCCACCTGGAGCTCGGCGAGGTTCTTTTCGGGGGCCGTCATCACGACCTTCGAAAGGTAGCTCGATTGAAAACGAATATCAAATTCAGCTCCGCCCGGGCGGCGCAGCACCCAGGCGCGCCACGGCGGCTCGGAAGCTCTGGCCGAGCGCGAGCGCGTCGGTCGAGTGCGGCAGGATGCGGAGCAGCCCTCGCAGCGTCTCGAGCATCTCCTGCGCGGAGGCGAAGCGCCGCGAAGGCTCGCGCTCGAGCGCCCGGTGCACCGCTTGCGAGAGCTGGAGCGGGAGCCCCGGCCGCTTCACGCCGAGCAGCGGCACGCGCGCGTCGCGAACCAGGAGCGCGGAGGCGATCTCGTTCTCACCGAGGAACAGGCGCGCGCCCGACAGCGCCTCCCACAGCACGATGCCGACGCCGAAGAGATCGCTCTTCGCGCTCGCCGGCTCGCCGCGCACGAGCTCGGGTGCCAGGTACGCGGCCTTGCCCTTCACGACGTCGGGTCGGGTGAGCCGCTCGCGATCGGGAGCCTTCGCGAGCCCGAAATCGGCGAGCTTCACGACGCCGGACACGTCGAGCAGGATGTTGCCGGGCGTCACGTCGCGGTGCAGCACCTCGGCAGGTTGTCCGCGTGCGTCGACGCGCGTGTGGGCGGAGTTGAGGCCGCGCAGCATCTCGATGCCGATGGCCGTCGTGAGCTCCCAAGGCGTCGCGAGGCCCGCGGCCACGTGCGAGCGGATCCAGCCGCCGAGGTCGAGCCCCTCGACGAGCTCGCTCACGAGGTAGGGATGGCCGAACTCGTCGAGGCCGTAGTCGAGCACGGCGACCACGTTCGGGTGATGAAGCTCGGCGCCGATGCGCGCCTCCTCGGCAAACATGGCGACGGTGTCCGCGGACGCGCGCAGTGACGGGAGGATGCGTTTGACGGCCACCGTGCGAGCGAAGCGTCCCGGGCCGCGCTGCAGCGCCTTCCAGACGACGGCCATGCCACCACGCCCGAGCTCCTCGACCAGGTCGTAGCGGCCGGCAATGAGCCGGCCCGGGGCGTCTTCGGCGGACTTCACGAGAGCATTTCCGCTTATCCCGGCGGCAGGGCGCGAAGTCAACGCACTCGCCCGAGCGGGCAGCGAGGGGGCAGCGAGAGCGGAGAGCGCAGAGAGAGCGGGATCGGACGGTGGGGGGTGGGCGTCTTCCCCGGCTTGTCCTAGGAGTGCCGGGTCGTGGTGAACCGCACCCACAAGGTGAGCGCCGGCGTACTCGTCTACCGGCGCACGAAAGGTCAGCTCGAGGTGCTCCTGGCGCATCCGGGCGGGCCCATCTTCCGCCGTCGTGATGCCGGCGCTTGGACGATCCCGAAGGGCGAGATCGAGCCGGGGGAGGAGCCGCTCGCCGCCGCGCGGCGTGAGCTCCTCGAGGAGACGGGCTTCGCGTTCGAGGGACCGTTCACGCCGCTCGGCACCGTGAAGCAGAAGAACGGCAAGGTGGTGCATGCCTTCGCCTGCGAAGGCTCGGTGGATCCCGCTCGGCTCGCGAGCAACCTGTTTCGCATGGAGTGGCCGCCCCGCTCCGGGCGCTTCGCAGAGTTTCCCGAGCTCGATCGCGCCGACTACTTCGACGTGGAGAACGCGCGGTTGAAGCTCAACGAAGCGCAGGGGGAGCTCGTGACGCGGCTCGTCGCGGTGCTCGAAGCGGCGACCTCACTCGGGTAGCGTCTGCTCGGCGCGCGCTTTGCGGCCGGCGCCAAAGCTGCCATCCTTGAGGCATGGTGGCGCGGAACAGCGAGCGCGCGCGGCGCTTCGGGCGGTTTGCGGCGACGGCCGGCCTGCTCACGCTCGCGAACGTCTGCGCGGTGGGCTGCGGCGGCACGTCGGTGACCCACGCTGAGGCGGGACGGGGCGGAGACGACGGGGGCGCGGGCATGAACGCTGCGGCGAACGGCGGGACCACGGCCGGCGCGCTGCCGGTTGCCGGGCACGGCGGCGCGGGGCGGAGCGGCAGCGGTGCCGGCGGCGTGTCCGCCAGCGGTGGCTCGAGTCGCGGTGGCTCGAGCGTGGGCGCTGCGGGCGGCACGGGGCGAGCGGGAGCCGGCGCGGGCGGTGCGGGAACGGGTGGCACGAGCGGTGGCACGGCGGGTAGCGCCGGGACGTGCCCGGTGCTCGACTGCGATGACGTGCCCTGTCCAGACGGGGTGCTCATCGCAGAGGAATGCGCCTGTCCTGTCTGTCGCTGCCAGGAGGTGGGTTGCGCGGTTCAGGACTGCGCCGACGGACAGCAGCCGATTCTGCGTCCGGGCGCGTGCTGTCCGGTCTGCCCCGAGCCCGACATCGACGCTTGCGACACGGATAGCGACTGCGTGCTCGCGCGCTCGCTGCTCGAGTGCTGTGGCTGCCCCGAGGCGGTCAGCCGGCGCCACTACGAACAGGACTCGTGCCTGTGGATTCAAGACGAACCGCGCGACATTCCGGACGACTGCGTGATCCCTTGTCCCGAGATCGTATGTGCGCCGTGCCCGGAACAAGCGAGCATCTGCAACGCAGGGCTCTGCACGTCGAGCTATCCACAGCGTTGAGGCAAGGCCCCTCTGCGCGCTGGGTACGGGCGGGTTGGGCTCCCCGCACGAGTTGCACTGCTCCGACGGCAGCGCGCCCTACTTGCCTTGCCCGCCTGACCGGTAGCTCGTGCCCGACTGCTCGTGCTGAAATTTTCACGGCGCCACGGCAAGCGAGTCGCGAATTCGACTCTCGCAGCGTTGCGAGCGCTCGTGACGCGCCGGTGTCTGCGCTACACGTCTGAGCGTGGGATCTACCGCCGTTCGTCAGCTCGTGAGCTCGCTCGCGCTCCTCGTGGCGGCATGCTCGGGCAGCGAAGCGCCGAACGGCAAGGGCGCCGCGGGAACGGCAGGAGCGACTCCACTGGCGGGCCAGGGCGGGTCGAGCGGCTCCGGCGGCGCAGGGACAGCCGGAGTCGGCAGCGCGGGCAGCGTCGGAGCGAGCGGTGGCACGTCTGGCGCGAGCGCGAGCGGCGCCGCCGGCATGCCTGCGGGTGCGGGTGCTGGCTCGAGTGGCAGCGGCGGGCTGAGCGCTGGCTCGAGCGGCAGCTCCGGAACGCCGGGCCTGGGCGGCATGGCGGGTCTCGCGACGGCGGGCACGACGGCTCTCGCCGGCACGAGCGGTGACGGCGGCGACCCGGGTGGCGCGCCGAGCTCGACGCCCGTCGAGGAAGGCATCGCGCTCTTGCCCGCCGATCGCCAGGAGCACGGGGTGGTGGCGGCGCACGGCGAGGTGTTCGTGCTCGGCGGCTACTCACCCGACGTGACGCCGAGCGTGATCGCCTACGACCCCGCCCAGGACATGTGGCGGGACGTGGCTGACTTTCCGAGTCCGTTCAATCACCCGGCGGCAGGCGTCGTGGACGACAAGATCTACGTTGCCGGCTACTACGCGGGCACGAGCCTCACCGGTCCCGCCACCGGTCGCACGTACGTGTACGACCCCGTCGCCGACGAATGGTCGGAGAAAAAGGCGCTTCCTACCGGAACGGAGCGTGCGGGGGGCTGCGTGACCGCACTCGGCACCGACCTCTACGTCTTCGGTGGCGGCAACAGCGGGGATGCCACCGACTTCGCTTCCGTCTACGACACGGTGGGTGACAGCTGGACGGAGCTGCCGAAGCTGCCGGAGACGCGCGAGCATTGCTCGGCCTACGCGAAGGGCGGCAAGATCTACATCGTGGGTGGTCGCACCCACACCATTCCCGAGTTTCGCCCCTCGACGCTCGAGTTCGATCCGACGGCGAAGACGTACACGCCGAAGACGCCGATCCCGACCCCGCGCGGTGGCGCCGCCGGCGCCGTGCTCGGCGGGCGGATCTTCCTGTTCGGCGGCGAAGGGGCAGGCGAGGACGACGGCCTCAACGGTGTTTTCCCCGACATCGAGGCGTACGACGGCGCGACCGACACGTGGGAAGCGTTCCCTCCCATGCTCATCCCCCGTCACGGGTACGGCGGCGCGACGCTCGGCGACCGCATCTACCTGGCGGGGGGTGCCATTCGTCAAGGCGGTGGTGCGAGCGACATCGCCACCGTTTTCTACTTCCCGTAGCGCGGCGGTCGGGCCTCGCGTTTCCGCGGTTGCGGGCCCTGCGCGGTCGGCCTACTGGGTGACTTCATGTTGAAGCCTGGCGAGTACGTCAAGGATCTCCTGCAATCAGAGCCCGGGCGGACGGTGACGGCACGGGGGTGGATCAAGACTCGGCGCGACAGCAAGGGTGTCCACTTCCTGCAGCTGAGCGACGGGAGCTCCTTCCGCGACCTGCAGGTCGTCGTAGCGAGCGGGAGCATCGCGGAAGCGGAGCTCGCCCTGGCGACCACGGGCGCGTCGATCGAGGTGGAGGGGGAGCTCGTGCCGTCCCCTGCCGCGGGCCAGCGTGTCGAGCTGCAGGCGAAGGCGCTGCGGGTGATGGGGCCGGCCGATCCGCAGAGATACCCGTTGCAGAAGAAGGGTCACTCCTTCGAGTTCTTGCGCGAGATCGCGCACCTGCGCCCGCGCACGAACACGTTCGGCGCCGTCTTCCGCGTCCGTTCCGCCCTTTCGTTCGCCATCCACTCGTTCTTCCGCGAGCGCGGCTTCGTCTACGTGCACACGCCGATCATCACCGCCTCCGATTGCGAGGGAGCCGGCGCGATGTTCGGCGTGACCACGCTGGATCTCCTGAACGTGCCCCGCCTGCCCGAAGGTCCCGTCGACTTCGGTCGCGATTTTTTCGGCAAGCCCGCCTACCTCACCGTGAGCGGGCAGCTCGAAGGCGAGATCTTCGCGCTCGCCCTCGGCAACGTCTACACGTTCGGGCCGACCTTCCGGGCCGAGAACTCCAACACGCCCCGGCACCTCGCCGAGTTCTGGATGATCGAGCCGGAGATGGCGTTCTGCGATCTCGCGGACGACATGGACCTCGCCGAAGATTTCCTCAAGTACGTCATCCGCTACGTCCTCGACCACTGCGGCACCGATCTCGAGTTCTTCAACGAGCGCATCGACAAGGGCATCCTCGCGACGCTCGAGCACGTCGCCACTTCCGCGTTCGAGCGCATCACCTACACGGAGGCCGTTCGCATCCTCGAGCAGGCCGGCAAGACCTGGGAGTTTCCCGTGCACTGGGGGGCCGATCTGCAGAGTGAGCACGAGCGCTACCTCACGGAGGAGAAATTCAAGCGCCCGGTGATCGTCACGGACTACCCCCGCGAGATCAAAGCCTTCTACATGCGGGCCAACGACGACGGAAAGACCGTGCGCGCCATGGACGTGCTCGCCCCCCGCATCGGCGAAATCATCGGCGGCAGCCAGCGCGAGGAGCGCACCGACGTGCTGCGCCAGCGCATCATCGACCAGAAGCTCAACGTCGAAGCCTACTGGTGGTACCTCGAGCTACGCCAGTACGGCTCCGTCCCGCACGCCGGCTTCGGCCTCGGCCTCGAGCGCATGCTCATGTACCTGACGGGCATGAAGAACATCCGCGACGTCGTGCCGTTCGCGAGGACGCCCGGTTCGGCGGATTTCTGAGTCCTGGCAACCCCTGATCCCGGCGGGCGGCGCGCCATGCCGAGCGAAGACGCAAGGGTCTAGAGTCTCCGCAGGTACGCGAGCAAGGCAGGGCGCTCTTCGGGTTTGAAGGGGCGGTCGACGTTCACGAAGTCCGTCGTGAGGATGCCCGGCAGGAAGTCCGGCGGCACGCCGGCCTCCACGAACTTGAAGAAGGCGTCGTAGTGATCGAGCACCTCGTCGAGCGTGGCCGCGCTGTTGTTGTGAAAGTAGGGCGCAGGTCGCCCGCGTCCCCCCCTACCCGACAGTCTCGTTCTCGATTCGTCCTACTGCGGTACGACTTCGTCCCCGTGGGCGTCGAGGAAGCCGAAGTCCCGGAGGCAGAAGTCGTACGCTCCGGTCTTCGCCGTGAAGAACACGGCAGCAAGCGCGCGCGCGTCGAAAGCATCGCCCGCGGGCGAGTAGAAGTCGGCGAGGGACACGGTCGCCGTCCCAGAGCCGGTGACGAGCTCAGGCTGGACGAAACCGAAGGTGAGGCAATCGCCGCAGAAATCGCTGTGGAACGTCGCCGCTTCCAGGGTGAGGCCCCCCGCTGGAATGCGATCGATGGTGAACTTCATCTGGGTGATGCCGAGCGCTTCCGTGTTGAGCATCTCGAGCACTTTGAAATCGCCGGCGGCGTCGGCCTGAGTGAACACGGGGAAGTTCAGGGAGATGTTTGCCCAGCCGTCTTCCCCGGTCACGGTCCCGGACAGGCAGAGAACGCCCGCCTCGGGTTGGGTCATCTGAACGGTGGTCCCACCAGGGGGCGGCTCCTCGTGGCAGCTGTCGCCGAAGCACCAGTCGGCTGTGACGAAGACGAACCGCACGAACGGAAAGTCCCTCGGTGTGCAGGATATACCTTCCCAGGGGCCGTCCAGACATTCGGGGAAATCAAAGGGCAGCATCAGCTCGCCGCTCGCTCCGCCGCTCGGCCCGACGGTGCCAGCGGTGCCCGCTGCGCCGCCGCCGAACCCGCCTCCCCCGGAACCACTCCCAGCGCCGCTGCCAGCCGAGCCACCGGTTCCTGCGGAGCCAACCGTACCGGTTCCACCCAACCCGGCCGTACCGCCGTGAGCGTCGTCGGTGTCGGCGGAACCGTCCGACTCGCACGCGGCGGTGAGGCCGATGCTGCAAAGCACAACCAACGTCGAAAAGCGTCGATTCATCTCGATTTCTCCAGGCCGAGGGCGTTCGCTCGCTGGCGAGCGGTTCACTCGGAGTAGCCAGACTGCATCAGCACGAGCCGTGCCATCTCCAGCAATGAAAGCTCAGCCGGGAATCCGCCGAGGAAACCCACGTTCTTCGTCCGAGCGACGCGGGCGGGAAACCCGTGTTGCGCGAAAATCTGCGCAAGCTCCGGCGGCGTGAGCATTTTCTCTCTCACGAGCGGCGGCAGCGAGGCCACCCGAAGCAAGAGCCCGCCGGGCTTGCCTGAGCGTTCCGGTGCGGAATCAGGCGTCCTCCGTCGCCGTGCTCGGCTGGCACGTCTCGTGCTCTGCGAGTCGGCACACCGCATGATCCCGTGCGAGAGCACGAAAAGCCTTCAGCCTTCGGAAAAAAGTCATGGACCAGCGTAACTCGATCCTTGTTTTGCTCGGGGCCGTCAGCCTCACCGCGGCCTGCGGCGCGGACGGCACTAGCGGTTCGGACGGCACGGGCGGTTCGGGCGGCAGCTCCGGCACGAATGGCGCTGCCGCCACGAGCGGAGCCGCCGGTACGCCCGGTGCGGGGACGAGCGGCGCCATCGCCGGCACCGGCGGCGCGAGCGGCGCGAGCGGCGCCGAACCCATTGTATGGCCTGAATGCGTCGCTGACGAAGAAGCGTCGGACGGGGCGCCCTGCACCCCGAGCGGGTTTCCCTTCGCGGTGGCCGCGTTCCCCCACAGCTTCTGCGAAGAGTGCCTCCCTCCGGGAGGGACGATGCGTATGAGCCAGCCTGAGCCCGGCACTCTCTGCCTGTCCGGGGTCGCCGAACCCGTCGAAGAGGATGCGGCCGGGATCATCGTCGGATTTATCCCGATTGCCGCCGGGAGCACCATTGACTCCGGCACTTTTTTGGAGCTCTTCAACCCGACCGCGAAAGGCATTACCAAGTTCAGATTCACCATCGACAATCCGCCGCCGGGCGGCATCCAGGTCTGGGCCGACACCCTCAACAGCCTCGAGTGCACCAGCTTTGGCAGTTGCATCAATTGGGGATTCAGGCTCCCAGAATTCGTCACGGAATCCGGAACGCCCGTCACCGCGTCGCTTGCGGATTTTGTCTCGACCCAGGGCGGGACCTTCGACCCACGCGCGCTCAATGAAATCTTCTTCGATGTCGCGCCCGGGGCGTTCGACTACTGCGTGCGCGACTTCCAATTCCTCGGCGAGAACGACCAGGTCGTCATGGACACCGGGGAATGAAAACAATGCCCGTCCTCGCGTTGTGCGCGGCACTCGCTCCGGCAAGGGCGGGACCGCGGCGACTTGCCCGCGTGTCGCGAGCGGCACGGCTCAGGACCTCTCCGGCGTGTGCGGCGGATGAGGCGAGGCGACGCCGCGGACCCGCTGACCCCCAGACGTGAGAAGATGAGCGCAGGATGACGAGCGCCTCCGTACTGCTGGCATCCGGGATCGCTTCGCTGACGGCGATGGCCTGCGCGTCGTCCACGCGGGCGCCTGCCGTCGAACGCGCCACCGGCGAGCCGCCCCTTTCGCCGGACGCCCGCGGCTGGGTCGATGAGTCGACGACGGGAACGACCGGAATTCAAGGTCAGTGGCGCGCCTTCGGCGGCGAAACCGGCGCTCGAAGCGGGGGGGCCGGGGCGTGCGAGACCGAGGCGTTCGGGGAGTGTTCGAGCGTTTTCGAGCCAGTGGCAGGCCTACCGTACGCCCCTACTCCGGGCCTCGGCATGTGTACCTCGGGCATCATCGCGCGTTGGATCGCCAATTCGAACGGGCTTACCCCGGACGGCTCCCCCGGTTCGGCGGGCATCGTGTTCGACCTCAATGTGCCTGATTGGCCCGGGCGCCAGACGTCGCTCGATGCGCCGCCCGGACAGGCGTACGACGCCGATGCGCGTGGCGTCAGGGGCTTCAGCTTCGACATCGATTCGGAGCCGCCCGCGGGCAGCGGCATGTCGGTGGAGGTGACCAGCGTGGGACCCGACATGGCTTGGCCCGCAACGACAGTTGCCCGCTTTCGACGTGCGAACGGAGACATCTCGCCCGTCCACGCGGGCCACAACGAGTTCGTGTGGGACGATCTCGCGCCAGACCCGTTCGATGCTTCCAAGCTCGTGAGCATCGCCTTTCTCGCACGCGGAACCGATGCGTCCTCGACCAGCTACGGCTTCTGCATCGATCACCTCACGGCGCTTCGGTCGGATCCTGCGACGGACGACGCCTCGAGTCGGCCTCGTCCGGTCTCGGTTGGCCAGCTGCTCGTCCCCGACGAGAGCGGGTGGGTGGACAGATCCACGACGGGTGCGACCAAGATCCAGGGCTTCTGGTTCGCCTATTCGGACGGCGATGATCCCGGCGGTACGTGCCACCGGGCTGGATACGCGCCAGCCGAGTGCTCGGTCGTCACGCAAGCCCCGGGAAACGGCAGCGTGACGCCGAGCCCCGACCTCGGGATCTGCACGGCGGGGATCGCCGCAAGAATCGTCGCGGGCTCGGATGGTGAGCCCGACTACCACAACATCTGGGGCGGGGCGATCGCTCTCGACCTCAACGGGGTAGATCCGCCCGAGACGGGCAGCGCCCGCTACAACGCGACCGTCCACGGCGTGACTGGCTTCGCATTCGACATCGATTCGGAGCCACCTCCCGGGGCAGTCATCCAGGTTCAGGTGGCGCCCGAGGGAGCGGAGGCGAGCGCCCCCTGGTGGGGCGGCGAACAAAGCGAAGCGTCACCCGTTCATGCCGGACACAACGAATTCCGCTGGGGAGAAGTCGGTGGACCGTCCTGGCAAGACGAATCGAAGCGCGTCCCGCTCGATCCGACGAGGCTGTGGCAGCTCCGTTTTCAAGTGACCGCAAACGATGACCACGCGGTGAGCTACGGCTTCTGCATCAACCATCTCATGGCGCTCGAGGACTGATGGAAGGCCGCGCTCCGTGGGTGCTCTTCCTGTTCCTCTCGGGCTGCCGACAGCTGGTGGGAATCGAGGATCGGCAGGTCCCCGCGACCGCAGCGTCGGGCAGGGAGGTCGAGAGCTGCGGCCTGCCGAGTCCGAGCGCGGATTGCGCCGCGTGTGTGGCAGCGGAATGCTGCGATGAGGCTCAGGCTTGCGCCGATGACCAGCAGTGTGCCGAAACGGAGCGCTGCAGCGAAGCCTGCGCCTCCGGCGACGCGGCATGCCGACTCGGCTGTTCCGGGGAGTGGGAACCGGCAGAGGACGTGCGCCAAGCGCTAACGCTGTGTCGCAACGAGTTCTGCATCGAGCGCTGTCAGCCCTGGAGCTGCCTCGGGAACGTAGCCTGGCAGATCCCAGATGGGTTCCCGAGCGCTCGCATCACGGCGACCACGACCTGCGCGTGCAACGCGGTCATTCCCGGGGGGAAGGGCGAACCGAACGCCGGCGTGGAAGTCCGTGTTTGCTCGACCGCGGATCCGGAATGCCGGGCCGAGCTGGTCGCAGGCGTCTCCGATGAGGAGGGCAGGGTGCAGCTGACGCTCCCCACGGGGGGGATCCCGCAGGCCGTGTACCTCGAGTTTCACAAACCCGGTTGGCTCGACACTTTGCTGATGCTCAACACTCCGCCGCTTTCCTATGACTTCGACGTCGGGGAAGTGCGTATGGACCAGCCCGACGATATCAGGGAGATAGACCTCGGCGTTACGTACGAACCGACGCTTGCGGTAGCAAAACTCCGAGTGAGCGATTGCAACCTGCAACCGAGCACCGGGATCAGTCTCGACTGGGCCGATCGCGGCGAGGCGGTGATCGAGACTTACCAGGGGCGCGATTGGGACGCGTTCGCCATGAACCTGCCGGTACCCGCGAACGGAATCACGCGGGTCACGGCTCGCCTGCCTCCGGCTCCGGAAACCGGGCCGCTCATCGCGGTCGCCTACTTGGTCGTGCGAAAAGGCACCATCACGCTCGCCCCCTTCGTGACACCAACGCCATGAACTCCGCCGACCGCGCCCTACTTCTGATCCCCGAACGGATCCGGTGCCGTTGCTTTCGACGAAGCGCTGACCGTGATCGCCCGCGCTCCGCCCGGACGTGCCTTGACGGGCGCTCCCTTCGAACTTACCGCGGCCGGAGCAGTCGCTGCCGGCGGGCGAGCTGTTCTCGCCTCCGACGCGGCAGGCTGCGTGAGGGCGCCCGCCGCGACCGTTGCTGCCGGCACCGGAACCACGGCGACGGGGGCCGCTGGGGGCTCACGCCGCACGACTGCAGACACCCCGGGAGCCACCGAGACCTCCGAGCGACGAGCCGTGGAGGCGCGATAGACGAGCACCGCCGCGATCACCGCCAGCAGCAGCCCCGCCGCAGCAAACGCCCGCAACCCGAACCCCTGAACCGCGGCGACGCCCGGAGGCGAGCTCGACCGGCGTTCGTGCAGGACGTCGCCCGCGCCGGACGGCAGCCCGAGCGCTTCCGCGAGCGCTTCCACCTGTTGCGACGCGGAGGCAAATCGGCGCTCTGGATCGCGATGGCAGGCCTGGCTGAACCAGGTATCGAACGCCGGACCGAAACGGGGATCCCGCGCCGACGGCGCGGTCGTCGGGCCGTGGAGCAGCTCGGCCAGGATGCTCATGACCGAGCCACGGTAGTAGCTCTCGCCAAAGAGCAAGCGATAGGCGACGAGCCCGAGCGCATAGCGATCCGTTGCCGCAGTGACTCGAGGGTGCCGCTCGGCCTGCTCGGGCGCCATGTACTTCGGCGTTCCGAGGACCTGTCCCGAAACGGTCGCGGCGCTCCCTTCTTCCGCCATTTTCGCGATGCCAAAGTCGAGGATCTTCACGACCGGCGGTCGATCCTCCACGTTCGCCAGGAACAGATTTTCGGGCTTGAGGTCGCGGTGGATGATGCCGAGCCGGTGCGCCTTGTCGAGGGCCGGCGCGATCTGGCGGAGCCAGCCGACGACGGTGGCCGGCTCCGGCCTCGAAAGCGAGGCCGCCCGCTCGAGGTCCATCCCCTCGAGCAGCTCCATGACCAGAAAGGGAGCGCCGTCGAGCTCCGGCGCCACGTCGGCGTCGGAGACGTGGACGACATTCTCACTCCGGATTTGAGCCGGCGCGCGCGCCTCCCGCTTGAATCGCTCGAGGGCTTCCGCCGGCGCACCGGCGCTCGACTGGAGCACCTTGAGCGCGAGGTGTTCCCCGGTCCGCTCATGCACGACCTCGTAGACGACGCCCATGCCCCCCTTGCCGATGAGGCGAACCGGAACGTAGCGCGACGCGATCTTGGTTGGCAGGGTCGACGTGGCGAGCATGCAGCCGCCCAAGGCATAACACGCTCATGCCCCGCGGGATTTCCGTTCCGGCATCTGGCCAAGGCGATGCTGCTCGTCATTCTGCTTCTCACGGGGCGCGCCGGGGCCGAGCCGAGCCCGGACGACAGAGCGCTCGCCACCGCTCTTTTTCAAGAGGGTCGGCAGCTCATGTCCGCCGGAGACACGGCAGCAGCGTGCCCCAAGCTCCAGGAGAGCCACCGCCTCGATCCGAGCGGCGGCACGATCCTGAACCTGGCGCTCTGTCACGAGCAGGAAGGCATGCTCGCCCGCTCCTGGAGCGAGTTTCACGAAGCCATCGCTCTTGCCCATCGCGATCAGCGCGGCGATCGCGAGGAGGTCGCCGAGAGTCACGTTCGTGCACTCGAGCCTCGCCTGTCGAAGCTCACCATCGTCGTTCCGGAGAGCTCACGAGTCGAGGGTCTTCGGATCGAACGAGACGGCCGCGAGCTCGGCGAGGCATCCTGGTCTACGCCCATGCCGGTTGACGGTGGTGAGCACATCGTGCGCGCGACCGCGCCAGGCAAACGGCCATTTTCGATGAGCATCGTCGTTGGCAACGAGGCCGACGCGCGCGTCGTCGAGGTCCCAGCCTTCGTGGCCGCGCTCGACCTGCCGCCTCCCGTTGCGATCGCTCCTTCGTCCCCGGATGCCCGGATGCTCGGCGGCGCGGGAGCGAAGCAAGACCGCGGCGCAGGAGTGCGGCGCACACTGGGCTGGGCGCTCGGAGCGGCCGGGCTCGTCCAGTGGGGATTCGCGGGATACTTCGGCGTGCAAGCTTTTCGCAAGCACGCCGAGAGCAATTCGGAGTGCCCCGAAGAACACTGCAGCGAGCTCGGCGTCGAGCTGAACGACGCCTCCAAGCGCGCGGCCGACGCTTCGACCGTGCTCGCGCTCACCGGGCTCGCAACGCTTTCGACTGGCGTTTACCTGCTCGCGAGCTCACCTCCGGGCTCGAGCGTCCACGGCCGTTCGCGCAAGCCGCCGCGCCTGGCGGTCGGCAGCAAGGGTCCGATGCTGGTCTTCCAGGGCCGATTCTGACGAGCGTCGTCAGCCGAGCGGGTCGGCCCCAGCCTTTCTCGGGCGCGGCATGTCGAGCTCCGCCAGCCGGGCCACGAGAGTCCGGCGCGAAACACCGAGCAGCGTCGCGGCCCGGGTCTGGTTGCCGCCGCAGCGGCCGAGGGCCTCCGTGATTCGCGCGCGCTCGAGCGCATCGACCTGAGCTCGAAAGCGCTCGGGATCGACTTCGGCGGCTACCGCCGCGTGCGCGCCCGTGGCGGGGGGTGAGGGCTTGGCCGAGCTCAACGAGGCCGGCAGGTACTCCGGCCCGATGCTGCTTTCGGCACATAGTACGACGGCGCGCTCGACCACGTTCCGGAGCTCGCGCACGTTGCCGGGCCACGCGTACTGCGACAAGAGGTCCAGCGTCTGGCGCGGCAGGTCGGGCGGCACACGCTCGAGCTGCACGCAGACGGCACGCACGAACGACCGCGCGAGCGGCTCGATTTCCGCGCGCCGCTCGCGCAAGGGCGGGATCGTCAGGCTGATCCCGTTCAAGCGATAGAAGAGGTCGGCCCGGAATCGCCCGGCGCGCACCTCCGCCTCGAGGTCGCGGTTGGTGGCCGCGATGAAGCGAGCGTCCACCGGCCGTGGCGCACGGGCACCGATTCTCAGCACCGCGCGATCCTCGAGCACCCTGAGGAACTTGGCTTGCGTGGGGAGCGGCAGCTCACCGATTTCATCGAGAAAAATGCTCCCGCCCGTCGCGGCCTCGAAGAGGCCCACGCGGGCCTGCGAAGCTCCGGTGAACGCGCCCTTCTCGAAGCCGAAAAGCTCACCTTCCAGGAGCGCCTCGCTGAACGCCGCGCAATTGACGCCGACGAACGGCCCGGCGGCTCGCGCCGAGCGGGCGTGGATCCTGCGGGCCAGCACCTCCTTGCCGACGCCCGTTTCGCCGAGCAAGAGCACGTTGATGAACGCCGCCGCCGCTCGTTCGGCCTGCGCATGCAGGGCTCGCATGCTGGCGTCCTCGATGATCACACTGTCCGTCGTCGCGTCCGGCCGGTGCCGCACGATGACGCTCACCGCTCCGAGCAGGACGCTTTCGCCGACCGCAAGCTCGGCCGTCTCGCGCTCCAGGCGGCGAAGTCTTTCCGTGCCTGGAGCATCCGCATGCGCCTTGTCGCGCACGAATGTGCCGTTCGCACCGCCGAGGTCCTCGACGACGAAGCCGGAGCCGATCCTGAGCGTGGCATGGTGCCGCGAAACGGACGGGTGATCGATGCGCACGAGATTGCTCGCGTCGCGACCGAGCGTCACCGCTCCCTCGGCGGGCAAGGGGAACGTACGCAGCTCCTCGCCCACGAGGACGACCAACTCGTGCCGAGAGAAAGGCTCGTCCGACATGCGCCGGGCCCGATGATACGCTCGCCCCGCACCCCCGTCAGTAGCCCCTCCCGGACTCGAACCGGGACGCTCTTGCGAGCAAAGGATTTTAAATCCCGCGCGTCTGCCATTCCGCCAAGGGGCCGTGTGCGGTGAGTCTACCCCACGCCGGGCTTCAGCGGAGCAGCACCGCCACGACACCGGCGACGACGACGACCAGCATCACCACGAGACCGATCGCGAGACCCCGGGGACTCTGCTCCGGCCTGCCGCTCGCGCGCGTCATGACGTGGAGCGGCGCCGGGGGCGGCATGTTGACGCCGAGCGTCGAGAGGCCCTGGGGATCGAGGGACTTCGACGAGCTGAGCGTGCCGGCGCGGCGCGCGAGGACGTCGCGGTGCTCGTCCGTCAAGCCGACGAGCTGCTCCGAGACGACGCGATCGCTGCCGCCCGAGAACACCTCGAGTGCCGCGATGAACGCTTGCATGCTCGGCGTGCGATGGCTGAGGTCACGCTCGAGACCGCGGTGCACCACGCGTGCCAGGTCCCTCGGTGCCCAGGGAGCCACCTCCTCGAGGCGCCGGATCGGCTCGGTGCAGATCGCCACGATCAGCTCACCGAGCGACGATTGCTGCCCCCAGAGGCGCTTGCCGCTCACGGCCTCCCACAAGACGACCGCGATGCTCCAGATGTCGGCGCGCTCGTCGACGTGCTTGGCGTTGCGCGCCTGCTCGGGCGACATGTACATCGGCGAGCCGAGCATGCCGCCTGTTCGCGTGAGGGTGAGGCCACTCGCTCGCGCGCGCGTGTCGTCGAGGCGTGTGCGCTTGGCGACGCCGAAGTCGCAGACCTTGACCGTCACCTCCGCGGTATTTTCGGCGACCTGTAGGAACAGGTTCGCGGGCTTGATGTCGCGGTGGACGACGTTGCGGGAGTGGGCTGCGGCGATGCCGCGCGCCGCCTGCAACACGAGCCGCACGGCGATCTGCGGCTCGAGCGCGCCCTCGCGCTTGAGGACGCTCGAGAGGTCCGTGCCGTGGAGCAGCTCCATGATGATGTAGGGCAGCCCGAGCTCGTCGTCCGAGCCTGCGTCGAAGGTGGTGACGACGTTCGGGCTCGAGATCTCGCTCGCGGCCTTGGCCTCGCGCGCGAAGCGCAGCAGCGCGGGGTGGTTTTCGCCCGCGAGCCCGCGCGAGATGAGCTTGGCCGCGAAGCGCCTGGCCCCCTCGTCCTCCACCTCGTACACCGCGCCCATGCCGCCCTTGCCGATCAGGCGCACGACCTTGTAGCGCTTGTCGAGCGTGCGCCCGATCAGGCCGAGCTCGTCGCCGTCGTTCGGGCGAAGCGGGGGCGGAGCTTCGGGCGGCGGCTGCGAATGGAGATCGGCGCGCGGGGCGACGCGCGTCCGCACGGACGCCGGTACGGTGGTGACGCCCGCGTAGCTGAGCTGCTCGTCGCTGCCGGCCAGAGGGCGGAGCGCGTCGGCGAAGTCTTCGAGCGTTGCGAAGCGGTGTGAGACGTCGCGCGCGAGCGCGCGATGCACGACGAGCGCGAGCTCCGGGCTCACCCACGGGGCGCGATCCTGCACGTGCGGCGCGTCGTCGGTCGTGATGGCGGTCATCACGTCGGTCGCGGATTCGAGGTGGCCGAACGGCGGGCTCCCCGTCAAGAGCTCGTAGAGCACGCTGCCGACTCCCCACACGTCCACGCGCTCGTCGACGTTGGCGTTCGGGTCGAATTGCTCCGGGGCCAGGTAGTCGGGCGGTCCAGGGGGTAGCTCGCCCGCCGTCGCGTTCGGGCCCTGGTCGGCAGCCAGCCGCACGCAGCCGAAGTCTGCGACGCGCACGACCATCTGGTCGTCCGGGCGAAGCTCCATGAAAAGATTCTCGGGCTTCACGTTGCGGTGCAGGACTCCGACCCGGTGCGCGGCCGTGACGCCCCGAGCCGTGTGGAGCGCCATGCGCACCGCGGCCACCGGATCGAGCACCCCGATCTCCGCGAGGATCTGGTCGAGGGTCCGGGCGACCACCAGGGTGCGGGCGAGGAAGCTCACCCCGTGCTGGGTGTCGGTACCGGCCCCCAGCGTCTCGACCAGGTGCGGGTGCCGGAGCATGAGGAGCGTGCTCGAGACGCGGAGGAACCGCCGTCCGGCGTCGCCCCGCATGTATTCCGGGTAGAAAACCTTCAGGGCGGTCGCCCCCTCCCGGAGGTCCATGGCGCGGAACGTGGCGCTCGCCGTGGCGGCGCCGAGCACGGCGTCGATCCGGTAGCGTTCCACGAGCGTGGTCCCGATGAGGGTCGCTGCCCGAGCCGCATCGTCCGCAGGGTTCACGCGAAGTAGAGGAGATTAGCGAGTCCGACCGGGGCGCGCTATCCCTTTCGGCGTGGGTCGCGTGCTCATCGTTGCCGGTTCCGATTCGGGGGGAGGCGCCGGCATTCAGGCCGACATCAAGGCCGTCACGGCCCTCGGCGGCTACGCCGCGACGGCCATCACGGCGCTCACCGCCCAAAATACGCTCGGCGTCGTCGGTATCGAGGACGTGCCGCCCGAGTTCGTGGCCCTGCAGATGGAGGCCGTGCTCACCGACATCGGCGCCGATGTCATCAAGCTCGGGATGCTCGGCACTGCGCGCAACGTGCGTCGGGTTGCGGCGACGTGTCAGGCGCTCGCCCCGTCGGTGCCGCTCGTGGTGGACCCGGTGATGGTGGCCAAGGGCGGCGCGCGGCTACTCGACCCCGACGCCGAGCAGTCGCTCGTCGAGCTCCTCGTGCGGAGGGCTGCTCTCATCACGCCGAACGTGCCGGAGGCGGAGGCGCTCTCCGGCGAGCGGGTGGTCGACCGCGCGGGGCTCGAGCGCGTGGCCATGAAGCTCTTGCTGCTCGGCCCCGGAGCCGTGCTGCTCAAGGGTGGCCACCTCGAGGGCGACACGGTCATGGACTTCCTCGTGACGGCGGACGGCGTCGCTCACCGCTTCGAGTCGCCGCGACTCTTCACGCGCTCGACGCACGGAACGGGCTGCACCCTCGCCTCCGCGATTGCGACCGGCATTGCCGACGGGCTCACGCTCTACGATTCGGTCGCGCGGGCGCGGGCGTACGTGCTCGAGGCGATCCGCACGGCGCCGGGCCTCGGCCAGGGGCACGGCCCGCTCAATCACGGTCATCCGCTCACGGCCAAGACTCAGGAAAACGGGGTGCCTCGTGTCCAGTGAACGAGCGCGTTTTCGCGCGACCCCCTGGGCGCTCGTGGTGCTCGTGGCGGCTCCGGTCGTCACGGATTGCACCTCCGATCACGGCGCCCTCGCGGCGCGTCCTCACGCCGCGGGGGCAGCGGGCAAGGCCGGCGGCGGCGCCGCGGGCTCGGGTGGGCGTCCCCCGGTGGGAACCGGCGCCAAGGGGGGAACGGGAGGGACGGCGATGCCCCCCGACAAGCACATGGAGACGCCGGGGCGCTCCGTGTTCACGGTGGTGCACGGTGTCGTGGACGCCGAGCGCGTCGTGTGGTGCTTCGCGCGCGTGCACGATGGCAAGACGGAGCTCGTCGGTGAGCCCGTGCCCGAAGGAGGCCTCGGCTACACGCAGAGCCTATCGTTCGAGAAGCTCCCGCACATCGACGGCAAATCGGACGGCGTGGTGCCGTACCTCATCACGGGTGACCTCTCGCTCATCGCGGGTCTCGACTGCGCGGACGCGGTGGCGCGCGCGGGGGGACCGGAGCTGTTCCCGGCGCTCGGTGCGGTGACCCTGGCGGCAGGGGGAGAGGGCGGCAACGGCGGGCAGAGCGGCGAAGGCGGCAACGGGGGCGAGGGCGCTTCCGCCGGGAGCGGGCAGGGGGGCAGCGGCGCTGCGAGCGGAGCGGCAGGCGATGGAAACGGTGCGGCGCCGACGGGCGGCACGGCTGGCAGCGCCCCGGGGAGCGGGCCGCCGCCGTTGCGCGTGGGTGCGCTCCCGGGCTTGCCGGCGGGCGCGCTCGCCGAGGGCTACAGCCTGCTCGAGGTCGCCGACGGCTGTTTCGGCGCGCCCGACTTCAAGCACGGGCACCAGCGCGAGATCTGCGGAGCCGACTACACGCCGAGTGAAGGCTCGCTCACGGCCGAGCTCGTGATCCTGGGGCGCGCGACCGCGTCCGGCCTACTCGCCCTGCAGTCGCTCCACGCGTCGCGGGGCTCGGGAAGCCTGGGTGTGCGCTCCGCCCCACCGAAGAACGCCGTGGACGTGTGGGTCCCGTTGGTCGACAACTTCGACGAGGGCGCCCTGCGTCCGACCGATCCACGGCGCGATCTCACCTCCACGGCGTGGGGAACGGCCAAGGCAACGTGGAGCGTGGAGGCCACGGTGAACACCGTGCCCGCCTTCTCGGAGCTCTGGGCTGTCGTGAAGCGGCGCACCGGCCTCGACGAGCTCGAGGACGGGCGCGGCTACACGATCATCGTGCTCGGTCCGAGCTCCGAGGTCGAAGGCGAGGGCTGGTGGAACCCGCCGGCGTTCGGGCTCGTGGACAACGACCCCGGTGGCGACTGACCCCGTCAGAGTCGCCGTCGGCCCACAGTGGTAGAGTTCGGTTTCAGCCAGTTTCCCTTTGGCTTCGAGGTAGTGGGCGCTCTTCGGGAAGCGCCGCAAGAAAGCGCGCAGCGTCGTCTTGGCGTCGTTGTAGGCCTGGATCTCGAGCTGCGCATGCGCAAGGAGGATCATGGCGTCGTCCATCACCTCGCGATCGGCGGACGCTTCGGACAGGCCGAGCAGCATCGGAATCGCCTCGCGCTGGTTGCCGAGGGCGACGAGAGCCCGCGCGAGCTCGTAGGTGGCGCTCGGCGAGTGCGCGGCGTCGTTCTTGTACGCGAGCGACTCGCGCAGCTGCTGCGTCGCCTCCTGCCAGCGTCCGGTGCGCGCGTGGTCGAGCCCCGTCTGGTACGCGATGAGTGACAGCTCGTCCTTGGCGCGCTCGACCGCCGCTTCGAAGGTGGCGCGTTCGGTCGGGGTGAGATCGGCCTTGGCTATCTCGGCGTACCCCTCGATCACCTCGCGCCGCTTGTTCTGCGCGACGAGCTGGTAGAATTCCGCCGCCTGGCGCCGCGCGCGCAGCACTCCCTCGTCGCGCGAGGTGAGCGACTTCAGCTGCTTCTCGAGCGCGCTCGCGCGCTCCTCCGCCACGCGTGTCTCCGAGCGGACGGTGTCGAGACGCAGGTCCCACGCGAGCTTCACGAAGCCGAGCACGACCGCGATGGTGATGACGTACGCCGTCGCGGTGTTCACCACGAGACGCCGTTCCTGCATCTGGTGCCGCTTGGCGATGCTCTTCACGTCCGAGGCGAGGGCGTTGACCAGATTGTTGGTCTTGATCGAGAGCGAGCGGCTCTCGACGATCTCTCGCTTGATCTCCTCGAGCTCGTACTCGTCCATGGCCCTACTTTCGGCCCGTTCGACCTATCGCCTCGGCCTCTCGAGGGCAAGGCTCGCCAAAACCTCGGCTCTGAGGTAGATGGGGCGGCAGAAAGAGCGGAACGAGAAAGATGGACACGAGCGATATCCGAAAAGGCTTGAAGATCATGATGGACGGGCACCCGTACGTCGTGGTCGATTTTCAGTTCGTGAAGCCCGGCAAGGGGCAGGCGTTCACGCGCACGAAGATGAAGAACATGCTCACCGGGGGCACGATCGAGCGCAACATCCGCTCGAGCGAGCGCCTGGAGGCGGCCGACGTCGAGGATCGCACGCTCCAGTACATCTACCCCGAAGGGGACATGTACGTGTTCATGAACTCGCAGACCGGCGATCAGGTGAGCGTCCACAAGGACGCGGTCGGCGACGACGCGGGCTTCTTGATCGACGGCATCGACGTGACCATCACCATCTACAACGGTAACCCGGTCAGCATCTCCCTGCCGCCGCACATCACCGTGCAGATCGTGGAGACCGAGCCCGGCGTGCGCGGCGACACCGCCACGAACGTGACCAAGCCCGCCAAGATCTCGACCGGTGCCAACGTGCCCGTGCCGATCTTCATCAACGAGGGCGACTGGATCAAGGTCGACACGCGGACGCGGTCGTACCTCGAGCGCACCAAGGGCAAGTAGGCCCGGCGTTCACGGCGCCGCGGCGCCGGCTCCCACGCGCACGAGCAGCGCCTGTCCCTTCTGGACGCAGGCGGCTCGTGTCCCCGTGTCGTCCACCACGCAGTCGGTGAGCAGGAGCGGCTTCGGCACCGACGTGCCGAGGTTGACGAGCTTTTGGCTCGCGCCGTCGACGAGCAGTCCGTAGGCAGTCGGCACGACGACGAAGCGCCCGTTCGCCGAGCGCGCGGAGCCAGGCGCGGGAGCAGCGTCGGGACCGCCGACGGCCACGCCTCCGACGAGCGCCGTCACGTGTCCGGCGCCCGCCGAGAGCGGCGGCGGTACGTCCGTCGCGAAGAACGGCGCGTGCCCGCAGGCTCCCGGGCGGGGGGAGAGCAGGCCCGTGACCAGGGCCGGTGCGCCCTCGAGCATGAGCATCACCTCGGAGCGGTCGCACGCATAAATGACGCCGGAAAAGCGCTGTCCGGGTGCGGCGAGCACGTCGAGCGCGCGGGGCGCACCCGCGTCCGAAAGGGCCTCGGGCGCCGCCCCGTCCGGGTCCGTGCGCACGACGCCGCTCGCCGTGACGACGAGCACACGCCCCTCGGCGTCGAAAGCGAGCGGGCTGTAGCGCGGCGTCCGCTCGAGGAGCGGGCGCGCGTCGAGGGTCTTCACGACGGCCGTCGCCGGCGTGACGGCGTCGAACAGCTGGCGTTCGAGCTTCTGCCGCGTGCTCTCGCTCGTCTTGCCGAAGTACCACCCGTCGCGGACGAGCGCGCCGAACGCGTCGAGCACGCGGCCGCGCGCGAGCTCGGCCGTCACCTCCGCGCTGGCCAGCGCATCCACGACGCCGCCGAGCGAGCCGCACCCGAGCGGGTTGCCGTCGATGTCGAGCACGCGCGGCGTCGCGCCCTCGGCGCAGACGCTCGCCATCAGGCGCCGCAGGGTGGCAACGTTCTTGAGCACGTCGTCGGCGACCTTCTTCGTCTTGGAGCGGCCGGCCTCGCGCTGTGCGGCGCGCAGCAGCGACCGTCCCGGCTCGGAGCTGTCGCGCGAGCGCCCGGCGGGACGATCGAGCCAGACGAAAGGAGCGCCCAGGCTCGCGCCGCCGCTCGTGCCGACGCGCACCTCGACCGCGACATCGTCGCGACCGTCCGCGTCCCGGTCGGCCGTCGTGGCCGAAAGCTCGAGCGTTTCGCCTGGAGCCGGCCCCGCCACGCGCAGGCTCAGGAGCTCGGGAGTCTCGGCGTCCGGCGCGACCACGACGAGTGCTCGGAGCGGCGAGCGTGCGATGAGCGCGCCCGCGCAGTCGCCGCGCGCGTCGAGCGTGACGGTATGGGGCCCCGTGCGCGCGAGCGTCGCCGTGACCTTGCAGCCGGGGCCGTTCGGCACGAAGCCGGGCAGCTCGACGAGCTTGCGCGGCTCGCCCGCGCTCGGAAACGCCCAGAGCGCCGCTGCCGCACGCGGTCCGGCATCGGTCGCGTCCGCCTCGAGCCACGCGACCGCTTCGTCGGCGTCGCCGAAACGAGCGCGTACGGCTTGCTGGAAGACGTAGCCCGGCGGGGCCGCGAGCGGCTGGCCACCGAGCTCCCAGGTGCGGCTACCGCTCGGCGCGAGCACGGATTTCTCGACGACGGCTCCCGCGCTCGAGCTGGTCGCCGGCGTCGCTCCGGCCGACGCGGGGGGCTCCGCGCTCGGTAGCGCCGTGGTCGTGCCGAACGGCGTGTACGGTCGTTCCTCCGAGCAGCGGCAGCCGCCGAGGAGGTGGGCCGCGCCGGCGAGCAGCAGGGAAGGCAGAGCGCGCACGGATCAGGTGCCGTCGAAGACGGGCGTTCGCTTGGCGACGAAAGCGCTCGTCCCTTCGCGGGCGTCGTGCGTGGCGAAGAGTGCCCCGAACGCCTCCATCTCGAGCTCGTTGCCGGCCGTGAGGTCCGTTTCGGTGCCGCGCAGCATGAGGCGCTTGGCGGCAGCCACGGCGAGTGGCGCGCGCCCCGCAATCACGAGCGCCACCTTCTTCACGCGCTCGAGCAGCTCGGCGTGCGGCACGACCTCGTTCACGAGGCCGATCGCCCGCGCGCGCTCCGCGTCGAGCGTTGCGCCCGTGTACACGAGCTCGCGCGCGTGACCGATGCCCACGCGCCGCGCGAGCCGCTGCGTGCCGCCGAACCCGGGCACGAGGCCGAGCCCGACCTCGGGCTGGCCGAAGCGAGCGCGGTCGGACGCGTAGATGAAGTCGCAGGCGAGGGCGAGCTCGCAGCCGCCGCCGAGCGCGAAGCCGTTCACTGCCGCGATCACCGGAAACGGCGCTTCCTCGAGCGCCCGGCCCGTGCGGTGGCCGTTCTCGCTCAGGGCGCGCGCCTCGACGGAGGTGACGCGCGAAAGCTCGGAGAGGTCCGCGCCGGCGGCGAAGGCCTTGTCGCCGGCTCCGGTGATGATTGCCACGCGCGGCCGCGTCGCTGGCGCGCGCGCGGCGAGCTCGAGCGCGACGCGACCGACGGCCGCGAGCAGGACCGAATCGAGGGCATTCAGCTTGTCGGGCCGATTCAGCGTGAGGAGGGCGAGCGGACCCTCCTCGCTCACGACGAGCGCGTCGGTCATGCCGCACCCCAGCGCGCGACGGACGGCTCGAGCCGGTTACCCTGCGCGTCGTAACGGTAGAAGCCGCGTCCCGTCTTCTTGCCGAGCCAGCCCGCGGCGACGAGGTTTCTGAGCGTGCTGGCGGGGCGGTATTTGTCGTCGCCGAGGTCCTTGTGCAGGATCTCGCAGATCGCGAGCACCGTATCGAGGCCGACCAGATCCGCGAGCTCGAGCGGCCCGAGCGGGTGATTCAGGCCCAGCCGCGCGCCGGCGTCGATGTCCGGCGCCGTGCCGAGGCCCTCCTCGAGCGCGAAGCAGG
>Ga0315912_10001761_pt1 | contig 25148 bp, 19 predicted proteins | sample VfabasoilMG_FD_204469 | JGI IMG/M metagenome (GOLD analysis project Ga0315912, IMG submission 204469) | Garden soil microbial communities collected in Santa Monica, California, United States - V. faba soil | ecosystem: Environmental > Terrestrial > Soil > Garden | place: USA: California... | reverse complement strand
CGCGCTGATACCGGCTCTTCAGGCCGCCGACCAGCCGCGACTCATGTCGCTCGAGATGCCGCGGCAGGAGCAGGAGTGCAAGTGCAGGGGTGATGGTGAGCGCGACCACCAGCGACGCAGCGATGGCAAGGACGTACGACAGAGCGAGCGGACGGAAGAACGCGCCGGCAAGCCCGTCGAGCATGAAGACCGGCAGGAACACGACGATCACGATCAGACTTCCGTAGAGCACCGCGCTGCGGACTTCCATCGACGCGTCGAGCACGACTTTGATTGCGGGTTGAGGATCCGCTGAACCCTGGTTCAGCCGCAGGCGCCGGATGATGTTCTCGACGTCGATGATCGCGTCATCCACGACCTCGCCCAGTGCGATGACCAGGCCGGCCAGGACCATCGTGTCGATCGTGCCTCCGCGGTAGTGCAGCAGCAGACCGGCAGCCAGGAGCGAGAGAGGAATCGCGACGCTGCTAATCAGTGCCGTGCGCCAATCCGCCAGGAACACCAGCAGCACCAGCACCACCAGGGCACACCCGACGAGAAGCGCGCGGCTCAGGTTCTGCAGCGACATCTCGATGAATGTCGCCGGGCGGAAGATCGTGGGATCGACTTCGACGCCGGTGAGCGCGGGCTGCATCTGCGCGAGCGCTTCTTCCACACCGCGCGTCACCGCCAGCGTGTTGGCACCGAGCTGTTTCTCGACGATCAGCATCAGGCCGGGCCCGCTGTTGATCACCGCATCGCCGATCGGCGCCGGAAAGCCTTCGACAACCGTGGCAACGTCGCCGATGCGCAGCGCGGCTCCGTTTCGCGCCGACACGACGATCGCTTCGAGATCGCGAACCGATGTCACCGCGGGGCGATGGGTAATGGCCAGCCGCTGATTCGGCGTATCGAGGAATCCGCCGGCCTGGAGCGACACCCCCTCGCTTGCGGCCTGCACGACGTGATCGACGGTCAGCGCGTGCGCACGGAGCCGCTCAGGGTCAACCAGCACCTGGAGTTGGCGATCGCGTTGTCCCCAGATCGCCACGTTGGCGACACCCGGAATCGCCATCAGCCGCGGGCGAACCGTCCACTTCGCCAGCGTGGTGAGCTCCATCTGCGTGAGCGTGTCCGACGTGATGCCAACCTTCATCACGCGGCTGAGCGAGGACAACGGCGACAGCATCACCGGCGCGCGAGCGACAGCCGGCAGTTGTGTGGCCGTGCGCGACAGCCGCTCCTGCACCATCTGTCGCGCGGCCATCACGTTGCTGGAGGGATCGAGGATGAGCACGACCTGGGAGAGACCGAGGACTGACTTCGACCGGATCGTGCGCAGGCCCGGAACGCCGTTCAGTGCCGCTTCAAGTGGAACGGTCACCAGTGATTCGACCTCGTTCGTCGAGAGACCGGGCGCCTCGGTCTGCACTTCGACGAGTGGTGGTGCGAACTCTGGAAAGACGTCGAGCGGCGTGCCCGGCAACGTTCTCGCGGCGGCGATCAGGAGGAGGACGCCAAGCGCGATGACGACAATGCGGTTGCGGAGCGAGATCGCAACAAGCCAGCGCATATCTCAGTGCCCCGCCCCGAACTCGGTCCCGAACAACTCCGGAGCACCGGTCGTGACAACCTTCGCGCCTTCACCGATACCACGACTCACGACCGCGCGATCGCCAGCATGCCGTGCCACTTCGATCCGGCGTCGTGTGTACTTGTTGGCGCCAACGTCCTCGTACACCCAGGTCGCGCCGTGGATGTCGTAGAGGACCGCGGCGTCGGGGACGACGAGGCCGCGCGTGTTGCTCCTCATCGGGAGCTCAACGAGGACGCGCTCGCCTGGACGCAGAGCGGGCTGCGATTGAGCCAGGGCGTAGTGAAGATCGACCGACGCAGCCGACGCGTCGGCCCGCAGTGGTGCGACAACGGGTGCACCTCGCGCTGGCGTGCCCGTGTTGCCGAGCCGCGTGACGGAGACGTGCTGCGTGTGATCGATGGCGGTCGCGTCGCCGGCGTAGACGCTGACCTTGACCCACAACGTATCGACCTGCGCGATCTCGAGGAGAGCCGCTGACGCCGCAACCGTTTGGCCGGGCACCGCCGAGACGCGCTGCACGACGCCGTCAAAAGGAGCGGACACCACTAACTCGCCCTGCGCCCCAACAGGGTTGCGCGAGACACCGGTCAGTCGATCGCGAGCGGCCGTGACGGCTGCACTCGTCACCTGATGCTGCGCGCGGGCTTCTTCCACGCCACGCACGCTGGCAGCACCGTCCTTGAGCAACTGCTCGAGCCGCTGTAAACGCTGCCGTGCCGCCGTTTCTTCGGCCTCGGCCGCCGTGAGCGCACGCTGCGCTTCGATGCGCTGATCGCGGTCGGCCGACACGAGCGGCGCAATCGTCATGAGCGCATCGCCCTTGCGCACGCGCCCGCCCGGCATCGGCGCCGTTGTTCCGATCAACGTGCCGGCAACCGGTGCGGTCACGATCACACTGGATCCCTCGGGAACGACGACTTCTCCGCCCAGCGTACGCGTCGATGCCGCCACGTCCTGTCTGACGACGACGGTTTCGATCCCCAGCCGTGTGACCGCTTCGGGTGTCAGCGTGATCGTCGAGAGATCCGCCTCGGTGCGGGGGTTCGCAATCTTAGCCGGCACGTCTTTCGCTGTCGCAGGTGCGTCCGATCCCGAGGAGCACGCGACGCCGACGACAGCAACCAGGCTACCGAAAAGACTCAGACGCACATGCACCTCAACGTGTTTGACATGAGTGACCCATGCTGCGCTCGAGCGCGATCATGGCGCGGATCAGATCGGCTTCGGCATCGAGCAACCGCGTACGGCCGTCGACCAACCGGCGACTGACATCGAGCAATGCGTAGAGCGGAATCTCGCCTGCCTGATACGCGCTCTCGGCCTGACGCTGTTCGACTTCGAGCGATGGAACGATCTCGTCGCGCCACGAGCCGATGGCCTGCTCGGCCTGGCGCGTGCGAACCGACGCGGACCGCACGTCCGCGACGACCTGTGCTCTGACGGCGGCGTATTGATGTCCGGCGCGGTCAACTTCAGCCTCGGCACGCCCAATGGCGCCCTGGTTGCGCGAGAAGATCGGGATGTCGCCGCCCAGGCCGGGCCCGGCATTCGCCGCGGCGCCCGTTCCGTTGCCGTCGAGGATCCCGATGAGCGTCAGGACGCGAGAGTGCTCCCAGCGTGCGCGCTGTGCGGCCGCCTCGATTGCGATTTCAGCCGCACGCACATCAGGCCGCGCAGCCAGCGCGTTCTCGACTCGCGCAGGCTCGGGACCGCAGGCGGACAAATCAACGGCCGGACCAGCAACCGCAGTCACCTGATCGGTGGCGGCGTCCATGCCGAGGAGTGCGGCCAACGTGACGCGGGCGAGATCGCGGTCGTGCTCGACGGCGCGCCGCAAGACCTGCACGCGTGCCGCGTCGCTCCGAGCCGCGCGCGCCTCGAGCTCACTGATGTCGCCGGCCTTCAATCGCGCGTCGGTGATCGACGTGAGCCGCTGTGCGAGATCGGCGTTCTCGATCGTCAGCAGAAGGCGCCGATCGGCGATGACGGCATCGGCATGCGCGGCTCGCGTCTGCGCCACGAGCGTGAGGCCATCCCAGACGAGACGTTCACCGACAACTTGCGCATTCAGTTGCGCCGCCGCAACGCGCTTCGGCCGCTGCCAGATCGCATCGATGGGGAATTGCAGCGTCCACTCGAGTTGTTTTTCGCCGACAGGAAACAGCAGGGAGAGCACCGGGTTGCGTAACAGCCCGGCCTCGACGACATCTGCGCGAGCGATCCCAAGATCCGCGAGCGTCGCCTGAAACGATGGGCTGTTCCACAGTGCGATAGCGACGGCTTCTTCGGAGGTCAGCCCGTCGGTGATGGCGACGTCTGGCGGTAGCGGCTCATTTCCCTCGATACGAATCCCCGCATTGGTTCGGCCGCGAAGGCCAGCGTCAACGGTCGAGCGATCGGGCACCTGGCCGCTGGTCGCGCACGCGATGCTGCTTGCGAGGCTGAGCCACACGACAACCTGTTGCGCACGCGAGGTTCGCATCGGATACCGATGATCTCAGCGTCCAGATGACTGGACAATGACAGCAGTCCGGTGAATACCTGAGTCTCGCTGAACTCCTAGTCGGCCAGCGGTTTGCAGAGCCACTTGAGGTGACTTCGCTTCGGCAACCCCTCGTCGCGGTGATGACGCCTGTATATAACGGCGCGGACTCGCTGGCCGCATGCCTCGAAAGCGTCCGTGCCCAAAACTACAAAAACTGGATCCATCTGGTTGCCGATAATGCGAGCACGGATGGCTCGAGGGAGATCGCCGAGCGATATGCAGCGCAGGATCCACGAATCACGGTGCTCTCATTCCGCAAGCTGCTGCCGATGCTCGAGAACTTCAATCGCGCGCTCGCAGCGGTACCCCCTTCCGCGGTGTACTTGAAGCAACTGCACGCCGACGACACGCTGCATCCGGCGTGTCTCGAAAAGATGGTCGCGGCCGCGGAGCGCGAGCCATCCGTCGCGTTCGTCGTCAGTCGCTTCTATCTGGGATCCGTACTCAGCCCACGAAATGCTCCGGCGCAGGCTGTTCGACTGTCGGGACGCACAGTTGCGAAAGAGACGCTGCTCGGGACGTCGAACATCCTCGGGACGCCGTCGGTTCCGCTGATGCGCATCGATCGGCTGGTTGGCTGGCCGTCGTTGTTCCGCGTTGACAGGTTCCCTCCCGGCCACCCATCGACACCGCCACACAATCAGGGTGACAAGGAGAGCTGCCTCGCCACGCTCGAGCGGGAGGACGTTGCGTTCCTGCCGGAGCCACTGGTGTCACTGTGCGACGACGGGCCGTCGGCAACCGGCTTCGCGCGCCGTGTCGGCGGGTGGCACGCCACGCGGATCGATTTGCTGCTGCGACTCGGGCCACGTTTCATGGATGCGGTAACGCTACGCGAGGGAATTCGCCGGACGGCGTGGAAGTGGTCGCGTTCGATGGCGTGGCGAACCATCAAGCAGTTCCGTCGCAGCGATCCGGAGTTCTGCCTCTACCAGCGGCTTTGCCTCGAGAACCTCGTGCCACGGCTGCGCGAGGCTGGATACACGAGCGAAGCAAAGATGCTCGCCTGCTTTGAGTCCGGCCTGGCGCGCCTGACCCCTGCGCAAATTCGCAGAACTGCCTAGAAGATGAACTGCAGCCGCGTCTGAAAGCTGTCGGTTCGACCGGTCGTCGCAAACCGATCGAGGATGGTGTGGCCCCATCCGAAACCGGCCTTGGCTCTCCGCGTCGCCCACCAGTTGATGCCCAGATAGGTCTTGTCGAACGAGCCACCGTGCACCGCCTGATCGTCGAGATCCAGATGCGAGTATCTGAAGACCAACTCGGGCGCGCCCGCGCGCCCACGCGGCAGCACGCGTCGCGCATATCCGACCGTGCGATCGTACGGCCGCGTTTCCCCCGTCAGGACCCAACTCGCAGTGAAGTAATAGCCGAAGAATTGCGGATCGCCATTACCTTCCGAGTCCACCCAGGCGCGGTTGTATTCCGCAAGCACTGAGACGGGGCCTTCGTTCCACAACGCTTCGAGGCCTAGATGCGACGCGTGATCGGAGACGAGATCGCCGGTGTCCACGTAGTTGTCGGTGACGTTGGACTCAGGGCGGCCCTTATAGCGCAGGGTGTCGTTGTCTGCACCGACACGCCGCATCGCGAGCCCCAGATGCAGAAACGTGTTTCGATCGGGGTGATCCCACAGCAACCCGGTGACTCGCGCGGTGACGTCGGCTCCACTTCGATCGTGCGCAAGATCGCGCACCCACCAGTCGTTGAACACGCCCACCGTTGCCGTGGCTCGCTGCTCTTTCCCGAAGACGTGGCTCACTTTGACGCCGATGTCGCGTGACACGAAGAAGGGGCTCAAGACGCGCTCGGCCTGCGGAAGATTGGCGGCATCGCCGACCATTTCATAGGTGAACGCTTGCTTCGTCTTCCCGACGGTAAGCTTGGTTGCCGGCCCTCGAATAGCGAACGTGAACGACACGTCGGTCATGTTCCAGGTTTCTTCGGGATCGCTATCGAACCCCTTGTACTCCCCCGCGACGAGGTAGCTCACTTTGTACGAGTCGCCGATCGTGCCTCTCAGCATCAAGCGGCCGGCGCGAGGGTCCCACTGGCCTTCCTGCGCACCGACCTGCGACACGCTCGGCTCATCCTGCGTAAACGCGGTGTAGTCCGCGATCAACACGAGGCCCGGCTTCAGCGTGAACCACTTCGTTCGTATCTGGACCTTGTCGGCAAACGAGCGCGGAACATCCGGCACGATGAAGGGCTTTTCGGGTGGCGGCAGCTCCTGGGCCTCGAACTCCCCACGACTGGGGGCGGTGTCGGACTCGACTGATTGCGCGTCCGCCCGGGCGCTGAACAGGGTCAAGATGGCGACGCACGGTATAAGGGCGAGCGCCGCGCGGCATATGATGTTGGGCGACAGTCGTCTGTGCGTCCAGGGAGGATTGCCGATGAGAAGCACGATCTTGCTCGTAGTGGTTGCGGTGGCCAGTTTATCAAGTGTGGCCGATGCGCATTTCGTTCTCGTCTCGCCCGCCGCCTCGTTCGTGCAGAACCGGCTCGGCGATCCGCAGAAGATTGCACCCTGCGGCGGCGTGTCGGCGAACCCCGCCCGTAACACTCCCGCAAACCCCGGCGTGCCCACGAACACCGTCACGCAGCTGACCGGCGGATCGATGCTGCACCTGCTGATCCAGGAAACAGTGTTTCACCCGGGACACTATCGCGTCGCGCTCGCGCGCACGATGGCGCAGCTCCCGCCGGACCCGGTGGTGACGACGCGCGATTCGGATCGTGGACCGTGGTCGGTGTCTGCAGCGATTCAGACAACACCGGAAGCCCCGGTTCTCGCCGACGGCCTGTTCGCGCACACCGAGCGGCCGATGGGCCTGAACGAGGCCGACGTTCCGATTCCAAACATCAACTGCGTCAACTGCATGCTGCAGGTGATCCAGTTCATGGCGGAGCACGCGAAGAACGCGGACGGCGACTACTCGTATCACCACTGCGCCGTCGTCAACATCACCGCGGATCCAGCGAAGCCGCTCGATACGCGCTGGGGCCAGGGGTCCACGCGCTGAACGATGTCCGACCGATCGTGGGAAGGTGCTGTGAGCGAGCCTGAGGAAGAAGACTTCGAGAAGCTGTTCGAAGCGTCAACGAAGACGACGAAGGCCAAGCGCTTCGAAAAGGGGCAAACCATCGAAGGCACCATCGTCACGATTGGCGCGGAGGTCGCGCTCATCGACGTCGGCGGCAAGAGCGAGGCAGAGATCGACATCGCCGAGCTGAAAGACGACGAAGGCGATATCGAAGTCGCAGTGGGCGACCGCATTCAGGCGGTCGTCGTGTCAACGGCGGGAGGGCTGACGCTCTCCCGCAGGCTCGCGCGCGGCGCGGCCACGTCGCAGCAACTCCTGAGCGCATTTCAGGCTGGCCTGCCGATCGAAGGGAAGGTCGAGCGCGCGGTGAAGGGCGGATACGAAGTGCGCATGGCACGTCAGCGCGCGTTCTGTCCGTTCTCGCAGATCGACATCGTCCCAACCGCGGATCCCACGTCGCACGACGGGCGCGTGTACCAGTTCCGCATCATCGAGTACAAGGACAACAGGAACATCGTCGTTTCGCGACGTGCCTTGCTCGAAGAGCAGCAGCGTGCGGTCGCCGCCGAAGTCCGCAAAACAATCGTCGAAGGTGCCGTGCTGACCGGACGCGTGGCCTCCGTCCGCGAGTTTGGCGCGTTCGTCGATCTCGGCGGCGGCATCCAGGGGTTGCTCCACGTGTCGGAAATGGCATGGGCGCGCGTGGCGGACACATCGCAGGTGGTGAAGCCGGGCGACCAGGTCACGGTCAAAGTGCTCCGTGTTGACAAGGAGAAGATCTCGCTCGGCCTGAAACAGTTGATGGCCGATCCGTGGGCGAAGGTGCCGGATGTCTATTCAGTGAACCGCGCGTACCAGGGTCGGGTGACGCGCGTCGCCGACTTCGGCGTGTTCGTCGAGCTCGAGCCTGGGATCGAAGGCCTCATCCCATTGAGCGAGACCGGAATTCCCAGAGGCGGAGACGTCAAGAAGGCGTTCCCTGCAGGCTCCTCGATCGAAGTCGTCGTCCTCGAGGTTGATGCAACCACGCGACGCATTCGTCTCAGCGCAACCGGCGTCCAGAGGATGCAAGAGGCCGCCGAAGTGCGCGAGTACACCGAGCGCGTGGACACCGCGCCGTCAGACACCTTCGGATCGCTGGCCGACAAGCTGCGCGACGCACTCAAACCCCGGGAGAAGTAGCGCTACTCCGATCGCAAAGCGACCATCGGATCGACGTGCGTGGCCTTGCGCCCGGGGATCGCGCAGGCAACGAGCGCTACAGCCGCCAGGCTCACCGGCACAGCGACGAATGTCAACGGGTCCCTGACCGGCACATCGAACACCAGGCTGGCCAACACCCAACTGAGAGAGAGCGCTGCGGCAAGCCCAACCCCGATGCCGATCGCCGCAACCATCATTCCTTCGCGAACGATCAGCCGGAGCACCAAGCCGTGCGGCGCACCGAGTGCCATGCGCAATCCGATCTCGCGGGTGCGCTGATTCACCGATTACGCCAGCACACTGTAGATACCGATCACGGCAATCAGCATCGCGACACCAGCAAAGACGACAAGCAGCACAGCGTTCAGCCGTGGCTGCGCGGCGCTATCGGCCAGCCACTCGTCCATCGTGCGTACGTTTGAAAGCGGCAGTGCGGCATCGATCTCGCGCACTTTTTGCCTGACCGCCGGAAGAATCGAGGTCGGCACAGCCGCAGTTCGCACGACGATGTCCATGCGAGGACCCAAGGTGAAGCTCGGGTAGTAGATCGCAGGCGACTCGATCCTGAGGTCGCTGTGCCGCACGTCGCCAACGACGCCGATCACGGTGTACTGCCGCGCGAGATCGCCTTGCCGATGCAGCGTGCGGCCGAGCGGGTCGGTGTCGCCCCAGAATCGGTTCGCTGTCGTGCGGCTCACGATCACGACCAGGGGCGCATCCTCAGAGGCATCGGCGTCGCCGAACTCCCTTCCGCTCACGAGCGAGATCTCCATCGCCTGAAAATAGCCCGGGCTCGCCACACGCCAATCGGTCGGCACCGCAGTATCAGGAGCGAGTGCAGAAGGCCCGACGGTCTGGATCGGCGTCGTCGTGTAGTTGCCGTTGCCGAACGGGATTCCGCTCGAGGCCGCCGCCGCACGGACACCGGGTATCGAGCGCAGCGACTCGAGCAGGCCGCGGTAGAACGCCGCGCGCTGGTTGGCCGGATACTTCGCCGGGGGCAGGCCGACCTGGAACGTCAAGAGACGATCGGGTTGGAACCCCAGGTGGACTTGCTGCAACCGCACGAGGCTTTGCATGAGCAGGCCCGCGCCGATCAGCAGCACCGTTGCGAGCGCAAGTTCCGCGGCAGCGAGGCCATTCCGCAGCGCCGGACGCGTGCCGCTCGAGGTGCGCGACACCTGCGTGAGCACCTCGTTGAGATCGGTCTTCGCTGCGTGCCAGGCAGGAGCGAGACCGAACAGCAGCCCGGTCGCGATTGTCAACGCGAGCGCAAAGAGCATCACGTTCACATCAACGGTGACGGGCGTTGGCAACAGGTTCGCCGGCATCAACGCGTTGATCGCATCGACGCCCCACACGGCCGCAGTAACGCCGACGACGCCGCCGATCGTGGACAGCACGAGGCTCTCGATCAGCAACTGCTGCAGCAATCGCTTGCGGCTCGCACCGATCGCCGTCCGCACCGCAATTTCCTTCTGCCGCGCGGTCGCGCGCGCGAGCAGCAGGTTCGCCGCGTTGGCAGACGCGATAAGCAACACACAACCGACCGCAGCGAGCAGCACGACGAGCGCGGTCTGCAACTGCGGGCTCACGAACACGTTGTAGTACTCGACGAGCCGGATGCCCCAGTCCCGCATGTCCGGATACTGCTGGCTTACATGCGCTGCGACGGAGTCCATCTCGGCCTGCGCCTGCTGAAGGGTGACGCCTGGCCTGAGGCGTCCGGTCACGAGGATGACGTGGTTCAGGCGGATCTCGCGTTCGGGCTGAATCGTCAGCGGGATCCAGATGTCGCCATTGGAGAGGAGCGCGAGCGATGCAGGCGCGATCCCGACCACGGTGTAGTCAACGCCGCTCAACGTCAGGCTGCGGCCGACGATCGACGGGTCGCCGCCGAAGCGCCGCTTCCACAGCCCCTCGCCAATCATCGCAACGCGCGCGCTGCCGGGACGATCCTCGCCGTCGGCGAACGCGCGTCCGAGCACTGGCTTGAGGCCGAGCATCGGAAAGAGGGAGGGCGTCAGCGTGCCGCCACTGAATTGTTCCGGCTCACCCTGCCCTGTCAGATTAAAGTTCGCGAAGCCAACGGCGCCGAGCTGGGAGAACGTGCTCTGCTGCTCTTTCCAGGAAACGTAGTTCAGAACGGACGCTGCGAACGTCGGCAGATTCAGCTTGTCGTTGCGCTCCGCTACCCAGACCAGCCGATCGGGCTGCTGGTACGGCAGCGGCCGCAGCATCACCGCGTTGACGACGCTGAAGATGGCGGTGTTTGCGCCGATGCCGAGCGCCACGGTGAGAACGATCGCCAGCGTGACGAGCGGCGACTTCGACAACATCCGCGCGGCGTACCGGAGATCGTTCAGCATGGGTGTTCACCTCTACTTCATTTCGCTCGCCTATTTCGCGATATGGTCCGTGGACTTCTCGTTCTCGTTGCAGATGAACTCGATCATCTCCTGGTCCACCATGATGCGCTGGTTCACGCGCACGGTGAACGGCTTCGTGTACGCCTTCGCATCCTCGATGGTCACATCGATCTCGAGCGTGCCAAAGTTTGGACGACGGAAACGCTCGGTCATCTTGAGCGCATCGGTGTAAGGACTGCCGTTGACGTCGAGCCAGCCCGCTCGTTCTTCGCCAAGGAAGTGCGTGGTCTCGACCACGAGTGTGTCGCCTTCATACCAGCCGCGTGAGTAGCCGAACCACCACGGCGTCGGATCGTTGTTGGGCGCCGGACGTCCGTCCATGTAGATGTAGCGCAGCCCGTAGTTCGACTCATACGTGATCAGGATCAGATTCTTCGTCTGAACGATCTGTCGCGGCTGCGGATGGTTGTGGTACTGCATCAGGCCGATCGGCAGGCACCACACGTCCGGGTTGTCCTTGCTGTTATCAGCCATGCGCTTCTTCTTGAGGTCTGCAGCCCATGGCGTCATCGGCAACGGATAACCACGGCCCGCGACTTCACCAAACGTCGACAACGGTGTCCCGTCTGCCGTTGTTGTCGGCGGCGGCGGTGCACCGTTACCGCGCCCACGACCTCCTCCGCCGCCACCGGCGCGCATCCAGATTCCCGAGAAGTCCACCTTGCCGTCCGCGGTCCGGGGCGCCGGCGCTTCCAGATTGGGCTTGCCGTCTGCCAGGCGCGGGATGCCCGGCGTCGGATATGAAGGCCACTGTGCGCCCAGTGTGGACGTCACGGCCATGACAATTGCAAACACTCCGCCGATCCACAGTCTTCGAGTCATCAAGTATCAAGCTCCTGGAAAAAGACGCCGACAGTCTATCTGACTCGATTCCAGACTGAGAGGATGGTCCGCTCGTAGATCGAGGAGAGCGGTTCGAGGTCCGCGACGCGGACGCACTCATCTATCTTGTGGATCGAGTCGTTGAGCGGGCCAAACTCGACCACCTCGCGAGCAAGCGTTGCCAGGAAGCGCCCGTCAGACGTTCCTCCGGTCGTGGAGAGTGCCGGCTCCACTCCAGCGACGGCTTTCACAGACGCGGCGAGCGCATCGACCAATGGGCCTCGAGGCGTGAGGAACGGATCGCCTATCAGGGTCCACTGCAACTCGTACTGCAGACGATGACGATCGAGAATCTCGCGCACGCGCGACTGAAGCGCAGCGGCCGACGACTCCGACGAGAAGCGGAAATTGAATGAGACCTCCAGCGTGCCCGGGATGATGTTGCTGGCACCGGTGCCGGCGTGGATGTTAGAGATCTGGAAACTCGTGGGCTGGAAGTATTCGTTGCCACGATCCCATTCGGTGGCGATCAGCGCGTCGAGTGCGGGAGCGGCATCGTGGATGGGATTGCGACCGCGCTCGGGGTACGCGATGTGACACTGCTGGCCGTGCACGCGCAAACGCGCATTCAGCGACCCGCGACGGCCGTTCTTGATCGTGTCGCCGAATCTCTCGGACGAAGTGGGCTCGCCGACGATGCAGGCGTCGATCGTCTCGCCGCGCGCCTGCAGCGTAGCGACCACCGCGGCAGTGCCATCGACGGCGTCCCCTTCCTCGTCAGATGTCAGCAGGATCGCGAGCGAGCCTGATCCATCAGCCGCGCGAGCAACGCGCTCGGCAGCGGTGACCATGGCAGCGACCGACCCCTTCATGTCGGCGGCTCCACGCCCATAGAGAAGCCCGCCGCGCTCAGTCGGTGTGAACGGATCGCTGGTCCACTGCTCGAGCGGCCCTGTCGGCACGACATCGACGTGACCTGCGAGACAAACGAGTGGCCCCGAAGTGCCGCGACGTGCCCATAGGTTGCTTACCGGACCGCGATCGATTCGCTCGCAGACGAAGCCCGAGGACGACAAGCGATCTGCTAGCAGAGTGAGGCTGCCGCCATCGGCAGGCGTGATCGAACGGCACGCGATCAGCTGACGGGCGAGGTGCAGCGTCCCGGCGTCGTTCTCGGTCACGCCCGCAGCAGCTCGTTGATGGAGGTCTTGGCGCGTGTCTGCGCGTCCACTCGCTTCACGATGACGGCGCAGGCGAGCGAGTACTTGCCGTCGGCCGAAGGCAAACTCCCAGGCACCACGACGGACCCAGACGGGACCTTGCCGTAAATGACCTCACCGGTCGCACGATCGTAAATCTTGGTGCTCTGACCGATGAACACGCCCATCGAAATCACCGAGTGTGCCTCGACGATGACCCCTTCGACGATCTCGGAGCGGGCGCCGATGAAGCAGTGATCTTCGATGATCGTCGGGTTGGCCTGGAGCGGCTCGAGCACACCGCCGATGCCGACCCCGCCAGACAGGTGGACGTTCTTCCCGATCTGCGCGCACGAGCCGACAGTCGCCCACGTATCCACCATCGTGCCCTCGTCAACGTACGCACCAATGTTCACGTACGACGGCATCAGCACCACGTTGCGGCCAATGAAGGCGCCGGTCCGCGCGACGGCAGGCGGGACCACGCGAAAGCCGCCCTGGCGGAAGTCGGCGTCGGACATGCCGCTGAAACGCGTCGGCACCTTGTCGAAGTAGGTGGCCGCGCCGCTCTCGATCACGCGGTTGTCGTGCGCGCGGAAGTACAGCAGCACGGCCTTCTTCAACCATTGATGCGTGACCCACGCGCCGTCGACCTTCTCGGCAACGCGGAGGCGGCCGGCATTGAGCCCGCCGACGATCTCCGACAGTGCCTGCGCCAGATCGGCAGGCACGTTTGTCGGCGAGATGTCTGCGCGGCGCTCGAATGCCGCATCGATGAGAGATTCAAGTGTTTGAGTGGTCATTGCTCTCTAGTCCTTGGTCCTTCGTACCAGTCAACCGCAGAACGAGACGATGCGCTGGGCAGCCTCGATGCAATCCGTCAGGTCAGGCACGAGTGCCATGCGCACGTAGCCGCGACCTGGGTTCATGCCGTGCGCGTCTCGCGCGAGATATTGCCCCGGCAACACGGTCACGTGGGTTTCTGCGAACAGCCGCTTCGTAAACGCTTCATCGTCGCCGCCCGGCACACGCGCCCAGAGGTAGAACCCGGCTTCCGGACGCGGCGCATGCATCACTCCCTGCAGCATGGGAACGAGCGCATCGAACTTCTGGCGATAGAGCCGCCGGTTCTCAGCGACGTGCGCCTCGTCGTTCCACGCCGCCACGCTGGCGTGCTGGACTACCAGGCTCATCGCGCACCCATGATAGGTGCGATACAGAAGAAACTGCTTCAGCAACCGTCGATCGCCAGCCACGGCGCCAGCGCGAAGCCCGGGCGCATTCGATCGCTTCGACAGGCTGTTGAACACCACCAGGTTCGGAAACCCGTCGCGCCCCAGTTGCTGTGCCGCTTCGAGCGCGCCGAGTGGAGCGCGGTCATCGTAGATCTCCGAATAGCATTCATCGGACGCGATGACGAAGCCATAGCGATCCGAACGCTCGAAGAGCGCGCGCCATTCGTCGAGCGTCAACACGCGGCCCGAAGGGTTTGCGGGTGAACACACGTAAAGCAGTTGTGTTCGCTCCCAGTCGCGCGCACTCAACGAATCCAGATCCAGCGCGAAACCGTTGCCATCGGACTGATTGAGAAACAGCGGCTCAGCACCTGCCAGCAGCGCCGCTCCCTCATAGATCTGATAGAAAGGGTTCGGGCTCACCACCGCCGGGCTCGGACGCGAGGCGTCGATCACCGCCTGTCCGAAGGCAAAGAGCGCTTCGCGCGTGCCATTGACCGGCAAGACCTCAGTGGCCGGGTCGAGCTGCTGCAGGCCGTATCGCCGCACGAACCATGCAGCGATGGTCTCTCGCAGGCGATCGCCTCCAGCCGTTGTTGGATACACCGAGAGCCCGTCGACATGCCGTGCGAGTGCATCCCTGATCAGATCGGGCGTGGCGTGCTGTGGTTCACCAATCGACAAACGAACCGGCGTCCCGCCTGGCGATAGGCCCGCCAGCAGCGCGCGCAATTTCTCGAATGGATAGGACTGAAGGTGCGAGAGACGTGAGTTCACGAAACCTGACGATCGTAGCCGACAATGAGACCTATGGCGAAAACGATCGGATTCATCGGGCTCGGAACGATGGGTACGCCGATGGTCCGCAATCTCCTGAAGCACGGCCACGCCGTGACGGTGTGGGCACGGCGGCGCGAGGCGATGACACCACTGCTCGAGGCCGGCGCAACCGCTGCCGACTCGGCGGCACACCTGGCAAGCAGGTGCGACATTGTCTTCACGAACGTCATCGACACGCGCGCGGTAGAAGAAGTGATTCTCGGTCCTGGCGGGGTGGCGAGCGGCGCGCAACCCGGCTCACTGGTGATCGACCACAGCACGATCGATCCCGCAGGCGCGCGGCGGATCGCGGATGAACTACAGCACAAGGGTATCGAGATGCTCGACGCCCCGGTGTCCGGCGGTGGCCTGGCCGCCAAGGCGGGCACGCTTTCGATCATGGCCGGAGGCTCGAAGCCTGCGTTCGATCGAGCTCACCCGCTGCTGTCGTGTTACGCGAAGAGCATTGTCCACATCGGCCCGAGTGGCGCCGGACAGGTGGCCAAAGCCTGCAACCAAATCTGCACCATCGTCAATCAGCTCGGTGCGGCGGAAGCGATGCTGCTCGCCGAACGCGCGGGCGTCGATCCGCGCGCGGTGAAAGAAGCGATGATGGGTGGCTTCGCTGCGAGCCGCATGCTCGACCTGCAGGCGCCGAAGATGATCGCGCGCGACTTCGAGGGCAAGGTGGAGTCGCGGCTTCACCATAAGGACATCCACATCGTCCTGGAGCTTGCGCAAAAGTACGGTATCGAGCTTCCGGCCAGCGCGGCCGCGGCGCAGGTGCTCGACGCCCTTCAGGAACGCGGCGGTGCGCGGGGAGACTCGGCTGCGATCTTTACGGTGCTCGATTCGCCGCAATGATCGCCGTCGATCTTAGATTGACAGGCGGCGCGGGGCGCATTTGAATACCATCGTCCGAACCGAGGAAGGAGACGCGTTATGGGCTCGCATCAGTCCGATCGGCGGCGATTTCTAACCGAGAGCGCTGCGCTGGCAAGTCTGGCCGTCGGGGCCGTGCAATCGGTGGACGCGCAGACACCGCCTGCAGATGCTCGGCTCAAAGACCTGCTGGCCTACGGACAGCCTTCGCGGTTCGACAGCACAGTGCGCAAGTCACTCGGCGCGGCGACGCCGATTACCGATACCGCGCTGACGACACCGCTTCAGGACCTCGACGGCATCATCACGCCATCGGGTCTGCACTTCCTGATGGATCACGTCAACGGCATCCCTGACATCGATCCACAACAGCACCGTCTGCTGGTGCACGGCATGGTGGACCGGCCGCTCACCTTCACGATGGACGAGCTGAAACGTTTTCCGTCGGTCTCGAAGATCTATTTCCTCGAGTGCAACGCGAACAGCCGTCCGCTTCGTGGCCCGAATGGCGATTCAGTGCAGAACGTGCACGGACGAACCAGCTGCAGCGAGTGGACTGGTGTGCTGCTGTCGGTCCTGCTGAAAGAGTGCGGCGTCCAGGACGGCGGGAACTGGATCGTGGCCGAGGGGTCTGACTCCAACAAGTACACGATGAGCCTCCCGATGGTGAAAGCCATCGACGACACGCTCGTGGCGTACGCGCAGAATGGCGAGCCTGTGCGCCCGCACAACGGATATCCGGTCCGACTGATTGTCCCTGGCTGGGAAGCTATTCGCTCGGTGAAGTGGCTGAGCCGCATCGCCGTCGTCGATCAGCCAGCCATGTCATGGCACGAGGCCGGCAACAACGCCGACACCGTGCCCACCGGCAAGGCGCTCGGCTTCAGATTCGAGCTCGGACCGAAAGCGATCATCACGCGGCCCTCAGGAGGGCAGCGTCTGCCAGGCCGCGGGTTCTACGAGATCACCGGGCTCGCATGGACGGGCGCCGGCGCCGTGCGCAGGGTTGAAGTGTCGGTCGATGGTGGACGGACCTACAAGGACGCGCAGCTTCAAGATCCTGTCCTTCGGTTTGCGCACACGCGGTTTCGTTTCGCGTGGGAGTGGAACGGCGAGGAGGCCGTTATCCAGGCGCGCTGCACCGACGAGAAAGGCGAAGTGCAGCCCACGATCGCCGAAGCCGCGAAGGTACTGGGTGTGACGCCCGAGTACTTCCTGCAGGCCGACCACTTCAACGGTATTCAACCCTGGAAGATCAATCGGGATGGGAGCATCGTCAATGCGATTCTCTAGTCGGGATTCGGGATTCACGGCTCGGGCTTCGTCTCTCGTTGTTCTCGTCGCTTTCTTGTCGTTCGGCCTGGGCACCAACGCGCAACGCGGCTCAACCGCAACCTGGTTCGAAAACGCACGGCTCATCGTCGGCGACGGCAACACGATCGACAACGCAGCGTTCCTCGTCGAGGGTGAGGCATTCACCTGGGTTGGCAGGCAGGGTCAGCGTCAGCCGCCGCAAGGTGCCACGCGCGTGGATCTTTCGGGAAAGACCGTGATGCCGGCGCTCATCGACGGCCACAACCACATCGGCCTGATCAACGAGAAGGACGGGAGTAACAGCAAAGCCAACTACCGCCGCGAGATCATCGTGGACGTGTTGCAGCGCTATGCCTACTATGGCGTCGCAGCCACGCTGAGCATGGGCCTCGAGGCAGATCAAGAGCTGGCGTACGAGCTGCGCGACCAGGTAATCCCGAACGCTGCGCGCTTCCTCACCGTCGGCAAAGGCATCGCTGCCACTCCGATCGGTGGACCCACTGGCGAGCCTCGGCTGGGAATTCCGTACGGGGCGCGAACGGGACGAGAGGGCCGCGATCACGTCCTCGAGTTGCATATGCGCGGCGTGCGCTTCGTGAAGATCTGGGTGGACGATCGCAACGGCGATGTACCGAAGCTTCAGCCGAGCGTGTATCGCGCCATCATCGCGGAGGCACATGCCAATGGCATGGAGGTGCTCGCGCATCTGAGTCGAACATCAGCGCTGGCCGATGCGAAGGACCTCCTGAACGTTGGCATCGATGGGTTCGTGCATCTCGTCCGCGATCGCGACGTTGACGATGAGTATCTGGCAGCGGTCAAGGCACACCCGAAAGTGTGGTCCGGCCCGAACATTCCTGTTCCTGCAACGAAGGACTCGATCACTGCGCTTGCCGAAACGTTGCCGGCGAAACAGATCGAGGGCATGCGCGCGCAGCTCGCGCAGCTCGAGGCCAAAGGCAATCCACCCAACGAACTCTTCGAATTGCACTGCCGCAACCTGCGGAAGATTCACGACGCGGGGATGATCATCGGCATGGGCACAGACGGAACCGGCGACGGCTTCGGCTCACACGAACAGATCGAGGCCTATACCCGCTGCGGCATGACGCCCATGGAGGCCATCGTCGCTGCGACGGGGACAAACGCAAGGCTGCTTCATCTCGATCGGATGGGCACCGTCGCCGCAGGGAAAGAAGCGAGCTTCAACGTGCTCGACGCCAATCCACTCGACGGCATCACCAACACACGTCGTCTCTCGAAGGTTTACCTGCGAGGCAAAGAGCTCGATCGACAGGCGTTGCGCACCGGGTTCATGACTGCGAAGCACTAAGATGCGATTCAATCTTCTCGCGGCGGCGACCGTGCTCCTCGCGTCGGCGACTGTGGTCGCGCAGGGACCGACGTATCGATTCGGAACGACGCCGAGCGCCGAGGAGGTCAAGGCGCGCGACACAGCCGTCCTACCGTCGGGGTCGCGCCTGCCGCCGGGGCGTGGCACCGTGAAAGACGGCGCCACCGTCTACACGCAGAAGTGTCAGTCTTGTCACGGCCCGAACGGCACGGGCACTCGACTCCATCGCGGTCTTATCCCGCTTGGCAATAACAAGCCGGTGAAGATCCCGGGAGGCCTCGTGCCTTATGCCACGACGGTCTGGGACTTCATCAACCGGGCAATGCCCTCTACAAAACCAGGCTCGCTGACGCCCGACGAAGTCTACGCCGCCACTGCCTATGTGTTGTTTCTCAACGAAGTGATCGACGAGAACGCCGTGCTCGATGCGACGACGCTGCCGGCGATCAAAATGCCCAACCGCGATAGCTTCGTCGCGGTCGAGCTCGATTGGAAGCCGGGGCAACGGCGACCGCTCGGACACTATCCCTGACGTCGGCGCGGGGACCAGCCAGTCCCCGCAATTCAATCGTTCGGCGCACGAGATGAGCGGGTTCGGCCGCCGAATCCGCTTATCAGCATGTGGAGACCTACAGCGACCTGCCTGTGGTAAACCCCGGCGCGGAGCGGGACGTGACTTCACAACAGTTCAGCCAAATTCGCGGGCTCTTCGAAGCGGCTCTGGACCAGCCCCTGGCCGAACGGCACGAATGGCTTCGCGAAGAATGCCGGGGGGACGCACAGCTGCTCGAAGCGGTTGAGCGGCTTCTCGCGGCCGACGCGTTGGCGGAGGGCGGACTGACCTTCTCGCCGCACGGGATCCTCTCAGCATCGCCTCCCGAGGCTGCGCCGGTGTTCGCCAGCCGGCGGATTGGCCAATACACGACGCTCCGCGAGCTCGGCCGCGGTGGCATGGGCGTCGTCTACCTCGCTGAACGCGCGGACCACGTGTTCTCGACCCCGGTTGCCATCAAGATTCTCAGGCCCGAGACACGCGACACAGGCTTGCTCCGCCGCTTCGATCAGGAGCGTGAGATCGTCGCACGCCTCGATCACGCGCACATCGCGCGGTTGCTCGACGGCGGAACCACTGAAGAAGGCCTCCCGTATGCCGTCATCGAATACGTCGACGGACAGCCGATCGACGTGTACTGCGATGAACGGCGCACGACCATTGCCGACCGGGTGGCGCTGTTGCGCACTGTGTGCGGGGCCGTTCAATACGCGCACCAGAATCTGGTCATCCATCGCGATTTGAAACCGTCGAACATTCTCGTGACCTCGGCGGGCGTCGTGAAGCTGCTCGACTTCGGCATCGCGAAAGTGCTCGACTCCGGATCCGACGAGACCCTGCCAGATCAGACAGTGGGCCTGCGCCCGCTGACGCTCCGCTACGCGAGCCCTGAACAAATCACTGGGGGGCGAATCAGTACGAGCACGGATGTCTACTCGCTCGGCGTGATCCTGTACGAGCTGCTCACGGGCCGGCATCCCTACGTCACAGAGGAGCGGCATCCACATCATCTGATTCGAGCGGTGTGCGAAGAGACACCGCTGGCACCAAGTCAGGCCGCCCGCACGGCATCCGAGCAACGACTTCTGCGTGGCGAACTCGACACGATCGTGATGATGGCCTTGCGGAAGGAACCGGATCGACGTTACAGCTCGGTCGATAAATTCAGCGAGGACCTCAGACGGCACCTCTCTGGGCTGCCTGTTCTAGCGCAGGCCGACAGCGCAATGTACCGGGCGCGGAAATTCGTTGGCCGGCACCGTGCCGGAGTCGCAGCCGTAGGCATGATCCTGTTATCGCTGGCGGGCGCGGTGGCGGCAACCACGAGGCAAGCGCGCATCGCGGACGGCGAGCGTAACCGTGCCGAAGAGCAAGCCGCCCAGGCCAGGCTGCAAACGGAACGCGCCGAGCGCCAGACCCGCGAGGCAGAACGCTATCGGCGGCAGGCCGAGCGCGACGCGGAGTTCGCGAACACCCAGTTGCGCATTGCCGACGAGCGTTCCCGCGAAGCCGCACTCGAACGCGAGAAGGCAGACCGCCGAGCCCGCAGCGTTCAAGCCATCACGAGCTCACTCCTCGAACTCGAAGCCAGACTGCCGGATGTCCCCGGCGGCAACGAGGCCGGCCGCCGGGCCGCTGGGGAAGCAGAGCGCGGCCTGCTGGCGCTGCGGTCGGAGGGCTTCGACGCGCTGTCGCTGAGCCGCGAGACGGCTGCTGCCAGCGAGTTGGTGAAGCGATACGAGGCGCGCCAGGCGAACATCACTGTCGGCACGCCGCCAGGATGGAGGTTCGAAAGCGAACAGCCCGACCAGTATGAACACGGTTTGGACCGGACCTTTTCGGCAAAAGGCGCCGTCGCCTATGTCAAGAACCGCACCGTAGCCGCAGAAGGGACCGCGGCGTTGGTTCAGGAGCTGAACGTCTCACCCTACATCGGCAAACGCGTTCGCGTTTCCGCCCTGCTTCGATCCAACGCCATCGATCAGTCTGGTGGCCTCCTGTTCCGAATCGAGCACCCGGGAGCACTCAGGCTTGGCAATCGCCGCAACCTTGCCATGCATGGCACCAACGAGTGGAGCAGGCGGTCCCTTGTTTTCGACGTCGGAGACTCTGCCACCTCGTTGACGATAGGGTTCGCCTTGTCGGGTCCAGGGGCGATTTGGGCGGACAACTTCTCCGTCGAGGTTGTCGACGCGAGCGTCCCATTGACCCACATATTTCCATCAGCACCGGTCGACACCGACTTCGACGTCCGAAAGCAGTGAACTCCAATATTCATGTGCGTCATAGAGAGCACGGAGAACAGACGATGAGACGAACCCTTCGGTTGACGAGAGTCGCGTGTGTACTTGCCCTGACGATCCTTGTGAGTTCAACGCTGCTGGTTGCGCAAGCGGGCTGGCACAAGGCCGGCGATCATCCGGCCGATTACGACATGGGGAACGACCCGACCACGGCATTCACCGGAAGCTCCAGCGGATTCATCAAGAGCAAGCCCAATGCGCAGGGGTTCGGCACCTACATGCAAACCATCGACGCCACGGACTACCGCGGCAAGCGCCTGCAGCTCACGGCCTACGTGAAATCGACGGATGTCGCAGATTGGGCCGGCGTGTGGCTGCGCGTTGACGCGGGACAAACGGCAGTCGCGTTCGACAACATGCAGGAGCGTCCCATCAAGGGCAGCCAGGATTGGACGCCGCACCGCCTCGTCCTCGACGTTGGAAACAATGCAACCACAATAGCGTTCGGAATCCTGCTCAGCGGAAAGGGTTCGGTGTGGATCGATGACGTGTCACTCGATCCCGTCACGACGGACGTGCCGGTCACCGACATGTTCAACAATCGCAAGACCGGCCCTCGCAACCTTGACTTTGAAACCCCGTCCAAACAGTGACGTGGATGGTGGCGACCTGACCTCGCTGCTCGTCCAATGGCGGGGCGGCAACCGGGAGGCGGGCAATCAACTGATGTCCGCCTCTTACGACAACCTGTGCCGGCTCGCCGGGCACTACCTTCGGCACGAGCGTCCCGAGCATACGCTGCAGGCGACCGAGCTGGTGAACGAGCTGTACATCAAGTTGTTCTCGTCGGCTCCGGTCGAGTGGCGGGATCGGGCGCACTTCTTTGCCGTCGCGGGACGTCAACTTCGTCGCATCCTCGTCGATCACGCCCGCAGCCGGCGCGCTCACAAACGCGGCGGGGACGCCGTACGAGTCTCGCTAACGGCGGCTCATGGTGTCGCGCAGGCGGTTGACGTCGACGTCCTCCAAATCGATGAAGCGCTGAGCCGCCTCGAAGCCCTCGACGGGCGCGTCGCATCTGGTGTGGAGCTGCGTTTCCTGGCCGGCCTGAGCGAAGCCGAGATCGCCGAAGTGCTCGGTGTGTCGGCAGCCACGGTGCGCAGGGACTGGAGGTTTGCGCGAGCCTGGCTCCTGAGCGAGTTCGATGACAATTTCCGGCTCTAGCCACCAACCACCTACCACCTACCAGCCACCGCGATGGTATAGTCCCCGCGACCGGAGGGTCCATGATGACGGTCCGGACGCACCTGATTGGTGCAGTCATAGCGCTCCTCGTCGCAACTCCCGCGCGTGGCCAGCAGGTGGATCTCGCCGGCATGTGGTCCGCGACGCTCGGCAATCACGAGGAGCTGCCGCTTCGCGGCGATCCTGGCGTTGAAGTCGGCGAGTACGTCGGTGTCCCACTGAACGACGCAGCCAGACAGCACGCGGAGAGCTGGACTCCGACGATGCATTCGCTGCTCGAATGGCAGGGCCGGCCGCACCCGGTGACCTACTCGATGCGTGCGCCGCGCCCGGACTTCCGCATGGGCGCCGTCGTCGATCCGAAAACTGAACGCCTCATCGCTTACACGATCACCGGGCTCTTCGGCCGCGCCGATCGCACGATCTGGCTCGATGGCCGTCCCCATCCATCGAAGTACGCCGAGCATCTCTGGCAGGGGTTCTCGACCGGCGAGTGGGTGGACGGCGCGCTCAAGGTCACGACGACGCACATCAAGTACAGCTTCGTGCATCGCAACGGCATTCCACTCAGCCCGTACGCGAACATGACGGAGTACTACTGGCGGCACGGCGACCTCCTGACGCTCGCCATCATCGTCGAGGATCCGATCTACCTCACGGAACCGCTCGTGCGAACCGCCACGTTCAAGCGCGATCCCAACCTGACGATTCCCGCCCTGCAGCCGTTCGAAGTCGCTGAAGAGTTGCCGTCGCTCGAGAAAGGACAGGTGCCCGCGTATCCTCTCGGCACCACGCATCCCGAGTACGCACAGCGCCACAAACTGCCCTTCGAAGCGTCACTCGGAGGTGCGCAGACGATGTACCCGGAGTACACGAATCGTCTGCAGGAATTGACGAAGGCCGCAGCACCGCCTTCGGTGAGCCGCCCCGCATCCTCGCCGGCTCGTCACGTTGTCAAACCGGCGTACGACGACGGCACTGTCGAAGTGATACCGGTGCAAGGGAACGTGCACATCGTCGCCGGCTCGGGCGCGAACATCGCGGTGCAGATCGATCCGGACGGCGTGCTCCTGGTGGACTCAAGCGTCGCGGCGATGAGCGAGAAAGTGATCGCCGCGATCCGAACGATCTCTGACAAACCGGTTCGCCAGATCGTCAACACGAGCGCCGACGAGCAGCACACGAGCGGCAACGAAAACCTCTCGAACGCCGGGCGCAACGTTAGCGCCGGCATCGGCGGCCAGAACGGACGCGAGCCGGCCCGCCTCGAGGGCGCGCCAGTCATCGCTCACGAATTGGTGCTGCACCGCATGAGCGGCCTGAAGGGCGAGCCCGCGCGCATGCCGTACGGTGTGTGGCCGCACGACACCTTCTACACGAACAAGAAGCAGATTTATTTCGGCGGCGAAGTCGTCGAGATACTGCACGTACCCGCCGCGCACACCGACGGTGATGCCATCGTCTGGTTCCGCAAGTCCGACGTCGTCGTCACCGGCGACGTGTTTTCAACCGTGTCGTATCCGATGATCGATCGCAATCGGGGAGGCAGCATCCAGGGCATCCTCGACGCACTCAATCAGATTCTCGACATCACGTTTCCCGCCTTCAACAATCAGGGCGGCACGCTCGTCGTTCCAGGCCATGGCCGGATCTGCAACGAGTCTGACGTCGCCGAGTACCGCGACATGACGACGATCATCCGCGATCGGATTCAGCTGATGATCGACAAGAAGATGACGCTGGCGCAGATCAAAGCGGCGGGGCCGACCAAGGACTACGACGGTGTCTACTCGACCCCAGCGTGGACCGGCGAGATGTTCATCGAGGCGATCTACGCCGACCTGTCCAAGCGGAAGTAATCGGCGGCTCACCGGGCGAGCCCACGGCGAAGCGACGGCGGTGCTTACGCTCGTCCCAGCACTGTCTCTGTTGCGTCGCCGAGGATTTCGGCAATCCCATCGACGAGATCGTCCGGCGTCACGAATGCCGGCGCGAGCACGAAGACGTCACCGCGAATGCGGCTGAACAGACCCCGTTTCTGCGCTTCCTCGTGAACACGCGCCCCCACTTGCTCTTCCGGTGCGAACGCCTGCTTCGTCTCGCGATCCTTCACGAACTCCACGGCACACATGAACCCCTTGCCGCGAACCTCCCCCACGTGCGGATGCTCTGATAGACGCGCACGGAGCCCGTCCATCAGGCGCGCGCCTTTGCGTGCCGCCTCGGCAACGAGATTCTCTTCTTCGATGATTTGCAGCGTACGCAGCGCCACGGCACATCCGGTCGGATGCGCGCTGTAGGTGTAGGCGTGCATCCAAGGCACCTGTGCCTCGTCCAGCACGCGCGCGATGTCGTCGCTGATCCCGACGCCACCGAATGGGAAATAGCCCGAGGTGATCGCTTTGGCGAACTGCACGATGTCGGGTGCCACGCCCCAATGCTCCAACGAGAACCAGCGCCCGGTCCGTCCAAACCCGGTGATGACTTCGTCCGCCGCGAAGAGCACATCGTATCGGTCGCAAATCTCGCGGATGCGTGGAAAGTAGTCATCCGGCGGCACCAGCACACCACCGACTCCGATCACGGGTTCGGCAAGAAACATCGCGACGGTGTCGGCGCCCTCGCGCACGATTGCCTTCTCGAGCTCGTTGGCAATCGCCACCCCGTACGTCGCCCCGTCCG
>Ga0315912_10001760_pt1 | contig 25155 bp, 13 predicted proteins | sample VfabasoilMG_FD_204469 | JGI IMG/M metagenome (GOLD analysis project Ga0315912, IMG submission 204469) | Garden soil microbial communities collected in Santa Monica, California, United States - V. faba soil | ecosystem: Environmental > Terrestrial > Soil > Garden | place: USA: California... | reverse complement strand
CTGACCGAGCTCGGGCACCCCTTGGCCAGGCTCGCCCCAGCCAACCAGCGGCGACAGGGAAGCGCCGAGCCGACCTTCGATCTCGACCCGGCGCTCGTAATAGAGGACCCGAGCTGCCGAAAGGTCGTCGGCAAGCTCGGCAAGCGTGCGCCATGCGAGGCGCGCCTCGTCCTTGCGCTGTGGATCGGACGACGCCCGAAGGGCGAGCCGACGCCGCTCGGCCAGGGTGCCGGACTCTTCGAAGGGCGCGCCCGGGGGATGCTCTCGTCCCAAGAGAACGGCGCTCTCGGCCGAGCTCACGCCGAGGTTCAGCCGACGCTCGAGCAGATAGTCGAAGAACGCGAGCAGCGGGCCCCGAATGGGCTCGAACTCCCGGGAGGCCAGCAGCTCCTCGCGCCAGGTCTTGCCGATCGTCGTTTGGCCGCGAAACGGATCGAGCGCCACGGGGCTGGCAGACAGCGCCTGATCGAAAGCGCGCACGCGCTCCCACACGGACCGGATGTGCTCGCTCGCCAGCAGTGGATCGGTGGTGAAGGCTTCCATGGTGGCCGCGTGGTCGACGGTGCGGCCGGCTTCCGCGCGGTTGGGATCCGGCGCCTCGACGACAAGCCTGGGGGAGGCTAGAGCGACAAGCGGTTCGCCGGTAGGCGCAACCGCATTGTCGCGACCAAACGAGCAACTAGAGCGCCGGGCCCGTGAGCACACGCATCCAAAACACCGCAACTCGGCTGGACCCCCATCCCCGGCGGGCCCGACGAGTTGCGGCCTCCTGGTGGCGAACCGCCCGGCGTTCTAGCAGGGATCACGAATGACCCAAGCCGAGGGCCTCAACCCACCGCAACGCGAAGCCGCCCTGCATGCGGGCGGCCCGCTTCTGGTCTTTGCTGGCGCCGGCAGCGGCAAGACGCGCACGATCATCTTTCGCATCGCCAACCTGCTCGCGAGTCATCGCGTCCCCCCCTACCGCATCCTGGCGGTGACGTTCACCAACAAGGCGGCGCAGGAGATGCGAGCACGCCTGGGGCATTTGGTCGGCGAGGAGCTGACGCGTGATCTGTGGGTGGGCACCTTCCACGGCATCTGTGCCAAGTTCCTGCGTCGGCACAGCGACGCCGTGGGCCTGACGAGGAGCTTCGTCATCTACGACGACTCGGATCAGAAGGCGCTCGTCTCCAGATTGATCAAGGAGCTCGATCTCGACGACAGACGCTACCCACCACGCGCCGTGCTCTCCGCAATCAGCGGGGCAAAACAGGATGGTCGTGACCCCGCCGAGCACGACCTCGGGGATGGCTTCGACTCGAACGTCGTGCGGCTTGGACGCGAGTATCAAGCAGCCCTGCGGCGAGCGAATGCGGTCGACTTCGACGACCTCCTGCTCTACGTGCTGCGTCTAGTCGAGGACCCCGAAAGCCCTGCCGGCCGCGACCTGTGTGCGCGCTTCCAGCACGTCCTGGTCGACGAGTTCCAGGACACGAACTGGGTCCAATACCGAATCGTGCGGGCCTTGAGCGGTGTCACCCGCAACCTCTGCGTCGTCGGCGACGACGACCAGTCCATTTACCGCTGGCGCGGCGCCGACGTGCGCATCATCCGCGGCTTCCGCAAGGATTTTCCCGAGACGCTCGTGGTCAAGCTCGAGCAGAACTACCGCTCGACCGGCAACATCGTGAAGGCGGCTCTCGGTGTCATCGCGCCGGCGACGACGCGCGAGCCGAAAGAGCTGTGGACACTCGCGCCCCCCGGTCCTCCGGTCATCGTCCATGGCACGACCGACGAGCGCGACGAGGCGGCCTTCGTCAGCCGCGGTCTCATGGCGGCGCGCGCGGCGGGCGTCTCGCCGGGCGACCTGGCCGTTTTCTATCGCATCCACGCCCAGTCCCGCGTCTTGGAAGAGGCACTGCGCGGAGCCAACCTGCCCTACCAGATCATCGGCGGCACGAAGTTCTTCGAGCGAGCGGAGGTCAAGGACATGCTGGCCTACCTGCGCTTGATCGAGAACCCGCGTAGCGACATGGACTTCCTGCGCGTGGTCAACGTGCCGGCACGCGGCATCGGACAGAAGACGGTAGAGCGCTTGCTGGACGTGGCAGCGGAGAACGCCCAGTGTCTCAGCGACGCTCTGGCGAGCGCGCTCGCGGATGGCACCCTGTCGGCTGGGGCAGCGCCCAAGCTCGCGCGGTTCAAGGAGCTCGTGGAGGAGCTTCGCCGCTCGAGCGAACGACTGAGCCCGTCCGAGCTGCTCGAACGCACACTGGAAGAAACGGGTTATCGGGCTTTGCTCGAGAAGGAAGACAGCGCCGAGAGCGACGCGCGGCTCGAAAACTTGGCCGAGCTCGTCGGCTCACTGCGCGAGTACGAAGCCGAAACGCCCGAGACGGGCGAAGCGCCCACGCTCGGCGGCTACCTGGAACGCGTGTCCCTGGTGTCGCCGACGGACGCCATGAAGGACGAGCCGAAGGTGAGCTTGATGACCGTCCACGCCGCCAAGGGACTCGAGTTCGAGCACGTGTGGCTGACCGGGATGGAGGAGGAAACCTTCCCCTATCGCGGGCTCGATGGCACCGACCCCGAAGAGCTCGACGAGGAACGCCGGCTGGCCTACGTCGCCATCACCCGAGCCAAGAAGCGCCTGTTCGTCAGTCACGCCGGCTCTCGTTTCCTGTTCGGCAGGACGCGCTATCAGGCGCCGAGTCGCTTCCTTGCGGACCTGCCGGCGGACACGATCGAAAAAAGCGGCCAGACGAGGCCGCCGATGGCGCAACGCGCCTACGAGTCCAGCTTCGGCACCACCTACGGCAAGAGTTACGGCGGCGGATCTCGGGGTGGTCGTTTCGAGGGCGCGGCCCCCAGCTCGCACGGCACGCTCGGCGAGCGGCCGCGGGGTCCGAGCGAAATGAAGCTCGAGCCGGGGCAGAGGATGGTCGATCGCTCCGAGGGCAGCGATCTCGGCGGCGAGGTGGACAGCGCTCCTAGCTACGAGGAGGGCGAGGGCATCGTGGTCAGGCCGGGTCAGCGCGTCACGCACAAGAAGTTCGGGCGCGGCACGGTGGAAAGCCTCGAGCCGGGCGCCGAGCCCCGCGTCGTGGTGCGGTTCCCCGGACACGGACCCAAGCTCATCTTGGCCAAGTACCTGGACTTCGAGTAGGACCGAGCCTCGATGACGACGCCAGACAACAAGCGTCTCGCCTTCTTGGAAGGCTTGGTTGCCAGCGGACGAGCCGACTCCTTCGCTCACTATGGCTTGGCGATGGAATACAAGAAGCTCGGCCGCACCGACGAAGCGCTCGAGGCCTTCGAAACCCTGCGCGCTGTCGACCCGCACTACCTGCCGCAGTACCTGATGGCGGGACAAATGCTGGCCGACGCGGGACGTGCCGGCGAGGCCAAGAGTTGGCTCCAGCAGGGCATCGAGCGTGCAAGGAGCGCTGGCGATGGCCACGCACTGTCCGAGCTCGAGAGCGCGCTCTCGGGCCTCTGACCACGCTCCCCTGCAGCGGAGGAGAAGGTCGGCGGACGAGAAGGACGGCGCAAGTGAAGGACGTCAGCCCACGGCAGGGGGCGTGAACGAGTAGCCCGAGCCAGGGTCTGGCGGCGCTTCCTCTGGTCCGTGCTCCAACCCGGTCAAGAAGTCGCCGAGCGCCTGACGCTGCGCGCGGGCATCGGCTCGGCCGAGCTCGATCAGCTCCCGAGCATAACCCCCGTCGAACAGGAGGTAGCTCGCCAAGTCGGCTTCGTTGCCGTTGTCGAGCCACTCCAAGAGGCGGCGCGCCAACTGCGACCGCGTGCGAATCGTGTGCTTCTTCAAGTACTCGGCACCCAGCACGGACAGCGGAACGGACGGACGAACACTCAGCATTTCCACTGGCTGCACCACGCGACCTCCGCGCAGAACGGCCGCCCGATTCAAAGACTCGACGAAGCCCTCGCCATACGCGGCGCTGCCGTTCTGCAAGAGGTCGTTGATCAGGCTGACGTTGGCCAGGTCGTTCTCCAGGTGATCGAGCAGAAGGGCGTTCATGATCTTGCCGAGCAAGAATGCCGTCGTCGGCGCCTCGCCCGCCTTGCCCACACGCACGCCGGTCACGGCCCGGGCGGTGCTGACGACCAGGGCATGCGTCGCCCCCAGGCGCAGTGCAGGCGCGATCGGGGTGTTCTGGCGCAGGCCGCCATCCATGTAGAGCTCCTGTCCCACGCGCACGGGCGGAAACAGAATCGGTAGCGCTGCCGACGCGAGCACGTGGTGCGGACCGATGCGATCCGCGCGGATCAGGGCGCGCGGTGGCGCGTGGGATGGCAGCGCCGTAGAAGGCCCGGTCTGCATGAAAAGCACCGTGCGCCCGGTGCTGATCTCCGTGCAAGTGATGGAGAGGGCGCGCAAGTGCCCGTGACGCAGGCTATTGCCTATCTCGCGCCAGGGGACCTCGCGGGTAATCAAGCGCGCCATCGGTGTGACGTCGAACAGGCCGCCCCCTCGCCCAGAGAAGAGCAGACGTGGCAGCCCCGCCGCTTGTCGCCAGCCGAAGCCGAGCACGCGGTCGATCTCGAGATTCTCCCACAGCTCCACCAGGCGACGCAGGCCCTCGCGCGGATGCGACATGGACGCGGCCAAATGCGCGGCGTTGATTGCACCGACGCTCGTGCCGCACACGATGCTCACGGGCACCGGCGTCTGCCTCGTGGGCATGTACTCCTCGAACAGGTAGGAGAGCACGCCAACTTCGTAGGCGCCGCGCGCGCCACCACCCGAGAGGACCACCGCCAGCCGCGGCGTCGCCCCGTTCAATTGAAGAGCCTCCCTCGCGGTTCCAGATCGGGCGGATCGCCGCGCCGTCCAAGCAGCTGCACGACCGGCCGCCGTTCGAGAAACGCTCGCCACAAGTTCGGGTCGCGGATGCCGTCGGCGCGCTCCTGCGCCACCTTGGCGCTGCGCCGTCGCATTGCCGCAGCCTGCGGAGAGCGTGCCTGTTCCAATGCGGCCACGCTGAGCGCCCTGGTCTCGAGCGAATACTCGGACCCCTGAAGCGTTTCGAGCGCACCGAGCGCCGTCGTCGCTAGCAGAATGCCCGTGTGCTCCTCGCCGACATCGACCCGCGCCTTGCCCTCGATGGCCATGGCGTAGAAATGGAACGATGCATACGCCTGGCCCTCCGCTCCCTGCCGGGCTTCCATGGCCCTCTGCGCCGCTTCGCGCGAGTTTCCACGTGCCTCGGCAAGCAGGGCGCGGAGCAAGCGCTCGTGAATGGCATCGTAGCGACTCTCGGTGAGGCGGATCAGCGCGCCCGCGTCGCCCACCAGGTGAGCTGCCTGCTCGAGATCGCCGCGCTCCAGCAGCACTTCAGCGGTCGAAAGCAGGGTATCCGCGCGGGAGTCGCGCTCACCGTAGCGTTCGTGTGCCTCACGAGCCTGCGTCAGATGGGCAATGGCCGTCTCGTGATCGCCCGCTCCTGCGTAGCAGAGGCCCTTGTTGGCGAGAGTCTTCGCCGTCTGGAAGCGTCCGCCGATGGCGGAGTCGATCTGGATGGCCTGGTTGGCCAGATGGATCCCGTCTTCGTAGCGACCGAGCGCGTAGAGTGCGAACGCCATCGAGCTCTTCGCCCGTGCCTCCATGCGGCGGGCGCCCACCTGCTGAAAGACGGCGATCGACTCGGCGTAGGCATCCAGAGCCTCGACGACGCGTCCCACCCGGCGCAGGAGCGTGCCTTTCGCCCGCAAGGCTTCGGCGCGGAGTCGTGAGGTGACGTCGGGGTGATCGGCATCGGCTAGTGCACGATCGATAGCCGCGAGCGCGCCCTGCATGTCGCCGAGGTCACGCAGCACCTCGGCGAGCAGGCTGCGTGCCTGCAAGGCCACGACCTGGGACCCGGCCTGCAGGGCGCCGGCTTCGGTGAGGTGACCGAGCTCTGCGGCCCGAGCCAGGTGCCCCGTATCCAGCTCGTAGCGTGCGCTCCTGAGCAGCGCGGTGGCCACCCAGTAGCCCTTGGCCGACTTGGCTGCCAACAGGCGAAGCTGATCGAGGTGCTGGCGCCTTTCCTTCCAGTGGCCATCGTTACGCATGATGGCCTCGAGCGCCTCGTGCGCTTCGAGCAAGCGCATGTCGTCCTTGGGCAAGACGGCCACGACCTTGCGGAAGCAGCGGGTCGCGATGTCCATTTGGTAGCTGGCGCGGGCCACGCCCGCGGCCTCGAGGTAGAGTTCCGCAGCCTGATCGTGATTTCCGCCCTTGGCCAAATGGCGAGCCACGGCTGCTGCCGCTAGCCCCTTGTTCTGGCCGCTGGCTGCCAAGAGCTCGCCGAGCCCGCGATGCAAGCGCTGGCGCACCTCGGGCAGCATCGAGCGATAGGCGACGTCGCGGGCGAGCGGGTGACGTACGTCGACGAGATCGTCCCTGACCTCCACGAAGCCGCGTTCCACCAGGCGCCGCAGGACGTCGTCGGTGAGCTGCCCGAACAGTTGACGCAAGTCCCCCAAACGCAGCGCCGATCCAGACACCGCCAGCCAATCCAAGAGGTGCTGCTCCTCCTCGGACAGCTCGGTCAAGCGATCTGCGAGCAGTTGCTCGAGCGTGGTGGGCAGCGTGACGACACTGCCGGCCACGTCGATGCGCTCGAGCGCCGGTGGACCGGATTCTCGTTCGCGGATCTCGAGCACGCCGCGCTCGAGGAGCGCATCCACCATTTCGAGCAGGAAGTACGGGTTGCCGGCAGCGCGAGGAAAGACGTCCGCGCACCCGCGCTCGACGCCCGGGCCCACGCCGAGCCGCACCTGCAAGAGGCGTGCTTGGTTCTCCGGAGTGAGGCCTGCCAGATCGAGACGCAGCAGGCCGTCGACGAACGGCGCGATGCGCTTCTCGGGCCGAGTCACGAACAAGAGCAGCACGGGCAGGCGCAAGTCGGAGCGCCCGAACTCGACCAGTACCGACAAGCTGCCATCGTCGCACCACTCGAGCGCATCGACGACGACCACGAGTGGGCCTTCTTCGCTAGCCCGGGCGACGAACTCGCGGAAGCCCGCCAGGATCTGCTGCTTCTGATGGCCCACCTCGACGTCGTCGTAGACCTCGCCCAGGCGCCCGGTGCAAAGCTCGGCGAGTCGCAACAAGATGGCGTGCCCCTCGCCGTGCTCGTCCCAAGCCAACGCTTGTGCGACCTGTCCGAGTGCCTCGGGCAATGGCTGGTCGAGCCGCGTGCCCGTGAGCTCGCGCAGCATGTCCGCCAGAATCCCGTACGGCGCGTCTTGGCGACTCTTGGTGCACTCGGCGCGGAGCACCCGCGCGTCGGGAGGCAACTCGTTGACGAAAGCGTTGACCAGCGCCGTCTTGCCGATGCCCAGCTCGCCCGAAACCACCAGCGCGGAGGTCAGGCCTTCGCCTGGAACCTGACCCACGACGCGGAAGTAGGCGGCGTGCAGGTCGGCGATCTCGGCGTCGCGCCCGATCAGCTCATTGGGTGCGGCCGCGACCTCTTCCAGCTTTTCCTCGCGGGTGAGCCCACGCAAGAGCTGGTAGACCCGCATCCGCGGCGGCAGATCCGGTACGTCCCCTTGATCGGGCTCGATGGTGGGCGCGTCGCCCCACAAGAAATCGCGCCGAACCAGACGATAGAGCCCACCCGCAACCAGGCTGACTCCGGGGCCTGCGCGCCTGCGCAAGAGCTCGGCCAAGACCAAAGCACCTTCCGGCAGCTCGTGGTCGATCAGGTGTCCGGACGGATCGCGACGCCCGCTGGCTAGGCTGCGCACGATGCCGACGCGAGCGCGAAATTCGGCTTCCAAGTCGTCGCGAGCGGCACCCACGCCGTCGTGCACGTCGACGGCGAACCAGACGGCATCGGCCGCCGCACTGGTGGGATTCGAAAGCAGGCCTGCCACTGCGTGCGCATTGAGCGGGAATCCGATTTCGTCTCGCTGCCAATGCACGCGCATGTTGCGCTTGAACGCGATGGCGTCGAGCGTGGACACCAAGCGCTCGAACGCCGCCAGCGCCGCTTCCTGACCGAGCTGGGCCGAAAGCTGGGCTTGCCCCGTCAGACCGAGCGACACCACGGCGACGTGCCGCACCTCGCGCCCAGCCTCGCGTCCGGCCAAGAGCGGCTCCACCGGCGTGCCCTCGGCGGCATCGATCGACGCGCTGCCCCCTTGTGACTCACCCGTACCCTCGGGACCGAACGCATCGATGACGCCATCCGGTGCGCGTTCGCCGAGCAAGCCCACGATGATGGTCTCGAGCACGTGCGCATCGACGATCTCTCCCATCTGGAAGAGCGCACGCCCGAGCGCAACGGAGAAATCACGCGCAGTCTGAAAGCGCACCGCTGGATCCACGGCCAGCGCCTTGAGCGTCAGGTCGTCGAGCTCGCTCGGAATGCCCAGGGCATACGTGCTGGGCGGCTCCACCTGGCCACCACGCACCGCCTCGAGCAGGGCATCGCCTTCGAGAGCCCCGTGCAGTGGGCGTCCGGTCAAGAGCTCGTGCAGGATCACCCCGAGCGAGTAGATGTCCGTGCGCCGATCGACCCGCTGCCCAGCGGCCTGCTCGGGCGACATGTAGCCGGTCTTGCCTTTGAGCACGCCCTCCTCTTCGCGGAACAGGTTGGCGCTGGCGATGCCGAAATCCGCGACTTTGACCGCGCCATCGTAGCTGAGCAGGATGTTCTGGGGCGAAACGTCCCGATGCACGATGTCGAGGGGGGCGCCCCGCTCGTCCTTGCGTTCGTGCGCGTAGTGGAGGCCCTTGGCCACCTCGAGCACGATGTAGGCAGCGACTGGCGGCGGCAGTCGTTCGCCCTTGGCCTTGGCGGCCTTGGTCAGAGCGCGCAGATCCGGGCCATCCACGTACTCCATGCTGAGCAGCTGACCCTCGTCGCCGTAGTCTTGGAAATCGTAGATCTGGACGATGTTCGGGTGGTTGAGGCGCGTGGCTAGCTGCGCTTCGTCGGCGAACATCACACGGAAACGACGACTGCTGACGTAGTCGGGCAGCACGCGCTTGAGCACGAGCAGCTTGTACGTGCCTTCTGCGCCTCGCTTCTTGGCCAAGAACACTTCCGCCATACCGCCGGTACCCAGTCGGCGAACGACTTCGAAGTCACCGATCTGGCGAGGCGCGGTCGGCAGGGACGGTGCTCGCCTGCCGCCGGGTGCGCGCCCAGACTCGCTACCGGTGCCGGAGCGTGCTCCCGTCGTTCCGTCGGGTGTACCCGTGGGCCCAACGACGGAGCTGGTGCTCGTACCCGTCGTGGTCCCCGGATCGATCCCCGACGCAGTCGCCGGCGGTGGCGGCGCGTGCGGCTCCCCGTCGCCCACCGGCGGCTCGGCGACCCCGGAAGGGGGGACCTCTGGGCCTTCCTCACTCATCCAGCGCGGTATCCTAGCAAATCGACGCTCGGTTCACCCCCAGACGGGTCCGGAGGCGTTCTCGGCCCTTCCGCTCGGCCCTTTCCGGCTAGCTTCCGGCTCTCCCTTCCGGCTCTTCCGTCCGGAGGCGCGCCAGCCAGGTTCAGACGGCGACGGCAGGCGAGGGCGAACTGGTTTCACGGACGAGCGCGCGATAAAAGCCCGGAGTGCGAAGGATCGATCGAGCGCAGGGCACCATGGGTCGAGGCCCTTCCGTCCTCCTAGCCGCCGCCTTCCTCTCCCTCGCCGTACCGAACCTGGGCTGTGGTGCAGGCCCGCACAAGGCGGCGAGCACCCCGGTCGCCGACAGCGCCGAAGTGCCCGTGATCAGCACGGAGCAGTTCGCAGAAGCGGCGCAGCGCTCCCTAGCCAGCGCCGATCGCGGCCAGTCGGCGAAGCTACGCCTAGCCGGCGTCGTCCGTCACCAACTCGAGCGCGCCCGCGTCTTGTTCGAGCACGGCCACAACCGGGCTGCAGAGGACGTCATCACTGGTGCAATGCTATTGCTGCAGGCCGACGACGCCGTCGTTCCCGCCTTGCGTGGCCAAAGCGAGGCGCTCTTGCAGGGGGCGCACCAGGCGGCGCGTCTCGGGGATTCCGGACGGGCGGAAGCGCTGTACAGGCGTGCGCGCGAGTTCGACTCCAGGCCAGAGGTACGGGCCGACATCGACGAGCACCTGGCCGCGATCGCGCGGTTCGGTCTGGCCGAGAGCGACTCTCGCCTCAAGGAGCTGGGCGAGCGCGCACGTCACGAGCTGTCGTTCTCACTGCTCGAGCCGAGCGCTGCGCCGTTCGGCACTGCTGAGACTGCAGTCATCGCTTGGATCAAGGCAGCCGTCGCCGGCATGTCCGCGGAGCAGCCGGGAGGAGACGACGAGGACCGCGAGGAGGCGCTGGAAACCTATCGCGCCATTCGGACCGGGGCCCCTGCGCTGATGGCACTGTCCCTCCGCCACACGCAGCCCGAGCGGGTGGTGTCGACGCTCAAGGAAAGCGATCTCTCCCGCGCGTTGCCCGAGGACATTCGGCGCCTCTTGGTCGATGCGGAGAAGCGCAATTCCCCCAGGGCCTGGCTTTCGATCTTCCAGCTGCTCGACGAGGCCAGACGCCGCGAGGACGAGCCGCAAGCCTTGCCCCCCTACGCCGCAGACGCGGGTGCCCTGTGGGCCGCCATTTCCCTCTACCGGGCCAGCCCGAGCGAGTTCGAGCACGTCATGCCGATTGCGATGCTGCTCGCCGAGTTCGGCATGCCGGAGGTCTCGGCTCGCATCCTGAGCCAAGCCGTAAGCACGGAGACACCGGCCGAGGCCATCGCCTGGTCGGTGTCCCTGGTGATGCGGTGCCTCTTGGACCTCGGCGAAACGGAGCAGATCGAGGCGGCACGGCAAGCGTTTGCCGAGGCGAAACCCCTGCTATCCCTGCTCGAAGCGCGCCCAGCCACCGCGCGTGGCAGTGGCGCTCCGCACGACATGATGGCGGCACTGGAGATCCGGGCCGGCTACCCCGATCGAGCGCTCGAGCACCTGCGTGCAGCAACCCGAAAGCGTGCACCCGCGGAGACGTGGCTGCGCCTGGCCGAAGTCGCACGCCAGCAGAAGGACATTGGTCTCGCCCGTGAAGCGCTCGCCCAGGCAGGCGAGCGTGCGCGCAAGGCAGGAGACGTACTGCTCGAAGCGCGTGCGGCAGAGCTAGCCTACGACGTCGAATCCGAACGAATGGACGACAGCCGCGCTGCAGTCGCTCTGGAGCTGGCACTCCGCCGAACGCTGACGGCCGAGGAGATGAACCTGGAGGAGATCCCACAGTCCGCGACCTACCGCCTGCTGGCTCGCATTCTGGAGCGCTACGGGCTGGTGCGCGAAACCCGCGCTGCCTTCGAACGTGCCCTCGAGGCCAGTCGCGCCAGCGCAGAAGAGCTCGCCATGACGCTGACCGAAATGGCCCGCAGCGCCCTGTGCACCGGGGATTTGCGCCTGGCTCGCCGCGCCACCGAAGCAGCTCAACGGTTCGGGCTGGCGAGCGACGACGTAGTCTACATCGCGCTTTGGCAGGTCCTGCTCGAGAAGCGCCTGGCGAAGGCGCCCGATCCCCTGCCGGGACGCTTGCTCACGGAAGCGACGGACGCGGAAGGCTGGCCAGCCGTGCTGCGCCAGTTTGCGCTCGGCCAGCTCGATGACGCGGCGCTGGACGCTGCGGCCCGTACGATGCCCCAGCGCGTCGAAGCGACCTTCTACCGCGCGCTGGTGAGCTCGACCGGTGAGGCGCAGCAGGCGCTGCTCGCGAAAGTCGCCGGCGGACCGGCCATCGATCTGGTCGAGGTCCACATGGCCCAGGACCTGCTCGCGCAGGCCAAGGGCCGCAAGTACCCCGCCCTGCCCACCGACGTTCGACTGCCAGACCTGACGCACGCTGCCGCCTTCTAGCGCCCTCGCGCGCCAGCGCTACGGGGGGCCGGCCGGTGGAGCCCAGAGCTTCCCGCGAGCCTGTTTCGGCTCCGTCACAGCTGCGGACGTCGTCCGAGCAGCCGGGTTGCCAGATGCTCGCCGAGCTCGCGCGCGAGCAAGCGTTCCACCACCGCCTCGGTATCGCGCCGCTCCTTGTCGTCTCGGTACTGAAACTCGATGCCCATTCCAGCTGGGTTCGCCTTGGTCGCGTCCACGGCTTCCGTGATCCAGATCACCTTCCCCCGGATCCTGAGCGGGCCGTCCAAGCCCGGCACGTCCAAAGCAAAGACGAACTCCGTGCCCATCGGCAGTGGACGTTCGGTGCCGATGAACGTGCCTCCGCGGGAGATGTTCTTCGTGTAGTCGGCAAAGAACGAGTTGACCCGCTTGTAGCTCACCTTGAGCTCGATGGGCGTGCGCTCGGCACTGCGCTTCTCCTGACCATCACCGTCCACGATGAGCCTCCACGATGAGCCAGGGTACACGACCCGTCGCCCGGGCGCCTCGGAAACGGTGGATCCGCCCCGGTCCTGCGGATTCGGGCCGCCTGCCCCGGAGCTTTGCCCCAAGATGGGCGAGGTCCTAGGCCGAGCTTTGCAGGAATGGCTTCTCAGGAATGCCTTGCCGGAACGGCTTCTCAGAAATGGCTGGGGCAGATGCGCTCGCGTGGGATAATCTGGAGCAGCATGCCGGACAGCAGCGCGGATCCTCGAGCAGACAGTCGAACGAACCTCGACGGATTCGAGGGCACGATCGGCTTTCTCGGTGCCGGCAACATGGCGGCGGCCCTGGCGCGCGGCATGGTCCGCGCGGGCCTCCACGGCAGCAAGATCGTGCTTTTCGACCTCTTGCCCGAGCGCAGTCGAGCGCTCGCGGCCGAAGTGGGAGGCAGCGCGGCCGCGAGCGCAGCGGAGCTCGCCACGGCTTGCTCGATCGTGATCGTCGCCGTCAAGCCGGGTAGTGTTCAGAGCGCGCTGTCCGAGCTGAAGGCACAGGCGCAAGGCCGCCTGTTCATCAGCATCGCCGCCGGCATCGCGACCGCGAGCTTGGAGGCTGCGCTCGGGGGAGACGCGCGCGTCGTGCGGGCGATGCCGAACACTCCCGCATTGGTCGGTGCCGGAGCCACCGGTCTTTGTGGGGGTCGCTTCGCGACCGCCAGCGACGTCAATCTGAGCAGCACGCTCCTGTCGGCGGTGGGCACGGTCGAAATCGTCGCCGAGCGGCTGATCGACGCGGTGACGGGACTTTCCGGGAGCGGACCGGCGTTCCTGCTCTTGGCGATTGAGGCCCTCGCCGATGCAGGCGTTCACGCCGGACTGCCGCGCGACGTCGCCCTGCGCCTGGCCGCCCAAACCGTACGCGGCACGGGACAGTTGGTGCTCGAAACCGGCAAGCATCCAGGCGAGCTGAAGGACGCCGTGACCAGCCCCGGAGGCACGACGGTCGCGGGCATCCGGGCTCTGGAGAACGCCGGCTTCCGCGCAGCGCTCATCGAAGCGGTGCTCGCTGCCAGCGCTCGGGCGAAAGAGCTCAGCGGCAGCTGAAGGAGACCCGGCGACCCGTCTCGAGGCGGTCGGTGACCAAGAGCGGAGTACCCAGAGAAGCGGCGGCGCTCGAGCGCGCCGAGCCTGTCGCGGGCAAGCGGGGCGCCAGCAGGCGGGGCGCGAGCCCTTGGCGGGCATCGGCGGCCAGCGCATCGATGCACTCGGGACCAAACCCCACGACTCGGCGCATGGCGACCCGGCTGACGTCGAGCTCGTCGCCCAAGCTTTCGACATACGGAGCGATCGACAGCTCCTCGACCACTAGATACCCGAGGACGCTGGCCGGACATTGTGGAGGCCGGGAGCCCCGAAACGGCTGAAAGAGTGCGTCGCCGAGCACGCCGCTCTCCGCGACGGGATGAATCAAGAGGCCAGAGTCGCCATCGATCGCAATGCCCAAGTCGCCCGCGGTGGTGCGTGTGAGCGTCGCTTCACGCGGCCCCGTCTCGCCGAGCGGAAACGAGGCGAGCGGCACGAGACCACCGTCCTTCAGCTGGTAGATGGCGAAGTTCCCGCCGAGCGCGTGCCCGACGAACCAGCGCCCACGGGAGAGCACGGCACCGGACAAGGTGAGCAGGCCCAAGCTCTCCGGCACGTCGAAGCGCTCCACGTGAGCGCGCCCCGCGAAGGTCAGCAGCACCGACCCTTGACGCGCTCGCACCAGCATCACCCCAGCTTCGCCGCTCGGGTCGAGCTCGGTCTGGGCGGATTGGGTCAAGCGGTCGACGGCGCCGAGGCGGGTCTGGGCCTCTGCCCCGTCGACGAAAAGGTCGCTGGTCGCAAGCGACGACAACCCTCCCTCGTCCGCGAACGGCGAGCGAAAGAGCACGGTGACGCGGCCCCGGCTGCCCCAACCACCTTCCTTGGGTCCGAAAGCGTAGACCCGCGCCAGGCCGCGTGGATCGCCGACGGAGTGACCGATCTCGAGTGGACCGAGCGGGGGCGGCGGCTGCTCCCAGAACGGAGGCGGCGGGACCGAAACGGCAAGCTCGTCCGGGCTCGGACTCCGCTCGCGCACAGGCAGCGCGGAGGGCGAGCTCATGCCCGTCGCGCCACATACGAACCGAAAGCGGCCTCCACCGAGCGGTGGCACTGCGATCGGCGACGGCGCCGCTACGACCTCTTCGATGGACGCGGGACCCCAGCCCACGGACAGCCAAGTGCCGAGTGAGCACCCCGCCGGACCGCAGCCAAGCTCCAGCGCCTGCTCTGCGCTGTGAATTCCGCTCGGATCCTGGTCGCCGCTCACGAACGGATAGTCGACCTCGGTGAACGTCAGGCCCGCATCGACGCTGACGCGGGCGAAGCCAGACGCCCCCCAGGCGAGGGCGTGTTTGCCAGACAAGAATGCGCGCCGCAGGTGGCGCTGGATCGCGCCCACGCGTGCAGCGTCCCCCTCCCGCTCCAGACGCACGCCGACATACGACTCGCCCCGCGTAGCCCAAAACGAAATGCCCTCCTCGAAGACCGTCGCCGACGGCAACCAGTTGCCGCCCAGCACCAGCGCCTCGAGCTCCGCTTCGTGATGAATGCGATGAACGGTCCTCTTCCCAGGTGCGTCGAGGCGCTCGCTCTGGATGCCGCCGTCCTCCAGAAGCGAAACCCGAGTCACCCCCGCCGAACCCACGGCGAACGTTTCGGGCAGGCCCCCCGAGCGCGCGGACGCAAGGAGAGTCCTCTGGCCCCCACGCTCGACCAAGCACAAGGGGCGCTTTTTTTCTGGCGCTGCGTAAGAGTCGCTGCAAGCTCCAGCAAGCAGCACGCCAAGCCGTCCTGCCGCGAGCACGATCGCTGCCCGGCGAGCAACGAACCGAGTCGAGAGTACGACCGCTGAGGGCTCGGGGGAGCGCTCGTCTCGTCCGGCGGGGCTCGAGTACGCACGCAGCTCGAGGGCACCGCTCGGGCCGTGGCAGGCAAACCAGATGTGGTCAGCGCGAGTGTCGCCGACCCTGGACAGCTCGCCTGGCGGAAGCGCCTGGCAGAGTACTCTTGGATCGAGCCCAGGCTCCAGCGTGCGGTCCACCGTCCCGCGACCGGGATCGAAAACGACGCGCTCGCCTTCTACCAGCGCGAAGACTCTCCCGTCCCCGAGTGCTCCCCCGCGCACCACCACGCTGGCCACGAGGCGACCCTGGCGGGGCAGAAGACTGCCCATGCCGTCCAAGAAGGCGAGCTGCTTTTCGTCCGGGACCGTCGCTGCGAGGGCCCCAATCAGGACGAGCGGCTCTTCCGCCTCGCGCTCCGAGAGCTCTTGCCAGGAAAGGCCACTGTCATCGGTCGCCAGGGTACCGACGATGGGGGCAGTCAGGGTCGCACTGCCTCGATCGTCGAAATGGAGATCGAGAATGGTCGCAACTTTGGGCAGCGGATCGAGCGGCAAATACGTGCCGGTTTCCGGATCGATGGCGATCGCTCGGCCAGCCCCCAGAAGGTAGAACCGATCGAACCCGGCCCGCACTGCGAGAGCGACGAACGGGGCCGTGCCGAGAGGCGTGAGTGGGCCAGTCCAGTCGGCGGCACGAAAGAGTGCCGTGCCCGCGCTGCCGCTGGATCCGAGCGGCTGGTAGAAGAGGTAGCCGCCGCCGAGCGCCTCGGGCACTGGCAGGCCGCGTGGAGCTCCACCGGGCTCGAAGCGCTCCCGGGCTACGCGGAGCGCACCGTCTGTGCCTCGGCTGACGCGCACCCCGCTCACCACGAAGTCGCCTTCGTCGTCGAAAGCGGCCACCGGAAAGAAGCGCATGGGCTCGGCCGACTGTGCAGGCGCGGCGCCCGCGACCAGCCAGGCCGCAAGAAAGGCTCCGAGCCAGCGAGCACGGCTCACGAGGTCCCCTCCGCGCGCGGCCGCGCGCCTGATGCTCGGGTGGCCGCCTGCGTAGGCGCCCCTTCGGCGGGGGACGAGTCGGCCGGAGCGGGCTCGGCGGGAGACGAGTCGACGGGAGCGATGAGCACGCTGGCCGACAGTACGTCCGCCTCGCTCTCGAGCAAGAGACGCACCCGCTCCGCCAGCTCGTAGCCTTGTCGCACGCTGAGCGCTGGCGCAACTTGCACCTCGATCTGAACGGCAAGGCTGTGTCCGAGAAACTGTGCGCGGAGCTCATCCGCGCGCACGACGCCTTGGATCCCTCGCGCAAGTGCCAAGAGCTCGGCTTGTCGGACCTCGGATGGTGCGCCCCCCATCAACAAGTCGACGTTCTCGCGCGCCAGGCTGATGCCCGACCAGCCAATCCACGCAGCAAGCGGCAAGGCGAGCCAAGCGTCCAAGACCGGCGCCCGGTAGCGGGCAGCCAGAAAGCCCAAGACCGCCACCAGCGCGACGCCCACGTCGTTTCGGGCGTCAACCGAGAGCGCCCGCAAGGCTGGGCTCTTGCTCCGGCGCGAAAGCCCAAAGACGACGGCCTTCACCAGGCCCTTGCCGACGAACAGGGCGAGGAGAGACGCTCCGAGCTCCGGACGTGCCCCCGTGAGCAGGGCAGAAATGGCGCTCTTCCCCACCTCGAAGCTGAGCAAGGTGGAGAGCCCCGCGATGCCGAGCGCGCCGAGTGCTTCGGCCCGGGTGTGACCCATCGGGTGGCCCGCATCGCGCGGGGTCTGCCCTACCACCACGGCAAACGAGAGGACGACGGCACCGACCACGTCCAGCAAGCTGTCGGAGGCCTGCGCAAACGCCATCTCGCTCGATGAGCGACTGGCGAGGACGCCCAGCCCAAGCGCAAAGAGCGCGCTGGCTACTGCCGTGACGCGGCTCAGGACCAGGCCCCGGTCGGACATGCGGGCCGCATTGTGCCAGAAAGCGTGCCACGACGCCGGCCGGGCCCATCCGCCCGGCGGAGCCGCCAAACCGGCAGGTCGTGCTAGGAACCCCCCATGAACGCCCGCCTCGAGCTCGGTGGCATCGACCTCGACGCCGAGATCCGCCGCCTCAAGCGGGAGCGGAATGCAGTGCTCCTGGCCCACTACTACCAGGACGGCGAGGTCCAAGACCTGGCGGACTTCGTGGGGGACTCGCTCCAGCTGGCTCAGGCTGCCAAACGGACGAGCGCCGATGTCATTCTCTTCGCTGGGGTCCATTTCATGGCCGAGACGGCGAAGATCCTCAATCCAGGGCGCATCGTGCTGGTCCCCGACATGGCCGCCGGCTGCTCCCTCGCCGATGGCTGTCCGGCGGACCGTTTTCGCGCCTGGCGAGCACGGAACCCCGGCGCGTTTGCCATCAGCTACATCAACTGCAGCGCCGCCGTGAAGGCGGAGAGCGACCTCATCTGCACCTCGTCGAACGCCGAGAAAATGGTGCGTTCGGTACCGACCGGCACGCCCATCCTGTTTGCGCCGGACCGGAACCTCGGCAAGTACGTGATCAAGAAGACGGGCCGGGACATGATCCTGTGGCAGGGCAGCTGCATCGTTCACGAGACCTTCAGCCTGCGCCGCCTGCTCGCGCTCAAGGCTCGTTTTCCGGAGGCAAAGATCATCGCCCATCCGGAATGTGAGGAATCCGTGCTGAGCGAGGCAGACTTCATCGGCTCCACCGCCGCGCTCTTGCGCCACGTCGAGACGGATGCGAGCCCTACCTACATCGTGGCTACCGAGAGCGGCATCCTGCACCAGATGCAAAAGGTCGCGCCCAACAAACAGCTCATCGCTGCTCCGCCGGAAGAAGAGAGCTGCCAGTGCAGCGAGTGCCCGTTCATGCGCCTGAACACGCCGGAGAAGGTGTATCTGGCGCTGCGGGATCTGGAGCCCCGGCTGGAGCTCGACCCAGCGCTGCGCGAGCGCGCTCGCCTGCCGCTCGAGCGCATGCTCGAGCTCAGCGCCTAGGCAGTGCTCTCCTAGGCAGTGCTCTCTTCCACCGCTCCCTCGGCCCGCTCCTTCAGCGGGCGAGCCCGCCGCTAAGATGGAAATAGACCCCTAGAGTGTCCGCCCAGCGGATATTCCAGCTCAGAGGCATTGTTCCAGCTTGCATGAAGGGCCCTACCCTTCGCGCGTAAATTCAGTGGTCTGGCGCTTTCCCCCCTGTCGCCTCGGGGTCAAATTGAAAGGTGACGTCGTCTCGCGACGTGCCGCGCTCATGGCCTCACACCTTCGAACGAAACCCGCTCCCCCTCTGGGGGCGGCCGATCGCTGGGTGGGGTCACGAGCGGACACTCACGTAGGCACGTTGATTGCTTCCCAACCATGGACGTTCGCCCAAGCGATCCAGCCAAGCGGACCGGACCGACCGGCCGCCGTGAAGTTACCCGACACCTCTGGACAACAGCGACCATGACCTCGAACGCGCACCTTTTCTTCTCGGCGTTGGCTATTGCGGCCAGCGTGGCTCTCTCTTGCTCAGCCCCCCCCGGCGGTGGCGGAGGCGACGACGACGAGGGGTCGACGGGCGGCACGGTGGGCTCCGGGGGAGGCTTCAACCTCGGCAGCGGCGGGACTTTTGTCGGGGCTGGCGGTCTGCCGATCGACCAGGAGCCAACGGCGGCGTGCTCGGACGGCGTGGTCGATCCCGACGAGGCCTGCGACGACGGCAACATGAACTCGGACGACGGCTGCGGCTCGAATTGCCGCTACGTGGAGCCGGGATTCGTGTGCCCAGATCCTGGTGAGCCGTGTCGCCGTTTCGCAGTGTGCGGGGACGGCACCTTGCTCTTCCCCGAGCAGTGCGACGACGGCGGTGTCGCTGCGGGCGACGGTTGCTCGGCCACCTGCAAGTTCGAGATCGGCTGGACGTGCGACGGGGCCTCGCCCAGTGCCTGCACCCAGACGGTCTGCGGCGACGGCGTCCAAGAGGGCGCCGAGACCTGTGAACAGGCGGACGGCATGCCGTTCGACGGTTGCAGCCTGACTTGCCAAGCCGAGCCGGTGTGCACGGAGGATGGCTGCACCTCCGCCTGCGGCGATGGCCTCATGCTCGGCGCCGAGGAATGTGACGACGGCAACGCCACCGAGGGCGACGGCTGCTCAGCCACCTGCACGCAGGAACCCGGCTACGTCTGCGCGCAACCGGCTCCCTGCTCGGGCCCGGACTGCGTGCTCGAGCTCCCCATCATCTTCCGGGACTTCACGGCCGATCACACCGATTTCGGCGTGGGCTGCGGCCAGCAAAAGCTCGGCGTGGCCGAGGACGTGCTGAGCCCCGCCGGCAAACCCGTCTTGGCCAACTCCGCGGACGTCTGCATCGCGTCGGCAGCCTCCTTCGCGGAGTGGTACACGGCGAGCCCGAACAACGCCGAGATCGTGAGCACCATCAAGCTCTACGACAACGGCGACGGCGGCTACGTGAATCGCTATGGCCCAAACGGGGAGCAGTTCCCGGGCAACACGGAGGGCCAAGGTCGCTGGTGCGGCAACGCAGGTCAGTTTGCCACCTGCGAGGAAGCTGCCGCCGCTGGCCAATGCAACCCCCCGGCTTTCGACCCGCTGGTGGACACTTGCTACGAGGTCGGCGCGACCATCGAACCCGGCATGCCGCCGAACTGCTGCACCAACTGCCTCTGCGCGGGCTCGGTGGACACGCACTACTACGACGGCAACCCGCTGTTTTTGCCCATCGACGACGCCCCCGAAGCCCTGCCCGATACGAGCGGCGGCATGTCGTGCGCCAAGATCCCCGAGGAGGTCTACGAGGGCGGCTGGCTCTGGGAAGACCCCTCACTGGACGAGGGCGACGAGTGCACGGCGCCCCTGCACAACTTCCACTTCACGTCCGAGATTGCCTATTGGTTCAAGTTCACCGACGGCATGACGGCGAACCTCACCTTCGTCGGCGATGACGACGTCTGGGTGTACGTCAATCGTCGCTTGGCGGTGGACCTGGGCGGCCTGCACGTGCCGCACGAGGGCTCGTTCACGATCGCAGCAAACGGCACCGTCAACATGGTGCATGGCCTGAACACCGGCGGCATGCCCATCACCGAAACGGGCGACGTCGGCGACTTCGGCCTCGAGGATGGCGGCGTCTACGAGGTGCGGGTGTTCCACGCCGAGCGCAAGGTGACCGGCTCGTCCTTCAAGCTGACTCTGTCGGGCTTCAACGCCGCACGCAGCGATTGCGCACCCATGTGCGGCGATGGCGTGATCGCTGCCGGCGAGCAGTGCGACGACGGGGCCGAGCAGAACACCGGCGGCCACAACCGCTGCAACGCCGACTGCACCATCACCGAGTACTGCGGTGACGGAATTGTGCAGACCGAACAAGAAGAATGTGATGACGCGGACCCTTTGAAGCCGTTCACATGTGCCGGCTGCCGGATCCTCGTGGTGAAGTAACCCTGCCCCAAAAGCCCCGGAGGCCCCAGTGTCGAACTCCATCCGCCTGCTGCTCTCGACGTCAGCGCTCACCTTCGTGGCGCTGGCATGTGGCGCGGGCGAAGGGACGGGGACGGACAATCCGAATGGAGGCAGCGGCGGCAGCGACGGGGTCGGAGGCAGCGGCGGCACGCTCCTCGGCAGCGGCGGCATGCCCCTCGACCTTGGCTCGGGTGGGATCCTGCTCGGTTCGGGAGGTGTGCCACAGGACTTGAAGGACGCCCCACCAACGCCTTCCTGCGCCGACGGAGTGCTCGACGACGACGAGGCATGCGACGACGGCGGCATGGCAAACGACGACGGCTGCGGTTCGAACTGCCGCTACGTCGAGCCGGGCTTCGTGTGCCCCGATCCAGGAGAGCCGTGTCGCGCATTCGCGAAATGCGGCGACGCGCTCTTGGTGTTCCCGGAGCAGTGCGACGACGGCGGCGTCCTAGCCGGCGACGGTTGCTCGGCCACCTGCAAGTTCGAGATCGGCTGGACCTGCGATGGCTCGCCCTCGACGTGCATGGCCACCGTGTGCGGCGACGGCCAAATGCAAGGCACCGAGACGTGCGAAGAGCCGGGCGGGCTGCCTTTCGACGGCTGTGGCATCACTTGCCAGGCCGAACCGAGCTGCTCGTCCAACGGCTGCACCTCGGCCTGCGGCGACGGCCTCATCATCGGCAGTGAAGAGTGCGACGACGGCAACGGCATCGCCGGTGACGGCTGCTCCGAGCTGTGCCTGCAAGAGGACGGCTACGTGTGCACTCAGCCCCCGCCCTGCACGGGTGACGCCTGCACGCTCGACCTGCCCATCATCTTCCGCGACTTCACCGCCGCCCACTCCGATTTCGGCGTGACCTGCACGGGCATCGACGGCGTGGATGCCGACGACATTGGCGGTGACGCCGCCATGCCCGGCATTGGCGCCGACGTGCTGACCAACCGCAAGCCCACCCTGGGCACCAACAACGCCGAGGCGTGCATCGCTTCGGCGGCATCGTTCGGCGAGTGGTTCACCAAGATCGCGAGCAACGTCGAGATCGTGGGCAACATCGTGCTTTTCCCCAACGGCGGCGGCGGCTACGTCAATCGGCTGAACAACGAGGGCGACCGCTTCCAGCGGGACCCGCCGGCGTCCGGGGTCCAGTGGTGCGCCGATCAGATCGACGCCTGCGAGGCGTGCCTGGAGGGCTACACCACCTGCTACCCGACCTGCGAGGTGTGGGATGGACCTCAGGGCAACACCCGCACCTGCGCCGACTATCCCGTGATCACGGAGCCCATCTACGTGGACGGCAACCCGCTGTTCTTCCCCCTCGATGGACACCCCGATGCTCTGCCCGACACCGGAGGCGGCACTTCGGGCGCCCGCATCCCGGAGCAGCTCTACGGCGGCCAGTGGCACTGGGAGAACGAAGCGTGTGACGCCGGGGTTCCCGACACGACAGGCTGTCCGGCCGCCATCCAGCACAACTTCCACTTCACCTCGGAAATCGCCTACTGGTTCGAGTACACGGAGGGCATGACGGCCAACCTGACCTTCGTCGGCGACGACGACGTTTGGGTCTTCGTCAACGAGCGCCTCGCCGTCGACCTGGGCGGCCTGCACGTGCCCATGGAAGGCTCGTTCAACCTGGCGGCCGACGGGAGCATCACCCTGGTGAGCGGCGTGGACGTCGACGGCGATCCCGTCGCCTCCACCGCCGACGCAGCCGACTTCGGCCTCGAGGTCGGCGGCGTGTACGAGGTGAAAGTCTTCCATGCTGAGCGCAAGATTACCGGCTCGTCTTTCAAGCTCACCCTGTCCGGCTTCAACGCTGCGCGCAGCGAATGCCTACCCGTATGCGGCGACGGCATCATTGCAGCCGGCGAGCAATGCGACGATGGCGCCGAGGAGAACACCGGCGGCCACAACCGCTGCAACGCCAACTGTACGATTGGCGAGTACTGCGGCGACGGCGTCGTGCAGATCGAAGCCGAGCAGTGCGACGACGCCGACCCTTTGCGCCCGCCCGAGTGCGCGGGCTGCCGTCTCCTGATAGTAAAGTGACCCCAGAATCCCCCGCCCGAGCCCTCCCCGCCCACCTCCGAACCCATCCACGAAACCGGCCATGCTTCTCAAACTAAACTCCTTACAGACCACACTGATTCTTTGTGCCATCGCCGCGGGCTGCTCGGCGGGAGCAGGCAGCGACTTGGACAGCTCGCCCACGGACGCGCCCGGGAGCGGCGGCGGGATCAGTCTCGATGGCGGCAGCGGTGGAGCGCCCCCCATCAACGTGATCCCTCCCGAGATCATCGACGCACCGCCGACGGCATCGTGCGCGGACGGCATCCTCGACGATGACGAGGCGTGCGACGACGGCAACATGGCCAGCGGAGACGGCTGCGGCGACAACTGCCGCTACGTGGAACCCGGTTGGGTCTGTCCGGACCCGGGAGAGGCCTGCCGAGCGTTCGCCAAGTGCGGTGACGCCGGCGTCGTGTTCCCGGAGCAGTGCGACGATGGGAACCTAGCGGGCGGCGACGGCTGCTCGGCCACCTGCAAGTTCGAGATCGGCTGGACCTGTAACGGCTCGCCCAGCACGTGCGAGGCCACGGTCTGCGGCGACGGAGCCCAGGAAGGCTCGGAAACCTGCGAAGAAGCCAACGGGCAGCCGTTCGATGGTTGCAGCATCACGTGTCAGGCCGAGCCGGTCTGCACCGATGCTGGCTGCACCTCGAGCTGCGGCGACGGTCTGATCATCGGCGCTGAGACGTGCGACGACGGCAACGGCACCGCTGGTGATGGCTGTTCGGACACCTGCCAGGCAGAGGACGGCTACGTCTGCACCCAGGCACCACCGTGCGAAGGCGACGCCTGCACGATGACCTTGCCCATCATCTTCCGCGATTTCAACGAGAGTCACTCGGACTTCTGGCCAGCGTGGCAAGAGGGCGATGTCGACGGCTTCTCTCCCGGCATCGTGACCGACCGTCTGGACGCGAATGGGAAGCCCGTTTGGGCCTCCTCGCCGCCGACGGCGCACATCGGCTCGGCCGCCTCCTTCGGCGAGTGGTACACCAGCACCGACGCACTGATCGTCGGTGACATCACGCTCTACGCCAATGGCCAGGGTGGCTACGTGAACCGCTACGGTGCGAACGGCGAGCAGTACATGGCCGCCGTGAAAACGCCCGAGGAAACGGGCAATTACAACTCGCTCGCTGCCTGCGAGGACGGCTGCACCAATCGTGCGCGTGACCCGCAGTATCCGTTCAACGGTGAGGAAGCCCTCCGTTGCGAGGAGCAGGGCACCACCTGCCAAGCCGAGCGGCTCGCCATCGACCAGGAAAACAACGACCTGAACCAGCTGAACAATCAGCTGCAGCAGGCGATGAACGCGAACCCGCAGAATCCGGACACGATTGCCGCCATCGAGGAGGACATCGTCGCTCAGGAGGCCCTGATCGTCGCCACGGAGGAGGCGTTCGATACCTGCCTGGTCGACTGCCAGGCGGCGTTCGACGTGCGCATCGCCGAGTGCTCGGCAATGTGCGCTCCCTGCAGCAACAATCCCGCGCAGTATTGCATCGGCGGCGATCAGCTCGCCCTCGACGGAAATCCGCTGTTCTTCCCCATCGACGACGCACCGGGCATCCTGCAGGACACGCGCGAGGCGGCCAAGATCCCGGCCCAAGTCTACATGGGTCTCGGTTGGCCGTGGGAAGCGGGCGGCACCGACGCAGACCCGCCACCGGGCTCGCCGATGCACAACTTCCACTTCACCTCGGAGATCGCCTACTGGTTCAAGTACACGACCGGCATGGCGGCCGAGTTCGAGTTCATCGGTGACGACGACGTGTTCGTGTACATCAACCGGCGCCTGTTGATCGATCTCGGTGGCATCCACGTGCCGCTCACGGGCCAGTTCACCATGGCTGCCGGTGGCGCTGTGACGTGGTCGACTTCGGAACCGGTGGATCCGGGCGTGACGCCCTCTGGCGGCCCCCTCGAAAATGGCATGACCAGCGTGGCCGAGCTCGGCCTCGAGGACGGCGGCGTCTACGAGATCAAGGTGTTCCACGCCGAGCGCAAGCCCGAGGGTTCGAGCTTCCAGCTCACGCTCTCCGGCTTCAACACGGCCCGCAGCGAGTGCTTGCCCGTCTGCGGCGACGCGATCATCGCCGCCGGCGAGCAGTGCGACGACGGCGAAGAGCTGAATGTCGGCGGTCACAACCGCTGCAACGCCGATTGCACGATCGGTGAGTACTGCGGTGACGGCACGGTGCAGACCGAAGCCATGGAAGAGTGCGACGACGCCGACCCGAACAAGCCGCCTGGTTGCGCTGGCTGCCGCATCATCATCGTCAAGTGAGAGCGGCAGCGCCGCACGGCGAGCGGTACCGCCATGGCGGTACCGCTCTCCAAGAGCCCAAGCCCCCCTGAAAGCGATTCCCCATGCTGATGAAGACCAAGTCCTTTCTCGCTGGCGCCGCTACGCTAGCCGTGA
>Ga0315912_10001759_pt1 | contig 25175 bp, 22 predicted proteins | sample VfabasoilMG_FD_204469 | JGI IMG/M metagenome (GOLD analysis project Ga0315912, IMG submission 204469) | Garden soil microbial communities collected in Santa Monica, California, United States - V. faba soil | ecosystem: Environmental > Terrestrial > Soil > Garden | place: USA: California... | reverse complement strand
CTTCAGATTGAGCGTTCCCCAGAGGGCCGCGAAGCCGAAATCCAGCCCGCTGCCGACGCCGAAATACCAGCCGGCCACGAGGGCCAGGCCGACACTCAACATCAAGGATGTCTTGACGATACGCCCGAGGAATTCCGGTCCCATTTCGTTTGCACCTTTTTTCACAAGCGAACTCAAAAAAAAGGAAGGGCGACTCAGTCCGCGTCGTCCCGTCGCGTTTGTGCTTCCGCTTCCGCCGTGGCCTTCTTCAGGATGCCGATGACTTCGCGAATGCCGGCGATCATGCCGACGGCGCAGAAGATCCAGACCCAGAAACTGGTCTTGAACCAGTGATCGAGTTTTAGTCCGATGAGATAGCCGACGACGGGCGCGGCGAGAAGCAGCAAAGGAATCGTCGTCAGGAGCCCCACCTGCCGGAGCGAGCTGTAGCGTCTCTGGTTGCCGTTGCTCATCGACGACGAGTGTAAAGCGGCACCGTCAACGAACCAACCCAAGCAGGGGCCGGCAGGTTAACCGAGCCGGCGATTTGCGTCAACGGATTTGGTGCTTGGGGAAGCCTTTGGCCCGGGCGGGTGGGCCAAATCGATAATTGCTTTGTGACAAATGGCTTAGCCGGTCTGATCCAGGCTTTCGGAGTCCTCGTCCAGGGAAAGGATGGCCTCGATGACCGCCGGATCGTATCGGCGGCCCGACTCGGCCATCAGCTCGCGGCGGGCCTCGTTTTCCGCCATCGGCAGGCGGTACGGGCGCGGGCTGGTCATGGCATCCAGGCTGTCGGCCGCACTCAGGATGCGGGCCGACAGCGGGATGGCATCCTTCTTCAGCCCGTGGGGGTAGCCGTCTCCCGACCATCGCTCGCGGTGGTGGAGGATGGCCGACTGGACGCTCACCGGCCAGCGGGCTTCGGCCGCGATCCGGGCGGCATCACCGGGATGGCGCCGCACGCGTTCCCAGTCCTCTTCGGTCAACGGCCCGGGCCGCACCAGGATGTCGGTGTCGTTCAGGAGCCGGCCGAGATCGTGGAGCTGCCCGGCAGCCCGGAGCACCTCGAGGTCATCGTTGGAAAGCTGCAGGCGGCGACCGGCCGCCAGCGCCATTTGCGTCACGCGCCGCGAATGCCCGGCCAGGTCGGGGTAACGCCCCTCCAGCCGATCGACGAGTGCGCCCATCGTATCGACCGCCACGTCGCGCTCGTGGCGACGAAGCCGGGCCGCCTCGAGGAGATGGGCCACCGAACCGGCCAACAGGCCAATGGCCTCGAGGTCGGCGCCCGATTCACCACGGGAGTCGTCCCCCATGGCCAGGAGCCCCACCAGTTCCCCTTTCAGGACCAGGGGCGCGGCGATGGAGAAACCGGCCGCCGAGAGGGTGCCCGCCTCGAGCGAGGTGCCGGGCAACCGGTCGAATTCGGTCAGGCGGACCGGCCCACCGTTCGAGGCCAGGATGCCGAGGAACTCCCCGTCGGTCGGCAGGCGAAGTCCGCTGATCTGCTCGCCGGAAATGCCCTGCCAGCGGGAGGGGCTGAGCCACGAGAGCTGGCCGTCATCCGGGCGGAAAAGGCACACGCCGGCCGAATGGGCCAGCAGCGCCGCCTGGGTAAGGCAGGTCCGTTCGAGGTCGGCCTCGTCGTCCGCGGGATCGAGCCGGCGGTTGAAATCGATGAGGGTCTGGAGCCCCCCCTTCTGCACGCGAACGCGCTGGCGCAACGTTTCCAGTTCCTGCTGCGTGCGGCGGAGGATGCCGTCCAGGTCGTCGTGGGCGCGGCTGAGCGCGCGCGAGTCGGCCAGGCGGTTGAGCGATTGCCGCACGCGGAGCAGGAGCTCGGGCGGCGAAAAGGGGCGCACCAGGAAATCCTCGGCGCCAATCGTGATCCCCTGGCGGGCCGTTTCCGGCGGCGAGAGATCGGAGATGACGATCATCGGTACCCGGCGGCCGGAGCGCTTCCCCTGCAGCATCTCGACGAAGCTCAATCCCTCCCGCGCGACCATGCCAAGGTCGATCAGGGTCAACTCGGGAGAGGTACGGCGATGGTGGCTCAGGGCTTCTTCGGCATTGACCGCCACGCGTACTTCGTAGCCGGCGCTGGCCAGGGTCAGTTGCAGGAGCTCGCACAGGCGGGGGTCGCCATGGGCGACGAGGATCGTCTCGGGAGAGCGTGCCTTCGAATTCCCGTTGCTTCCGTTGTTACCGCTCAATTCAGATCTCCTGGCCGTTCTCCCCGTGCCCCGGTTCGACGAAGTCCGCCTCCGTCAGGCGTTCCACCGGCGCTCCGCCCATCCGGAGCCGCACGGCGGACAACTCCCTCTCCACCTGCCCCAACGCCTTCCGCGCCCGGCTGACAAGGCGGCGCCGCTCGAGGAACACCGCGGCCGGCGCGCCGTCGGCCGTGACGATGGCCTCGAGCTCGCCGAGCGCCTCCTGCACCGGGAGGAGATGGTCCTCCACCTCGGCCAGGAGCGTTCCCGTGCGGTCGCGCGTCTTTTGCGACGTCTCGACCAGCGCCTGCACGGCGCGGCCGAGCGCCGCTTCGGCGCTGGACGCCTCGGGTCCGACGGCCGGCAACGTCACGTCGCTGTCGGCCGCCGATCCGAGCGATCGGACCAGTCGGGTCAATGCCGATTCGAGTCGAGCCAGCTGGCCCGACGCCTCGCGGCCCCGCCGCGCCGCCTCCGCGACCAGCTCGGCCATCGGAAGCAGCATTGGCAGAGGTTGCTCCGCCGATCCACTTGAGTCATCGGCCGGTGGGAGCCCTTCCTGAAGCAAAGGGACGAGCCGCGCCAGCTCGGCCAGCTCGCGCCGGGCCAGCGCCCAGCCGACCAGGGCGCCGGCGCCGGCTCCGGCCAGCGTGGCCGCACCGATGCGGAGGAATGCGGCCAGGGGCGTGATGCCGGGATCGTCGGCGGCGGCGCTCATGGCGATGGGCGAGAAGAGAAGCATCGTGAGGCCCGCCGTCGTGAGCGCCGCGACGACGGCCGCCGCGAAGTAAGCCCAGCGGAACCGGGCGGAAGGCCATCCGTTCATCTGTTACCCCCGGGTGGATTGCCCCGAACACGCGGGTGAGATCGCGTGAAATCGCGGCCGCGGAGCGGAGAGTCAAGGTTGTCGGAGCACGGGCAAAACCGGGTCTTACCTTTGATACCACAACAAGCTGCAGCGGCACGCCACATCGGCCGAAAACGCGTGGCACGCGCCTTGCCCTTCTGGCCGCTCGGTAGGCGTCGTCGACCACCGCGGTCGGCGCACTCGCCGGGACTCGTGAGGGAGAGTCGACCATGGAATCGTCGCGGCAGTTGTTCGTGGACATGAAGGACGATACGAGGCGCCTGCGCCCCTCCTACGTCTTCATGATGCGATGCCTGCTCTATTCGAGGCTGGAAACCGGCAACGAGACCGGCACCGACGTCCCCGATGAGGACGTGAACGTGTACCTGGCCCACCTGCTCCAGTCGTTCAGCGACCCCGACTACGTCGAGGGTGCCCGTCCCTACCTGCACCGGTACGACCACGAGGTCTTCAAGCGCCTCGAACGGTCGACCGACGCCCGCCTCAAGTACGTCATCTACAAGACGAATGCCGATTTCCTGCTCGTGTCGATCGGCGTTTTCGACAATCCCGGCCAGTGGCTGGCCCATCGCCTCCCCCAGGTCCAGCCGTCGAAGCCAAGGGCCGGGGAGCCGTCCGAAGAAGCGTCGATGGGGCGCGGCAAGACGTATTACCACTTCGCCTGGTCCTACAGCCAGCAGGTCAATCGCGGACACCCGGGGATCACGGAAGTCCTGGAAAAACTGTCGGTGGGGTTCGACCGCTACATCCGGGTCCTGTCCCACATGCGCGGGGAGTACCTGGATCTCATGAAGGCGCTGTCGACAGGCGAAATCTATCACCTGGAGCGAAACATCAACAAGGAACAGGAGCGCCAGCAGCTCAAGGAGAGCCAGGACGCCTTCCTGGACAGCTGGCTGGCCTGGCGGCGCTCCGGCTCGCCGGAATCGCTCGAGGAGCTTCGCCGGCACGCCGCCGCCATCCGGGCCGTCGATCCGGAATTTCACTTCACCGAAGACGACATGACACCGGAAATCCCGAAGCTGGCGCCGGATCCGATCCGGCCACCCCGCACTCCGGCGCGTCAACGAAAACCATGATTTAGGAACCCTCACCCCGGCGATGCCGGGACAGGGTTCCGAAACCTCCTCCCAAGGTCCCTCGCCTTGCACCATTGAGGGAGGAGGTTCTTCTTCGCCGCCGGGTCGTCGGTCGTTACCAGCACCGCCCTGCCGGAACGATCGGCGGCCCGACGGCTGCCTTCTGAAATGGCCCGCTCGACGGGTTCGCCCTCAACATGCCGAGGGTCGGCACCCCTCCCGCCGCGCTTGTCGCGGTCCGCTCCGGGGAGGCCGACCCTCGCACCATGTCACCGATAACTTGCCGGTGTCCCTGTCACCGGCACCTGCCGCCGCACCGATCCGGTACTACGACCGGTCAGCGCGGCTTGCGATCCACCAGGATCAGCAATGCCCCGACCAGGACGGCCGCTCCGCCAGCAATGGGCGGGAACGGGATCCGCTCCTTCTTGGTCACCGAGGCCTCCAGATCACCGATATCGATCACCTTCTCCTTCTTGTTGTAGGTAATGCCACCGTAGAGAAGGCCGATGACGCCGAGGCCGATCAGGATCAATCCGAAAGTCTTCATGGTCGGGAAACTCCTTTCGAGTCAGCGGCCGAATCCGATCAGGCACGGTCGACGCAATGCGTCAGACCGGGCGACGACCGGAGATGACCCGCAGGAGGACGCTTACCACCGCAAGCACGAGCAGGATGTGGATGAAGCCGCCCATCGTGTAGGACGTGACGAGCCCCAGGAGCCATAGAAGCAGCAGGACAACAGCGATCGTGTACAACATGGACGTTTCCTCCCTCGCAGTCGGTTGACTGGATTGACTGACACTCACTCATTCGCCGTTCAGAAGTCACTGAACGGAAAACAGTCATTGCAACCGGGAGGCCAAACGACCCGCGAGAGGCGCGGAGATCCGGAGAGTGGCCCTGGATAGGTACTTAGAAGGTGAGCGGCTCGCGAGAAGCCGGTGCCGGGCGCGACGGTGCCGATGGTTGCCGCCCGGAACAATCTGCCGATCCGGTAAAATTTACGCGGAGTTCGGCGGCCCGGCGTCGCGGATGCCCAGCGTGCAGAGGAAGGCGCCCAGGTAGGCGGCCATGCCCACCCAGAGCGAGGCGGTGAACCCCGAGGCCAGCGCCACGATCACGCCCGACACCGAGCCGAGCACGCTGGTGGCCCCGTTCACGCCCCAGCACCAGGGGATGGTGCCCGGGCTCCAGGCCGACACCCGCCGCATCATCACCGGGAACGGCATCCCCATGAGGAGGCCGAGCGGCAGGAGGAGGAGCATCGACACGGCCACCTTCACCGCCTGCGGCTGGTTCTGGGTGGCGGCGAACACCTTCTCGAGGCCAAGGTTATAGACGAGCGTGAGCAGCAGCAGGGCCGGGATGGAGCGCTTGAGCCAGCCGAGCGACGTGCCCGGCGCCATCGCCCGCGTGAGAAACGAACCGACGCCGCTGAAGAGGAGAATCGAGAAGAGGATCGTCGTGATGGCGTAGATCGGATGACCCAGGTACAGCACGAAGCGCTGCATCAGCGGCACCTCGATCATGATGAAGCCGAGTCCGATCATCGTGAAGAAAAGGAGCGTCGGGAGCGTGCCCGGCTTCTGCTCGAAGCGTGCCCGGCGGGCCAGGAACAGCGGCACCAGGATGAACAGCACGGTGAGCACGGTCACGATGAAGAAGAGGTTCAACAGGATCTGCGCCGGTACCTTCCCGTACTTGATGTCGTAATTCCCGGCCCGCGTCTGGTTGAGCCGCGAGAACGGCACCAGGTTGAAGAAGAACGGCTTGTCATCGGTCGGCGGGTACAAGTTGAGTGGCTGGGAATTCACCCACGCGGTGAAGTCGTGCGTGGTGATCAGGTCGTGGAACTGCGGGTGGTTGCTCACGCGCGGCGAGTGGAGCACCTTCCACCCCATCTCGCGGGCCTTCGCATCGAGGATGTCCAGCTCGGCGTCCGTGAAGGTGGACTTCTTCATCACCATGGCGCCATAACCTTCGTTCTGCTTGGTAATGACGATGATGTGGCTGGCGGCCTCGGCTACGCCGTTGGCCTCGAGCGTGGCCCGGGCCAGCCCCGCCATCCGGAGCATCAGGCCCGGGTAATCCGAGGTCATCACCTGGCTGGCCATCAGCATCCCGTCGGGCGACAGGTGCCGCCAGTACTCCTGGAACGCCTCCCGCGTGAAGAGATTGTTCTCGGCCATCATGAAAGCGCCGGAGGTGGTGGCCGTGAACGTCGTCGATGACACGAAGGCAATAACGTCGTAGCTCTCGGTGGAGCGGGCCGTCACGGTGCGGCCGTCGCCCACCACCACGCGCACTTCGGGGCGCGTGTAGATGTGGCCGGTGATGTCGTCGAACTTCGTCTTCGTCCACTGCACGACGGTCGGGTTGATCTCGACGCAGGTGACGTCCTTCGAGCCGAGCCCGATGGCCGCCAGGGCGTTCTGGCCGCCGCCGGAACCGATGTCGAGCAGCTTGCCGCCCGGCTTCAGAAAGAGCGGCAGCACCGACACATCGGTGTAGATCCAGTCGATCGCCTCCCAGTCCCCGTCGAACGGCACAGCCCAGGTCATGGCGCTCCGGTCGAGCTGGAAGAGGATCTGGTCCTCGGGGAAGAACGTGCTGTCCGGCGAGTGCCCCGGGCGGAAGACCGGGCGGTTGCTGAGGTTGAAGGCCAGGACGCGGGCCATCGGGTTCCACTTCGCCGCCAGCGGTTCCACCCACTGGCCGTTGTCCGGCCGCTGGATGGCCCGCGAGCCCACGTTCACGGGCTTCACCGGCGTGGCCACGTTCACGATGAGGAGCACACCGATCGCCGCCGCCCCGAGCCAGGCCGCTCGCCTCTCGGCCGGCCCCGCCATCTGCGCGAACGCCAGCGCCGAGAGCGCCCCGATGAGGCCCACCAGGATCACGATGTCCGGCCCGGTCAGGAAGGTGAGGCCGGGGAAGACCAGCGCGCAGCCGATGGAGGCGCCCACCAGGTCGGCGAAATAGAGCGTCGATACGCCGCCCGACCAGTGGGTGAGCGCCAGCGAGATGGCCGTGCCCCCCAGGAAGAACGGGATGGCGATGAGCACGTAGGTGGCGGCCAGGTACAGGAGACCCCAGCGCGGGCTGTCGGCGGCGGCCGGCAGGTTTCTCTGCAGAATAAAGCAGAGCGGAACCGCCAGCGCGAACAACAACGCCGATCGCGCCATCTGCTTCGGCGCGTTTTCGCGCGCAAAGCGCTTCGGGTTCAGGTACACCCAGATGCCCGACACGCCGATGCCGAACAGCGTGATGGACACCACCATGAAGGCAAAGTGATAGAACATCGTCACCGAGAAGATACGGGTGAGGATGATCTCCTGGAGCAGCATCCCCATCGAAATGAAGAAGATGCCGAAGAGAAGGGGACGCGGCAGCGCCGCGGGCGTGGTCGTGGTCATCGAGGGGTTGAGAGAGTCATCGAAGGGTTATCGGCCGGCAGGTGGGGAATCCCAGCGGCGGAATCCGGCAATTACCGGACCTCGTAGTTGGGCGGTTCCTTGGTAATGGCCACGTCGTGCGGGTGGCTTTCGCGCAGACCCGCCGCGGTGACCTTGATGAAGCGGCTCTTCGTGGCCAGGTCGGGCACGTTGTCCACGCCCACGTAGCCCATGCCGGCCCGGAGCCCCCCCACCATCTGGAAGACCAGGTGCGAGAGCGGCCCCTTGTAGGGCACGCGTCCTTCGATCCCCTCGGACACGAGCTTCCGGCGATCGGTAACGCCCCCCTGGAAGTAGCGGTCGGCCGATCCTTCCTGCATGGCCGCCATCGACCCCATGCCGCGGAACACTTTGTAAGAGCGCCCTTCGAGCAGGATGATCTCGCCCGGGCTCTCCTCGGTGCCGGCGAACAGCGCGCCGATCATGACGGTGGAGGCGCCAGAGGCCAGCGCCTTCACGATGTCGCCCGAGTAGCGGATGCCGCCGTCGGCGATGACCGGCACGCCCTTGGGCCGGGCGGCCGCCACGCACTCCATGATGGCCGTGATCTGCGGAACGCCGATGCCGGCCACCACGCGCGTGGTGCACGAGGCGCCGGGCCCCATCCCCACCTTGATGGCGTCCACGCCCAGGCCGATCAGGTCCTCGGCCGCCCTTCTCGTGGCCACGTTCCCCACGATGAGCTGCACGCCGGGATGAGCCGTGCGGATCTGCTTCACCAGCGAGAGGACACCTTCCGAGTGCCCGTGCGCCGAGTCGAGCACGATGGCATCGGCATGAAGTTCGGTGAGATGCGCCACGCGCTCCACCGCATCGCCCGACACGCCGATGGCCGCCGCCACGCGCAGACGCCCGTGGCTGTCCTTGGTGGCGTTCGGGTACTGGAGCTTCTTCTGGATGTCCTTGACGGTGATGAGCCCCTTCAGGACGTTCTTCTCGTCGACCACCGGCAACTTCTCCACCCGGTGGCGATGGAGCATCGTCCGGGCCTCTTCCAGCCCGGTGCCCACCGGCACGGTGATCAGCTTCTCCTTGGTCATCACGTCCGACACCTTGAAGCGCCCGGGCGTATCGACGAAGCGGAGATCGCGGTTGGTGAGGATGCCGACCAGGACGCCGTCCGGCCGGGTGATCGGCACGCCCGAGATGTGGAACTTCTCCATCAGCTCGAGGGCCCGCACCAGTGGCGCGTCCGGCGGCAGCGTGATCGGGTTCACGATCATGCCGCTCTCCGAGCGCTTCACCTTGTCCACTTCCTCTCCCTGCCGCTCGATGGAGAGGTTCTTGTGGATGACGCCGATTCCGCCTTCGCGCGCCAGCGCGATGGCGAGTTCCGAGTCGGTAACGGTATCCATCGCGGCGGAAACGATGGGAATGTTGAGCGGAATTTCCCGCGTCAACATCGTCGACACGTTGACGTCCTTCGGATGGACGCCCGACCGGTCCGGCACGAGCAGAACGTCGTCGAAGGTCAGACCTTCGCCGATGACCTTGTCGCTCACTCTTCGTCCTCGCCGCTGATTTCCGAGGCGCCGTCACCGCTGATCGTGAAGTAGTAGTTGAGACCGACGCGCAACTCGATGAAGGAGGCGTTGTCGTCCAGCCAGCCCCGCGGATACGACTCCGCATCGCTGGAGAAGACCATGTGGTACATGAGATCCGTATTCAGCCAGAAGGTGGGCTTCAGCATGAACTCCACGCCGCCCTTCCCGTAGAACCCGAACGAGGCGGATTTGCGCTTCTCGTCGGTGACCGGATCACGCGATGGCTCGCTCCGACCCGACCGGATCGAAATGAGGTACATGCCAAGGCCCGCCCCCACGCGCGGCACGACCGACGGCGAGTTCATCTGGAATCGGTAATCCAATCCCACGGTGACCGGCGACACGACCGCCAGGGTGGCCACCGAGTCCGGCCCCTCGAAGCCGCCCCCCTCGCCATAGGCGTTCCAGCCCCAGCCACCTTCCAGGGGGAGCACCCAGTGCTCGTCCAGGACATACTTGAAGGAGCCATGCAGGATCGGGCGCATCGAGCCGTCACTCAATTCATTGCCCGACAAGTACTTCATGGCGCCGATCGAGAACCCGAGGCTCCCCATTCCGGCCAGCCCGTCCCCAAGTGACTCCTCTTCCATCGGCTCTTCTGTCTCGATCTGAGGCTGGGCCGGCGTGGGCGGCGGGGGCGGAGGGGTCACGACAGGCGGTTCGAAGGTAATCGGAGGCTCGGCCACCGCCGTATCCGGCGGTGCGCCGGTCGAATCGGGCTGAACCTGTGCGAAGGCTGAGGAGAAGTTTCCGGAAGCGCCGAGGAGAAGGATCGAGAGGAGAGGCGCCGTGGCCAGGATTGACGGGGAAGCCCATCGGTTACGGAGTCGAACGAGCATGGAAATGCGCTGGCTCCTTTCAATTGAAGGGGGCAGCGCCCCCTCCCGATGCGCCTCCCGGGAGTTCAAGTGAGTGCGGGAGTATAGGAGGGGTCCCCAAAGGGGTCAAGAAACCGGCCGCAGGCCGTCCAAAACGTCTTTTCGTCCGCCGAAGGCGTCCGGAAACCAACCCGAACTTGACACCCCCCCCTCCCCCACCTAGGATTCCCGCTCGCCTTTCGCGCCGAAAACGGTCAAAAAGGCCCTTGGACCACCTTATATGATGATGTCCCACCCAGCGTGGCGGCTTAGCTCAGTTGGTTAGAGCAGCGGAATCATAATCCGCGTGTCCGGGGTTCGAATCCCTGAGCCGCCACCAATTTAACGTCGAAAACCATTGTGCTCGGCTTCTCCGAGTTGGCGCACTTCGGGTGATATGCTGCCAATATGCAGCCGGTGCACCATGTAAAGGCCCCTGACCGGAGTCGTCGATGAGCCGCTTGGCCGAGGTCTTTGGGGTCCTGGAATCGCTTAAGGCCGAAGGCACGATCGTCGATTATGCGATCGGCGGAGCCATGGCCGTGCTGTTCTACGCGGAGCCTTTGCGCACCTACGACCTGGATGTCTTCGTCTTTCTTCCTGAACAGTCCGGTGGCCTCGTATCGCTCTCGCCTTTATATCAGCACCTCGCGGCACGTGGTTTCCCGGCCGAAGCTGAGCATGTAATGATCCACGAGGTGCCGGTCCAGTTTCTCCCGGCCTGGAACGACTTGGCCGAAGAGTCTCTTAGGGAGGCAATGGTGCGGGAGTACGACTCTGGAACGAGCACCCGCGTCATCCGGCCTGAGCACCTTGTGGCGCTCGCCGTTCAGACCGGCGGGACAAAACGCCGCGAGCATGTGTTTCGGCTCCTGGATACGGCCGGCTTCGACACCACATTCCTGAACGAGATCCTGGATCGCCACGGGCTGATGAATACCTGGAGTAAGGATTGGGCTCGCTCATGAGCCATGGGCGCCCTGCTCCCGAGGAAGTCGCCCGAATCTTCGAGGCCAAGCGAGAGTGGCATCGTCGGCAGTCGGAGCTGCCGATGGTCGAGAAGGTTCGCATCCTCCTTCAGCTTCAACGCGAAGACCTTCCACTCATTCGCCGTCATCGCTCGCTCGAGCCGTGGGAAAAGCCGTGGGAGATCGAGCCTTAACCTGACAGGGCCGACCGCTGAACGAGGCCCCACAGCCAGGTCCAGAGCCTCGATGGCTCGCGAACAACGACTCACTCGTCGCGCGCCGTCGCCGCCATCGCTGTCGCATCGGTCTTGCCGATCAGGCTGTACATGACGGGCAGGACGAAGAGGGTCAGCAGGGTGCTGGACACCAGCCCACCGATGACGACCGTGGCCAGGGGCCTCTGGACCTCGGCCCCGATCCCCGTATTGAAGGCCATCGGCACGAAGCCAAGGCTGGCCACGAGCGCCGTCATCAGGACCGGGCGGAGCCGTCGATCCGCCGCCTGCTCGATGGCCGGCCGCAACGCCAGCCCCCGGGCCAGGTTCTGGCGGATCGTCGAGACGAGCACCATGTCTCCCAGCACCGACACGCCCGACAGGGCGATGAAACCGACGGCCGCGGAAATGCTGAACGGCATGTCCCGGATTGCCAGGGCCACGATCCCGCCGACGACGGCAAACGGAACGCCGGTGAAGACCCGCAACGCGTCCTGGACGCGGTGGTAGGTCATGTACAGGAGCCCGAAGATCAGGGCCAGCGCAACGGGGACGACGATCATCAGCCGGGCCCGGGCGCGCTCGAGATGCTCGAACTGGCCGCCGAACCGGACGTAGTAGCCCGGCGGCAGTTTTACCTGCCTGTCGATGGCACTCTTGAGTTCCTCGACATAACTGCCGACATCCCGACCGCGCACATTCGTCTGGACGACGACACGCCGCTTGGCCCATTCGCGATTGATCGTGGAGGGTCCCTCGGTCTGCGTGATGCGGGTGAGGCTGGCCAGCGGGACGCGATCGCCGTTGGCCGAGGCCACCAGGATGCTGCCGATCGACGCGATATCGCCGCGGTAACGGTCATCGAGGCGAATGGTGATCGGAAAACGTCGGTCACCCTCCTGGAGAGTTCCGGCGGGACGCGAGCCGAGGGCCTCGATGACATCCAGCACTTCCCGCGCCGCGATGCCGTGCCGGGCGATCGCCTCCCGATCGATATCGATCTGTACCGCCGGGGAACCGGTGACCTGCTCCGAGAACGCGTCGGCGGTGCCCGGGATGCCCCGCATGATCGATTCGACCTCACGCGCCTTGGCCTTCAGGACCTCGAAGTCATCCCCGAAGACCTTGACGCCGACGTCGGCCCGGATGCCGGCGATCATCTCGTTGACCCGCATCTCGATCGGCTGGGTGAACACCATTCGCATGGCCGGCATCGCGGAAAGTTCCGATTGCATGGCTGCGACGAGTTCATCCTGGGTTTTCGCCCGCGTCCACTTCGGCCGATCCTTGAGCGTGATGAACACGTCGGTCAGCTCGAGGCCCATGGGATCGGTGGCCACCTCGGCCGTCCCGGTCCGGCTCCAGACGCGTTCGATCTCATCGGGAAACTTGTCGAGCAGCACCTTTTCGATGTGCGATCCGTATCGGACCGATTCGTCGACCGAGATGCCGGCCAGCCGGACGGTGTTGATGACGATGGCCCCTTCGCGGAGCCGTGGCACGAATTCGGAGCCGAGCCTCATGGCCAGGATGCCGGTCCCGAGAAGCGCGGCGATGGCCAGGCCGAGGATCAGCTTCGGCCGGCCCAGGGCGAAGTGAAGCCCGGGAAGATAGCGCCGGCGCAGGAAACCGACGATTCGATTCTCCTTGTCGGCGACCTGCTTCGGAAGGAACGTGGCGCACAAGGCGGGCATGAGCGTGAGCGACAGGACGAGCGACCCGAAGAGGGCGAAGATGACCGTAAGCGCCATCGGACGGAACAGCTTTCCTTCGATCCCTTCCAGCGCGAGGATCGGCAGGTAGACGATCATGATGATCAACTCGCCGAACATCGTCGGGCGTCGCACCTCGATGGCCGCGTTCCGCACGTCCTCCGCGGTGGACAGCCTGCCTGCGTTCTCGGACAGCCGCTTGACCGAGTTCTCGACCATGATCACCGAGCTGTCGACGATGAGCCCGAAATCGATCGCACCGAGGCTCATCAACGTGCCGGCAATGCCGAACCGGAGCATCAGGTTGAAGGCGAAGAGCATCGACAGGGGAATGGCTGCCGCCACGATGAGGCCGGCCCGCAGATCGCCCAGAAAGATTAAGAGAACGGCGATCACCAGCAAGGCGCCTTCGAACAGATTGGTTTCGACGGTATGCAGCACCTTGCCCACGAGATCGGTCCGATCGTAGACCGGCGTCACCTCGATGCCCGACGGCAGGCTCTTCCGAACCTCGTCCAGGCGAACCTTGAGGCTTCGGGTCACGTCGTGGCTGTTCTCGCCCATGAGCATGAATCCGAGCCCCAGGACGACTTCGCCGGTACCGTCGGCGGTGACGGCCCCGCGGCGGATCTCCCGCCCTTCCACGACATGGGCCACATCGCGAACGAGGGTGGGAATTCCGTCGTGACTGGCGATGACGATCTTCTCGATGTCCTCGCGGCTGGTGACGATGCCCACGCCCTGGATGACGCTGGCCTGGCCGGCACGATCGAGGGCGCCGCCGCCCACGTTTCCGTTGTTGCGTTCCAGGATTTCGGCGAGCTGGGAGATGGTCAGGCCGTACCGCGCGAGCGTGGCCGGGTCGACGATGACCTGCACCTGGCGCTCATCGCCTCCCCAGGTATTCACCTCGGCCACCCCGGGAACGGTGCGCATCTGCGGTCGCACGATCCAGTCGTGCGCCGTGCGCAACTCGGCGAGGGTCTTGTCCTTGCCCGTGATGAGGTAGTGGAAGACCTCGCCCAGTCCCGTAGCCACCGGCCCGAGTTGGGGCCGCTCGATTCCCGCCGGCAGTTCAACGCCCTGGACGCGCTCCATCACCACCTGGCGGGCCAGGTAGATTTCCGCGCCTTCATCGAAGATGGCCGTCACTTGCGACAGGCCGAACTTCGAGATTGACCGGACTTCCTTGAGCTTTGGAAGGCCGGAGATGGCCTGCTCGACGGGCGCGGTGATGACCCGCTCGATCTCCAGCGGCGAGAGCGCCGGCGCGACGGTATTGATCTGCACCTGGACCGGCGTGGTGTCCGGAAAGGCGTCCATCGGGAGATGGGCGAACGCGATCCCCCCGGTGATGGCCAGTGCCAGGTTGCCGAGGATGACGAGATACCGGTGCCGGATCGACCAGGCGATGATCTGGTTCAGCATGCGGCGGCCATGGTCCGGGTCATTTCGGAGCCTCGATTTCGCAACATCCGGCCCCGATGCTTCCCTTGAGCGTTTCTGTCTTGAGCAGGAAGCTGCCGGTCGTGACGATGTCTTCGCCCGAGGTGAGCCCCGTATTGATGGCCACCAGATCGCCGGTCGTGCCGCCGACCTTCACGCGACGGGTGACGAACTCATCCTCGCGCAACCGGACGAAGACGAGGTTCACCCCTTTGGCCTCGTGCAAGGCGGCCCTGGGAATGAGAACACTCGATGCCGGGTTGCTGGCGAGGATCCGGGCCCGGGCGAAGACGTTGGCGCGGAGAGCGCCGTCCCTGTTTTCCAGTCTGGCCCTGGCGAGCACGGTACGCGTCCGGTCATCGACCATCGGGGCCACATAAGTAATCGTGCCCTCGAACGGATGGGCGGGCATCCCCTCGACCTCCAGCACCACCGACTGGCCCGTCGAGACGCCACCGGCATCCCGCTCCGGAATGTCGATCTCGGCCCAGAGGAATGACGTGTCGATGATCTCGACGACCACCTCTTCCGCGTCGACCAGGGAGCCGACACTGGCATCCCGCCGGGTGACGACACCGGCGATCGGTGCCCGAAGCGTGTAGCTACCCGAGCGCCCCTCCGGGGTGCCGATCATGCCGAGCGCGGCTTCCGCCGAAGCAACTTCGGCCTGGGCGATGTCGAACTCCTGCTGGGCGGCCTGGACTTCCTTCAGCGAGGAAACCCCCTTGGCGTTCAATTCCTTCTCGCGCTGGAGCCCGGCGTCGGCCGACCGCACCCGCGCCTGCGCGGAGGCGAGACGCGCCCGGTCGGCGGCCACGGCAGCGCTCTCGATCACGACCAGCGGATCACCGCGGTCGACCCGCGTTCCGATATCGACCTTGAGACTCCGAACCACGCCGGGCGCCGTGACGTTGACGCGGGCCATCCGGGCCGGATCCGGAACGATGCGGGCCGTCGCCGTGACGGCGGCCTCATCCGATCCGGACACCGCCTTGACGGTCTCGATGCCGGCCTCGCGGGCGGTCTCCAGCGTCTTGAACCGGATCCGGGTGCCGTTGGCCGGGGCTTCGTCCGTCGACACGTCGGTGGACGGTTTGCCGCCGCGCTCGGGGTGGCAGATCGGGCAGATCGACTCGGGAAAGTCATGCTCCGCGCACCAGTCGCCCTTCGCCTTGAAGATGGCGATGAGCTTCGGATGACACTTCGTGCAGAGCGATTCCAGAACGCCGTGCTCGAGGCACATGGCTTCCGCTGATGCGGCATCCGCGGAAACCGTCTGCGCGGGCGGTGGCGCGGACTCGGACGTCGACTGCTCCGAATGTCTCGATCCGCACCCGAAGGACAAAAGAGCCAGGCAAAGCCCGGCGGTTACCAGCAACTTCATGTCACATCCCCTGCGGCTTGGCGGGCCGTTCGATCTTGAGATTCGGATTGCAGGCCAGGCACTGCGACTCCGGGAGTCCATGCTCCTGGCACCAGTCGTTGGTGGCCTTGAACGCCGCCACGAGCGACGGATCACACCGGGTGCAGACGCTCTCCGGTACGCCGTGCTCCCCGCACCAGTCTTCGTAAGAACCCGGCACCACGTCGCCGGCGGCGTGCTTGGATTCGGCGGCGCCGGCCTTGGGAGCGGCGGAGTCGGATTTGCCGGATCCTCCGGTGCAGCCGGTCAACACGATCGCGAGGACGAGCATCACGAGTGCGCAATGGAACTTCTTCATGTCGATTCCTTTCTCAGGGCCAGAGCCCGAGGGCCAGACCGACATCGACACCGCGCAGCGCGGCATCGAGGAGTCGATCGAGATGATCAAGACGGGTTTGCAGGACTTCGCGGCGCAGGACGAGCATGGCCCCGAGATTGGACTTTCCCGACAGGTAGCTCTCCTGGCTCATCTGTTCGATTTCGACGGTCCGGGGAATGGCGTTCTGTTCGAGTTCGTTGACGGACGCCACGGCCGCGGCATAGGCCTCCTTCGCCGCCTCGAACTCCGTGTTCGCTGCGGCGGTTCGTCGGTCCAGCTCGAGCTCGGCCTGGCGGGCCCGGGCACGTGTTTCCGACCGAGCGCCCTGCCCCCGGTCGAAGATGGGAACGGAAATCGCAAAGCCGGGCAGCCACTCCTCCACGTCACCGGTTCGCTCGTAGTTCAGGCGGAGCCACAAGTCCGGCATGGCGCCAGTGCCCGCCAGCGATTGCGCCGCGCCGGCCGCATCGAGCTGGCTGGCCGCGGCCTGGACGTCCGGCCGAGATTGAGGCTCGAATACAGCGGTTGCGCCTTCGATCACCGGGCGGTCGGCGAGATCCCCGGTGACGACGTGACCCGACATCGATGGCAACCCGAGAGCGATCGCCAGCGCGGCCTGGGCCTCACTGACCTGCTGTTGTTCGGCGAAGACCTCGCTGCGCGCCTTCGAGACTTCCGTTTCGACGACACTCAGGTCGAGGCGAGCCACGTCTCCCGACGCCAGCCGGTCGGCCACGGCGTCACGAAGCCGTTCATCGAGCGACACCCGCTGACGCGCCACCTCGAGCCGGTCCTGCGCGTGGAGCACGCGGTAGTAGGCCGCCAGGACCTGACCGACGGCCAGGCGTCGGGCATCCTCAGCCACGTGCTGATCGCGCTCCAGCTCCGCTTTGGCCACACCGATCCGGCGCGCTCGTTTGAATCCAAGCCCGACGGGGACCGAGAGCTCCACATCGGTTCGACGATCCTGGCCACCCGATTCCCCGGTCACGAAGTCGATCACCGGGTTTCCGGCGATCACCCGGGCGCCCGACAGGCGCCCTTCGGCTTCCTCGCGACGGGCATCGGCATCGAGCACCAGCGGTGCCCTCTCCAGGGCCAAGGCGACCACACGGGTGCGGTCCAGCGTGTCCGGGGCGGCCGACGGCTGGGCGCCAGCGGGCGCGACCAGCAGCAGGCTCGCCGCCAGGCACCAAGCCACAGGCAACGGCATAGAAGTCATGTCCTTCTCCCCTGAATACAGGAGAATGTCGGATTATTTCGAGATCAGGAGTGGCGGTGCGGCAGGAAGGATCAGGCCGCTATCGGCGGGCGGATGAGCGGAGCGGCGGGGATGGCATCGTGCACACAGGCGACCGACTCGAATATCGGCAACTCGTCGATCGCGACAGTGAGTTGGAAAACGACTTCGGGCGTCGCCTGGATGCCCATGCAACAGAGGGTGCCGCAATCAGCGGTCACCGAGGAGGCCGCGCAGCAATCGTCCCCGGCGCTGAAGCATGGGTCGGGAAGCACATGCGCCCCGACCAGCAGGGTGATCACCAACCCCACGAGCATCAGCGCTCGAGCCAGCGTGCGCACGATCATCAACAGGAGCCTCGATTCATCATGAAGAGCTTATCGGCATGAAGGCGGGGAATTCAACCCAGCGACTGTCTGGAGGCCTCTAGCCGTCTCCAAATCGTCTCCATGACTGGGGTGGAATCCAGAGGACGTGTGAGACTGCGGGGAACTCGGGAGGAGTGTTCTATCTCGTTGATTTAGAACACTTAGGGTCGGAAGTCGTGCGCCACCAACAAGATACGAGGACAGGTGCTGCCCGGGTTCGAATCCCTGAGCCGCCACCAATTAACTTGTTGTGGCACTTATCACTATGAGTGCTGGCAAGGCCTCTGCGTCTCCACGGCCTGGTGCAAATTCCCTGAGCAATCTCCTCAGGTTGCTCTTTGCTGCGAAGCAAGCAGCAGTATCAATGAATCGACAACGAGAGCTGCGTAACCCAGCGCGGTCTTCAAGACCAGCGACTTTCCAGAGACAAGAGCGCCTGCAGTTCCAACTCAACTGGCGCACATCACATTTGGAAACTCTAGCGACGATTCTTGTCCACGATGGCGACGATGATGAGCCCGAATGACATGAGTCGAACCAAGTAGAAAAGTGGCTCGGTTTCCTGGGACACGGCCCCGATTCCCAGGAAGAGGCGACCCACTGCATCAAGAGCAAAGGCGACAGCGAAAAACAGGAACAGTCGGTCTCGAGTATCACGCCAGTGACGCAGGAAGAACAGGCTTACTGTCAGCGCCGCCATGGCCGTGGCACCCAGGAGTAACTCTTTCATGCTTCACTCACTCCCGGTCCCAGATCAGGCCGTACAAGAGGACAGATAGAGAGATGAGGGCCGCTGCTGTACGCCACACAGACAGATCTTGAGAAGGGACGACCAGCTTGTCGACAACGAGGAGCAGATTGTTCAGGGTCAGCCCGACGAAGCAAAGGCCACTCCATAGGAGCAACTTGTAGCGACTCCGCCGGTAGGCTTGCAGGAGGAGCCAGGCGCAAAGGAGTGCGGTTGCTGCGCACAATCCATAAATCGCGCCCGCCATCAGTCCTTCCTTCTCAGTTTGAATGCGTCTGCGAATTCCTGGATTCGCGTACGGCTCTTCGAGTGAATCAGGTTGGTCACCGGTACCAGATGCTTTGCATAGATTTCGCACGTGTCGGCTACAAGTCTTTCCAATTCTTCCGTCTCGGGATGGTAACGAAATCTCAGCGTCGCTTCTCCCTCCTGAACGACCAGACGTTGGGACTTCAGACGTGCCAGTAAGTAGCCGGCAGCAGCTTCCGCGATGTACAGCCGCCGAGCCACGACAGGCAATGTCCACTGAGTTCCAGGCTCTCCGCGCAGGAGGAGCAAGGCCTCGAGTTCACCGATGGAGTCGATGTGCTTCAGCAGGAAAGCCTGAACGTCGGGCGGAATTGGATCTTCGGTCATCTCTGCGTCACGAGATCGCGTCCTGGCCAATTACGACAAAACCCACACTTCCCTCTCATACGATATCGCGCCACGTAGGGGATGCCGCAAATGCAGCATGAATCAAGCCGACGTGCGAGTAAGCCTGTGGAAAGTTTCCCCACATCCTGAGCGTACTGGTTTCGTAATCCTCGGACAGCAACCCGAGGGGCTGAAGCGCGGATATCACCCGGGACATGACATCGACCGCTTCTTCCTTGCGGCCGGTGAATGCCAGCGCCTCGATAAGCCAGAAGGTGCAGATCGTAAAGGCCGCCCGAGGCTGACCGAGGCCGTCATCAAGTCGGTATCGAAATAGCCATCCGTCCTGCGAGAGTGCGTTCCGGATGCCATCGATGGTTCCCCGAAGTCGCGTGTCACTCAGGGGCACGAACCCGTGTGGAACCATCTGAAGCAATGACGCGTCCAGGTCATCTCCATCGTAATGACCGACGAAGCTCTGAAGACTGGCGTTCCAGGCGCGATCCGTGACCTCCCGGTGAATTTGTCGCGCAGCAGACGCGAATTCTTCGGCCACGTCCATCTTCCTTCGAGCGGCGATACGCGCCATCCGATCCGCGGCCGCCCAGCACATGAGGCTCGAGAACGTCTGGGGCCGATACTCGGTCCGCGGCTCCCAGATGCCGGCATCCGGCCTCCCCGCGACGGCGATGGCCTGGCGCGCCAGACGCTCCAGTATTTCCAGCGTTGCCCTGGACCGCTCCTCCTTGAACCGCTCGTCCATGAAGATCGGCGCCAGAGCCAGGACCATTTCGCCGAAGATGTCGTGCTGCGCATAGTCCACCGCGGCATTGCCGGTACGGACGGGCCCATCCCCCCCGAAGCCGGGCCAGCCGGTGAGGATGCGCTCCTCCAGATCGGACCCGCCATCGACCCGATAAACCGGGAAGATCTGCATGCCCGGTTGATCACCGATAACGTCCAGCAGGTATCGAACGAAGTCTTCCCGCTCCTCGAACTGTCCGAGGAGGCGGAACGCTTCGAGGGAATAATAGGCATCGCGAAGCCAGCAGTAACGATAGTCCCAGGTCCGACCGCTCCGCGGAGCTTCGGGTATCGAGGTGGTCATGGAGGCGACAATGGCGCCCGTGTCTTCGAAACAGTGGAGCTTCAGTGCCAGGGCGGACCGGATGACTTCCGATTGGTAGTTTGCCGGTATGTTGCATTGCTTGACCCACCGCTGCCAATAACGGGACGTTTCGAGCAGGAATCGATCGCAAAGGCCGGCAAGGGGTTCCTCGACCGGCTGGCCCCAGCTGAGGACGAGATGGCGCTTTTCAGTCAGGGCGAAGGACTGGCTGCCAAGGTACGACAACGGGATGTCGGTCGTCAGGCGGAGCGGATCCTGGAAGCCTTCGAACTGCACATGATGCGAGCCCTTGAAGCTCCGGGGAATTTCGCGCGACCACCCGAGCCGGGGCGTGCAGCTGACGCGGACATGGGGCGTTCCCCTGAGCGGCTCGATCACCCGGACCAGCATGGTGGGCCTGAAGACACGGTCGTACTGCCGGAACCGGGGGGCGAAATCCAGCACGCGGAAGGCATTCCGACCGTCCTCGAAGCGGGTTTCGAGAACGTTGGAATTTTCGAGGTAGCGCTGCTCTCCAGGTGAGCCGGCCGCCGGGGAAACCGTGAATTCCCCGCCGTCCTCCTGATCGAGGAGCGTCGAAAAGATGGGTTCCGAGTCGAACCTGGGGAGGCAACACCAGACCACGCTTCCGCTTCGGGACACCAGGGCGGAAAACTGGCAGTTGCCGATGAGACCCAGATCTTCCAGTCGCAATTGGCTTTCCCTCGCTCGATCGGCGGCCGGACGTCAGTGTAACCGATTATAGTTGGCATCCCAAGTGATTTGTGCTCGAATCACCGTCATGCGCAGAGCGATTCGATTTGCCGTGGCCCTCGTCATGGGGCTGGCACTCGTCACCTGGCTGGCGAACGGCCTCGTCCATCAGACGACAAGGGCGTGGTTCGATCGCGACGTCACGTTGCGGGCACAGCTGGCGGTCAGCGGGGCCCGCCGGGCCCTGGCAGCCGAATGGAACCGCGAGTCACGCGCGGAGCTGCGCGCCCTGCTCACCGAGATCGCCCACGATGAGCGGATCATGGGTGCCGCGGCCTGTACCGTGGACGAAACGGTGCTGGCACGTACGGACGAGTTCCCCGATGAGATTGATTGCGCCGAACTTGCCGCGCAACTCCGAGCCTCCGGGAACGGGGTCGATTCCAAGCGAAGGAGCTGGACGGACGTTCGAAAACTGGCCGGCGGTGATGTCCATGTCAGCGCGATCCCGATGTTCGACGGCGCCGTGCCCCTCGGCTTCGTCGTTCTGGTCCAGGACCTGAGTTTCATCGAGCGGCGCGAGGCGAAGACGAGGCAGTTCCTGCTGCTGGCCTTCGCGTTCCTCGCGATTTCGGCTTCCGGAGTCACGCTGCTGGCCGCGCGGCTATCCTGGCGGGGTTGGACGGCGGAGCTCATGCGTTCGTTGCGCGGAGGCACCCGGAGCGCGGAATTCAAGCCCGTGCTGCGGGACGTGCGGGACCTGGTCGATCGGATCGTGGCCGAGAAGGAGAGCGACCAGGAAGGCGGGTCCTGGACCCCCGAGCGTCTGAAACAGACGCTGGCCCGTTATCTGCACGGGGAAAAGGTCATCATCATGGCGAACAGGGAACCGTACATTCACATGCGCGAAGAGAACGGTGCGACGAGGGTCTTTCATCCGGCCAGCGGCCTCGTCACGGCGCTCGAGCCGGTTCTTCGGGCCTGTTCGGGGGTCTGGATCGCTCACGGCAGCGGCACGGCCGACCGCGAGACTTCCGACCGGAACGGCCGCATCCGCGTGCCGCCCGATGAGCAGTCCTACGTGCTCCGGCGCGTCTGGCTGACGCCGGAACAGGAAAACGGCTACTACTACGGATTCTCGAACGAGGGACTTTGGCCGCTCTGTCACATCGCCCATGCGCGTCCCATCTTCCGCGCCCGCGACTGGGGGCACTACCAGGATGTGAACCGGAAATTTGCCGACGTTCTCTGCCAGGAAGTGGATTCCGATGACCCTATAGTCCTCGTGCAGGACTACCACTTCGCACTGGTTCCGGCCCTCATCCGGGCCCGCCTGCCCGAGGCCACGGTCATGATGTTCTGGCATGTGCCGTGGCCGAACTCGCAGCACTTCGGCATCTGCCCCTGGGACAAGGAGCTCCTGGAAGGAATGCTGGGTGCGAGCATCCTGGGATTCCACACCCAGTTCGACTGCAACAATTTCCTCGATTGCGTCGATCGCTACCTCGAGGCGCGCATCGATCGGGAGCAGAATGCCGTGATCCAGCATGGGAGGCGAACGCTGGTGCGTCCCTACCCGATCTCCCTCGAATGGCCGAATCATTGGGTGAAAACGGCCCCGCCGGTGGAAGCATGCCGCGATTCCATCTTCCGCAAGCTCGGGCTTCCGCCGACCGCCAGGCTCGGGGTTGGCGTTGACCGGCTGGATTACACCAAGGGGGTCGAAGAGAGGCTCCTGGCCGTGGAGAGGCTGCTCGAGCGATATCCGGAGTTCCAGGGCAATTTTTCGTTCGTTCAGCTGGCCGCCCCCAGTCGCACGGCGATCGAGCGATACCGCCATCTGAACGAGGATGTCGAACGGGCAACCGATCGCATCAACAGACGATTTGGACGTGACGGATACCAGCCGATCATTCTGCTGCGGGAACACCACGAGCCACCGACCGTCTTCCAGTATTACCGGGCTGCGGACGTCTGCTACGTCAGCAGCCTGCACGACGGCATGAACCTGGTTGCGAAGGAGTTCGTGGCCGCACGGGAGGACGAACGGGGAGTTCTCGTACTCAGTCAGTTCACCGGAGCGGCCCGAGAACTGACGGAGGCGCTGATCGTGAACCCCTACAACCTGGAGGAAGCGAGCGAAGCGATCGCGACTGCGCTCCGGATGCCAGCCGAGGAACAAGCCGACCGGATGCGCTCGATGCGCGCCTTTCTGGCCGAATTCAACGTGTACCGCTGGGCTGGCCGGATGCTGGTCGATGCGGCGCGACTGAGGCGACGGGATCGCTTGAGCGGTCGACTCGTTGGAATGTCTACCTCGGACGTTTCGACATGAAAGACATCCTGTCCCCCCGCAATCTGGCCATACTGGAAGAGTTCGCGAACGCCAACGTTCTCGTCGCATTCGATTACGACGGAACGCTTGCTCCCATCGTGACCGATCCCGCCCGGGCGATGATGCGGACGCGAACACGTCGGCTCCTGACGCAGCTGGCCGCCATTTACCCCTGTGTCGTGATATCAGGGAGAATGCGCTCCGACACGCAGGATCGACTGAAGAACATCGGCGTTGTCGGAATCGTCGGGAATCATGGTTTGGAGCCGGCTGGGACCCCGAACCCTCACTCGGCCCGCGTGACCGAATGGCGGCAGACGCTGGAAAGCGCGCTGTCCCCGTATCGCGGCATCCAGATCGAGGACAAGGGTCTTTCGATCGCCGTGCACTACCGTCGGTCGCGCGAGAAGCGGACGGCCCGTGCGGCCATCCTCACGGCCGTGCAGGCCCTGGGCCGCGTCCGGGTCATCGGTGGCAAGCAGGTCATCAATGTCCTCCCGGAGGGGGCTTCGGACAAGGGGAGCGCCCTCGAGCGTGAGCGGCAACGGCTCCTTTGTGACACGGCGATCTACATCGGTGACGACGAAACGGATGAAGATGTATTTCGCCTCGACCAGCCCGGTCGGCTGTTGACGATCCGGGTTGGCGGCAGCCCGAACTCACTGGCCGACTTCTGCATCCGCAGCCAGCGCGACATCGATGCCGTCATCGCGGCGCTGGTTCGTTTCCGCAGGACCGCACCCGGGGCTCGGCAGCGGGCATGAACCCCATGCCGGAATCGCGAGAGTCGGAGGACCTTCCCCTCGGGAAGGTGTTCGAGTTCATGCAGCTGATCTGGGCCGTGGATCACGAACTCGGCCGGCTTTCCAAGCGAATGGAATCGAAACTCGGAATCACCGGCCGACAGCGCCTGGTGATTCGCATCATCGGGCGCTTCCCGGGGCTTCTGGCAGGTCAGCTCGCCGCGGTCCTGCACATTCACCCCGGGACGCTGACCGGAATCATCAAGCGTCTGGAACGCGATGGTCTCATCATTCGGCGCGCGGAGGGACGGGATCGGCGACGCGTCGCACTCGCCCTCACGCCAAAGGGTCGGGAGCTCGACGTGATGGCGCCCGGCACGGTCGAAGAGGCCGCACGCCTCACGCTGGCGGCAGTGGACCCTTCCGATGTAGCGGTGGCCGCGGTCGTGCTCAGACGCTTCTCGGAGAATCTGGCTCGCCAGTAGCTCGGACGCGGCCCTATTCCCGTTCAGGATCCCATGAAGTAGGATTCACGATATTGATCCATGGGTGTGGCGCTCCTCCCCGGAGAGCCACAGGTTGATTGGATGGTCGGGCCGCCATCCAGAGAAGCGGGACTTTCCACTGGGGAATCCCGCGGCGCCGGAAGTTCGGCGTAACTCTGGAGGCCACCATCACGCCACAACTTTACGACTCCCTGTCTGAACTGAGCCCGTCCCGCCCTCACGTTGTTCAAATTCGCGTCCACAGATCAAGAACCGCGACCCCGGGCTTCGAATGCCCGAGGCCAATGAAGGAGATCTCCATGATGTGGCGTCCGAACGTGGCACTGCGTGTCGGTTTGTCTACCGTCCTCGTCCTGTTCTCCATTGCATCCGCCGGATGTGCCAAGAAGGCTGGCCAGGTGGACGTGACCGGAACACCAGATTCCACCGGTGACCGGGCCGATGCGAACAAGGACGGGATGCCCGCCGACGGCGGATCCGGAACCCAGAGTGGTGTGACTCTCAAGGATGTCTATTTTGGATTCGACGAACACACATTGACGACTGAAGCTCGATCCCGACTTGCCGAGAACGCGGGCGTGCTGAGGGAAGCACCGGGCATCCGGGCCACCATCGAGGGTCATTGTGATGAACGCGGCACGGTTGAGTACAACCTGGCGCTGGGCCAGCGTCGTGCTGAATCGGCGCTTCGCT
>Ga0315912_10001758_pt1 | contig 25197 bp, 19 predicted proteins | sample VfabasoilMG_FD_204469 | JGI IMG/M metagenome (GOLD analysis project Ga0315912, IMG submission 204469) | Garden soil microbial communities collected in Santa Monica, California, United States - V. faba soil | ecosystem: Environmental > Terrestrial > Soil > Garden | place: USA: California... | reverse complement strand
GTGCCAAGGGGATTTGGGCCATAAAATACACCGACGTCCCTTCTGTATATCGAGACGTGAAGAGTTGCCCAATGTCGAGTTGAAATCCTGGCGTATAGGCAAAATGGGTCGATCCAGTATTCGGCACTCGGCGATCGAGGATCGATTACCGTCGGTTCTTCCCCTAAAAACGGTGCGGCCGATTGCTCCAGATTTGCCGTGACGCTGTCGTGCGTGAGATAACGGAAGTTGAATTGCTGAGACAACACAAGCCAGGGGGGCGTGACCAGATTCACGCCGGCGTTGAACTGATATTCATCTCCAAACTGATACCCATCCCGATTGCGGAAGGTATGGCGATAGCTGGCGAAGGCGAACTGGCTCAACCGGTGGGGAATCAACTCATAGGTCTGGTAGAGCGAGCCGATGAGACCAACCTGGCCACGCCCCAATTGCCCCGGGGATTCCAAGATCTGCCCCGAGCTGTCCCGTGCCTGGGTATCCCCGGTCGGCAGTTCAAGGCCGAACCCCATGACGATAGCGTGGCGAAGCGCCGGCAACACATTATACTTGGCCGTCATCCGCACGTCGCCGAAGCCGTTATCTGAAAAGTTGACGGGCTCCCCGGCCTTCGTTGCAGACTCGCCGAGCCCATCGATGTGCAGGTGTTTACGCTTGAGATAGGGCACGGTCAATTGAACGGCAAGTCGGTCCGTGACGCCATAGTTCAAGTCGAGCGTATAGGTCTGTGTGATGGTTCGAGTTTCCTGGTGGTGATCTAGAATCAACCGTTGCTGCGCCTGATCCGCAGCCGGAATAATTCCCGTGGCGCCGTTCAGCAGCCGCATCGGAGTATAGTTATAGATCCCACTCACCGTCAGCACGCCTTGTTGCGGGATCTGTTGCTGTGCTCCGATCACCACAAAGCAGCTCACGGCGCCACAGGAGGCAAGCGCCTCCGATCGGATAAACACGGTGAGGAGTGCCAGAAAGAAAAGAAATGCCACATGTCGAGTAAATCGCATGGTACGAGCTCCTTCAATGGTCGGTTCACGTCTTCCGCCGAAACGAAGACGTACCGAGAGAATGACGAGAGCGCCCGCCCGCGATCCTCCCTGGGTGGACGTGCCAGGGGCACGGGTACCAGTCCACGCGAGGTCGCACTCGGGCTAACGAACGATAAGTTGCTGAAACCGATCAGGCCTCGGAGGGTGGCCCTCGGGTGAACGAGTGAGACGGTGGGATAATCCGCCTAGGGGGCGAATGGTTGCAGTCGAGAACCGCTGCCTCTGCATGCTGAGCGCCGGTCAGGGAGAAGGAGGTATCCATGGCCTGACCGGCTGCACAGAACCAGGCACAGAGTGGACTCGAATGACTATTCGAGTGATGGTTCCCGTGGTCGAATTCGTGCATGATCAGATGAGGGCTGACCAAGACGCTCGAGGCGAACAGCACCCCTACCAGCACGATCATGAGAGGCAATCGGAATTGAGCGCGCATAGACGGAGAGGTTCCTCTGTCAAAGAAGCCGTATCCACGATAAGGGAATACTTGGATTCTTGTCGTTTCTGTCGCCGTTCTACGAGAGATGGAAGAAAAGAACTGTGCGGTGGATTACAGTTTGGGACCAGCCCCAACCTATTTGCACACCCGCCCATAAGCCACCGGGAATTGGCGCGGATATTCGCTAGCGAAGCTGAGCTTAACGATAAGGTCCGGGTTGAATAGGCTTCTACTCGCCGCTCGTTCGTTCGGCATGGCCGTCGAATTTGTAACGCATCGCCAGGCAACCTCTGTTAGGTATGTCACTTCTCACGATAATCTTGCTGGGGGAACGATGATTCTCTTTCGTTGAACATCCTCCAGCCAGCCAGGGGGGGAGCGTCAAGACAGGTGAACTCCAAACCGTTCCAAGATGCGATCTCCCACCCGCATGGCATTCGCCATGATTGTTAAGGAGGGGTTCACTGCGGTGCTGGACACGAAGAAACTGCCATCCACCACGTATAAATTATCCAGATCGTGCGCCTTGCAGTTCACATCCAGGGCCGACGTTTTGGGATCGGTCCCGAACCGGATCGTGCCGTTCTGATGCGCCGTCCCTGCGAGCGGAATTTTCTTGCCCAAGTAGAGTGACGTCGGAATCAGGTGCTTCTCGCAGCCGAGTGCGTTCAGCATATCTTTCAGCTTGGCCATAAGCCGTGCGTGCCCTTCACCGTTATTCACCGTGTAATGCAGGGCGATGTCGCCCTGTGTGTTCAGCAGGACACGGTTATCGGGGTCCGGCAGGTCCTCAGAGGTCAGCCAGAAGTCGAGAGAATGCTTGGCCATCTGATCCAGCGCCATTCCCGGAGCGAACGCCGGAGCTCCGGAGCACAGCTGTTCGAGGTCCGATTTCCCGAGCATTTGTATATGCCCGAGCGGGTAGTCCCAATCATCGGCGCGAAAGTAGAAGTCGTTGATCGCCAGAGTTTTTTGAAAGACGGTGGGGTTCTCGCGTTTCGACAACGCCAGCAGCGCGCTGTTGTTATGGCACATGTAAAAACGCCCCACCACGTCCGAAGAGTTGGCCAGGCCTTTGGGATGCTTGTCGCTCGCCGACCGCAAGAGGAGCGCAGCTGAATTGATGGCCCCACAGGAAACCACCACAATCCCCGCCGTATATTCCTCAAGCGCTCCGTGGCGAGTCACGTGAACCTTCGTGACTTCACGCCCAGATGGGCTGACCTCTAGCCGGGATACATAGGCATGCGTCAAGAGGGTCATCGTGGGATAGGTCAGCGCCGGATCGACACAGGTAACTTGTGCATCAGATTTGGCGTTCACCAAACAGGGGTAACCATCGCAAGTGTTGCACCGAATGCACGGACTCGCCTCTCGGTGGTCTTCATTCAAGCGAATCCCTAAAGGAAGGGGGAACGGGTGGTGTCCCATCCGCTTCAAGTCATCGTGTAATTCCTGAATCCGTAGCTCATGCCTCACGGGTGGGTAACGGTACTGCGCGCTGACCGGCGGGCCAGTCGGATCGATGCCATGCTCTCCATGGACCTGATAGAGGTGCTCGGCCTTCGTATAGTAGGGTTCGAGATCGCCGTAGGTGATCGGCCAGGGCGGCGAGACTCCGCCGTGATGCCGGATCGCGCCAAAATCTTCCTTGCGAAAGCGCAGCAAGGCGGCGCCGTATACCTTCGTATTGCCACCAACATAATAATGAATCCCCGGATGGAAGATCTTTCCTTCCCTGTCTTCCCAATTACAGGCCGCCTTGTACCGATTCTCTATGAAGACAGAGCGCGAGTCCCAATTGTCCTTTTCACGTGGCAGGTATCCGCCCCGTTCCAGAAGCAGGATACGTGTACCGGAGGGGGCCAGATGATGGGCCAGCGTCCCGCCGCCTGCGCCCGTGCCGATAATGATGACGTCATAATGATGGTCGCTCGCCATAGACACACCTCACTGGATAGTATCTCGTACCTTCACATCAGGACCGTGCCGCATAGCCGCAGTGGAAAATGCATCGCGTGGTATTGCCGTGGTGCAGCTTGGCGCAGATCACTGCGCCAAGCCCCTTGATCCGCACATAGAACTCCGCGGCCAGGAGCATGCCTGCGGGAGGCGCAATCATGTACAGCCAAAACCCAGTCCATTGCCACGCCGGTAACGCAGACGCAAACGTTCTCGCCGGATTCATGCCAAACCCCGAGAAGGGGGCCTCGACGACTATGTAGGCCGCCACTAATAAGCCAGCAAAGAGCCCCGTCAAGGGAGCCAAACGATCGTGATTCATGGCTAACAACAGGACAACCATGAGGATAAAGGCGATCGCAATTTCCGCCATGAAGGCGACAACCACTCCACTGTCTCCCGGGACGGTGACGACGTAATTCACGGAAGGGTGCGCCATGTAGTTACCGATACACAATGCGGGCAGTCCCACGCCCACAAGGCCGTCCGCACACTGAGCCAGGACATACAGGATGGCGTCCCACCGCATTATCTTTCCCAATCGATAAAACGTCAGTGTGACTGCCGGATTGATGTGCGCGCCCGACCGCTTGCCCCACGGCGAGTAGATAATGCCGATAGCCGTGAGCCCCATCGTGAGGCCCATGGGAATGCGGCGGTACAACGGATTATCGATGGCGGCCCGAACAGGCGACGAAGGATGCTCGATCACGGTCGCAACCACGACGGCGGACAGCATGAACAGTCCGAGCCCGGCTGCTTCCATAAGATATTCCGGCCAGTGGCGTCTGAGCGCGTCCCGCATTCCGCCTCCCGTGGCGTTCCATCGCCGGCCCCATGACACTTCTTTCAGCGAGCCCGCAGAAGAGGGCGACGGCAGGGGGTCTTCCATTATTCTCCCGATTGTTTGAGTAATTTAGCGACCAGCCCCGTCCACCCGGTTTGATGACTCGCTCCCAACCCCGCACCGGTTTCCCCATGAAAGTATTCATGGAACTGGATGAGATCGCGCCAGTAGGGGTCCTGGCGAAGTCTGTCCCGCTCTCCATCCACCGGTCGCTGGCCCGCGCCATCACGAAGGAAAATATGATTCAGGCGTCGGGAGAGTTCTGCTGCCACCTGCCATAAGGTGCGGGATTGCCCCGAATCTGTCGGGCAATCGACCGTGAACGAGTCGCCGAGAAAATGATGAAACTTCTGGAGCGACTCGATCAACAGAAAATTCACGGGGAACCAGATGGGGCCCCGCCAATTTGAATTCCCTCCGAAGAGGCCGGTCGTCGATTCCGCCGGTTCATAGTCGATGCGGTATTCGGTTCCGTCGATGTGAAGCCGGTAGGGATGGCCGCGATGATATTTGGAGAGGGCGCGAATCCCGTAAGTGGAAAGAAACTCACCTTCATCCAGGAGGTACCGTAAGACACGCGGCAGACGCTCCGGATCGACGATGGACAACATCCGGCGCACCGACCCGTCCGGTAACGTGGTGGTACTCACGTGGCGGCGAAACTCCGGCTCATTCTCGATAAACCACATCATCCGCCGCTTAAAATCCGGCAGCGCGTCCACCACGTCCGGCTCAAGGGTCTCGACGGCAAAGAGCGGGAGCAATCCGACCATGGACCGCACTTTCATTTGTTGATGATGGCCATTCGGGAAATGCAGAACGTCGTAGTAAAATCCGTCTTCCTCGTCCCAGAGGGACAACCCGTCTTCGCCACGATGGTTAATGGCGTGCGAGATGTGCACGAAATGCTCCAGGAATTTGCTGGCCATATCGGCATAGGCTGGATCGTCTTGCCCCAGTTCCAGCGCGATGGCGAGCATGTTCAGGCAATACATCCCCATCCAACTCGTGCCGTCCGACTGATCGATATGGCCGCCCATGGGCAATGGCGCGGAGCGGTCGAAGAGGCCGATGTTGTCGAAACCCAAGAACCCGCCTTGGAAAATATTCCGGCCTTCCGCGTCCTTGCGGTTGACCCACCAGGTGAAGTTCAACAAGAGCTTTTGAAAGACTCGGGCTAAAAATGTGCGATCGCCCTTGCCGCGGAGGCGTTTTTCGATCTTGTACACGCGCCAGGCAGCCCAGGCATGGACGGGAGGATTCACATCGCCGAAGGCCCATTCATAGGCCGGAATTTGCCCGTTGGGATGCATGTACCATTCGCGCAAAAGGAGGACGAGCTGTTCCTTGGCAAAATCCGGATCGACAAGGGCCAGAGGAATGCAATGAAAGGCCAAATCCCAGGCGGCATACCAGGGATATTCCCATTTGTCCGGCATGGAGAGGATGTCCTCGTTATGCAAGTGTTGCCACTCATGGTTTCGGCCCTGACGATGTCCCTCGGGAGGAGTCGGGCCGGCCGGATCGCCGCGCAGCCATGTCCGCACGTCGTAATGATAGAATTGCTTGCTCCACAGAAGACCCGCAAAGGCCTGCCGCTGAATATTGCAACCGTCCTTCGAGAGGCTATGAGGCGCCCGGGCGGCATAAAATTCGTCGGCTTCCTGTGTTCTCGCAGAAACAATCCTGTCGAATTCTTCTCCCAGCATCCCTTCGGTCGGCGGGCGGTTCGTCAGCCGCAATCGATAGGTTTCCTGTTCCCCAGAAGGAATCAGGGCATGATAATGCGCGGCCGCTTTGGTCCCGACACCCTGAGGGTTGACGGCGTCCGCCTTGCCCTGGATGACATAGTCGTGAAACGCGTCTTTCACGTACGGCGTAGCATTCGCCATGCCCCATAAGCGCTGCACGTTGGTCTCGTTGTCCGTAAACAACAGGTCGGGAGTGGCGTCGCACAACAGCCAGCGAGGACCGTATTGGTCATGATCGAGGTTGATCACCATGGTATCGCCTAAGGCGTTGTCGCGTTTGAGTATCGGACGGTAGGACTGTTCTCCCCACGACCAGGTGTTGCGGAACCAGAGGGTGGGGAGCAGGTGCAGATCGGCCGCTTCCGGTCCTCGGTTGTGGACCGTGATGAGAATCAGGATATCCTCATGGGAGGCCTTGGCATATTCGATAACGACATCGAAGTAGCGATTGTCGTCAAACACACCGGTATCGCGGAGTTCGTATTCCCGATCCTGCTTCCCGCGCCGCCGGTTTTCCTCAACGAGCCTGGTATAAGGGAATTCGGCCTGCGGATATTTATAGAGAAACTTCATGTAGGAATGCGTCGGTGTGGAGTCGAGATAAAAGTACGCTTCCTTGACATCTTCCCCATGGTTGCCTTCGTTGCCGGTGAGCCCGAACAGACGTTCTTTTAAAATGGGATCACGGCCATTCCAGAGGCCAAAAGCCAGGCAGATCTTTTGATGGCGGTCGGAAATGCCCCCGAGGCCGTCTTCCCCCCACCGATACGCCCGCGAACGGGCATGATCGTGCGGGAAAAACTCCCAGGCGGTGCCGCCGGGACTATAATCTTCACGGACGGTGCCCCATTGCCGCTCGCTGAGGTACGGCCCCCACCGTTTCCAATGTATGGTCCGCAATCGGGATTCTTCCAGCCGCTGTTCTTCACTGACCGAACTAAACGGTGTTGTGCGCGGTTCTGCCTTCCCTTTCGCCTTGGGGCGTGCCTTGGCGGATGCCTTGGGTGGCAGCGGAACCTTCCGCGGTGTGATGGGCTGCGGAGCAGCTTTGGACAAGGTGTGTTTTTTCGGCGCGGACTTTACAGGCTTGGATGACATGGTTGGTTCCTTCTGTAACAGGATGCTGAAAATCCGTGAAGAATGCGGGCCAGCGCTTCAGTGGCGCCGCTTGAGACCAGCGCCGGCCTCGCCACTCAATTTGGAAACGGAGCCACATTCACGAACACTTTAATAGCGCCTTTCGTGTCCGTCAGGGTGCGCATCATCTCTTGATACCGATCGAATCCTTGGATGGGATGGGTCAAGAGCTTCGCTGGCCAACCGGGCCACTGCAGCTGCGCATGGGCCAAATCTTTGACTCCCATTTCAAAGTATTCGCGATTGGCATTCACCGTTCCCACGACCACTTTGTTGCCCAGGACAAATCCGAGATTGATGCGATCCCCCGGCACCTCGACGGATCGTCCCCCTCCCGATACCCCCGACAACACCAAGACACCGTTTTTCCCGAGAATGTTCATCGCTTCAAAAACCAGCGATGCCGCACCGGTGGCTTCGAAAATGAGATCGTAGGGTCCATGATCGTGCGCGGCCGCTGAGAGGGAAAGATCCTTCGTGCTGTGGTAGCACCCGCCAATTTCTTTGACGAGATCGGAGTTCACATAAGGTGGTTTCGAGAGCGCGAATGTGCAGACCTGGATGCCTTTTAAACGCAGCGCCATGGTGGCTAGTAATCCGATGGGCCCCGCTCCCAGAACCGCCGCCCGCTTCGGCCGCCAGACACGCAGCCGTCGCTGTATCTCAAAGGCCTGGGCGATCCCTTTTTCAATAACGCTGGCCGGTTCAAGCAGAACACCCTCTTCCTTCAACCCCGGCGGGACCTTCACGATATACTCCGCATCGTCCACATAATATTCCGTCAGGAACCCATGACGGAGATTGATGCCGCGTTCAAAATACTGGTCATCCGTCGTCATGTCGTAGGTTCCGATCTGGTCGTACAGGCTGGTGCCGGGACGACGCACCGTGGCCACCACAAAATCGCCCGGCGCCAGATCCATCACGTTCGGGCCGACCGCCTCAACGACGCCGAAACTTTCGTGGCCGATGACCAGAATCTGTTCGCCCGGAGGCGCGGCGCCGTACTCGGCCGCATTGATTTCCTTGTCTGTCCCATCGACGCCGACGCGCAGCACTTTCACCAGGACCCCGCGCCCATCAGGAATATCGGTGAGGCATGGCTTGGGAATATCCGCCAAGTGCACGCTGTTGGCCTGCCCAGGAATCACGGCAATCGCTTTCATGAGCTACTCCTTCGCGAGAAAAATATGTCAGACGGCTGACGAGATCGTGCGGGCCATTCCTCTTTACTATCGCGGCCGTTCGACATGACCGCCGAATTTGTAGCGCATCGCGGAGAGCACCTTCTCGGCAAACGAATGGTCTTGGCGCGAACGGAATCTCGTATACAATGACGCGGAGAGGACATCCGCTCGGACCCCCTCTTCGATGGCCGCCATGACGGTCCAACGGCCTTCGCCAGAATCTTGCACCGCGCCGGTGAAATTCGAGAGATCCGGGTTCTCTACCAGCGCCGCAGCGGTCAAATCCAGCAACCACGACCCCACCACACTCCCACGCCGCCAGACTTCGGAGATCTCCGGCAAATTCAAGTCGTACCGCATATCCTGAGGAAGGTTCTCCGAGTTGGCATGACGAAAGATGTCAAAGCCTTCGGCGTAAGCTTGCATCAAGCCATACTCGATTCCGTTGTGCACCATCTTGACGAAATGCCCGGCGCCGGAGGGACCGCAGTACAAATACCCTTCCTCCGCCGTACCCGTGACCGTGCTCCGGCCTGGAGTGCGTGGAAGATCGCCCCGGCCAGGTGCCAGTGTGCGGAAGATGGGATCGAGATGTTGCACGGCTGGTTTCGGCCCGCCGATCATCAGGCAATAGCCCCGGTCCAAACCCCACGTTCCTCCGCTGGTGCCCACATCGACGTAGTGTAGGTTCCGGTTCTTGAGCGATCCGGCGCGCCGGACATCGTCTTTGAAGTAGGAGTTTCCCCCGTCGATGACAATGTCGTTCGTTTCAAGCCGCTGGCCAAGGGCCTGCACGGTCGTTTCCGTGGCCTCTCCCGCCGGCACCATCACCCACACCGCTCGTGGCGCTGCGAGTCGGCCGGCCAGATCGTCCAGAGAATCGGCCCCAACTGCGCCTTCAGCGACCAGCCGTTGGACATGCTCTGGATTCCTGTCGTACACAACGCACTGATGGCCACTCCGCATCAACCGCCGCACCATATTGGCCCCCATTTTCCCGAGGCCGATCATTCCCAGTTGCATGAGTCTTGCTCCTTCTGCGCCGACCTATCCGCCGCGCTTGTGTCGCCAATGAACTGATTGCATTGCAGAAACGTGTCTCAGTATCGAGCTCTCTTCGTTACAACTCAACGAGCGTTGGCTCTGCGAGTGAGCTGTCCTTCCACACGAGCCTTCTTCCTCACGGGTGGATGCTTATCATTCTGACCGGCAGCGACCACCTCGTGCAGGTCATATTCGAGCAGATCGCCGATACGATCCAGCGTGATATCAGCCGCTGGGTACGCCGCGAGGATGGCTGGGTCAATGGCGTAATGCCCCTGGCGTGGAAACACGGTCGTCACCCGTGGCCCCCAGGCTTGCTTGACTGCTGTTAGGATACGGAGCTTATCGTCCACCAGCACATAATGATCGGCGGGATAGCGGCGCTTGACCGTATCAAGCTCATGCTCTTTATGAATATAGATTAAGACGTTGCCATCGACTGCCTCGAACAGCCCCGAACGCTCGACCTTGCGCGGCTGGAACACCACATCGCCGTCGGACAGGATGACGGGCGTGCCCCATTCTTTGCACCGTTCCACCACATCGAGTGAATTGGGGTAAAGCCGGTTCGCAAAGGGGTAATTCACCAAGTACGACGAAATCGCCAACAGGTTGTGATCGTGGGCATGCTCGATCCGGTACCGTTGCAGAGCCTCGAGGTAGTCGGCGTAGCCGAGTTCCGCGCGCAGTTGCTCGAAAATCGCCCAGTACTGCCGCTCGCACGCAGGCCCGACTTCCTGTTTGAGATACCGCCGAAGGTCGGCCGCCACTCGATCGTTGTCGAGCAGCGTATTGTCGACGTCGAGCAGAAAGACGACGCGCGGTGCCTTCGTCTTCCCTGATGGTCGTTGCCGCGGTGTCTTCGCCTTCATGTCCCTCTCTCCTCCCACAGTCGCCGTCCGCCGATGAACGCATGGGCATTGTCGCCGAGACGGGCGCCTTCCGGGAGTGACGTAAGTTTTTGCGCATTGCCTCCGCCCAGCACAACATAGTCGGCCACCAGCGCCGCGCGTAACCGGCTCACGACATCGTCAACCGCCCGCTGCCACTTCTTCTTGCCGAATCGCTCGAGCCCGCGGCGACCGACGTAGTCCTCGAACGTCCTGCCTTTTTTGTAAGGCAAATGGGCGAGCTCCATCGGCATGAGTATCCAATCTGCAATCAGCGCCGACCCCAGTCCCGTGCCCAGGCCGAGGAAGAGCATCCTGCCCCCCCTCATAACTGCCTAGTGCCTGCATGGCCGCATCGTTGATCACCTTGATGGGACATACGAAAGCCTTTTCGAAGTCGAATCCAACCCATCCGGCTCCCAAGTTCTTCGGCTCCTCCAGGAGCGTTCCCCCGCTCACTGGTCCCGGGTATCCGATCGAGACCGCGCCGAACCTCTAGCCCTTCGCCGCTTTCATCACTCCTGTTACCATCTGCTCCGCCGTCAACTCCGGTCCCGAGCGGAACTTTCGAACGGTTCGCTTGTCGGACGCCAATATCTTGACGCTTCTCCCACCGACATCCACGACCAATACCTTCATCGACAGCCCTCCTGACTCTTGCGATAGGGAAGCCTGGGTGCCCGGTTCCCGCATGAGACGGTGGAATTATCAGACTCAACAGCCCACCTTCTTTCTCCACCTATCGCCCCGTACCTCAATGCTCATGTGTGGTCCCTTTGTGATCTTCCATCCGCCGAACGGATCCACCGGCGCAGGACACTCGAACGGTTCCCTATTCTGGCGGGAGCATCGAGCGCTTCGACGACAGAATACGGCCGACGCGCCACGTCGCCATGAAGGACGCCAAGACCGCCCGCCAGCCGAGCGTGGCCGAAACGATACGCTGCGCGCGTTCGGCATGAGTCCCTTTCAGCGCGGCCACCCCTTTTTTCTCATAGAGAGCGAGATGTACGGCGCTGCCGATCAACGCCAGTTGCGTATAGGTCTGCGGGAAATTCCCCAGGAACGCATGATTGCTTGGATCAATCTCCTCGGAATACAGACCGACATCGTTCGCGCACTCCACCAGCCGATGGAACAAGCCAGCCGCTTCTTCCTTCCGGCCGATATGAAGGAGCGCATCGACAAGCCAGAAGCTGCAAATGAGGAACGCCCCTTCGTCGCCCTCCAGCCCATCCTCGTTCTTGTAGCGATACAGAAAATCGCCGGACCGCAATTCCCGTTCGATCGCCTCGATCGTGTTCGTCAGGATTTGGTCGCTCACGGGAAACCCAGTCATCGGGATCAACAGCAGGGCGGCGTCGACCTCGGGGTGATCGTACGCTTGAACGAAGTGATGGCCCTCCGCCGATAGACCGCGCGCGTGCACTTCGACAGCGATACGGTCGCGCTCACCTTCCCAGCGCGACTGTGTGCCGAGCAGGCGAATCGCCCGATCAAGCGCAACCCAGCTCATGATCTTGCCGTGGAGGTGATGCAATGGCGGGCCGCGCATTTCCCAGAGGCCTTGATCCGGTTCGTGCCAATGATCGGCGACGAAATCGGCCAGCGCACTGAGCATCCCACGAGAATGTTGATCGAACGTGCCGCCAAGAGTCTGGAACAGAAGCGCCCAGTCGAGGATCTCTCCATAGATATCAATCTGCCGCTGGCTGTAAGCCCCGTTGCCCTGCCGCACGGGCCGACTGCTGCAATAGCCATCCAAATGATCGAGGGTGCGCTCATCGAGATCGGTTTCACCGCCGATCCCATACATGATTCGCAGATTCGGGGAGGTGGCGGCACAGACGCGTGGAAGATAGGCGCTGAACCGCCGCGCCTCGCCGCCATACCCGCTCACGGCCAACGCATAGAGCGTGAACGCGGAATCCCGGATCCAGCAATAACGATAATCCCAATTGCGGTTGCCGCCGATGCCTTCCGGGAGAGACGTCGTCGGCGCCGCGGCGATGGCGCCGGATGGCGCATAAATCAAGAGTTTGATCGCGAGCAAGCTGCGTTTCACCGGCCCCTCATAGGGTCCGCTGTAGCGGCAGTAGGCGATCCACTCGCGCCAGAAGGCAGTCGTTACCGACGAGTACAGGTCGATGCGATCCAGCGGGTTGAAACTCGTACCGGGCTGCGCCGCAAGGATCAGCACCTGCCTCTGCCCCTTCTGCAATCGAACGGTCGCCAGCGCGGTATCCCCGATCAGGGAAAAGCCGTCGACGTCGTGATAGAAAACAGGTCCCCCTTCGGCGGCAATTGTGTCCCCCTGAGCGTGCAGTCGCGCTGTTTTCAGCCCGAACGCCATGCTCGGGCGATACCGAATACGCAATTGAGCCGTCCCTTCCTGAACTTCCACGGTCCGAATCAGGAACTTCGGGGCGACCAGATCGACGTAATCATGGGTTCCGCTGCCGGACCTTCGACCCACTGGCATGAAGTCGGTCAATACCACGGTGCCCTGGGTTGTCGTGAAGGTTGTCTGCAGGATGTTGGTGTTTTCGATGTAGGAGCGAGTCGCCGAATGTTCCTCGACGGGAGCCACGGAGAGGTAGCCCCCACGCTCGGCATCCAGAATGCGGCAAAAAACAGGCTCGGCGTCGAAGCGTTCAAGACAGCACCAGTCGATCGATCCGTCGCGAGCCACCAAGGCCGCCCCATGGCAATCACCAATTAGCGCATAGTCGCAGATCGGTCGATAGGGCTGCGCGGTCTCAGGGCTATGGTTCGTTCCTGCATCTCTGCTCATGCCTGCTCTCTTGGGCTCTGCCACCCGCCGAACGGCGCAATCAGGGCGTGCGATTCGTACGGTCCCCAGGTGCCCGGGTCGTATTCATAGACAGGCGTGGGCATCCTCAGGATCGGATCCACCACGCGCCAGCTGGCCTCGACGCCGTCTTGGCGCGCGAACAGGGACGGATCGCCGACCATCGCGTCGCCGATCAGCCGTTCGTAGGCCTCCCGCTCGTCGCCTCGCTGGTGGGAGACAAAGAGTTCGGTTTCATCTCCGAGCATCTTGTCGCCGGGGATTTTGGCGCGCGCGCCGATCGCCACCGCCACCCGATCGGGGCCGAGCCGGAAGCGAACGTAATTGCGCGGCCCGTTGAGCGTCTCGCCAAAGACGTTCTGCGGCGGACGTTTCAGCGTCACAATGACCTCCGTCGCGGTGACCGGCAGCTGTTTGCCGGCTCGGACAAAGAACGGCACCCCTTCCCAGCGCCACGAATCGAGATGCACTTGCAGGGACGCGAAGGTTTCGACTTGAGAATCAGGCGCCACCCCTGGCTCGGCGCAGTAGCCGCGAAACTGGCCGCGCACCAGGGTCTGCCCGGTGAGCGGCCTCATCCGTTTGAAGACCTTCACCCGCTCGTCACGCAACGCTTCTCCCGCGCCGCTGACCGGCGGCTCCATCGCCAGATTCGCGACGACTTGCAGCAGGTGGTTCTGGACCACGTCGCGAAGCGCGCCGGTCTCTTCGTAAAATCCGCCACGGCCCGATACCCCGAACTGTTCCGCCATCGTGATCTGCACACTGTCCACATATGTGCGATTCCAGATCGGCTCCAGAAACGAATTGGCAAAACGGAAGTACAAGAGGTTCTGAATCGACTCTTTTCCCAGGTAGTGGTCGATGCGGAAGATCGCCGATTCGTCGAAGACGGTATGCAGCGTGCGGTTGAGCGACTGCGCCGACGCCAGGTCACGCCCGAAGGGTTTTTCGACCACCACCCTCGCGCCACGGGAACAGCCCGATTTCCCCAGCCCCTCGATCACCGTGGGAAACATGCTGGGCGGAATCGCCAGATAATAGAGAGGACGCAGCGCGCCGCCGAGTTCCTGGCGGAGGCGGACAAAGGTCTCGTCATCGCGGTAGTCGCCGTCGACATACCGCAGCAGCTCCACCAGTTTGGCAAACGCCGCCTCATCGACTCCCCCGCCGTGCCGGGAGAGACTTTCGCGGACGCGATCCCGCAGTTGTGTGAGATCGCGATTGGCCTTGGCCACGCCGATGACCGGGACGGTCAAGTGGCCCCGCTTGATCATCGCCTGCAAGGCGGGAAAGATTTTCTTGAACGCCAAATCGCCGGTGGCACCAAACAACACGATGGCATCTGCCTGTGACTCGGTCATCGTTTCCTCCAGACTGAATCGCTCACACCCCTGCATGACATGGTCAACGTTTCCCCAAGCCGCTTCCTCAGGCCAACGCCTGTTCCATCGCGCGTTTAAGAATGGCCAGCCCTGCCGGCACGTCGGCGCCCAGGTGCACCCGCAAGAGCCGCCGGCCTCGCTCCGCCAAGACCTGTAAATCTCCGCGCGCCTGCGCCGCCTTGACGGTCCCGAATGTATAGCGCTGTCCCGGCACCGACAGATCTACGGCATTCTCGCAGGTAATCTGGAGGAACAGGCCGCTGTTGGGGCCTCCTTTGTAGGCCTGGCCTGTGGAGTGGAGGAACCGGGGCCCGAAACCTAGACAGGTGGCGACACGTTTCTGGTCTCGTACCCGATGTCGTATAGCCTGGAGCCACGTGTCATGCGCGTGGTTCATATCAAGATAAGCCAGCAGCGCGAAGTAGTCGCCGGCCGCGAGTTGATTCAGATGGGCCCTCAGGTAATTCGTCAGCGACGGAAGCGTGCCCGCCACCGCCGTGAGTATCTCGCCATAGACCGGATCGGCATACAGTGTGACTCCTTGCTCTTCCATGATCGGAGATTCCGGCGGGAGCGTTCCGGTCCGTTCATACTCGGACATCAACTGCTTGGTCGCGATTTTGCTGGCTTCCACGTCCGGCTGGTTGAACGGATTGAGGCCCATGATCGCCCCCGCCACCGCCGTGGCGAATTCCCAGCGGAAAAACTCTTGCCCCAGATCATACATATCGGCCACCGTGATGCGAACCACCGGTTGCCCCGCTCGCTCAAGTTTTTCGATCGCCTCGTCCTGACTCTTGCTGGGCCCGGACTCCAGCCGGATGTACACGAATAGACGGTCCGCTCCGTAGACGCTCGGAGTCCCGACCGCTTCCCGATCGACGGGGATCATGCCCTTGCCGTCCTTGCCGGTTGATTCGGCGAGAAGCTGTTCAAGCCAGGCGCCCAACGATGCCACGCCGGGCGACGCCATGATCGTGACTTTGTCGAGGCCGTGATTCGCAAGCATGCCCAGAATCGTGCCGAGCACGAGACCGGGATTCTCCTCGACCGGTACAGAGGAGGCGCAGGCCTGCACCATGATCTCGGCCCGGTTGAGCAATCTGGGCACGTCGACGCCCATAATGGCGGCAGGCGCCATACCGAAATTCGACAGCGCGGAATAGCGGCCTCCGATACTCGGAAGCCCGAACAAAAGATGGCGAAAACCTTCCGTAGTGGCCACTTGTTGCAATGCAGAGCCGGGATCGGTGATGGCAATGAACCGGTTGGCTGCCTCTTTCGCTCCGACCTGGCGCTGGACCAAGTCGAAGAAATATTGCTTGAAGATGTTCGGCTCGAGGGTGCCTCCGGATTTGCTCGAGACGATAAACAGCGTCGTTACGAGATTGATTTTCTTCTCGACCGCTTTGATCTGAGCCGGATCGGTCGAATCCAGCACGAGCAGTTCCGGATAGCCCTTGCGCGTCCCGAACGTCATCTTCATGACGTCGGGACAGAGGCTCGATCCGCCCATGCCCAAGACCAGCGCATGTGTGAATCCTCCGTGTTTGGCCTCTTCAGCAAGGCTGGTAAAATCTTGGAGATGCGCCAGTTGATCTTCCGTGATCCCCAGCCAGCCGAGCCATTGGCCTTCGTCTTTCCCAGTCCAGAGAGACGGATCGCGAGCCCACAGCCGGCGTACCTTGTTGCCGTCGCTCCAGTCCTTCAGGGAAGATTGCACGGCAGCAGCCAGCGGCGGCGGCAAGGCGTAGGAGTAGTGATTGACGCCGGAGGACGCGTCCGCCTTTCCCTGCTGCTCAACGGCGGCAAGGAGTGCGTCGAAGGCATCACGAAACAGCTGTAACCCTTCTTGTAGGAGCCGGTCCGTGATCTCCTTCATCGAAAGCCCGGCTCGTTCGAGCAAGCGCATAGTGTCCATCGCCTCCTCAAGCCCTTCGGTGAGCCGGCTCTGTGGGCGTCCGTGATCGCGAAAGGCCTCGAACGTCGCCGGGGGAACCGTGTTGACCGTTTCAGGACCGATCAGTTCCTCCACATACATCACGTCGCGATAGGCCGGATTTTTCGTACCGGTACTGGCCCAGAGCACCCGTTGGGTCATGGCCCCTCGCTTGGCCAGCGCCTCCCAGCGCGGACCGGAGAACAGCTTCCGGTACCGTTGATAGGCTAACTTGGCATTCGCAATGGCCACGGTTCCTTGGAGGCTCCTGAGTAACGCCTGCTCCGTCTCGTTCGTGGACGTCTTGAGACGGGCGGCCAGCGCCGCGTCGACCGCCGTATCGATACGGCTGACGAAAAAACTAGCCACGCTCGCCACGATCCTGACATCGCCGCCGCGCGCCGCCAACTGTTCCAAGCCCGTGAGATAGGCCTCCGAGACCTGCGCGTACGTTTCCTGCGCAAAAAGGAGGGTGACGTTGACATTGATCCCCTTGCCGATCAGTTGCACAATGGCAGGGATCCCTTCCTGGGTGGCCGGCACTTTGATCATGAGATTGTCGCGCCCAACAGCGTCCCACAGTCGCCGCGCTTCTTCGAGCGTGCCTCGGGTATCGCGGGCCAGATGAGGGGAGACCTCCAGGCTCACATAGCCGTCTCGCCGCTTCGTCTTCGCATAGACCGGCTGCAGCAGATCGGCCGCGGCTTGAATATCTTCGATGGCCAACTGCTCGTAGCGCCCCTTCGCATCCAAGTCCCGTCTTCGGCCGAGTGCCTGCAGCGCCTGCTTGTAGTCAGTGCTGCCAGTCATGGCTTTCTCGAAGATGGCCGGGTTCGAGGTGATGCCGCGCAACCCATCGTCATCGATCAGCCGTTGCAATTCCCCGCTGGCGATAAGACTCCTCCTGATGTAATCAAGCCAGACGGATTGTCCGAATGTCTGGAGCGTGCGCACCGGATTCATGGCGCTGGCATGTGATGGATCCATGAGATCATCTCCTTCAATGGGGTTCGTTCCTTGTCGTCATATGCGTGCCCGGCTTTGGCCGAGCAGGTTTTTGTTCTGAAAAGATTCATGGGTTCATACAATGATCGTCTTCCGTGACCGGCTCTGCGCCAATTGCTCCTTGACCACGGTCATCAGATGTTCCGGGGTAAATCCGAACTTCTGCTGTAACGTCTTGAGGGGCGCCGATGCGCCGAAGGTATTCATGCCGATGCTTGTCCCCGCCAAGCCGATATAGCGATCCCAGCCGGTCGTCGCGGCTTGCTCAACGGAAATGCGAGCCGTGACCTGCGGAGGAAGTACCTGGTCTCGATAGGCCTGACTCTGCCGCTCGAAGAGTTCCCACGAGGGCATACTCACCACGCGGGCTTGGACGCCTTCGGCTATGAGTCGCTCGTAGGTGGCGACACAAAGCGACACTTCGCTGCCGGTCGCCAGCAGCAAGACTTCCGGCTTGCCTCCTGGCGCGTCGGCCAGCACATAGGCGCCCTTTCCTAAGCCGGAGGCCGAGGCGTAGGCCGTTCGGTCCAACGTCGGCAGCGCCTGTCGGCTGAGCACGAGCACCGCCGGCTGATGGTGGAGCCGCATGATCACGCGCCACGCCTCCACCACCTCATTGGCATCCGCCGGCCGAATAACAAGGAGGCCGGGAACCGCTCGCAGAGCAGCCAATTGTTCGATCGGCTGATGGGTAGGCCCATCTTCTCCCACGCCGATCGAGTCGTGCGTGAAGATATGAATGACGGGAATCTCCATGATCGCGCTCAATCTGATGGCCGGCTTCGCATAGTCGCTGAAGATCAAGAAGCCGGACCCGAAGGCCCGCACCTTCGAGAGGGACAGCCCGTTCAAGATCGCGCTCATGGCATGTTCGCGCACGCCGAAGTGCAGATTGCGGCCGCCGTAGTCGGCCGGGGAGAAATCGCCGGCGCTCTCGACCGTGAGCCGTGTCTTGGTAGAGGGCGTGAGGTCTGCCGCCCCCCCGATGAGCCAGGGCACTCGACACGCCACGGCGTTCAAGGCCGTGGCCGACGCATCCCGTCCTGCCAGGCCCTTCGGGTCTGCCGGAAAGACCGGCAGCTTCTGATCCCAGCCATCCGGCAGTTGCCGGTGCTGCATCCGATAGAGCGCGTCAGCCAATTCCGGATACTGCGCCTTATAGGTCGTGAACCGCGCCATCCATTGTTCACGGGCAGCATGGCCGCGCGTGCCCATAAGGCGCTGAAAATGCTCCGGCACGCCGGGCGGCACGAGGAACTTCGCCGCTTCCGGCCATCCGTACTGTCGCTTCGCCAACTTGATTTCTTCTTCGCCCAACGGCTCTCCATGCGCCGCGCTGCTGTCCTGCTTATGCGGGGCGCCGTAGCCGATATGGCTATCGACGATGATCAGAGTCGGCCGGTCGTCGCAACGGCGAAAGACGGTCAGAGCCCGGTCGAGCATCGCCAGATCGTTGGCATCGCCGACCCGCGTCACGTTCCACCCGTAGGCGATGAAGCGGGTCGCCACATCCTCAGTGAAGGCCAAGTCCGTGCGGCCTTCAATCGTGATCTGGTTGTTGTCGTAGATCCAACAGAGATTGGAGAGCTTGAGATGCCCGGCCAGCGAGGCCGCCTCTCCCGTCACCCCCTCCATCATGCAGCCATCGCCGCAGAGGGCGTAGACGTCGTAATCGATCATCCGGAACTCCGGACGATTGAACTGCGCGCCCATCCATCGGCTCGCCATGGCCATGCCCACGCTGGTGGCAACGCCTTGGCCTAACGGACCGGTCGTCGTTTCGACGCCGGATGTCCAGCGATATTCCGGATGGCCGGGACACTTGCTGTCCAGTTGGCGGAACTTCTTGATGTCGTCCAGTGTGACCGAGAAGTCCCCCACCGTTTCGTAGGCGGGATTAACGGCTTTCACACCGCAGAGGTGGAGCATGGAATAGAGCAGCATGGAGGCATGGCCGATCGAGAGCACGAACCGGTCCCGATTGGGCCAGATTGGATCGTCGGGATCAAAACGTAGCACATCCTGCCACAGTGTGTAGACGACCGGCGCCAGTGCCATCGCCGTGCCGGGGTGACCGGAGTTCGCGGCTTGAACGGCATCCATCGACAGGGTCCGAATGGTATTGATGCATTGCTGATCGATCGAGTGTGTGGTCATTGTGATCCCGACCTCCCTACATTCCGAAGCCAGTGCCTGCATTGCGGCAGGCTTGATGCCCTCTCGCAGGCTAGCATTCCTATGATGAGACGTCTGTGAGCTGGCTTACCTCTCGCGTCACGGTGCCGCGCGAACTCGGTCGTCATCGTGTCCACTCAAGCCTCAGCGGCGAGAGGGTGCGCATCGGGAATCGGCGCAAAGGGGCTGCTGAGAGCCTCTAACGGAAAGGCCGGGGCGCGATCGATCCGGCGCAGCGCGTCGGCGATGCGTTCCGGCCTGCCCCAATCGCTCCACAGCGCATTCGTCAGTTCGGTCACCGCCACGTGATCCGGCACCTGCTGGAGCAGATCGGACGAAAATTTCCTGACCGGCATATCGCGGTAAATCGCCTCCATGACCCGAACTTCTTCCAGCGTGCCGATGGCCCGCCCGAGCTGTTCGAACCGTTCCACCAGTTCGGGGAAGCACTGCCGGCCCAGTTGCCAGAGTGTGTCCACTTTGGCGGTCATCACCATCGTGTTCCAGAGCGCATGGCTCGACAGGGCCTCGTCGGCCTGTTGCGCTGTGGGCTTCTCCAAAAATCTCTGGACCGCCTGGACCGGCTTCCTTCCGGCACGAGGAAGGCGTTGCCCCGGCAAGATCCAGCCGTAATCCAGCTCAAGCCGGTCCGGCGCCACCCCGATCAGGACGATACGATCCTGCAGCCGCTCGACAGCCAGAATCGCGGCCCGTACGGTGTCGAGAAACTTCTCTTCCGGGTAGACAAAGTGGTCGGATGGGTAGATGACCACGGTCGCGTGAGGATCGCACGCGCGGATATAGGTCAGCGGCAGAAATACGCCCGCGGCTGTATCCCGGTTGGCCGGTTGAAACAACAGGGTCCCGACCCCGCGTCCATTCAGCTGCGCCATGGCCTCCTCACGATGGGTCTGCGCGACGACGAGGACGGACCGCTCCGCCGGCGCCAGGCGCGCCGCCCGGTCCAAGGTATGTTGGAGCAGAGATCGTGTCCCGACGAAAGTACAGAACTGCTTGGGGCGCTGCTTGCCGAGCCACCGCTGCACGAAGGAACCGATGCGCGTCCCTTCGCCGCCGGCCAATACGATCGACCACAATGCGCTGTTGTTGTTCACCTGTTTCATACGATCCTCCCTTTCCTCACCGGTTATCCCGGATGCGAATGAACTGTCGCTCAACCGCTCACTCCCGAACCGCTGACTCAACGCAGTGTGATGCACCACGCAAGACACAGAGTCTGTATAGGGACAGGTCCGTCCAGGCTTTCAGGCCGTTCTCGACATCACACCAGGCGCTGGAGAGTTCTCTCCCAAGGCGATGCTGCTCCTCCGCAACCCGATCGACTCCTGCAGCGAGGAGTTCGCCCGTCTGCGCGTCACGGATCTTGAATTCGGTCGCGAACTCTCCGGCGAACGGAGGTGTTCCGGCGAGGGTATAGATCGTGGCGACAGTCTGTAGTGCTTGGACCGTGTGGGACCATAAGGCCGACGTGGTCGAACGTTCTTCCGGATGTGTGATCACCACCTGGATACGCATTGTCCCTGCCGTCGGTCTTTCGACCATTTCGTACTCCTTCGACAGTTTCAGGTAGAGCTTGTCCTCAAAGGAACCGGTGAGCAATACAAGAGCATGATGCTCTTGGTTACGGAGTTTGGAGGACAATCCTTCCGAAATCGTCACAGGTTCCAACATGACTTTGCTGTAGGTCGGCCAATAGGCCATCAGATTCCTGTACCCTGGCAACACTCGACCGTTCTGCCCTCTCTCAAGGAGAGAGCGATGGTTATCGAGGTTGCTGGAATGCTGGACATCTTTCGCCTGGACGGTCGTCTCACATGCGTTGGACAGTCCTACAAGCCCGATCAAGAACGCGATCTGAATGAAGACTATTGTGAGTGTCCGCTCTAACACGGTTTGGCTATGAATGATTCCCCTCATAGGTCACCCTTTCCTCACCGGTTATCCCGGATGCGAATGAACTGCCGCTCAACCGCTCACTCCCGAACCGCCGTCGCTCGCTTCTGCAAGTAGGCGTTCCGAACCGCCTCATAGAGGTCGACCGTTGTGTCCTCCACTCCTTGGAATGTTTCCAGATTGAGAGACCGTTCATTCACGGTGTCCCCGACGCGGGCTCCGAATTGCCCAAGGGTGTAGGTTGTCCGACTGCCGCCGGGCGTCACAGCAAAAACCAGCCAGGTGACCGGGTCGAGCGCAAGATCTGCCACGTACCCGATGCCGTCCCGCAGGGTCAACGGGGGAAAGAACGGCAGCACAAGGTACGGGCCTTGTTTCATCCCGTAGAACCCGAGCGTCTGGCCACTGTCCTCGTCGGGAGTTTCCAGGTGCCACCAATGTTTCGCTGGATCGAAGAAGCCCGCCACCCCAACCGTGGTATTGATCAGGAAGCGTCCCAACTCGATCCCGGCCCCCTTTGCCTTTGCCTGGAACACATTGTTCAACAGACGTGGCACGAACCGGACATTGTGAAAGAAGTTGCCGACCCCAACCTGCACCGCATCGGGCAAGATGAAGTCGTACGCGTCAGCGACAGGCTTCAGCGCATACTTGTCCACCCTCCGATTGAACTCAAACATCGCGATATTGAACGGTTCCCAGAGATCGTCTTCTTCCTCTACTGTGATCTCGCCGGGGTGTGCGAAGGGATCGGAGAACTCATTCCGATCCGATCCCGCACTCGACAGGGCGCCGACTCTGTCATGCTGAGACGACACGGCAAATTCTGGATCGGAGGGTGTGCTCGGTGATGCGCCTACCTGCATCGAGTCGATCGGTTGCACAGGGATGGGGGTCGTGCTGCATCCTGTGATGAGTGTGACCATCATGATCGACAGCATCCATGGGGCAATCATACGGCTTCGTCCTTTCTCACGATCCGGTCGGATCGGCCTACGAGTCTTGTCTTGTTCTGCCATGGACCTACTGGCTTTTGTTCGACTTTTGGATATCTCATTTCGGTCACCATGATGTGTTCCTCTCTCGAGAGCAAAGCAGGTGATATGCCAGAGCGCGACACACGACTTGCCGATCACGGACTTGTTTAGTTCCCGAGGACTTATGTCGAACGACCTCCATGGCCGCCGAACGATTGTTCTTCGCGCACGTTCCGATATTCCGTATCGGCTGCGAAGGGTCGGACCGGCTCGATGTTTCTTGTCTTAAACGGGGGGCGAAACTCGAGGCCGCCGTCCGTCACCGTCCCGCGCCGATCACAGACACGCCACATGACAGCAAGAGCGTGAGACGCGGGAGTCCCCCCTCGACCGACACATCAACTCGATAGGTCACGACCGAACCTACTCGATCCACGGGATGCGGTCTGTGAGATGGATCACAGGAACACCGACATGATCGGCGCCATGCGGTCACGAGTCAGTTTCTTCATGAATACCTTCCGCAAACTGGGCTTCAGTTCCTACAACGGTGGGTTGCGCGTCCGCCGCTCCCTTCTCACGAGCGTCTCGCACGATTCATTACGCATATTCTCCACGAGGTTACGGCATGCCAGCGTCCGGCGGTCCGGTCCGTCAGTTTTTCCGAATTGAGCAATTTTGACCAGACGGTCATCCCCCCCCAGGGTAATCTGGACGCGATATTTCGTATCGGGTCCGACAGCCGTTGTCTCACGTTAGCCGCGGGTGCCGGTCAACGTACTTCAGGTTGCTTCACATCATGTCCGGAAGGATGGATAGAGCCATGGCAGAGACACTCGTGGATTTCAGCGGGATTCGGTTATTCTCGGAAATACCCCAGGCAAACCTGGAAGAAATCGCTCACATGACCCGAATGACAAGGGTCAAGAAACACGAGTCGGTGTACCAAGCGGGCCAGCAAGCCCTCTTCGTGCACTTCCTCATGGAGGGATGGATCAAGGTGATTCGTACCAATGCCAACGGGAAAGAACTCATCGTCGATATCCTGGGGCCAGGTGAAGTCTTTAGCGAGGAGTGCATGTTCGGAGAGGCTCCCCAGGCTCTCTATGACAGCACAGTCGAAGCTTTAGAGGCCTCGTTAATCGGTCGGATCGCGAAAGTGGACTTCGTTCGAGCCCTGAGTAGGCATGAGCATCTCACGATTAGATTTGGCAGGCATCTCAACGAGCGGATTCAAAAGATGCAGCGGCATCTGGCGGGCATCGTCTTCCATACCGTACCGTGCCGACTTGCACACCTCCTGCTCGCATGTTATGTGAGGCGTGGCGTGACTGGCTCCCTCTCCGGTTGTGTGCGGCTTACCCATCAAGAGATGGCGAATATGATCGGCTGCAGCCGGGAAACAATAACCACCGTCATCGGACAGTTCATGCGTGCTAATCTCGTTCGCTATCATTCCCGTGTGATCACCGGCCTGGATGAGAAGGGATTGTCCCGACTGCTCGAGGCCTCGCCCAATTCGGCTGCTGCGCATCCGACGTCGCGCCGGTCGATACGCCTATTCACAGGCAGACTCCCTATGATAGTGCCGGCTCGTGCGCATCGCGTGTCGCTTAAGGCCGATTCAGCTTGCCTGCACGGTCGAGCAGCTCAATAACTGCCCCATAGCCTCTCTGGTGGAGCATCTCGCCGGCCATCTTGACCACGGCGGGGTCGGCCTCAATCCCCAAGCCATCCACCCAGCGGTTCATGAAACTGAAATAGGCGCAGACCAACGCGGCATGACTCACGGCGGTGTCGTCCCAACCGGCGTCATACAGAGCCGTCACATCGGACTTGGTGACACGTCCAGGAGCCAGGGTCAGCATACGGACGTAAGACAAGACAGGTTTGATGCGCTCGTCGATAGGAGCGTTGTGGATCCCTTTCATCAAATCGTCGATCAGATCGTCAGGCGTCCCATAGTGGCGGCCCACTTCAATATGTGACGCTCGACAGAACTCACAGTGGTTCAGGCTTGAGACGTAGGCGGCGATCAGCTCGCGCTCCTGCTCCGTGAAGGAGGAAGGCCCTCGCATAAGCTGCTGGGCGAAGACATGCAGTGGTCGGGCGAATTCGGGAGAGGCGCGAAAGACATCGATCAACGAGGCGTCGGGCATCGAACGAAGAACGCTCATGGCGCATCTCCTTTTCGGTGTGGATCTGTTGGAGCGACTTTGGGAGGACCCACCGGGCCCATCAGGGTCTGGTTGAATCCGAGATACAGACGATAGAGCCCATCGCCGCGCTTCCATTCCTGCATCGAACTATCCACCACGAGATAGTAGGTCCCTGGCTCCAACTCGAAGGGGAATAATGCGGTGACGCCGGCGCGGAGCACATAGCCCTGCTGCAAGCGGGCACCGTCGGAAGACAGGAGCCAGAGCGCCGGTTGCCAGGCTGATTGGACCAGCCCAACAACGCCGGACCAGGTGGCGCGGTTCGCCGCGACGGCGGCTTCGATTCTGGTCCGTTCGGTCAGGGTGAAACGATAGACATGATCGGGTCCGTTCAATCCTTCTGGAGACCTGTAGTCATCGACTGCCTGCGCCAGGGTTCCTGTGAGCACGATACTGTCCGTCAGCCGGTCCGCATGGGCGAAGTCTTCCCCGCCGCGGAGTTCCGCATCGGTCAGGGGTCGGGTCCCGCAG
>Ga0315912_10001757_pt1 | contig 25204 bp, 24 predicted proteins | sample VfabasoilMG_FD_204469 | JGI IMG/M metagenome (GOLD analysis project Ga0315912, IMG submission 204469) | Garden soil microbial communities collected in Santa Monica, California, United States - V. faba soil | ecosystem: Environmental > Terrestrial > Soil > Garden | place: USA: California... | reverse complement strand
CCGAGGACATGTACGGCGCGCACGCGCGCCCCACCTCGCGCGAGGTCGTGCTGAAGATGGCCGCCAAGTCGCCGTCGAAGGCCAGCATGGAACTCTTCGCGCGCGAGTTCGCCGCGGCCGGCACCTCGATGTCGCCCGGCACCACCGGCCTGGTGGGTGGGCGGCCGACGGCCACGCCGGTAATCCGGCTGTTCTCCTTCTTGATCCCCAAGCGCGAGCCGGCGGTGCAGGTGCATCTGGGCGACACGACAGTGCCGGTGGACCTGCCGGTGGACGGCGGCTTCGACGGCGCCGACCTCGGCGCGGCGCGGCGCTATGCGGTGACGCCGGCGATCGAAGGCTTCAGCAGCGTACCGCTGATGCGCCTGGCGCACGGCCGCTCCGGCGACAAGGGCGACAAGGCCAACATCGGCATCATCGCGCGGCGGCCCGAATACCTGCCGCTGCTGAACCAGTGGCTCACGCCCGAGCGCGTGGCCGAACACTTCAAGCACAACGCGCCCAGCCGCGTGGAGCGCTTCGACCTGCCGGGCTCGAACGCGATGAACTTCCTGCTGCACGACGTGCTGGGCGGCGGTGGCATGGCCTCGCTGCGCACCGACAACCTGGCCAAGTGTTATGCGCAGGTGCTGCTGAGCATGGACGTGCCGGTGCCGGACGACATTTCGCTCTAGGAGACGAACCATGGCCATCGACGTCGCCAAGCTGAAGGCCTGGCCCTTCAAGGACATCGAGCAGCACTACGGCGAGCGCGACACCATCCTCTACGCGCTGGGCGTCGGCATCGGCCACGACCCGCTGGACCGCGATGCGCTGCGCTTTGTCTACGAAGACGGCCTGCAGGCGTTGCCGACGATGGCCGTGGTGCTGGGCTACCCCGGCTTCTGGGCCAAGGACCCGGCTACCGGCATCGACTGGGTAAAGCTGCTGCACGGTGAGCAGAGCCTGGAACTGCACAAGCCGCTGCCGGCGGCCGGCAGCGTGGTCGGCAAGAGCCGCGTGACCGCCATCGTCGACAAGGGGGCAGGAAAGGGCGCACTGATGTACAGCGAACGCGACATCGTCGACACCGCCAGCGGTCGGCTGCTGGCCGTGTCGCGCAGCGTGTCCTTCATGCGCGGCGACGGCGGTTTCACGGCCACCGGCCAGAAATCGGACGACGCACCGCCGCCGCGCCAGCCCACGCCCGAGACGCCGCCGGATCATGTGTGCGAGCTGAAGACACGCCCGGAAAGTGCGCTGATCTACCGCCTCTCGGGCGACTACAACCCGGTGCATGCCGACCCGGCCGTGGCCCAGGCCGCCGGTTTCGAGCGACCGATCCTGCACGGCCTGTGCAGCTTCGGCGTCAGCGGCCACGCGCTGCTGAAAACGCTGTGCGGCTGGAACCCGGCGCGGCTGAAGGAGATCGGCGCGCGCTTTTCCTCGCCCGTCTATCCGGGCGAGACGCTGCGCGTGGAGATGTGGCAGCGCGGCGAGGCGGTGCAGTTCCGCACCTGGGCGGTCGAGCGCAAGGTCATGGTGCTGAGCCATGGCAGTGCACGGGTCGGCGCCTGAACCCACCAGCGGCCTCGACAGCGGTGCGTACAAGCCTCGACTCCTACAATCCGCCGCGCCCCGCCCGCCCCAGGCCAACCGCTTGCTGCACCTCGACAACGCCGAAAACCGCCGCATCGGCATCGGCCTGGTCACGCTGACAACACTGTGCTTCGCCACGCTGGATGCCTGCGCCAAATGGCTGGTGCAGGAGCTGCCGGTGCTGCAGGTAGTGTGGCTGCGCTTCGTGTTCCACGTGCTGCTGCTGTCGGCGCTGCTGGCGCCGCGCTACGGGCTGGAGCTGGTGCGCGTGCGCGACTGGAAGCTGCAGGCGCTGCGCGCGGCGATGCTCGGCTCGATGACGGCGCTCAACTTCTGGGCGCTGCAGTACCTGCAGCTGGCCGAGACCGGCGCCATCCAGTTTTCGGTGCCGCTGCTGATTGCGCTGCTCAGCGCCTGGTGCTTAAGCGAGCGGCTGGACGCGCGGCGCTGGCTGGCCATCGTCGCCGGCTTCGTCGGCGTGCTGCTGGTCATCCGTCCGGGCAGCCAGGCCTTCCATCCGGCGATCCTGCTGTCGGTGATGAACGCCATCCTCTACGCCGCCTTCAACATGCTGACACGCCGCATGGTGGCCACCGAGTCGGCAGCGTCGATGCAGCTGATGTCGGCGCTCGGCGCCACAGTGCTGCTGGCGCCGTGGGCACTGGCCGGCTGGCAGGCGCCGTCCGGCTGGAAGGCCTGGCTGGCCATCGCCATCTGCGGACTGTGCGGCGGGCTCGGCCACTTCATGGTGGCGCAGGCGCACCGCTATGCCTCGGCGGCGACGCTCGGGCCCTTCCTGTACCAGCAGATCCTCTACATGACGCTGTGGGGCTGGCTGCTCTTCGGCCAGGTGCCGGGCCTGCTGGTGATCGGCGGCGCGGCCATCGTGGTAGCCAGCGGGCTGTACCTGCTGGGGCTGGAGATGCGCCGGCGCTGAGGCTTCAACCGAGCTGCAGCGCCACCGGCTGGTGGTCTGAATCCCGCGTCTGGCCGTCCACCCACATGCGCTGCAGGTGCGGCACCAGGCCGTTGCTGACGAAGACGAAGTCGCAGGCGATGGGATGCGGCCAGTAGCTGCGGTCGAACAGGCTGTAGGTCGGGTCCTGCGGCCGCGCGCCGTACAGCACGCGCCAGGCATCGTGCAGGCCGGCGGCTTCGATCAGCGCGTGTTCCGGCGCGCTGGCTTCGAGGTTGAAGTCGCCGCACAGGATGGCCAGCGGCGTGTGCGTCTTGGCCTGGAAGGGCGTTCCCGCTTCGTCGTCGTCGGCCGGCGGCGCGGCCGCCATCGCGCCGGCCTGCGCATGCAGCTCGCACAGCGCGCGCGCCTGCGCCATGCGTTGCACGGCGGAGTAGTACTCGAGGTGCGTGGTCATCACCCGAAGGGCACCGAGCTGCGGGTCGCGCAGCGTCAGCACCGTGCACATGCGCGGCATGCTGATGCGGCCCGCGTCGGCCGGCCAGGGCAGCGGGTGGTGCTGCACCTGCAGCACCGGCAAGCGCGTGGCGATCAGGTTGCCGAAACGCTGGCGCCGGCCATCGGTGCGGAACTCGTCCACCGCGGCGCCGAAGAACAGCTGGTAGCCCGGCAGCAGCGCCGCCAGCTGCGCCGGCTGGTCACCCGGCGCGCCGGGCAGCGCGTCGTAGCCCTGCGCGATCTCCTGCAGGCACAGCACGTCGAAATCGGCCAGATTGCGCGCGGCGTCGACGATGCGCTGCGGGCTGACCACGCCGTCAAGGCCACGGCACCATTGGGTGTTCCAGGTGACCAGCTTCACCGGCCGCGCGCCAGCTCGGCGCGCATCGCGGCGATGACGCGCTGGTAGTCCTTCTGCCCGAAGATGGCGCTGCCGGCGACGAAGGTGTCGGCACCGGCATCGGCGACGCGGCGGATGTTGTCCACCTTGATGCCGCCGTCCACTTCGAGATGGATGTCGCGGCCGCTGGCGTCGATGATCTGGCGCAGGCGCTCGATCTTGCGCAGCGCGCTGGCGATGAAGCTCTGTCCGCCGAAGCCCGGGTTGACGCTCATCACCAGCACGTGGTCGATCTTGTCGATGACCCATTCGAGCCCGTCGATGGGGGCCGCCGGGTTGTAGACCAGCCCGGCCTTGCAGCCGGCGGCGCGGATCAGCTGCAGCGTGCGGTCGACATGGATGCTGGCGTCGGGGTGGAAGCTGATCAGGTCGGCGCCGGCTTCGGCGAAGGCTTGGGCCAGCGCGTCCACCGGCTGCACCATCAGATGCACGTCGATCGGCACCTTGCTGCCGTCGGCACGCACCGCATGCTGGCGCAGCGCGTGGCAGACCATCGGGCCGAAGCTCAGGTTCGGCACGTAATGGTTGTCCATCACGTCGAAGTGGATCCAGTCGGCGCCGGCTTCGATGACGGCCTTCATCTCCTCGCCCAGCCGCGCGAAATCGGCCGACAGCAGGCTGGGGGCAATGCGGTAGGTGGGCATGCGTGAATTCTAGGCGGCTGCCTACAATGCCCGCACATGAAAGGCCCGCGTTTCACCTGCAGCGCCAAGACGCAGTTCCTGCCCGAGCAGTCGCAACTGCCCGACGGACCTTTTGCCTTCGCCTACACGGTGAGCATCCACAACAGCGGCGACGTTGCCGCGCAGTTGGTGGCGCGGCACTGGATCATCACCGACGCCGCCGGCCATGTCGAGGAGGTACGCGGCCTGGCGGTGGTGGGCCACCAGCCGTTGCTCAAGCCGGGAGAGTCCTTCGAATACACCAGCTGGACGCGCCTGGCCACGCCGCACGGCACGATGCAGGGCACCTTCTTCTGCATGACCGAGGACGCGCACGCCTTCGACGCGGCCATCGAACCCTTCTCGCTGGCACGTGCCGGCGCCCTGCATTGAGCTGGTGGTCCAGAGCGGACAGCAGCCCCTGGGACCTGACGGCGCTGCTGAACGCGGCCGATGGCCTGGCGGGGCGCGCGCAGCGCCACCTGTGGCTGGTGCGGCTGATGGAGTGGCTGCGCCATGCGCCGCGCGGGGCCGACAAGGGCGCCGCCGGCACGCCGGCGCCGCTGTTGCGATTGCGCCACCTGCTCAACGTGCTGGAGAAGAACCCCGAGTACCACGCCCGGCTGCAGCGGCTGTTCGTCGATTTCTGGACCGACATCCGCAGCGCCGGGCTGTTTTCCGACTTCGGCTTCGGCCCGCGCACCGCGCTGTACGCCGAAGTCTGGGAGCGGCTGCGCCAGCGAGCGCTGCCGGCCACGCCGGACACGCGCGAATTGGCCGAACTGTTCCCGCTGCTGTTCCGGCCCGAGGACGCGCAGTGGACCGCCGCCATCGACGAGGGCACGCTGCGGCGTCTGGGCACGCCCGCGTGGCGCGGCGTGGGCGAAGGCCCGGACCCGTGGCGCACCCAGATGCTGGACGCGATGAGCTACCTGGTCGGCGCGATCAGCGCCGGCGGCTTCTCCGGGGCGCTGCGCCAGCGCATGAGCGAGGACACGCTGGCGCGCGAGCCCTTCCGCCAGCTGGCGGCCAGCACCGAGCGGCTGCGCGAGCCGCTGCTGGCCGGCGAGCTGGACAGCCCCGCGGTGCGCCAGGCGGCCAGCTACCTGCGCGCGCTGCTCGACCAGTGCCTGGTGGCGGTGGACAGCATCGGCCAGCACCTGGAGGAGTTCGGCATCTCGGTGGACATCGTCTACGAAATGGACCAGCTGCGCGCGCGCGTGCAGCGCGTCGAGCAGCTGCTGGACTGCGTGCTGGCGCCGGCGCCGGCGCAGGAGCTGCTGCGCCTGCACGGTTCGCTGCTGCAGATGCTGGGGCAGCGCCGCGGCGTGCGCTCGCTGTTGTCGCGCCACTACGCGCAGCTGTCGCGCAAGATGGCCGAGCGCAGCGCCGAAACCGGCGAGCACTACATCGCGCACAACCGCGACGAGTACCGCGACATGCTCAAGCGCGCCGCCACCGGCGGCGCGGTGCTGTCGGTGACCACGCTGCTGAAGTTCGGCATCCTGGCGGTGGGTCTGAGCGCCTTCTGGAGCGGTTTCTGGGCCGGCATCAACTACGCGAGCAGCTTCGTGCTGATCATGCTGCTGCACGGCACCGTGGCCACCAAGCAGCCGGCGATGACGGCCCCGGCGATGGCGCAGCGCCTGGGCGACCTGAACAGCGACGATTCTGTGGAGGCCTTCGTCGACGACGTGGTGCACCTGCTGCGCTCGCAGGCGGCCGGCATCTTCGGCAACCTGGCGCTGTGCGCGCCGCTGGTGCTGGCCGCGCAGTGGCTGTCGTGGCGGCTGGCGGGTGCACCGCTGGTCGGCGCGCACGAGGCCGAGCACGTGCTGCAGACGCTGACACTGCTCGGCCCCACCGCGTTCTATGCGGCCTTCACCGGCGTGCTGCTCTTCGCCAGCTCACTGATCGCCGGCTGGGCCGAGAACTGGTTCGTCTTCCACCGGCTGGACAGCGCCATCGCCTGGAACCCGCACATCGTCGCGCGGCTCGGCCCGGCGCGCGCGCAGCGCTGGTCTAACTGGTGGCGCTACCACATCAGCGGCATCACCGCCAATGTCTCGCTGGGCATGATGCTGGGGCTGGTGCCGGTGCTCAGCGGCTTCCTCGGCCCGGCGCTGGAGGTGCGCCACGTGACGCTGTCCACCGGCCAGGTGGCCGCCGCGGCCGGCGCGCTGGGCTGGGACGTGCTGCATGCCGCGCCCTTCTGGTGGTGCGTGGCCGGCATCGTCGTCACCGGCATGCTGAACATCGGCGTCAGCTTCTGGCTGGCCCTGAAGCTGGCGGCACGGGCGCGCGGTGTGCGCCGCGCCGACCAGCAGCGCATCGCCGCGGCGCTGTCGCAGCGGCTGCGCCACCGGCTGCCCAGTTTCCTGTGGCCGACGGCGAAGGAGTGAGCCTCAGCGCGGCTCGCCGTCGTTGCGCTCGCCCTTGCGGCGGCCGGCGAACATCACCCACCAGACGATGAACACCAGCAGACCCAGGGCCAGCAGCGCCTCCAGCAACAGCAATCCCATCGACGCTCCTCGGCGGCTTGGCTGCACGGTCGCGGCGATTCTAGGAGCGCTGGCCGGCTGCAGCAGCGTGCCGCCACCGACGCCGTCCACCCCCGCGCCGCCACGCGCCGAGGCGCTGCCGCAGCCCAGCGCCAGCCGCTGGGTGGCGGTGGGCTTCGAGCAGCTGCCCGGCTGGTCGGCCGACCGCAGCGCCGAAATCTGGCCCGCGCTGCTGAAGAGCTGCGACCGGCCACCGCCGGCCTGGGTGACGCTGTGCGCCGAGGCGCGGCTGACCGTGCCCGCCGACGACGCGGCCACGCGCCAGTGGCTGGCGCAACGGCTGCAGCCCTATCGCGTGGAAGCGCCCGACGGCACGGCCGAAGGCCTGCTCACCGGCTACTTCGAGCCGCTGATCGACGCCAGTCGCACGCGCCACGGCGCCTACCAAGTGCCGCTGCACGCGCCGCCGCCGGACCTGGGCCAGCGCAAGCCCTACTGGACGCGCCAGCAGCTGGACACGCTGCCCGCGGCGCAGGCCGCGCTGCGCGGGCGCGAGATCGCGTACGTCGCCGACCCGCTGGATGCGCTGCTGCTGCAGATCCAGGGCTCGGGCCGGCTGCGCTTCCAGGGCAACGACGGCCGCGTGCAGACGGTGCGCGTGGCCTTCGCCGGCCACAACGACCAGCCCTATGCATCGGTGGGCCGCTGGCTCATCAACCAGGGCGAGCTCAAGGCCGACGGCGCCAACTGGCCGGCCATCAAGGACTGGACGAAACGCAACCCCAAGCGCGTGCAGGAGATGCTGTGGGCCAACCCGCGCGTGGTCTTCTTCCGCGAAGAGCCTCTGCCCGACCCGAGCGTGGGACCGCGCGGCGCACAGGGCGTGCCGCTGACCCCGGGCCGCTCGATCGCGGTCGACCCGAAGAGCGTGCCCTACGGCACTTTCGTGTGGCTGGACAGCACCGAGCCGCTGTCGTCCACCGCGCTGCAGCGCCTGGTGCTGGCGCAGGACACCGGCAGCGCCATCACCGGCGCGGTGCGCGCCGATTACTTCTGGGGCTGGGCCGAAGGCGCCGAGGCGCAGGCCGGGCGCATGAAGCAGCCGCTGCGGCTGTGGGTGCTGTGGCCGAAGACGGCGGGACGTTAAGGCAGGCTGACGCGGACCTGCAGGCTGCGCTGGCGCGACGAGGTTGAAGCGCCGAAGCCGCCACTGGACACGGTGGACTGCCGGCCCTGCAAGCGCGCCACCTCGACCCATTCGCCCAGCGGCATCCGAACCGTGGTGAACACGCTGGCCTGCGGCGGCAGCGGCTGCCCGGAGTTCGGCGTCGCCCGGCCGGCGCTCTGCGCGGCGATTTCCAGCGTCACCGGCGCGTCACCTCCAGGCCAGCGCGGCTGCACCTCCATGCCGTTGACCAGCTCCACCCACTGGCTGTGCACGGCCGCGCCCGGACCCCAGGGCGTCCACCAGACCTCGGTATCCTCGACCTGCAGGCCCTGCGCCAGGCGCAGCGTGGCGCGCCCGCCGTTCAGCACCAGCACGCGCTGCGTCGCGTCCGAGGACTGGCCCGAGCCACCGGAGCGCAGCGTCACCGAGCCGCCGGCGTCGACGCCACGACCGCGGCTGCCGATCGTGACCGATCCCTGCGCCCCGCGCTGCGTGTCGGACTGATCCTCGCTGACGCGCATCTCCACGCTCAGGTTGCGTTGCGGCGGCGCGGCCTGCGCCGGGCCGATGCACAGCGCTGCCGCGAGCCCCAGGGCGAATGCTTTCATGGGCCGATGCTCGCACGGCCGGCCGCCGGGCGGCGCCAGCCTTGTTCCGGCAATCGGTGCTTCTTCATGGTGCGCGCGCAAGCCCTGCGGACCGCGGCCGTCGATCAGCGCCCGCACTTGCGCCAGCGCCGGCTCCGCCTTGGCCATGTCGGGCGCGGGCCCGGTTTCGGCGATCACGCGGAAGTGCCGCCCGCCCATCGGGAAGAACGCCAGCACGCCTGCGGGCAGCCAGCAGATCGTCAGCTCGTCGCTGGGCAGCTCGCCGTCAATCTGCACCGGTTCAGCCGGCCGTGGACGTGCTTGCGGGGCCTGCGCCGGGCACGGCGAACCAGGCCGCGGCCGTGTCTCTGAACAACCGGTCCTGCTCGTCCACGCTGCATCCGGCCACGATCTGGCCATAAGCCGCGTACAGCCGCTCGAAGCCCCCGGACAGGCAGGCAATCGGCAGGTGGCTACCGAACATGCAGCGCGCCGCACCGAACAACTCGATGATGCAGAGGATCCAGGGCGCGACATCCTCCGCGCGCCAGCCGCGCCCGAAGATGCATTCGAGGGCCGCGATCTCCACGCAGACGTTGGCGCAGCGGCTCAACGCCTGCAGATCCTGGCGCCAGCGAGCGAAGCCGCCCGGGCCCAGGTCCAGCGGCCAGCCCATCACGCCCAGCATGAACGGGATGTCCGCAAACTGGCGGGCCACCGCGCACAGCTCGGGCAACTGGGGCGAGAAGACCTCGATCACGCACTTGAAGCGATGCCGCCTCAGCGTGCCCAGCCCCTTGCGCCACGCGGGGTCGGCCAGCAGATCGGGCCGCTTGGCGAAGCTGCGCATCGGGCGATCGGCGTCCCAGCCGAGGTGCTCGCGCACCGCGACGACGTCGGGCAGCGCCGCGTGGTTCCGCAGCCGCTGCTCCAGCGCCGGGTCCAGGAAATCCACGCGCACAACCAGCGCCTGCGGCAGCGTGGACGCGGTGCTCTGGCGCTGTGCCCAGCGCGCTTCGCGGGCCGCATCGTTGCTGATGAACTCGTAGCAGACGATGCCTTGCACATTGCACGAGGCGCTGTCCTGCAGGTAGGCGTCGGCCGTGTAGCGCCGCGGCAGCGTCGAATAGTCGCCCACGATGCTCTTGAAGCCGGGGTCCTCGTGCTCCAGGAACTCGTGGGTGTTCGCGTCGCGATCGAAGAGGTGCACGTGGGCGTCGAAGATTCGCAGCATCGCAGGGCGCCTCCCGTGGCTTCAGGCCACGGCAGCGTACCGCAACAGGCCCGGCCGGATGCGGGCGAGCATCTCGACCCTCTGGACCTGCCCGGTCGTCACGGCGGGTCAGCGCAGGTTCGCGTTCGCGGTTTCGGCGGCCAACTTGATCTCCTCGTTGGCCTCGCGCAGCAGTTCCTTCGCGCGGTCGGCATAGCCGGCGGGGCGTCGGCGGGCGTGCTCAACGCCACGGAGGCGCCGCGCCACGCTCCTTCAGCGAAGCACGGAGCCGGTCAACGCAGGTGCCCCAGCGGCAACGCCGCGCCGGCCTTGACCTCGCCCAGCGAGAAGCTGGTGTGCAGGTCCTTGAAGTTGGGCAGCTTGAACAGCGTGTCGCGCGCCCAGCGCGAATAGGCGTCGAGATCGGTGCACATCACCTGCAGCTCGAAGGTGCCGGCGCCGCTGATGTAGTGGCAGGCCACCACCTCGGGCAGCGCGCGGATCGCGTCTTCCAGTGCGCGCGTGGCCTCGGCGTTGTTGCGCTCGGCATCGACACGCACGAAAGCCAGCACGCCCAAACCGATCTTGCGCCGGTCGATCTCGGCGCGGTAGCCAATGATGTAGCCCTGCTGCTCCAGCCACTTGACGCGCCGCCACGTGGGCGCGGCCGACAGGCCGATGCGTGCGGCCAGGTCGGCATTGCTCAGGCGCGCATCGCGTTGCAACTCGCCCAGGATGGCAATGTCGTAGCGGTCCAGGCCGACGCCGTGCGCGTCGTCGCCGGTTTCGGGCGCCGATCTCGGGGTTTTCGTGGCTTGAGCCGACTTTCGTTCTTTGACTGCCATGTCCACGCAAGATCCTTGCCCGGAGTATCGCTGTTGCAGCAAACAAAGAAAAGACATCACGGCCCGGAAATCCTAAACTGCCATATCCCAGCCAGGAGTTGCCGCCGCATGAACGCTCCGCTTCCCGAATCGATCCGCAAGGCACTGGAAAGCGCCAGCCTCGACGACAAGTACAGCCTCGACAGCGGCCGCGCCTTCATGAGCGGTGTGCAGGCCCTCGTGCGGCTGCCGATGCTGCAGCGCCAGCGCGATGCGCGCGCGGGGCTGAACACCGGCGGCTTCATCAGTGGCTATCGCGGCAGCCCGCTGGGCGGCTACGACCAGGCGCTGATGGCGGCCAAGAAACACTTGGCCGAGCAGCACATCGTGTTCCAGCCCGGCGTCAACGAGGAGCTCGGCGCCACCGCAGTGTGGGGCTCGCAGATGCTCGACCTGTACCCGCAGAGCAAGAAGTACGACGGCGTGTTCGGCATCTGGTACGGCAAGGGCCCGGGCGTGGACCGTTGCTCCGACGTGTTCAAACACGCCAACATGGCCGGCACATCGAAGCACGGCGGCGTGATCGCCATCGCCGGCGACGACCACGTGGCCAAGAGCAGCACCGCCGCGCACCAGAGCGACCACATCTTCAAGGCCTGCGGGTTGCCGGTGTTCTTCCCCTCCGGCGTGCAGGACATCCTGGACATGGGGCTGCATGCCTTCGCGATGAGCCGCTTTTCCGGCGTGTGGAGCGGCATGAAGACGATCCAGGAGGTGGTGGAATCGTCGGCCTCGGTCAGCGTCGATCCGGACCGCGTGAAGATCATCCTGCCCGAGGACTTCGTCATGCCGCCCGGCGGGCTGCACATGCGCTGGCCTGATGCCGCGCTCGACCAGGAAGCGCGCCTGTTCGACTACAAGTGGTATGCGGCGCTGGCCTACGTGCGCGCCAACAAGCTCAACTACAACGTGGTCGAAGGTCCGAACGACCGCTTCGGCATCATCGCCAGCGGCAAGGCCTACAACGACACGCGTCAGGCGCTGGCCGACCTGGGGCTGGACGACGAGACGCTGCGCCGGCTGGGCATCCGGTTGCACAAGGTCAACGTGGTGTGGCCGCTGGAAGCGACGATCACGCGCAGCTTCGCGCAGGGGCTGCAGGAGATCCTGGTGGTCGAGGAAAAACGCCAGGTCATCGAGTACCAGTTGAAGGAAGAGCTCTACAACTGGCGCCCGGATGTGCGCCCCAACGTGCTGGGCAAGTTCGACGAGCCCGAAGGCGATGCCACCGGCGGCGAGTGGAGCATGCCGAACCCGAGCGAGAACTGGCTGCTGCGCGCCAAGGCCGACCTGACGCCGGCGATCATCGCCAAGGCCATCGCCAAGCGGCTGAAGAAGCTGGGTGTCGGCGATGACATCGTTGCGCGCATGGAAACGCGGCTGGCGATCATCAGCGCGCGCGAGCGCGAACTCACCGAGCTGAAGACCGACACCGGCGACCGCATCCCGTGGTTCTGCAGCGGCTGCCCGCACAACACCTCGACCCGCGTGCCCGAAGGCTCGCGCGCGACGGCCGGCATCGGCTGCCACTACATGGCAGTGTGGATGGACCGCTCGACCAGCACATTCACGCAGATGGGCGGCGAAGGCGTGCCCTGGGTCGGACAGGCGGCGTTCACCAAGGACAAGCACATCTTCGCCAACCTGGGCGACGGCACCTACTTCCACAGCGGCCTGCTGGCCATCCGGCAGAGCATCGCCGCCGGCGTGAACATCACCTACAAGGTCCTGTACAACGACGCGGTGGCGATGACCGGCGGGCAGCAGGTCGGCGAGCGGGCCGAGGGCCACAGCGTGCTGCAGATCCAGAAGAGCCTGACCGCCGAAGGCGTGAAGAAGCTGGTGATCGTCACCGACCAGCCCGAGAAGTACCAGGGTGTCGCGCTGGAGGTCGGCGTCACCGTGCATCACCGTGACGAGCTGGATCGCATCCAGCGCGAGTTCCGCGAGCTCGAAGGCACGACGGTCATCATCTACGACCAGACCTGCGCCACCGAGAAGCGCCGCCGCCGCAAGCGCGGCAAGCTGGTCACGCCGGCCAAGCGCGTGGTGATCAATGAGCTGGTCTGCGAAGGCTGCGGCGACTGCTCGGTGCAGAGCAACTGCCTGAGCGTCGAGCCGGTGGAAACCGAGTTCGGCCGCAAGCGGCGCATCAACCAGAGCACCTGCAACCTGGACTACAGCTGCGTCAAGGGCTTCTGCCCGAGCTTCGTCACCGTCGAGGGCGGGAGTCTCAAGTCGAAGAAGCGGGCGCAAGCGCCCTTGAAGGCTGATGCGCTGGCGCCGCTGCCCGAGCCGACACTGCCGCCCTGCGACAAGGCCTGGGGCATCGTCGTCGGCGGCGTCGGCGGCACCGGCGTCATCACCATCGGCCAGTTGCTGGGCATGGCCGCGCACATGGAAGGCAAAGGCGTGGTCACGCAGGACGCCGGCGGCCTGGCGCAGAAGGGCGGCGCCACCTGGAGCCACGTGCAGATCGCCAACGCGGCCTCCGACATCCACACCACCAAGGTCGATACCGCGCAGGCCGACCTGGTGATCGCCTGCGACGCCATCGTCGGCGCCACCAAGTACACGCTGGCGGTGATGCAGCACGGCCGCACCTATGTCGCGCTGAACACCCACGGCACGCCGACCGCGGCCTTCGTGAAGAACGCCGACTGGAAGTTTCCCGGCGGCAACTGCGAGGCCGCGGTGCGCGCCAGCGTCGGCGACGGCCTGGTCGGCGCCTTCGATGCCGAGCAGGTGGCGGTGCAGTTGCTCGGCGACTCGATCTACACCAACCCGCTGATGCTGGGCTACGCCTGGCAGCAGGGCCGCATTCCGCTGAGCCATGCGGCGCTGATGCGCGCGATCGAACTCAACGGCGTGCAGGTCGAGAACAACCAGCGCGCCTTCGAATGGGGCCGGCGCTGTGCGCACGACCTGGCCGAGGTGCAGTCGCTGTTCAGGGCGGCGCAGGTGATCGAGTTCGTGAAGAAGCCGTCGCTGGACGAGCTGGTGGCCAAGCGCGTGGAGTTTCTCACCGGCTACCAGGACGGCGCCTATGCGGCCGAGTACAAGGCTTTCGTCGACAAGGTGCGCGCGGCCGAAGCCAAGCTGGGCCAGAGCAAGGCCTTGAGCGAAGCGGTCGCGCGCTACCTGTTCAAGCTGATGGCCTACAAGGACGAATACGAGGTCGCGCGGCTTCACACCGACCCGGCCTTTCTGGCGAAGATCGAAGCCATGTTCGAAGGCGACTACAAGCTGGTGCACCACCTGGCGCCGCCGCTGACCGCGCAGCGCAATGACAAGGGCGAACTGGTGAAGAAGGCCTACGGCCCGTGGGTGCGCAAGGCCTTCGGTGTGCTAGCGAAACTCAAGGGCCTGCGCGGCGGCGCGCTCGACCTCTTCGCGCGCAGCGCCGAGCGCCGCACCGAAGTGGCGCTGATCGGAGAATACCGCGCCTGCATCGACGAGCTGCTGAGCACACTGGATGCGGCGAAGCTGCCGCTGGCGGCGGAGATCGCGCGCATTCCGGAAGAGATCCGCGGTTACGGCCACGTGAAGGAGCGTCACCTGAAGGCCGCGCGCGCCAAGTGGGACACGCTGATGGCGCAGTGGCGCAGCGGCGGCGAGCTCAAGGCCGCTTGAGCGACTGGACGGCGCTGCGCCAGGCGAGCGCGCACGACGCCGCGGCGCGGGCGCCCTTCGTGCTGAACGGCGTGCGCGTCGGCTCGGTCGCGCGCGCCCACCTGCAGCCGCTGCGCGCGCTCGGGCTGCAGGCGGACACCACGCAGGTCACGCTGCGGACCGCGCCCGATGCGCAGGACGCGACGCTCGCGCAGATCAATGGCGCACTGCGCCGGCAGGGCATGATCCTGGCCTGGCGCGACGAAGCCTTTGCGATCTTCGATCCGGCCACCGGCATGCGGCTGGGCGCGATGGAACGTGCGGCCGCGCGCTTCTGGGGCACGCTGACGCTGGGTGCCCATGCCAACGGCTACGTCGCCGATGCGTTTGGCCGTCCCACCCACCTGTGGATCGCGCGGCGGTCCCTCATCAAGCCGACCGACCCGGGCAAGCACGACAACCTGATCGGCGGTGGGGTGCCCGACGGCCAGACGCCGCTGCAGGCGCTGCTGCGCGAAGGCTGGGAAGAGGCCGGGCTGCGGCCCGAGCAGATGCAAGGCGCCCAGGCGGGCAGCGTGCTACGCCTGCAGCGCGACATTGTCGAAGGCCTGCAGCATGAATGGCTGTACGTCTTCGACCTGCAACTGCCGGCCGGGCTCCAACCGCACAACCAGGACGGCGAGGTCGCGGGCTTCGACTGCCTGCCGCTGGAACAGGCCCTGCAGTTGGCCGCAGGCGACACAATGACCGTCGACGCGGCGTTGGTGACGCTGGACTTCGCGCTGCGCCGCGCGCTGCTGCCGGCGGCGCAACGGCAGCCGCTCGAAGCCCGCTGGCACGACTGCTGCGTCAGCGCTGTCATTCAACGCCACTGAAGAGCTGCGACAAGCGCGCTGAACTTCCGCGGCGCAAACCCGGTCCACACTGCATGGAACCCCTTATGCCCCAGCCGCCCGAAGCCGTGCCTGCTGCCCAACGCTACGACAACATCGCCATCGCCTTTCACTGGCTGCTGGCGCTGATGCTGGTCGGTTCCTTCAGCGTGGGCCTGTACATGAGCGGCCTACCCTTCTCGATCCAGCGCGTCAAGCTCTTCAACTATCACAAGTGGGCAGGCATGACGATCCTGGGGCTGACGATGCTGCGTCTGCTGTGGCGGCTGCGCCATGCGCCGCCGCCCGAGGCCGCGGGCCCGCGCTGGCAACAGCGTGCCGCCAAGGCCACGCACGCGGCGATGTACCTGCTGTGCCTGGTCATCCCGATGGTCGGCTGGGCCTACAGCTCGGCGGCCGGCATGCAGATCGTGGTCTACGGCGTGCTGCCGATGCCCAACCTGCTGATGGTCGACCCCGATCTGGCCAAGGCGATCAAGCCCTGGCACGGCCGGCTGGCCTATGCACTGGCCGCGCTGGTGCTGCTGCACGTGGTGGCCGGCCTGAAGCACCACTTCATCGACCGCGACGGGCTGCTGCAGCGCATGCTGCCGGGCCGCCGCTGAAGACACGAACGCCATTTCAACCCCTGGGAGACCCCATGAGACATCTGCTTACCGCCGCCACACTGGGCCTGGCCCTCGCCGCATCGGCATCCGGCGCGACCTATGCCATCGACCCGACGCACACCTTCGTCACCTACGAGATCGGTCACTACGGCACCTCCACCAACCGCGGCCGCTTCGACCGCAAGGAAGGCACGGTGCAGTTCGACCGCGCCGCGAAAACCGGCAAGGTCGAGATCAGCTTCGACCTGAACGCCATCAGCACCGGCGTCACGATGCTCGACAAGCACCTGCAGAGCGCGGACTTCTTCGACACCGCCAAGCACCCGAACGCGAAGTTCGTCGGCGACAAGTTCACCTTCAATGGCGACAAGCTGACGCAGGTCGCCGGCACGCTGACGCTGCTCGGTAAGACCGCGCCGGTGACGCTGAAGGCGACGAACTTCAACTGCTACATCCAACCGATGCTCAGGCGCGAGGTCTGCGGCGGCGACTTCCAGGCCACGATCAAGCGCAGCCAGTGGGGCATGGACTGGGGACTGGAGAGCGGCGTGCCCGACGAGGTACGCCTGCTGATCCAGGTCGAGGCCATCAAGCAGTAGGCAAGCCGGTATGAAGGCGCTGATGCTGTGCCTGCTGGCGCTGGCCGCGCCGGCACGGGCCGAGCCGGTGGTCTACCGCCTCGACCCGCAGCACAGCTTCGTGACCTTCGAAGTGCTGCACTTCGGCACCTCCACGCTGCGCGGCCGCTTCGGCCCGATCGATGGCCAGGTGGAGCTGGACCGCGAGTCGCGCAGCGGCTGGGCGTCGCTGAGCATTGCCACCGCCGGTGTCGACACCGGGCTGCCGGCCTTCGACGCGCGGCTGCGCGAGCCTGACCTGCTGGCCAGCGAAGCCTATCCGATGGCCAGCTTCGTGGCCTCGCGCTTCAGCTTCGACGGGTCGAAGCTCAGCGTTGTCAATGGCCAGCTGACGCTGCGCGATGTGCGCCAGGCACTGGAACTGCGTGCCCTGCACTTCGGCTGCCACACCCACCCGCAGCTGCAGCGCGAGGTCTGCGGCGGCGACTTCGAGGGCGAGCTCAGGCGCGGCGACTTCGGCGCCAGCTTCGGCATGCCCTTCGTTGCCAACCGCGTGCGCCTGCTGGTGCAGGTGGAAGGCATACGGCAGTAGCGGCAGCAGCGCCGTTTACAGTGCGCGCATGCCCAGCGATGCCCTGCCCCTCGGCCCCGGCCTGCATGTGTTTGAACGCGGCTGGCTGTCGTCGAACAACATCCTGCTCGACGACGGCGACGGCGCCACGCTCGTCGATTCGGGGCACTGTGTGCATGCGGCGCAGACCGTGGCGCTGCTGCGCCAGCACCTGGGCGCACGGCCGCTGCGCCGGCTGATCAACACGCATCTGCATTCCGACCACTGCGGCGGCAACGCGGCCCTGCAGCACGAATGGCCGCTGCACACGCTGGTGCCCAGCAGCAGCTGGCGCGCGGTGCAGGACTGGGACGAACAGGCCCTGAGCTATCGGCTGACGCGCCAGCGCTGCGAGCGCTTCAGCGCGCTGGGCCGCATCACCGCAGGCGAGGTGTTGCGCATCGGCGCACGCGATTGGCAGGTGCTGGGCGCGCCCGGCCACGACCCGGAATCTCTGATCCTGTTCGATGCCGAACACGGCGTGCTGATCTCGGCCGACGCGCTGTGGGAAAACGGCTTCGGCGTGGTCTTTCCCGAACTGGAGGGCGCGGCCGCCTTCGACGACGTGCAGCGCGTGCTCGACCTGATCGAGTCGCTGCCGGTGCGCTGCGTCATCCCCGGTCACGGCGCTGCCTTCGGCGACGTGGGCGCGGCGCTGCAGCGCGCGCGCTCGCGGCTCGCCGGCTTTCGCGCCGACCCGGCGCGGCACCTGCGCCACGGTGCCAAGGTGCTGCTCAAGTACCACCTGATGGAAGAGCGCCAGCAACCCGTGCCGGCGCTGCGCGCCTGGATGCGCGACACGCCGCTGCTGCACGCCATCTGGGCCGAGCTGGGCCGCCCCAGCGGCAGCCTGCAGGACTGGGCCGATCGGTTGCTGCAGGACCTGCTGGACAGCGGCGTGCTGAAGTTGCGCGACGACACGGTCTGCGACCTCTGATGCCGCCGCGTGAGCAAATGCAACGCGCGCGCGGCGCGGCAATCCATCACGCCGAGGCGCCGCCGTGCGGCCGCAGCGTCATGCCAGCGCCATGTTGAAGACCGAAGATGAGGCCGTCCTGCTTCAACCCTTGCACCGCCATGAACAGCTTCGCCGTCAGCGCACAAACCCCCGACGACACCCGCCTGTGGTCGCCTTCGCTGGTCGAAGCCGTGGCGACCGGCCTGCCCAAGCAGGACCCGGTGGCGCTGTTGCTGGCCGAGCAGCAGCGCGACGGCGCGATGCTGCGCCTGCTGGTATGCGCCGCGGCCGCGATGCTGATCCTGGTGCTCGGCGCGGGCGTGTTGATCTGAGCCGCTACCGCGCTTCGAGCCACGAGGCGATGCACCCCTGCGCCAGCCAGTAGCTGGCCAGGATCCACAGGCTGGCCATCGGCAGCGGCGCAGCGAAGCGGTTGGCGGCCAGCAGCGCGTCCGAGCACAAAAAGAGCGCGCCGCCCAGCGCCAGCACGACGCCGGCCGACTGCCGCGGCGTGCCGAGCGACTGCCAGCCCAGCAGCGCCGCCTGCGCGGCCATCGACGCCAGGCAGGCCACGTAGGCCAGCACCGGCAGCCGCAGCCCCGACGGCACGCCCGGCCAGAGCTGCCACAGGATCAGCGCGGCCAGCACGCCGTAGAGCACGAAGGGCAGCGGCCGCGCCGCGAAGCGCAGGCCGTCGCGCGTGAAGGCGCGCAGGTAGGCCAGGTGCGCGAGCAGGAAGCTCAGCAGGCCGATCAGGAAGCCGCGCTCGGGCCACATCAGCGCCACGTCGCCGCACAGCGACAGCAGCAGCCCGGTCAGCACCCAGCGGCGCAGCGCCGGCCGTGTGCGCCCGCGCGGCCAAGCATAGGCGATGATCAGCAGCGTGGTCAGCGGCTTGAACACCCAGTTCAGCCACGGCTGGCCCAAGGCCCAGGGTGCGGACAGGATGGCCAGCGCCCCGCTCATGGCCGCGGCCAGGGCCAGCAAGGGGACGGGCACGGCAGGCATGGACGGCATCATCGCATCGGCCGCGCTGCGCTACGATGCCGCGCAGGCCCTGCCAACGGCCAGCCGCGGCTGCCATGCCCTTCATCACCCCCGACCTCCCTCGCGGCCGCCACTGCTGGCAGGCACTGCTGTGCGGCTGCGTCATGCTGATGGTAGGGCCGGCCGCGGCCCAGAGCTGCGCCAACGCGCCCGCGCGGCGCGAGGCCAGTTCGCAGCAGATCCACGACTTCGTGCGCGGCAAGGGTCTGCGCGTGCTGACTTTCGTCGGCTATTCAGGCGCCGACTACGAGGACCCGGCAGCGATGCGGGCCGCGGCCGAACACGTGCTGTCCTCGCACGAGCCGGCGCGCACGCTGGTCAACGTCGGCGGCACCGCGGTGGGCATCGGCGCGGTCTACGAGCTGGCCAAGCGCCGCGGCTTCGGCACCATGGGCATCGTCTCCACGCTGGCGCGCGACGGCGGCGCCACGCTGTCGCCCTGCGTGGACTGGGTGTTCTTCGTGCGCGACGACAGCTGGGGCGGGCTGCTGCCGGGTTCCACGCGGCTGTCGCCGACCTCGGCCGCGATCGTCGCCAACAGCCACGAGATGGTCGCCATTGGCGGTGGCGAGATCGCGCGCGACGAGTTGCGCGCCGCGCGCCAGGCCGGCAAGGTGCTGAGCTTCTTTCCCGCCGACATGAACCACCGCATCGCCCGCGACAAGGCGCGGGCCAAGGGCCAGAGCACGCCCACCGACTTCCGCGGCGCGGCCGATGCCGACTTCGCACGCAAGCCTTGATTGAAGGCATGCCCATGGCCCGTATCGAAGCCCGCCTGCAAGCCCTCGGCCTGGTGCTGCCGCCGCCGCTGCAGCCGCCGCCCGGTCTGGTGCTGCCCTTTCGCTTCGTGCGCGTGAGCGGCCGGCGCGCCTGGGTGGCCGGCCACGGGCCGCAGCATGCCGACGGTTCGCTGGCACAGCCGCTGGGCAAGCTGGGGCGCGAGCTGACGCTCGAACAAGGCTACGTCGCGGCGCGGCTGACGGCGCTGTCGATGCTGGGCAGCCTGCAGCGCGCGCTGGGCGACCTGGACCGCATCGCTGCCTGGACACGCGTCTTCGGCATGGTCAACTCGGCCAGCGGCTTCAACCGCCAGCCGGGCGTGATCAACGGCTTCTCCGACCTGATCCTTGAACTCTTCGGCCCCGAGGTCGGTGCCCACGCGCGCAGCGCCGTGGGCCTGGCCGAGCTGCCCTTCGACATTCCGGTGGAGATCGAGGCCGAGCTCGAACTCACCGCCTGAGCGTGGTGCGCGAGCCACGGACCCGCGGCTCGAATCGACCGCGCGGCCCAAGGGCTGGAAGGTGCTGCGCTTCAGGCGCTGGGCGCGGCCGCCTGCGCCTTGGCGGCGAGCTCGGCGCGCACGCGCTTGAGCCGCTCGCGCGCATCTTCCTTGGCCACGCCTTCGTCCAGCTTCATCTCGGCGATGAAGCGGCTGGGCACGCCGGCCACGGTGTCGCGGCCGCGTTTGCGCCGGCGCAGCGTGCTCACCACCAGCGTGTGGCGCGCGCGCGTGATGCCCACGTACATCAGGCGGCGTTCTTCTTCCAGGCGCTGCGCCAGCGCTGCGGCCTCCAAGGCGTCGTCCTCCACCTTGAAAGGCAGCAGGCCTTCGTTGCAGCTCGCCAGCTGCACGTGCGCCCATTCCAGCCCCTTGGCGGCGTGCAGCGTGGACAGCGTCACCGCGTCGCTGTCGTCGCCGCGCTCGGCCAGGCTGATGATGACGCTGATGGTCTGCCCCACCTGCAGCACGCTCTGGCGTTCGCTCTCGAAGGGACCGCCGTCCTGCGTGATCTCGCCGCCGCAGCGCCGCGACACCCAGTCGACGAAGTCGAGCACGTTGCTCCAGCGTGCGCTGGCCAGCTTCTCGCTGTCGCCGCCGTCGTGCAGGTGCTGCTCGTAGCCGATGTCCTTGAGCCAGCCGAGCAGCAAGGCCTTGGCGTCTTCGGCGCCGGTGGTGTGGCGTGCGCGGTGTTCCAGGTCGTTGACGTAGCGGCCGAACTCATGCAGCGAGCCCAGCGCCTTGGCGCCCAGCACGCTGCCCAGCGTAGGCGAGAACAGCGCCTCGAACAGGCTGACCTTCCACTTGCCGGCAAAGTCGCCCAGGCTGGCCAGCGTCTGCGCGCCGATGCCGCGCTTCGGGCTGACCACGGCGCGCAGGAAGGCCGGGTCGTCGTCGGCGTTCACCAGCAGCCGCAGCCAGGCGCACAGGTCCTTGATCTCGGCGCGGTCGAAGAAGCTCTGTCCGCCCGACACCTTGTAGGGGATCTGCGCGGCGCGCAGCTTCTGCTCGAACACGCGCGCCTGGTGGTTGGCGCGGTAGAGGATGGCGAAGTCGCTGAACTTGACTTCGCCGCCCTGCGATCTGAGCGACTGGATGCGCGCCACCGCGCGTTCGGCCTCGTGCTCCTCGCCGTCGCATTCGAGCACGCGCACCGGCTCGCCGTCGCCGAGCGCGCTCCACAGCTTCTTCTCGAACAGCTTCGGGTTGCCGGCGATCACGTGGTTGGCGGCGCGCAGGATGTGGCCGGTGGAGCGGTAGTTCTGCTCCAGCGCGATCAGCCGCAGCTTCGGGAAGTCCTGCGGCAGCCGCCGCAGGTTGTCGAGGGTGGCGCCGCGCCAGCCGTAGATGCTCTGGTCGTCGTCGCCCACCGCGGTGAACAGGCCGTGGCGACGATCATCGGGGTGCTCGACCAGCGCCTTCAGCAGTTCGTACTGCACCGCATTGGTGTCCTGATATTCATCCACCAGCACATGGTGGAACTGCTGCTGCCACTTCACACGCGCCTCGTCGTCCCGCTGCAGCAGCTGCAGCGGGAGCTTTATCAAATCGTCGAAGTCCACCGCCTGGAAGGCCGCGAGGCGCTGCTCGTAGACCTGCATCACGCGCGCGGCGATGCGCTCGTCGTCGCTGGCGGCCACGCCGGCCGCGCCGGCCGAATCGAGCCCCTGGTTCTTCCACAGGCTGATGGTCCATTGCCAGCGCCGCGCCAGCGCGTTGTCGCTGCAGCCGCCGGCATCGCGCAGCACGCCGAGCACGTCGTCGCTGTCGAGAATCGAGAACTGCGGCTTCAGCCCCACCTTCTCGCCGTCGCTGCGCAGCATGCGCACGCCCAGCGAGTGGAAGGTACTGATGGCCAGGTCCTTGGCGGCACGTGCACCGACCAGCGCCTTGGCACGCTCGCGCATCTCGGCCGCCGCCTTGTTGGTGAAGGTGATGGCGGCGATGTGCTTCGGCCCGATGCCGCTTTGCAGAAGCCGCGCGATCTTGTGCACGATGACCCGCGTCTTGCCCGAACCGGCACCGGCCAGCACCAGGCTCGGCCCCGACAGGTGATGCACCGCCTGCATCTGCGCGTCGTTCAGGGAAACGGGGGGCTCGGCCATGGGGCCGCGCATCATAGCGGCCTCAGTACAGCCAAGCCCAGACCAGCGCCAGCGTGCCCAGCGTCACCGGGATGCCGGTCAGCGCATGCTGCTTCCAGTCGATGGCGATGCCGCTTTGGCGCGCCAGGTCGACGACGATCAGGTTGGCGATCGAACCCACCAGCAGCAGGTTGCCGGCGAAGGTGCTGACCAGCGCCAGCGTCACGCCGGCCGCATCGCCCTGCAGATGCGGCAGCAGCAGCATCACCGCCGGCACGTTGGACACCAGGTTCGACAGCAGCACGCCCACCACCAGCAGCGGACCGGGTTCGTTGAGGTGCACGCCGCGGCCGCCCAGCCAGGCCACGGCCTCGGCCGCCAGCCCGGTGCTCTCGAACGCCTGGTTGACGACGAACAGGCCGATGAACAGCAGCAGCAGCTGCCAGTCGACGAAGCCCATCACCTGCGCCGAATGCAGCCGGCGGCTGAGCAGCAGCACACCCGCGCCGACCAGTGCGGCGACATCGCGCGGCCAGTCGGTGAACAGGAAGATCAGCAGCAGCGCCGTGGCGATGCTGAGGCCCTTGGCCGTCTGGAAGGCATCGAAGGCCGGTTCCTCGTCGGCCGGGGCCGTGCTCCGCGCCGGCACGGCCAAAGTAGCCGCCGCGCGCGAGCCCGGCCCCCAGGCCAGCCACAGCCACAGCAGCAGCAGGCTCAGGCCCACCGGCGGCAGCGCGCGGCGCAGGTAGTCGGCGAAGTGCAGCTGCATCACCGAGCCGATGAGCATGTTCTGCGGGTTGCCGATGAGCGTGGCCGCCGAGCCGATGTTGGCGGCGCAGGCCAGGCCGATCAGGAAAGGCAGCGGGTTCAGCGCGCGCTGCAGGCACAAGCGCGCCACCACCGGCGTCATCGCCAGGCAGACGATGTCGTTGGAAAACACCGCCGACAGCGCACCGGCGACGACGATGAGCAGCGCGAGCAGGCCGCTGCGCGGCAGCGGCGCCGCGGCCACGCGGCGCGTCACCGCGGTGTAGAAGCCGCCCAGGCGCATCTGCGCCGACACCACCATGAAGGCGAAAAGCAGCACGAGGGTGGGCAGGTCGACGGCGCGCGCGGCGTCCTCGACCGACTGGCCGGTGAAGGCGATGACCGCGATGGCGCCGAGCAGCGCCACGCCGGAGCGGTCCAGCTTCAGGCGGGGCAGCCCGCCGAGGAACATGCCGAGGTAGACCACCCCGAAGACGGCGACGATGCCCCAGTCGCCGGCGCCATGGCCCAGCAGTTCGAGTTCGGGCAGCACCGGCATCACATCGACACCCCGGCGAGGCGGGCTCCGCGGAACGGTCGTCGGCAAAAGCGGGGCGGCACGGTACGCAATCCTCGGGGTCGCGGCGGCCGATGATAGGACCCCTCATCCCTGTCCCGGCGGCGACGATCCCGCTGACGGTAGGATGCGCGCAGGAGGCAATGCCCATGCGCCCACGAGACATCCTGGCCAACAACCTGCGTGCGCTGATGGCGGCGCGTCCGGATCTGGACACGCTGCCCAAGATCACCGCACGCAGCGGGGTGAGCAACGGCACGCTGGACCGCATCCGCCGCGCGGTGGTGTCCACGCGCGTCGACGAACTGGAGAAACTGGGCCGGGCCTTCGGCGTCGAGCCCTGGGAGCTGCTGCGCCCGCACGGCCATGCCACGCTGTCGCCGCTGGCGCTGCTGTTGGCGGCGCACCTGGACCGCGCCGCGCAAGGCGAAGCCACGCACACGGCGGCCTTTGCTGCGGCGACCGCAGTGATCGACTCGCTGGCCGCCTCGCAGCCCGTGGCCGAGCCCACGTCGGGGCGCGCGAAGGCAAAACCCTCGGCCTGAGCGTCGCGGCCGGGCGGGTGTCGGTGCTGCCGCCGATCGTCGGCAGCCTGCGCGGCCTGTAGCTCGCTACGGGTCGCTGCACAGGCAATGCACTGCCAGCGCGAAGGGCTGGCGGTGCTGCGTCAGTTCGTTCAGCCACTGCAGGTCCTGGCGCATCTCGGCCGCAGCCGCCAGGCCCGCGCCGGGCAGCATCAGCTCGAACTGGCGCGCCAGGCCCTCGAACAGCGTGCCGCCGAATAGCTCCAGCAGCTGCTGCAGCCGCCCGGGCTCGCGCTCCAGGTAGGTGATGCGGAAGTCGCCGCTGTCGGCCCCGGCGAGCTTGCCGCGCTGCGCCGCCGCGGTGAGCGCATCGCCGTAGCCGCCCAGGCGATCGACCAGGCCGCGCTCCAGCGCCTGCGCGCCGGTCCACACCCGCCCTTGCGCCACGGCGTCGATCTGCTGCGGCGTGCGTTGGCGCGCCGCCGCCACCTTGGCGATGAACTCGGCATAGATGTGCTCCACGCTGCTTTGCAGCAGCGTGGTGAAACGCGGGTCGATGGCGCGGCGCGGGTCGTAGGCACCGCCCAGCCAGGTGGTGGTGACGCCGGCGGTGTGCACGCCCAGCTTGTCCAGCGCCTGCTCGGCGGTGGGCAGCAGCGTGAACACGCCGATCGAGCCGGTGATGGTGGCCGCGTCGGCGATGACCTCGTCGGCCGCGGTGGCGATCCAGTAGCCGCCCGAAGCCGCGATGTCGCCCATCGACACCACCACCGGCTTGCCGGCGGCGCGGGTCAGCTCCAGTTCGCGGCGGATCAGTTCGGCGCCGAAAGCGCTGCCGCCGGGGGAATCGACGCGCAGCACCAGCGCCTTGACCTGCTCGTCCTCGCGCGCCTTGCGGATCAGCGCCGCGGTGGACAGCCCGCCGATGCGCCCGGGCGGCGCCTCGCCGTCGCCGATCTCGCCTTCGGCCACCACCACCGCCAGCGCCTCGCCGTCGCGCCGGGGCTTGAGCCGCGCCAGGTAGTCGTCGAAGCTCACCTGGCGGAAGCTCTTGGACTCGTCGTCGCGCGCGCCGCGCTCGATCATCATCTGGCGCAGTTCGTCGCGCGTCTTCAGCGCGTCCACCAGCCGGGACTCCAGCGCGAGCCTGGCCAGGTCGCCATTCAGCGCCACCAAGCTGCCCGGCAGCGCATCGATGCCGCGCATGACGCTGCCGGCGCCCAGCCGGCGCGCGTGTTCGACGGCATCGGTGTAGCTGCCCCACAGGCCGTTGACGAGCA
>Ga0315912_10001756_pt1 | contig 25270 bp, 13 predicted proteins | sample VfabasoilMG_FD_204469 | JGI IMG/M metagenome (GOLD analysis project Ga0315912, IMG submission 204469) | Garden soil microbial communities collected in Santa Monica, California, United States - V. faba soil | ecosystem: Environmental > Terrestrial > Soil > Garden | place: USA: California... | reverse complement strand
TTTGAACTTCTAAATCCAATAGATCTTGATAACTTGTAACAATGAAAGGAATGAACATGAGAACAATACTTTCATTTTTTTATTTTTTTGTTGGAGTAATGTGGTTATCGCCCCACCTGTCTTTAGGTCAATCCATTAGTAAAGAAGTTTTAGAAAAGCCTTGGAAGGCACAATGGATTACTGGCCCTGGCATACCCATTAACAGGTTCACCGCAGCTTCTGACGTCTCCCTTAAGCAGTATGGTGTTTTTAAATTCCGAAAATCACTATACCTGAAGGAAAAACCATCTTCGTTTGTTGTGCATGTTTCTGGGGATAATCGTTATAAATTGTTTGTGAATGGAAAGTATGTTTCTCAAGGACCAGCCCGAGGTGATTTATATTTCTGGAATTATGAAACAATCGACATCGCCCCTTATTTGATTGCCGGAGGTAATACAATCGCAGCAGTGGTTTGGAACGATGGTCGTGAAAAACCCGAAGCGCAGATCACTCACCTTACGGGGTTTATTCTTCAAGGTAATAGCGACCAGGAAGAAGTAATTAACACCAACGATACTTGGAAGACCATTAAAGATGAAAGTTATCAACCCTTATCGGTAAGGGCTCCTGGTTATTATGTAGCCGGTCCAGGGGAGTTAGTCGATATGAGTAAACATGTAAAAGACTGGGCTAACAATGGGTATGATGATTCGAAGTGGGTGAAGGTAAGAACAATAGCGACAGGCACACCAAAGGCTGCTGCGATCAATTCTATCGGTTGGATGCTCGTCCCATCTCCACTACCACAAATGGAAATGACCGTTCAACGATTGTCTGCAATCAGAAAGTCCGAAGGTGTGCAGGTGCCTTCTGGTTTTCCGGCCACCAAGACAAAGGTCACCATCCCAGCCTACACCCGAGCAACCATTTTACTGGATCAAGGTTTCCTCACAAATGCTTATCCGACATTAGTGATAAGTGGAGGGAAAGAGGCTGCTGTTTCATTGGGTTATGCCGAGGGGCTCTATGTTTATAATAATGAGGATATACGCGGCTTAAGGCCACCCACACTCCCCAAGGGAAATCGAAATGAAGTGGATGGCAAAATATTTATTGGCAAACTCGACAGCTTGATTTCAGATGGAACTTCCAATCAGGAATACACGCCACTTTGGTGGAGAACATATCGCTATATCCGATTAACGGTGAGCACAAAATCAGCGCCCCTGACTATCGATGATATATGGGGAACTTTCACAGGTTATCCTTTTACCCAGAATGCCAAACTTGAAACTTCGAATACGGAGCTTGGCAAAATTATGGACATAGGCTGGCGCACGGCAAGACTTTGTGCATTTGAAACCTACATGGATTGCCCCTACTATGAACAGTTGCAATATATTGGTGATGCCCGCGTACAGGCACTTGTTTCATTTTATAACGCAGGTGATGACCGGCTTGCCAAATATGGTCTCACATTGATGGATCATTCCCGCTTGCCCGAGGGGATTACATTGAGTCGTTACCCAACTGATTTAAAACAGGAGATACCAACTTTTTCCCTTTGGTGGATTACCATGATCCATGATTATTATATGTATCGCTCTGATACCGCCTTTGTCAAGCAACTGCTTCCTGGAACTCGACAGGTGCTCTCATTTTTTGAGTCGTATCAACAACCCGATGGCTCCCTTAAGAATGTACCGTATTGGGTGTTTACGGATTGGGTTCAAAGTAAAGGATGGGATTTTGGAATGGCCCCAAAGGGTGCTAATGGTGAATCGGCCATCTTGGATTTGACTCTTCTTTGGACTTATCAATTGGCTAGCCAATTGGAAAGGGATATGGGTGTTAAGGAAATCTCCAGGAACTATGGACGTAAGGCTAACCAACTTAAAAAAACAATTCAAATAAAATATTGGAATTCAGGAAAAGGCTTGTTTGCCGATACCGAGGCGAAAGATTTTTATTCTCAGCATGTAAACTCGCTGGCCATTTTGTCCGGGGTTGTTGATGGTGAAGAGGCAACCACTCTGGCAAAAAAAATATTAGTGGACACTGCACTTGCTCCAGCCTCAATATACTTCAAGTTTTACCTTCATCAGGCATTGACCAAGGCCGGGCTTGGTGATGACTACCTAAAGTGGTTAGATAAATGGCGCGAGAACATAGCTATGGGGATGACCACTTGGGCTGAAATTTCAGATGTAAACCGGGCACGTTCCGATTGTCATGCTTGGGGATCTAGTCCAAATATAGAGTTCTTCCGAATTGTGCTCGGTATTGATAGTGATGCGCCTGGTTTTTCCAAGGTTAAGATTGCGCCACACTTAGGTTCGATCGAAGAGATTGGAGGAGAAATGCCTCACCCCAACGGAAAGATAGTGGTTAAGTACAAGGTCCAGAAGGGAATCCTGCAAGCAGAAATAAACCTGCCTGATAAAACAGAAGGTTCCTTTGTATGGAAAGGCAAAACACAGGCTCTTAAGACCGGAAAGAATTTACTTAAACTTTAGTATGATAGTAAGGCAAACTCACTAAGTAATCAGTTAAACAGACGAGTTAAAAACTAATTTTTGAAATGCGTGGCACAAATAGAATTTCAAATACTACGTTTCGCAAATATGACTATGGGAGAAAGGGTGGCTTACCTTGATGCAATAGAGAATGAGATGGGTATTGGTGATACTTTACGTTTAGGAAATACTGTGTTTGATGACTTTAATACTTTTATGAACACCTTTGATCAATTTGATGATTTGAATTTAATAATTGATTTTTTTGGCACTAGATAAATACTTCATGTTATGCCAAGACCTAAAGTATCATTTTTAATAGGTTCCGGATTTTCAATTCCAGAGGGCGTTCCGGGGGTGAAGGATTTGAATAAGAGACTTTCTAAAATCCATGAATCTGAAATTCTCATTCATACAGATATGAAAGCCCTTTTTTTGAATGGGCAAGTTGATAATAATCGATGGTCAAGGGCTGACGAGCGTACTTTTTTACAAGAGTTTTTGGAATTCTATAATGCGGAAATTTTGAAAGAGGGTGAGACCTTTCATTATGAAACGTTCTACGATTTCTATTCAGAATATCTGCATACAAGGAACGGGAATAAGGCTGCCATTGAAGGTTTCTTCCAAGCATTTGACAAAAGGCATTTTACTATGGATAGACCAAATCTTCGTGATTGCTACAATAGAGTTTCTGACTTCAATAGAAGTTTTAACCAATTGTTAGCATCTCAGCTTCATAAGAGAAAGTATTTCGAAAATGTAAGTATGCTTAATTATCCTCTTTATGATTCCTTCGTGAGTTTGATGCGAGAATTATTAAAATTTGCTGACATTAAATTTCATACCTTAAATCATGACTTGTTTTTTGACTGGCTTGGTACTTATCATGAGTCTTTAGGTGGGCATTTTTGTGATGGGTTTCAATTAGGGGGTTCACCCTACTATGGGACAGTTACCAATGATATTGGAAAGGGTAACGATACTTTGCATAAAAGTTACTATGTTAAGCTTGAGCAATTTGTTGATAAATGGGACAAGCCTTTAGCTCTATATAAACTTCATGGTAGCATTTCGAATACTTTAGTCTATCGTGATAACAATTGGGTGAGGATCAAAGATAATTTTGCAATCTCTCGCTTTCTGATGGAGGTAAAAGATGGTGATAGTGGTTCTTTTAAGTTTACCGACCTCAATGATGAAGTTTCTCCTGATTTTTTAAGCGGGACGACTAATAAAACAAGGTATTATACGGGAGACCCATATTATCAAACCCTCTTTAATCATTTTGAAGAAAATCTGTCCAATTCAGAACTGTTGGTTGTTATTGGTTATGGATTTCAGGATGAAGGGATTAACAAATTTTTAGTTGAAAGATATTTGGAGTACGGTAAGCAAATGGTGGTTATAGACCCAGACAAACCCAAAACTGAATTGCTTGATAAGTATAAAGCAATCTTTATTCCTAAAGGGGTGACGGAACTTAGTTATCAAGAGTATATTGTCCTTATTCCAGAAAATCTAAAGGGATAGGTTTAAGATTATTTTCTTATTCTATTTGAATCGACTGTGGGCTTCGAGTCGTACTTAGATTCCAAGTAGTTAGTGATTACAAGCATAAATGTTAATGTGCAACCAAGAACGTCTACCAGTCGGTTTTTTATGTATGCATGGTATTCAATTTCATGTACAAAGGCGTTTCGTGCTTGATAGATATTTGATATTAGTTCCCTCCAATCAGGATATATTTCCATGAAGATGTAATTGCGCCTCTCGCCCTTGTAGTCAATTAGATCGACTCTATGTCTTTCAACTTCTTTATAGAAGTCCTTGTTACCTATTAGTTTGCTGAAAATCCCTCCAATTGTATCAAAGTTTTGAAACTTATGGTAATGGGCAATAAGGTATTCTCTTGTAACTTGATTATTATGGAATAAATCAAATGCCTCGCTTAGTGTGATTTTGTCGCTAAGAAGAGTCTTGTATCCCTCAACATCCCAATTCTTTATTTGGATAATCATGTGTTTAAAGAACACTTCAAGAGAGGTTACTGTGTTGATTAATAGATTATGAACAGCTATAGCCTTTACCTCTTTCGACAAAACAGGGTTATTATATGTAGTGAACGCCAGTTCAAAGGCATTGGTGAGGAGATGCGTTGAAAGTGAGAGAGGGTCAAATTCGCCAAGATTTCTATCCAGAATAAATTTTTCAATTATTTTCTTATGGTCAAGACCAGCCATAGCTTAGTGTTTTTTGATAAAGATATTTTAAAAAAGGCTCAGTACCGAGATTTTTCAAAGTGCTCAACCGTTCAAAGGCGCATAACTAAATTGCATTGAGTATTTTCATAGTTTACGGCAGTTCATCAACGCCTAATAATCTGATGAATGATTGGAATATTTCATCAAATTAATACGATGAGAAATTTACTGGTACAACGGAAAAGATAACCCGATGGCTATATCAAAAATAAATGACACTACTTATTGGCACTACTCGAAAAAAGTTAGGCAAATTTTATACTGTAAAAGACTGAAAAAGAAAAGGTTAGATATTCTCTAACCGTTTTCTTTTGTCGGGGTGGCCAGATTCGAACTGACGACCTCCACGTCCCAAACGTGGCGCGATACCGGGCTACGCTACACCCCGAAAATTTCTATAATAACTAACTCCTTCTTCACAAAATACGGGCGGAGTTTATCCCGAACTTGTTTCGGGACTACACCCCGAAAATTTGAGCCGCAAAACTATCATTTATCAGCTCAAACCTTTACAATTCGTAAAGTAAGTTTTAGGAATTTAATCCTATGTGATCCCGGCCAGACTCGAACTGGCAACCTACTGCTTAGAAGGCAGTTGCTCTATCCATTGAGCTACGAGACCTTAGAGCAGGAAAAAAGGAGAGGGACTCATTTTTAACTGCGGAGAGGGGGGGATTCGAACCCCCGGTACAGTTTAACCCGTACGACAGTTTAGCAAACTGTTGGTTTCAGCCACTCACCCACCTCTCCCGGTAAAATTTAGGGTGCAAATATAACGGCTCTTACTTCTTTGCCAAAGTCGGCTTTCACGAGTTAATAATCGCTTCCGAATTATGGTCCGATCACTCTAATCCTATCATCATAAAAGCTCCCCAATAAATGGGCTCGGGGTAATCAACGCGCAGTTCTTTTTTGGCTTCGATAAAGCTGAGGCGAAGGTTATTTGAGGTAGTCCATTTTTTATAAAAATTCAGAATCAGTTTTTGAGTAGCCTCATCATCCACTTTAAACATGCTCATAATCAGCACCTTCGCTCCTGCCACCAAAAATGCGCGCTGCAGACCATAAACCCCTTCACCATTGGATATTTCCCCAAGCCCGGTTTCGCAAGCGCTTAGTACCACCAGGTCGGTTTGGTCAAGGTTCAGGCTCATGGCCTCGTAGGCAGTGAGCACACCATTTTCCATATTGTAGTTGAATCGCGTCTTAGCCAGTATCTCCCCTGCTCCTGAAAGCAACAGCCCAGATTTCATAAGTGGATTCTCTGCCAGTTTACTTTCGCTTTCCGTTAGTTGATCAGCTTCCGATTTATCTGCCACTGGCGAATAAAAACCATGGGTGGCTATGTGAAATATTTTTGGATTGTTGAGTTCTTTCACTTTTTCTTCGCTGGCCAGTCCTTCGGTGAATTCCATTGTTTTCCAGCCTTGCTTTTTTAGCAACTCATCAAGCTCGCTTATCTCCTTTTCTGTTCCCGGTAATTGTGGAATCTGTCTTTCGGTTGATGCCGATGCGTAAAACAAAGGATTGCCAAACATAGTGGCATTGTTTGAAGATGGTACAGTCTTGCCTTTTTGTTTTTTCAAGTAAAGGTCTTTTGTATTGCTTACGGTAACAATGTTTGAATTGTCAATCACGTAGCGCCCATCCGGTGTCGGTATTGCTTCCAGGTTAATTTGATTGTACACTCCATCCGGGGAAAGATAAATGGTGCTGTATTGGCCAATCTCCTTTTGAAATGGTTCCCAGAAAACTTTGTAAGAATATTGATCAGGGATTTTATTAACAATGCTGTTGCGGTAATATTTAAAATACCTGGACTCCATTCGATAGCCTTCAGGAAATTCAATGACTTTGGGTCTCGCATTGTCGGCTTTAACATATAAAGCCACGTAAACTATTGAATCGGTAAATGAATGATCAAAATGCCTGAATCGAACCATCTCCACGGCTACTTCATTTTTCTCAAGCGATTTCTGAACGTTCTCGTAAGTGATCCTCTTGCTTTCAAATGCGGCTCCAAATATTTCTGATTTTTGGCTAATCTCCTTTTCCAATTTTTCCACTTGCGCATTAAGTTCAACAGGGTCTATTGAGTTTTCCGCGAGCTGAGCCGTACTCATGGAAAGTGCGCCAGTAAGCAATTCCTTTTTCTTTACCCATTGGTTATAAGTGGAAATAAGGGCATCGTCCTTGCTGGAAAGTATGCGCTCCCTGATTTTAATAGATGAGCTTAGCAGCAATGCCTTGGTGAGTAACTGGTAATTGTAAACCTTTCCGCTTAAATCCCTGAAATCTTCCAGCTGTCCGAAGGCCAATGTGTTGTAAAACTCAAAATCGGGCTTGATGGTATTCCAGTATTTGGCCTTTTCACGTTCCGTTAATGCCGGAAAAATTTGTTTGATGTAAACCTCATAGTTACCAAGGGCTTCTTCAATATTTTTCTTGGCCTTCTTATACTCTTTGCGCATATAAAAAACCTTTCCAAGTTTGGAAATTACCCGGACATACTCCGGATGTGTGCGGCTAAAGTTCTTTTCGTAAATATCTTTTCCCTTGTTGTAGTTCTCTTCAGCCTTTGTGTAATTTTTTAATTGATAATATACATCGCCCGTCAGCACAAAAATGCTGGCCGCCTTGATGTTGTTTTTCGATCCGGTTTTAGTGCGCCAAATGGTTTCTGCTTGTGTGAGGGAGCTAAATGCCAGGTCATATTTCTTTTCTGATATGTAAAGTATGGCTACGCTTTTCAATACCTCGGCATATTGGGGATTGTCTTTTCCTAAACGCTTACCGATAATGTCGCGCGCTTCAATCAATAATTTTTCTATTCCCTTGTGGTCTTCCCCATTGGCAAACCTGATTATCGCTAGCTGGGCAATGGACTTGGCTACCTCTATATGTTCTTTTCCGAATTGTTTTTGCTGGCTTTCAATGGTCTTTAAAATATTTTCCTCTGCCCGTTCGTAGTCTCCCAAAATGTAATACAAATCGGAAAGAAGTTTTTGCACCGGTGCAATTTTGGTGGACTTGTCTCCATAAATAGGTTGAGCAATTTGGTAGCTGCGTTGTGCTATCTTATCGGCTTCCGTGTAATCGCCCTTGGCCAGCAATAGGTTTCCTTTATTTACAAGTGGTTCAATTAATCGCAAGGATTGCGCGCTGTAAAGTTTCTCGTACTCTACAATCAGCGCATCGAGAATGGGCTCGGTATCGCTATAGCGGCCAAGTTGAATAAAGAGACTGGCCAATTCCTGCGCGGTGGACATCTCATCAATATTCAAATTGGTATTGGCCTTCGAAATAATTTTTGCCGATCGGTCGAGGTTGTCTTCTGCTTCGCTGAACAACCCTTTAATGCCAAAAAGCTTTGCCTGCGTTTCAATGGTGTTCACAAGGGCCGGCTTCCATCGGTCTTCTTTACGCTTCTCTTCCAAAATTTTCAGGGCAGTGTTCAGTTCCTCTTCTGCCTTTTCATATTGACCGAGTTTAAGCCGAAGGTTTGCTGATTTTGTTAGCTGAACGCCATAGTCACCATCCGTGTCATCATACTTTGCCCTGGCCACTTCACTTGCCTTTTCAAGTGTTGCGGTGGCTTTATCATATTTATCCGTAATCTCATATACAACAGCCAAGTGGTTAAGAATATCGAGGTGTTGAAAATGCCACGGCCCAATTTCTTTGCTCACCACGGCCTGGTAGCTGTCGTCATAAATTTTAAGAGCTTCCTGAATTTTATTGGTATAATCGAGATAGAAATTGGCCATTTGCAGGCGTGCCAGATGAGTTTCCGGGGCATCTTTGCCTAATAGCTCTTCTTTTATTTCAATAATAATTTTAAGGTAGGTTTCAGCATTTTTATAATTTTTCTGCTCCAGGGCGAGATTAAGAAGAAACTGGTTTACCTGTATGGTTGTTCGATTATTTCGTGGCAGATTTTTATTGGAGGTAAGCAGATGGTTGGCATCGTTCTCCAGGTTTTTCACTTTGTCCTTATTCAGCTTGAGATCATAATCCACAGCTTGCTGGCGCACACTGTAAACGCTTCCCTTCTTATAACTGTCCTTAATAATTTTGTCAAACTCCGATTGTGTAGATAAATACTTATTGGTATTTCCCTGGAACAAAAGCCACTTCAGGTGTTGCTCATAAATTTCAGCACCTAAATAATGCGATGGTTTAAACTTGGCTTTCAAATTATCGAGAGCACGGTCATACCCCGCGTGATCATCGAATTTTCCATCGGCCTCAAGTCCGTTTTCCACTTGCAGGTTGGAGTATAAAATCTGATTCTTAACGTATGGAATGGTTGTCTTCCCAAGATTTTTCTCAATCCATGTGCCTGCTCCGCTAAAAGCAGAATCCGAACTTATCAAATTACCTTTAAGACGATATGTATTGGCCAGAGTAGTCATCCAGCGGGCGTAATCGCTGTAGCGGCTGATTATCTCGTCATCGCTTAGGCGTCTTGTTTTTAAGCCTCCCTTTTCATCTGTATAGGCCTCCTGCTTTACCGCTTTGCCTGCAAAATATTTTTCGCGTGTGCGCAAAATTTCCAGTGACTCGTTGAAATATCCCTGGCCGGTAAGCGCTTCGGCTTTGGCCAAATCTAAACGGGCCGCGTCTCCTTCATCCAAAAAATTTCCATCCTTTAAAATCTTCCTCGATTGTTCAATATATTCAATGGCAGTTTTAAACGAGCCGTTCTGAATATACAATTCAGCAATAGAAAGCAACATTATGCCATGCTCTTTGCTTTTTTCATTATTAATGGCTCTGCTTTGCTTAAGTGTTTCCTGCACCAACGATTCAAAATCGAACAGAAGCCCCGAGGCGAGGGCGATTTTGGTTTTAGTTAAATAGTAGCCGGGTGTGTATTTATTTTGTTTGCCCAGTTTTTTTGACGATTTGCTGTTAAACTTATCCAAGGCCGATTCAGCTCCTTTGTAATCGCCTGATTCATAGAGCGCCTGCGCCTTGTTGAACATTTTATCGTATTTGGCCTGGCCATGGGCATTCGTGAATAGGAAAAAACAAATGGGAAATAGCGGTAATGCCTTATGGAGAGTGCTCATACTTTTAATTCTTTAGGTGGATAAAATTAATGAAAATTATTGCAGGGTTTCAAAGAAAGGTTTCCAGCCTTCCAACGAAAACTTTAGGCTTTCCTGTTTATCATTCGCTCCAAAATTATTTTTGCAGAACCTGCCACCGAAGTGCCTGGCCCAAAAATAAAAGCTACACCAGATTTATATAGAAATTCATAATCCTGTTGCGGAATTACCCCACCGGCCACCACCATAATATCGGGGTTGCCTTGTTTTTTTAACTCGGAAATAAGCTGGGGGATTAACGTTTTGTGCCCACCGGCAAGGCTTGACGCTCCAACAATGTGCACATCGTTTTCAATGGCTTGTTTAGCTACCTCATCGGGGGTTAGAAATAATGGACCGATATCCACATCAAATCCTAAATCGGCAAAGCCGGTAGCAATAATTTTCGAACCTCGATCGTGACCGTCTTGCCCCATCTTGGCAACAAGAATTCGCGGTCTGCGCCCATCCGCCTCAGCAAATTTGTCACTTAGTTTTCTAACTATCTCAACTTCCGATTGGTTTTTCATCCGGCCTGAATATACACCTGAAATGGCTAATGTTTTTGCCGTGTGTCTTCCAAATACTTTTTCCATGGCCAGCGAAATTTCGCCCAGCGTGCAACGAGCCCTGGCGGCTTCGATGGCCAGCTCCAATAAATTTCCTTTCCCGCTCTCCGCACAAATGGTTATGGCTTTCAAAGCCAGCTGAGATTTCTGTTCGTCCCGATTTTTCCTTACTTCTGATAAACGATAAATCTGTTCATCGCGAACGGCTGTGTTGTTCACTTCAAGTATAGGGAAATCTGTTTTTTCTCCACTGCCGTATTTATTTACACCCACAATAATATCTTCTCCGGAATCAATTCGGGCTTGCTTGGCCGCTGCTGCTTCTTCAATCCGGAGTTTGGGAAGGCCGCTTTCAATCATACTGGTCATGCCGCCCATATCTTCTACTTCCTGGATCAACTCTTTAGCTTTTCGAATGAGTTGACCTGTGAGTGTTTCCAAGTAATGAGAACCCCCAAGTGGGTCAACCACCTGGGTGATACCTGTTTCTTTTTGCAAATAAAGCTGAGTGTTTCTCGCAATGCGTGCGCTAAAGTCGGTGGGCAAAGCAATGGCTTCATCCAATGAATTTGTGTGCAGCGATTGGGTGCCGCCAAAAACGGCAGCGAGCGCCTCTACGCAAGTACGTGTTACGTTGTTGTAAGGATCTTGTTCGGTTAAACTCCATCCCGAAGTTTGGCAATGCGTGCGCAACGCTAACGACTTTGGGTTTTTTGGGTTGAATTGTTTAACCATATCCGACCATACCACACGCGCTGCTCTCATCTTGGCCACTTCCATAAAGAGATTCATTCCGATTCCCCAAAAAAAAGAGATTTGCGGAGCAAGGTCATCTATATCTATTCCCGCTTTAATTCCCGTTCGAAGATATTCGAGGCCATCGGCCAATGTATAGGCCAATTCCAAATGCGCGGGCGCGCCTGCTTCATGCATGTGGTAACCGCTTACGCTGATCGAATTAAATTTTGGCATGGCGCGAGAGCAATACGAAAGTATATCGGCCACAATGCGCATGGATTGTGCCGGGGGATAGATATAAGTATTGCGCACCATGAACTCTTTAAGAATGTCATTTTGGATTGTGCCGCTTAATTGGTGGGGTTTTATCCCTTGCTCTTCTGCTGCTACAATATAAAATGCCATGATAGGTATTACCGCTCCATTCATGGTCATGGAAACTGAAATTTGATCGAGGGGGATTTGATCAAAAAGAATTTTCATATCCTCTACGGTGTCAATGGCCACACCTGCCTTGCCAACATCGCCCGCTACCCTAGGATGGTCGGAATCATATCCCCGATGTGTTGGTAAATCAAAAGCTACTGACAATCCCTTTTGGCCACCGGCAAGATTTCTACGATAAAAAGCGTTTGAATCTTTTGCGGTAGAAAATCCGGCATACTGGCGGATAGTCCATGGTCGCACGGTATACATGGTTGCATATGGGCCGCGCAAAAAGGGAGGAAAGCCAGCACTAAAATTATTCAATTGAAATTCAGATGAATCAGCTTTGGAGTATTGTGATTTGATCAGGATGCTTTCAGGTGAAAGCCATGGAGTTTCTGATCTACTGGAAACTTCACCAAGTTTAACTTTTACCTGTCGTTGGAGTGATGCATTTGTATTCTTGAGTTTTGCCCAAACATTTTCAACAATGGAATCGGTGAGCGATTCCATAAAGTAAGCACCCTTAAGAGGATCGATAACTTTATTGAGCTTGGATTCTTCCTGAAGCAGCAGGCTCGTATTCCTGGCGGTGCGAATATGGGTATCAGAAAGAGGGTTATCTGAAATAGTTGTAAGGGCATCGGCTGATGCAAGAACTGCAGCGATAGATGAGAATGAATTGCTCAGCAAGTTTCCAAGCGGCTGATACGTTTCATTTACTTCAGAGTAGGAAATAACACGGATAAAAGTCAGGGCATCAACAACACCATAAGCTTCGGATATTTTTTTCATAAGTAGCCTCAGACTTCTGATTTTTGCCACGTCCATGAAAAAATTTGGAGAGGACTTTACGGAAAAAGCTATCTGTTGAAATATTACTTCTGCCGGAAATCCATATTCAATAAGTTTATCAACAACGATAGAAACTGTTTGTAATGCGTTAAAAACCTGGTCATTTAAAGTTTCACCCTTAAGAGTAATTCCCATGCACCTGAATTTTTTATAGCCCTTAAATAAATTGGCTATCGCAAGCCAATCTGGTTCAATGTGCCAAAAAAGCGCACCGTTAAGCTTGTCCGGAGAATACATGGACTCTATGTGCTCAAAAAAATTTACAGCCGGTGATTCGGCATCGAAACCAAGGAAGCAAAACTCTGGTTTGATTTCTTTAAGAATTTTGGCATCGACAGGTGATGAGTCATTAATTTTTAGAAAAACCCCATCTGCCCCTTGTTGCAAATGTTTTAAGGCAATGGAATAATTTTTTTCGTCAAGGCTTAAGCTTACTTGCGGTAAATTGAGCCAACCGTTCGGAGCGTCAAAATGATTTGCTTGCCTGTCAATCTGTCTTTCGGTGTTTGAACTTAGATTGAGGGCATCATAATATGGCTTGATTTCGTAATCCTCAAACTTCTTATTTAAGCTTGCAACTAAATCTTTACCTTTTAGTTCAATTTCCGCACACGCAATCCATTGTTCTTTTAAAGTCATGTGCAAAAGGGAATTTTCGTCCGCCAGCTTTATTTTTTTCAATTCACGTGAAACAGGTATTGGTCAATCTATATAAATTCAGCTCTTATTTCAATTAAAAAAATTAAAAATTTACCTATCGTTTTTTCTTGTTTGATTTATTAAATTTTTTACACCTTTGTCTCCCTTCCCAAAGCTAATGCACGGGAGAATTGTTTTAATCCAAAAAGTATTTTTAGTTGATGGAAGTTGATAGCACAACGGTTTGGAATGACTGTCTCGAAATAGTACGGGAAAGTGTTGATGAGCAGAATTTCAATACCTGGTTTAAGCCTATTGTGCCGGTGCGCAATGAAGGCGAAGTGCTCACCATTCAGGTGCCATCACAGTTTTTTTATGAATGGCTTGAGGAAAACTATGTTCCGGTATTAAAAAAGGCTGTTAATACCGTTTTAGGCCCGGGAGGAAAATTGGAATATTCCGTAATTGTTGACAGCGGAAACCGCCAGACTCCCGCTGTAACAGTAAATTATCCGAACGGAAATCAAGCAGCCAAGTCAAACGGACAGGTGGTTCCTGTTTTAGATAAAACGGACTATTCTCCGTTTAGCCTGAAAGCCCTGAACCCACAAAATGTAAATTCAAGGCTCAACCCAAATTACACATTCAATAATTTTGTAGAAGGCGATTGCAACCGGTTGGCGCGAGCTGCCGGAGTAGCCGTTTCGAAGAAGCCAGGCGTTACCTCGTTTAATCCACTTATGCTATATGGGGGCGTTGGCGTGGGGAAAACACATTTGGTGCAGGCGGTAGGCAACGAGATTAAGCGCGTGCTTCCTGAAAAAATTGTTTTATATGTTGATCAAAATGATTTCACCAATCAGTTTTTAAACGCGCTTCAAAATAACCAGCTACAACAATTCCAGAATTTTTACCTGCAAGTAGATTTATTGATTTTGGATGATGTGCAATTCCTGGCCGGCCGCGAGAAGACGCAGGAAATGTTCTTCCATATTTTTAATCAGCTGCATCAATCGGGCAAGCAGATTATTATGACAAGCGATTGTCCTCCACGCGACCTTAAAGGCTTCCAGGAAAGACTTCTGTCGCGGTTTAAGTGGGGCCTTACTGCAGATTTGCAAGAGCCAGATTTTGAAACCAAGCTGGCCATCATACACAACAAAATGAAATCCGATGGAATTGAAATCCCAACGGAAGTTGCGGAATATTTGGCCTACAGTGTAGATACGAACCTTCGCGATATGGAAGGTGTACTCAACTCGCTGATTTTCCATGCTACTCTTTTGAAAAAGGAAATTGACCTGGAACTGGCCAAAGAGGTATTGAAAAATATTGTGAAGGAAATTCAGAGCGATGTAAGCGTGGATTTCATCCAAAAAACGGTTGCCGATTTTTTCAAGGTGGATTTGGAAGCCATGAAGGGAAAAATCAAGAAGCGCGAAATTGTTGTGCCGCGCCAGGTGGCGATGTATTTCTGCAAGCGCTACACACAACTTACCCTCGCCCTTATCGGGGAAAACTTTGGTGGCCGCGACCACAGTACAGTAATCCACGCCCTTGAAATGGTGGAAGACCTTATGAAAAGCGATGTCAACTTCAAAGTTTCGGTGGACGAGCTGAGCAAGAAATTGAAGAGCAGGGTGTCGTAATGTGATTGCACATCACAGACAATTACTTCCAATAATTTTTTTATACATTTTCACAAACTAAGCGCACCCATTGACTGGGTTCCTGCAAGCGTTGCCCGCCTCGGGCAAAAGCTGCAAGGGAAACCGTTTATGCCGTAGTTCCTTGCAAGCATATTCCGGCATAAGCCTAAATTCGCACCAACGATTGATGAGAGAATAATTTTACTTTGAAGAATCGCAACAACGATCTAACTCTGTTCCCAGACTTTGAAAGGACTCATGATGGTCTTGCAAATCACGACTCTTCGAACTATGATTTTCTCAACAATTCGCAGCGTAAGGCAGCTATGAATGTTAGAAATCTTGTGCGCGACTGGTCCAAGAATTTCCCAATTGATTTAGATTTTGTCAGACGATTTACTTCGAAGGACAATCAAGAACATAAAGCCGCATTTTTTGAAATCGTTATTCATGAATGGTTGAGACGTCAAAAATTGGATGTAAAGTTTCAAGAGTCTCAATCGGGTTCATCAAGACGACCTGATTTTACAGCCTACAATGCTGACTTGAAAGTTTTTGTTGCTGAATGTGCGCTGTCCTCAAGGCCTGAGTCAGATTTTGGAATTGAGAAGCTTGAAAACCAAATAACAGACATGATTGAGTCAATTCAGTCACCTGAATATTTCGTTACCATAGATTTTGAGAAGTCTAACTCCTCAACAATTGGCAAAAGGAAAGTCATTCAATTTGTAAAAAGAATTATTTCTGAAGGAGATCCGCATCAGGAATCCCTCAAGTCAAGGAGGGAATGGACTCTCAAAGAAAAGGGCTGGGTAATCAACTTCGGATTGCTGAGAAAAACCAAAGGAAGCAGTCGCACTCTTGGCGCAATCTCGCATGGTGGCGCTCAATTCATTAATTCTGAACGCCCGCTTAGAAACACCTTGAATCGAAAACGAGGTCGGAATTATGGGGATCAAAGTTTGCCTTTCATTGTTTTAGTAAACTCCTCCGACTTTTATTTGGAAGACTTAGACGTCATGGTAACACTTTATGGAATTGGCAGTGAAGAATATATTGGAAGTGGAATGCAGAATGAAAACGGCTTTTATAATGCTTTTGGTACTCCGCAAAATCGCAGTGTTTCAGCTGTACTAATTGCAAATGGCCTAAGCCCCTGGAATCTTCATGATGTCAAATTGACACTGTGGCATAACCCTTGGGCTGCTAACCCACTTCGGTCAGGGTTGTTAGACGTTGATCAAGTTTCATTCAATCGAATTGACGAGTCGAGGTATAAACGTGAACTTACTAATGGAAGGAGCCTCCGAATGCTCTTAGATATTAATCCGACCTACCTCGATGATTAGCTGGGACTGAAGGCTGTTCTTATCAAACATGAATAGAAAACCCTCTATACAAACATATAGAGGGTTTGACTCTGATTGATTACCTGCCAGTCGGGGTGAGATGATTCGAACATCCGACCTCCACGTCCCTAACGTGATGCGCTAACCGGGCTGCGCTACACCCCGAAATTGAGGGTGCAATTATAAGAAATTCTTCGTTACAATTCGGTGAACGACATTCAGATTCGAAGTTTTGATAAGATATTTGTGCAAGATGTATCGTCTTGAAACTGAAACCCATTTTCACCCTTTTTGCCTTCCTGATTGCATTTTCCAACGATGCACAAATAAACCTCAGCCATAAAGCCAATAAAAAAATTGCTAAGCGCAATTGGAATGAGGCACGAGCGCTGCTTGATAAAGCTATTCGTAAAGACTCTTTAAACGTTGAGCCTTCGTACGTATATAGCCTTCTGTTCTTTAATCCCCAATATTATTTATTTAATGTAGACTCGTCTCACCACTACCTGAGAACCGCTACAACATATTATTCACTCTTAGAAGAAAATGGGAAAGAAAAACTGAAAAAATTTCCCATCGATGAAACCATTCTAAAAAACCTTCAGCTGCAAATTGATAGTGCAGCCTTTGAAAAGGCAAAACTTCTCAATACGGAAGCCGCTTATATACATTTTATCAAATGGTTTCCAGATGCTGCTCAAATGCCTTCTGCAATTGAACTTCGGGATGAGGCAGCCTTCGTTATTGCACTTAAACAAAATACCCACCAGGCTTTTAAAGGCTTTCTGATCAAATACCCAACGAGCCATCGATCCATTGAAGCTACCCAGCGATTTGATAAACTTCTTTTTGAATCGAACACAAGAGGAAAGACTTTGGAAGAATATCAAAATTTCGTTTCGGAGAACCCCACTTCACAATTTCTTGAAGCCGCTTTTCGAAATATTTTTGAAATAATGACGGAAGATGGGAAAAGGGAAAGCTTTGAGAAATTCATCAAGCAATATCCGGAAAATTCATATTCCAGGTTGGCATCCAATATCCTTAGCCACCTTCCTAAACCTTTAAACGCCAACGACTCATCGGCAACGTCTGAAATTCGTGATTGGATACCCGTTACAGAAAATGGACGTTGGGGTTTTATGGATGACACCGGACAAATTACGTACCCAATAAATCTACCTGCACTCGAAGAAAAATATTTATGCTCTTCATATTCTGATGACTTTATCCTTACTCAAAATGAATTGTTGGCAAGAAATGGAAAGCGGATTGCAGCTGGTCACTTTACTGAAGTAGTCGACCTGGGGCTTGGGTTTTTTTGGGCTAAGGGCGATTCAATAAATTTTATCCTGCATAAAAGTGGATGGAAACCTGATCTGCCCGAGTTCGAAAACGCGGCCACACTTAATTCTCGCTTTCTAATTCTGCGAAATGAAAAAGGTTGGGGGCTATTTGCTATGAACAGCAAATCTATCTTGCCTTTCGCATTTGAAAGAATAATTGAGCAGGGAAAATTCTTAATCCTTGCGAAATCAGGAAAAGAAACTTTAGTGGAGCTAGACAAGTTGCCAGCTTATTCAAAAGGCAAATATATTCCCGTAGTTGCTGATGAAATCAAAACATTGGGGGAAAAATATATTTGGGTGCGAAATGGATCCCTCGAACAAATCTTAAATGAAGACCTGAAAGAAATAATCCCGTTCGATCGTCATTCTATTTCTTTTAGTCCTGCCGGGTTTATAACCAGGAAAGGTAGCGACATACGGATTAAGGGATGGACGGAACTTGAAAATTCTACTTTTAGATCCGTTCAGATATTTGAACCGTGGCTCATAACAAGAAAGGCCGGTGAGAAACATTCCCTCTTTCATATTCCTACACAAAGAGAAATAGCTGCCACTGCCGATAGCATTTGGTTCGACCAATCCTTCGCAGCAATAAAAAAAAATGATTCCGTTCGGCTTTGGCAAACCAATACGAAATCATTTTCACTTCCACTTAGTGAAAACTATACCATTAAAAAAGCTAAAGACTCAACCGTCTTCTTGTTCGTTTCATCTAAAACAAAAATATCGGTATTGTTTGCAGATGATTTTACCAAGGTATTCATGATACCCTACCGCGATATTGAACCGATATTAAAAAACATTTTCCTGATCAGAGAAAAAGGGAAACAAGGCTTATTAAATGAAAAGGGTCAACTTATTTTAAAACCAGAATATGATGCTATACTCTATTCGAATGGAGTTTTCTCTTTGTTGAAAGACAAAAAATTTGGCAGCTACAACCCGGCCAACAAAAAATTAATTAAACCATCATTCGATTCGAACCTGATAACCTATGGCAAAGATTGGATCATAGCCAAAAAAGAAAACAAACTTGCCTTTCTAAAACCCGATGGTCTGAAACAATCCGATCTTGAGTTTAACGAAATCAATTTTTGGAATGATTCCATCGCGTTGGTTACCCAAAATGGAAAAGGTGCCTTGTATTCCATTTTAGAGAGGAAAAAGAAAATGGAGAATATTACTGAGTTTAAAATAATTGCATCGGAAAGCCAGGAGCAGCTAGCCATTTTCAGATGGAATAATTTTTATGGCCTTATGGGAAATGTAAATGGAATAATTTACAAACCAGAATTTGAAGAGCTTACTGCTCAATTAGTTAACGACAAATGGATATTCCTTGGGATAAAGGCAGGTAAAGGTGCAGTGGTAGACGTACGGTATTTTACTTCGTCTGGAAAAGTAATCAGGAGTCAATTTTTAGAAAAGGAAATTTCTTTCTCGCTGCTTTGTGATAACTAAATCTTAACAATTGATTCAAATAATAAGACTTGCCATATCTTTTAAAAGTAGGATATTGCTTCTTTTATACCATGTTCAAATATATTCTATTCTTTTTCTCAATAACTGCGGCCTTTTCTCAAAGCCAGTCTGAAGCAAAACCAAAACTAGTTGTGGGCATTGTGGTTGACCAAATGCGCCAAGAGTACCTCTATCGCTTTTCTTCCAAATTTGGAAATGGTGGATTCAAGCGATTAATGAACGAAGGGTTCATGCTGCGCAATGCACACTATAATTATGTTCCCACCTATACCGGTCCCGGGCACGCTTCTATTTACACAGGCACAACCCCCTCCACACATGGCATTATTGGTAATGAGTGGCACGACAAAGTTTTGAAGAAAAGTGTGAACTGCGTTGAAGATGATCGCTACCAGGTTGTTGGTGTTGAGAAAGGAAACGGAAGTATATCTCCGTCACGAATGCTATCCACGACCATAACCGATGAACTAAAAATTTTTACACAGAAAAAAGCCAAAGTAATAGGAATCTCTTTCAAAGATCGTTCTGCTGTACTGCCGGCCGGCCATGCAGCCGATGGAGCATATTGGTATGATGGTGGTTCCGGAAAATTTATTTCAAGTACATATTACAAGCCAGGCCTCCCTTTGTGGATCGAACAGTTCAATGAAAAAAACCTGGCCGATAAATATTTATCCATGACCTGGAATACAATTTTACCAATTGATCAGTACAAGGAAAGCGGACCCGATGATTCTCCCTATGAATCAAAATTCACAGGCAAAGATCGCCCGGTTTTTCCTTACAATCTGGCCGAACTAAGAAAAACCAATGGCAACTATGGATTGATGGCCCGAGTGCCTTTCGGGAATGACATAATTACTGAATTAACAAAAGCGACTATAGAAGGTGAAGGAATGGGCACTGATGATTGGACAGATTTTCTTTGTGTATCATATTCTTCTACGGATGCAATCGGGCATACCATGGGACCCAACTCAGTCGAAGTAGAAGATACATACATTAGACTGGATAAAAACATAGAAGAATTATTGAAGACACTTGACAAAAAAGTGGGACCGGGTCAATATCTTATATTTCTCACTTCCGATCATGGGGTTGCCGAAGTGCCGAAAGCCATGCAGGATTGGAAAATTCCTGCTGGATATTTTAATCCGGGCAAAATTGAGAAAGGTCTCAACGAATATCTTAAGCAATATTTCCCAGGCGTTAATTTAATCGAGGACATAAGCAACAATCAGATTTTTATTGATCACGCTATGTTTGGTGGCGATCCAAAATCATCCAGCGTAGATTTGTTAATTGCCACGCAGCTTATTGTCCGATATCTCCAATCCGTAGATGGTATTCGTGAAGTCTTCACCAAACAAGATATTCACGATGTAGCTTTAAGCGACCGGAGTTCAAAAGGAATGATAGCCCGCGGATATCATTCAAAACGCTCTGGCGATGTTGCTTTTAATTTGGAGCCCGGATGGTTCGTTGGAAGTGAGACCGGCTCAACGCACGGTTCACAATATAAATATGACACACACGTGCCAATAATTTTTTTCGGTGCCGGAGTAAACAAAGGCGTAAGTGATTTATATCATCCCATAACGGATATAGCCCCCACCCTTTCCATTTTGCTAAAAATAAAATTTCCCGATGGTTGCGAAGGACAACCTGTTGAAGAGGCAATAAAAAAATAAATTAGTCTTTCCTTTCCACTCTATGCCCGCCAAACTCTCCGCGGAGGGCAGCTACCAGGCGAGTAGCAAAACTATCATCCTGTTGTGAGCGAAAGCGCATAAGCAACGCCAGGGTAATAACAGGGGCAGGCACACCTAACTCCAGCGCCATTTCTGCAGGCCATTTACCTTCGCTGGAGTGATTGGCGATAGCCTTAACCGATTCCAGGTTGGTATCTTTTTCAAGTGCTCTTTGTGTGAACTCCATAAGCTTGCTCTCCACCAGTGAACCATGATTCCAAACTTTGGTGATGGCCGAAACATCGAGATGGTTATGCTTTAACAGAAGTTCTATGCCTTCGGCTATTGATTGCAGCATGCCATATTCAATGCCGTTGTGCACCATCTTTACAAAATGGCCGTGACCCGATGGGCCACAGTGTAAATAACCATCCTTAGATGAAATAGCCTTAAAAATCGGTTCGCAAAATTCATAAGCTTCTCTATTTCCACCCACCGTGAGGCTGAGACCATTGGAAATAGTGGAGACTCCTCCGCAGGTTCCGCAATCAAGCAAATGAACACCCATTTCGCTTAACTCTTTTGCCCGGGTGATGGATTCCTTATAGTGCGAATTGCCGCCATCAATAATAATATCGTTGCTGTGCAAATGATTTTTCAGGTTGCCCAGGATAATATCTACCACGTGACCTGCCGGCACCATGAGCCAAATAACTTTTCTTCCCGGAAGAGAGAGAACTAAATCAGTCACCGATGAAGCCGTGGCGATTCCCTCCTCTTTTATTTTTTTAACGGAAGTTTTATTAAGGTCATAGGCCAGAACCTGGTGGCCATTCTTCTTGAAATTGAGGGCGAGGTTGAACCCCATTTTACCCAAACCGATAAGTCCGATCTGCATGCAGTAATCTCTTTTGCCGAAAAGATAGGGGTATTTTTCGTAAAAAACGGGAAAAACGAAGCCTTAGATTAGGCTACCGAAAAGAGAAACAGGAAATAAATCAGGATTGAATTACTTTTTAAGGAATTTGTAAGCTCCCTTAAAACCAGATTCGTCATTTTTTATGGAGAGCAAATAGAACCCTGCAGAGAGATCTTTTACCCTTATCCTTACTTCAAATTCATCAATAATTTCAGACTCAGTTTCCAACTCATTACCAATGATATTGTGCAAAATAAACTTGGCTTTCTTGGCCTGAGGTGTTTCGAATTTAACGGTTAGAAACTCAACTGCAGGGTTTGGATAAAGTTTCACCTGCTTAGATAAATCAACTGAGGCACTCTCCACCTTCTCTCCCTGTGCCACTGCAAGGGAAGCCATAAAGACACAAACTAATACCAAAACCGACTTTAATATGTTCATAACCTGAAGGTAAACGCAAAATCCGGTTAAAGGATTCAATTGCTTAGAGGCAAACTGCAAGCCAAAAGTTTAATTTGACCTCTAACTTTTTTTTGTTTATTCGGTAATGTGCTTGAAAGTAAGCCTGCTTAAGGCCTTAGGTATTTGGGCTATTATATCAGAAGCAATTATAGAATAGCGACCTTTTGACGCAGAATCTCCAGCCATACCATGCAAATAAACCCCAAGAAGGGCCGCTTCCGGAGGTGAATAATATTGGGCTAACAAAGCAGTGATTATCCCTGTAAGCACATCTCCACTTCCAGCAGTTGCCATGGCTGGATTACCGGTGGAGTTGAAATAAACATCTCCGTTGGGCATCGATATGGAAGTGTGAGCGCCTTTCAAAACCACAATAGAGTTCAAGCGTTTTGATAGGTTGCGCTGCAACTCTAGTCGTTCGAAATCATTTTGCCACTCTCCAACTAATCTGCGAAACTCACCCGGATGTGGAGTTAAAATGGTATTCGCAGGAATCAAACTTTGTAACTCAGAATTTTCAGCAAGAATATTTATTGCATCAGCATCTAACACACAGGGTAAATTATTATTTGTAAGTAGGTTTGATAAAAGACCAACCGTCTCCTTGTCTTTGCCTAGTCCCGGGCCGATGCCAATGGCACTGAAGGGGCTTATGTCGGGTGATTGCGAAAGAAAATTCTCCTGGGAATCTACCAAAACCATCGCTTCGGGCACGGAGGATTGAATGGCTGTATATCCACATTGTGGAGTGAGCGATGTAACAAGTCCACTTCCTGTTCGCAATGCGGCCCTGGTTGCCAATATATTGGCACCAATTTTACCAAGGCTTCCCGCAACAATTAACGAATGGCCGAAATCGCCTTTATGGTTAAATTTTTTTCGATGCCTGATGAGGCTGCGAATACTGAACCTGTCTAAGACGAAGTTTTGTGATGCTGCATCGCTAATAAAATCTTTGCTTAACCCAATATCCACACAATACCATTCGCCAACAAACTCATAACACTCAGGAAGCAGGAAAGCCAATTTGGGCAACTGAAAAGAAACCGTATAATGAGCCTTAACTGAAACACTACTCGTATGCCCATCGGCAAACAACCCGGATGGAATATCAACAGCAACCCGAATGGCATCAATATCATTTATAGTATTGACGACCGTTTCATAGAAACCTTCCAGCGGCCGCGAAAGTCCTGAACCAAATAAAGCATCAATAATAATATGGGGAGTCGGGAAATTGACTGAATCTGACTTGCTTAAAAATGTTGCCACAAGACCGGGCGGAAGGCTCCTCATATTCTTTTTAAAATCCGAAGAGGGAATGCCCTTTCCCTGAATAATAAAAATCTTTACCTCGTAATTCAGTTCATCGAGCAGCCGGGCGATGCCCAAGCCATCTCCGCCATTATTGCCCGTTCCACATATAACAAAAACAGAATTTGATGAATCAAAACGATCAACGAACCAATCAACAAATGCCTGACAAGCACGTTCCATTAATTCAATGGATTGTATTTCCGCCTGATTGATCGTGAAATTATCAAGCTCTTTTGTCTGAGCAGTGGTTAGAACTTTGATCATAAATTCTTTTGGTGCTTACTCCTTGCATACCTTTTGCAGTCGCTTCTGCCTCATCCTTCAAAACAAATGTAAATCGATTTCGCCACTAACTAAAAAGTGTAAATTTGAATCAGGCGTTTAACCAAAATTATTCAAATTGATTTCCTGATCCTATTTTCATTTATATCAACCTCCTACTTAAAAATCAAAAGCATTTTATCAGGAGTATTCCAATAAAAATTCCGATCCTAATCATGACCAAGCCATCAAAATATTTATACCGAACATCACTTATCGTACTTGCCTGCATATGTATGCTATTCACTTACTGTTCAAAACAAAAGAATGAAACAGTCACCGCTAAAGATTTCTGTTCCGGCATCCATAGAAATGATTCGGTTAGCCTGTCGGGCGAGCTTTCTGCGATTTCTGAACAAATGAAGACTAAAAGTGGAGTTTACGTACTGGAAGATGGAGGCGGTTCATTAGTCACACGAGCCTGGTTGAGTGAATACGCAGAAAAGACTATTGACATTCAATACTTTATTTTTTCTACGGATAATGTAGGGCTTATTGCTTGCGATTACCTTGTTCGCGCTGCCGATCGTGGAGTGCAAGTAAGAATTTTAGTGGACGATATTATGGTGGAAGCAGGCATTCACGAATTGCTTACTGTTGATTCACATAAAAATATTTCAATCAAAATTTATAACCCAGGTGTAAACCTGGGTAAAAATCTGTATAGCAAAATCAAAAAATTCTCTACCGATTTCAGGTCGGCTAACCAACGCATGCACAACAAAACATTTACCGTAGATGGTAAGGTAACAATTACCGGTGGGCGAAATATTGCAGATGAATATTTTGATTACGACCATGAATATAATTTTCGCGACCGCGATGTACTGCTGCTCGGGACAGTAACAGCAAATGTTCAAAAATCTTTTAACCAGTTTTGGAATGATCCTTTAAGCGTTCCAGTTGCAGAGTTGGTTGAAGAAAAAGATGAAATCATTGAAGGGGAAAATTTATTTGACAAACTCCATGAATATGCCTGCAACCCTGAAAATTTTTGGCCACAAATTCGCACCCAAATAAATAATCTGCCGGCCACTCTTAAGGCTATTCGAAATTCAGGCGACATAGTATGGATTGATAGCGTTTATTTTATTTCGGATGCCCCGGGTAAAAATGATGGAAGCACCGGTTTAGGCGGTGGGGGCGCATCAACACAGGCGCTCATTGAATTAGTTAAATCCGCAAAAACTTCCCTTGACATTCAATCGCCTTACTTAATTACCTCGGAATTGGGACAAAATCTTTTTAGGGAAGCAGTCTCCCGGGGAGTTAAGGTAAGGATATTGACCAACAGCCTCGCATCTACTGATAACCTTGAAGCCTTCAGTGGCTACCAACGCGACAGAAAAAAATTATTGGAGACTGGAGTAAAAATCTTTGAGTTCCGGCCCGATGCACAGGAGCGTTACAAAATCATGACGGGTGCACTTCAAAATAAATTAGAGTTCAGCCCAATCTTTGGGTTGCATGCCAAATCCATGGTGGTGGATGGAAAGGTTACCGTTATCGGCACATTCAACCTCGACCCGAGAAGCGCTAACTTAAACACGGAGTGTCTCGCCATTATCCATTCGAAGAAAGTTTCAGAAAAAGTTTTAGCAGGCATGGAGATAGAATTTAAACCAGAAAACTCTTGGGAAACAACCTTC
>Ga0315912_10001755_pt1 | contig 25283 bp, 22 predicted proteins | sample VfabasoilMG_FD_204469 | JGI IMG/M metagenome (GOLD analysis project Ga0315912, IMG submission 204469) | Garden soil microbial communities collected in Santa Monica, California, United States - V. faba soil | ecosystem: Environmental > Terrestrial > Soil > Garden | place: USA: California... | reverse complement strand
GTGCTTGCATTGAAAACAGAACTTGTCTATTAAAGGATGCACTCGGTGCGCCACGGAACTATCGCAATTCTAGCCGCGACCGTAGGTGGCGCTACAAGTTGATTTTAATGGCCACGCACACAGGTGTGCGTGGCCATTAAAATCAACTAATTATGATCGAAGCCACGCCCGGTCCGCCGGCGTAACAAAGTGCTCCCTTATTGGAAACAGATCCTGTCTATTACAGGTACACTTCGATGCGCCAGCGGAAATTATCTCGATTCTATCCGCGACCGCAGGTGGCGCTAGGAAAGTTGAGATTTATGGCAGCGCACACGAGTGTGCGCTGCCATTATCTAAACTAGACCAAGACTGAAGTCCATGGTGATCAGTCCGCTGGCGTAACGAAGTGCTCACGCCAGGGAAACAAGACTATTCGGAGTCGAGATGATAAAGGATAACTCCCCAAATTCAGCCAGGGTTAAAATCATTTCCCTGGAAATTAATGTATATTGGAATAGGCTGATTCGTATTGGGATACCGTTATTAAAAAATACAAGATTCACCGGGTTACCCTTGTTCTTCTTTTACATTAAGCGCATCACCCATGACACAGGATGAAATCATAGAGAAAATCAGAAACGGCGGCCAGGCAGAACTTGGACTCGTTTATGAAACCTATCGTGAGGAATTCCTGCACTGGGTTGTCAAAGAGTTTAACTGTTCAACGGACGACAGCCAGGATATCTACCAACTTACCATTCTTGTATTCTACGATAACATCAAACGTGGAAAACTGGAACACCTGGTCAGCAGTGTAAAGACTTACCTGTTTGGAGTCGGTAAAAACCTGGTTATGGAATCGCGACGCAAAGCGAAGCGAAACACGCCTTTAGATCAGGAACGTTGGCTTAATGAATACCTTATGGAGGAATCAGATTACGCTCCAACGGAGCAAATGATCGGCAATGCCAGAAAGGCGTTGACCCGATTGGGAGAACCGTGCCGACAACTAATAGAGCTATTCTATTATGGTAAGAAGAGTATGGAAGAAATTACCCAGGAACTCAATTACAAGAACGCCGAAACAGCCAAGAACCAGAAATGCAAATGCATGAAGCGGCTGCGAAAGTTGTTTGAAGAAGAACAATCCAGAACGTTAATTGAAACAAGCTATGAATAACGAATACGATATCGCGCTAGTTGAAAAATATTTCGACAACGAATTGACGGAGGCCGAGACCGCGGAATTCCGGGAACGCCTGAGCTCTGACGAATCTTTCAAACTGCTGGTCGACCAGGAAAAGGTGTTGATCCAGGGCATTCGCCTGGAAGGATTGAGCAAAGATCTTCGCTTTCTGAAGTCAGTCGAAAGCAAGTACAGCGGAACAGAAACCATCCAAATCGGCTCGTACCGTAAAATGTGGTATTACGCTGCCGCCGCGATCGCCACACTCGCCGTGGCAGCCGTTGGGTACTTTGCTTTTGGCCCCAAAGATTCAACCGATGAACTCTTCGCACAGTACTATGAACCTTATGTCAACGCTTTTGAACCGATAGACCGCGGTGGCGTGAATACGCCGCCCACTGCAAGAGCGGAAGCCTTCCAGGCTTATGAAGGAAAAGATTACGCCCGCGCCGCCACGTTGTTTGGCGAACTGTTGAAAACTGAGAAAGATCCCGGCATGCTCCTGTTGCTGGGCAACTCCAACCTGATGCTCGGCCGCATCGCGGAAGCCAAGCAGAACTTTACTACACTCCTGAATGACTACGACGAACTCGATATACAAGCAAAATGGTTTCTTAGCCTTTGTTATCTAAAGGATGGTGATCTCGAAAATGCACGAAAGATGTTGAAAGAACTGGGTGAAATGGAAGTTTCGTATGCAGACAAAGCCAAGGAGCTTCTGAAAAGAGTTGACTAACTTTAAATTCTATTTCTTATAACCCCTAAATCCATCGTGCTATGTACTTTGAACTAAAAGTCTTCTCCAAAGGCGGAAAAACGAAAATTCAACTCAATGCCGGAACGCCCTTCAGTACGGACGCCACGCGCCAAATTTTTCGGTCCGAGTTTGATCCGAAAAGGGCGCGTGAACTATTCACTTTTATTGCCGACGAGCTCATACCCAGGCTCGTCATCAAACACCAGGAGGAAGACTTCCAGGATCTGTGTGACAAGAAGACAGAAATAAAGGACTATATGGCCCAAAAGAATTCCAAGCAGAAATCGATCTCTGCCCAAAAACTAAAACAGGCAAAAGAGGATATTTTATTCCTGGATGAAAAAATGCTGAAACGTGCCGACAGGATGATTGCAAAGAAAAGGCTCATACTAAATAATCTAACCCAATTCAATTTTGAAGAACTAAGTCCTGGCGTATTCGCAGACAGCGTTCAGTCAACTGTCAATACGAACGTTCCGCCGCCGCCGCCATCAACGCGACCTGGCAGTAAGCGTTAGGACTAACGAATCACATTAACTTCTTCTTTCGAACAAAAACGAAAATCAAGAAAACGGATACGCCCCCGAGCAAGATCAGCAATGTCTGGCCAACGCTCAGGGGCGTTTTCATTTTATACTGCATGTCCCCCACGGCAACAAACGAAGCCCAGAATGCAGGGTCGGCCGTGAGTTCGTCCGCGTCGTCCAGATAAGTTCGTTTGGCTTTGGCCAACGCCTCATCAATCGAGTTACCATCGGCAAAATTTTCGTAAAACGAACCAATGATCTTCGCGGTCGTCTGATCATTCACCTTCCAAAGGCTCATCAGCACATTGGGGCAACCTGAATAGGCAAAGGCATTCGCAATGCTGAAGGTACCTTCTCCTTTAATCGTTTTTCCTAAACCGGTTTCGCAAGCACTCAACACGGCGAGGCTGGCCTGAAGATTCAAACCGTAAAGTTCGTAGGCGTGGAGCTTCCCGTCGTTGAGGCTGTCACGCGCTGAGTTTCTGAACAACAGATAGGAAAGGTTTGCATTGTCATCGTCCCCCTGACCATGCAAAGCCAGGTGCAGCAAATCAAATTCCGAGGCCATCGCTTTGAACGCACCTTCCGTTGCGCTGGTATCGCGCAAAAAAATTCCCGCTGAGAAAAAATTCTTAATAGCATCCAATTCAACAGCCGTTCCAAGTATAGCATTAGTGGTCCTCTCAACACGACGATCGTCGTCGGAATAGGCAAAGCCGAGCAACTTACTTCCTACCCTTTTCGGAGACTCCCGGAACAATGAAGTAGCAAAGAATGCATAACTGATTTCGGTCGACTTAATCCAATACGGTAAAGCTTTGTAGTTCATCGCTGAATTGGTCGGCTTGCTGGTGAGCAAAGACTCAAATGGTATGGCATTCAATAATCCGTCGGGGACAATGACCACCTTCCCGGATGGCAATGACCCAAAAGGCGCCACCAGAGTCTGGTATAACGCAGAAGAATTGCGACCAAAATTCTGATACCGTTCGGCCCGTGTTACCTCATTTCTTTTCTCCACATTAAAATGATCGCTGAAGATGGTAATCATTGCTCTGATCGAGTCGCTCCTTCCCAGTTTTTTTATTTCAATGGACGACCCCGTAATGGCAACTCCATAAACATGGTCTTTGCCATAGAAATATTCCAGCAACGTAATGCCTTTCTTTGCCGCATGCTGTTGGACATCGGCCAGGCTGGCCACGGCATAGCTGTACTTCAGTCGATAGTAATCTGGATAGGCGGTTCTCACATACTCCTGAATCTGTTTCAGCTTCCTATCTGTTTCCGCAATCGACAATCGTAAGGTTGATATCTTATCGGCATGCTTGTCGGAGTTCAGTTGATCAATTTCATTTTGAATTCGCCGTTGGCGATCCCGCAACACCTGAAGCGATGTGACGATGCTATCGGGGAGATTGCTCTTCTTGTAGCTCTCAGCTACCGCCAATGCGTCGCGCAACGTTTTACTTTTGCTTTTCTCCATATAAAGAAAGAGTAAGGCGGCAACCGAATCGCGCTTGTCCTTCGAATACACTTCCATCAGCGCTTCAATGGGCGTTTCGTATACACTAAAGTATGCGGCGGAGGTTCGCCACTTGGCTTGCTCAAAATCAAAAGCCTTTCGACTCCGCGCAAGCAGTTCTTCCGTCAGGGCGAAACATTCGAGGGAGGCTTGCAGGTACTTTGATTGATGATTGGACTGATACAATGAACGCAGGATCTCGGCCTTTCTGAAAACCACGTCGGGCAGGTACATGTTATTTTTAACCGAACTCGTGGATGTGTAATACTCGTCTTTCAGTGAAGCGAGGGAAGGATTCACAAGGTCATCTTTTGCGTGGAATCCACTAATACCTGCCGTAAGCGCTTTTTGATTATAATAGAGTGCTGAATCCAGCTGATTCGTCCTGAAAAAGTAATCGCTGAAACTAAACATCACCATGGCATCTTCCGCCCTTTGCTTTCCGACAAGAAGTTCGAGTTGATGTTGAGCACTCTTTAGCGCGGCGTACGCTGCCGCGTACGCGTTATTCTTCTGGAGCAAGTCGGCCAATAACACCCATGCATTCACCACACCAAACTTTCCATACTGGTCGATGTCATCTTTCTGTCCAATGGCGATGGATCGTTCGTAATATTCCTTGGTCCGATCTTGTTGACCCAAACGATCGGCGATCAATCCCAGGCTAATATAATAACGTACAAGAACGCCGCGACTTCGTCCGGATTTCAAATTGATCTCTATTGCCTTCTTAATCTCGCGTTCCGCCAGCACAAGGCTGTCCATATCCATGTAAATGGTTCCAAACAGGGAGTGACAAATTCCTTCAAACTCGACGGCCTTTAATTTTTGAATGAGTTTTAAAGCCTGTGTCGCATATGAAATTGATTTCTCAAATTCCCCTTGCGCACGATACGTGACGGCCAGGTTGTAATAATCTTCAGCTAACTGCCTATCGTAATTGCCCGGCAGTTTCTCCATGATGGAAAGGGACTTTTCAAAGTTCACCTGCGCTTCATGCAAATCGAATCGCAGGTAACGATAAATGTATCCCTTCCGGGAATAACAAAGCGCTACCTTTTCAACATTTTCACCATGGACTTTGACCAGTATACGTTGTGCGTTGTCCAGAAATTGAAGCGCGCTATCGGTCTCAACCGTGATCTCCCGATAGATGTTACCCAGGTGATAGTAAAAATTTCCCAGTGAATCCAGGGTCTGTTTGTTGGTATGCTTCAGCCCACCTCTTAACAACGCGAGCGCTTTTTGCTCGTACGTGCCGCCGTACGCGTAGCCCGCTTCGCCACACCTGCTGAGCGATCTAAAATACAAGGGCCAATTCCTTTCCTTTTCTGCCATCGTCACGGCAGCTGAAAAGCTGTCAAACGCTTTTGGTATTTCGTCCTTGTTGAGAAATGCTAAACCCTTTTGATACTGATCTGCAGCGCTTTGCGCATGGACTGGTACAACCGTGATCACCAATCCAAAAAAAATAAGGGGTAACAAGAATGCTTTCAAACCGGTTTCGCGAAGTATCCCTGAATATAGGGATTAGGGCTCCAACAATCATAACGTCGGACTTCGAATTTATTGCGATTTCCCGAAGTGTAAGTGCCGACCGTTGTCAGGTCAAATCGAAAATTTTTTCCATGAGCACCCACTTTTCTCCCGGCTTGCTTCCGGGCAGGGCTTGCTGATATGTCCACATTAATTTCTCCCATTCCTGCACCTTGGGATTGGACGCATCGGCATTTGATTTCTTTTCGAATGAAAAGGAATCATTCACTTCCATGATCATAAAGAGTCGGTTGCCAACCCGGTAGATTTCCATGTGTTGAATCCCTGAATCTTTAATGCTTTTGATAATCTCCGGCCACACTTTTCTATGATGGGCTTCGTACTCTGCGATCAACTTCGGATCGTCTTTCAAGTCGAGCGCCAGTGTGTACCGTCTCATGCGGTAGCTGATTTTATTTTATAGCCGTCCCATCCGTAATACAACACCGTGAGAAAACACAAACTGGGTAGTATGAAGGATTGCTGTATGCCCACATGATCCGCCATATATCCCATGATGGGCGGCAGTATCGCACCGCCGACAATGGCCATGATGATAAAAGACGATCCGAGTTTAGTATCGTCGCCGAGGTTCTTAACGCCCAATGCAAAGATGGTCGGGAACATGATGCTCATGAAAAAGTTGGTGCCCAACACGGCGTACACCGCTACTTTTCCCTCGGCCAGAACACCGGTTAAACAAAGTAGCGACGCCATCGCGCCATAGACCATCAAGAGTTTGTGGTCTTTAATAAAGGTCATCAGCCAGGTTCCTAAAAATCTGCCGGCCACAAATAAGAAGGTCCCGATCGCCATATAATTTTTAGAGGCAATCTCCTTGCTCGTTCCTGGAATCAGCTCCACTACATAGTTAATGGTGATGCCCCAGATGCCTGCTTGCGCACCGACATAAAACGCTTGCGCCATCACCGCCATCATCAAATGACGATTCTTGAAAATCTCTTTGTTGAATTTCAAGCTGGCACCCTTGCCTGGTTCGGGCATCTTGGTCAGGAAGAAAAAAAATGCCACCAACAATACCGTTCCGGCCAACATCACGTAAGGAAGGATGACCGCATCGGCTGCCTGCTGTTTCTCTGCCAGCGTAGTCATTGCTCCTTCATTACCAGAGAAAATAAACTGACCAGCGATCCAGGGACCGACGACGAGCGCGGCACCATTGAATGACTGCGAAAAATTAAGCCGCTGTACGGCAGTCTCCGATTTTCCCAGGATCGTTACGTACGGATTAGCTGCTGTTTCCAAAAATGCAAGACCGCTCGCAATGATGTATAAGGCGATCAGAAAAAATCCAAAAGTCAACAACTTGGCGGCAGGAATAAACAACAACGCTCCACCGGCATACAACAGCAAACCGAAAAGTATTCCTTTCTTGTAGCTGTACTTCTCCATGAACAATCCCGCAGGAATCGCGATGGTAAAGTATCCGAAGTAAAAGGCCGTCTCGATCAACAAGGCCTGCGCGCGGCTGATCTCAAAAACAGGTTGAAAATGTGCGATGAGCGCCGAGTTCAAAATGTTGGCGAGCCCCCATAAAAAAAACAAACTCGTCACCAGGATGAAAGGCACCAGGTATGAGCGGCCTGCTTCCAGTTTCGTCTCGGCCGCAGATGGTGTGTTGACAATGGGCATAAGGTTTTTATAGGGTTTGGTTTAGGATGGTCAACGTGAAATCACAGCAACGCGCGATCAAGATGAACATATCCGCCATCGACGTAGATCAACTGTCCGGTGGTGTGGCTGGATCTTTCAGACAAAAGAAAAACCACCATGTTGGCGATTTCTTCCGCTGTCGTCATGCGCCTTCCCAATGGAATTTTTTCTGTGATCTCCTTGAGCTTTTGTTCCGGGTTGGGCAAAGTCTTGATCCATTTTTCATACAGCGGTGTAAAACACTCTGCCACGATCACTGCGTTTACGCGAATGCCATACTTTAGCAACTCTACTGCCCATTCGCGGGTAAGCGCATTGCGACCACCATTCGATGCGGCATAAGCGGAAGTTCCACCTTGTCCGGTCTCAGCAGTCTTCGATCCAATGTTGACAATAGCTCCTTTAGATTTTTTTAATTCGGGCAACGCGTGATGCGCCATCAGGTAATAGTGGACAAGGTTCTTGTGAAGCGAAGCCATGAAGCCATCGTAACTCCCGTGTTCAAGGTTCACGCCATCATTCACACCTGCGTTGTTAACCAGTCCTTCGATGCGGCCGTATTTCTTGATCACCGCCTCGACGGCTCGCTGGCAGTCTTCTGGTTTTGTCAACTCCGCTGGTATCTGAAATCCGTTGCCCGAAATTTTCTCCAGCGCATGCTTATTGTCCTCTTCACTTCGTCCCACGATTACCGGAATAGCGCCTTCCTGCGCCAATACTTCCACGATTCCCTCGCCAATTCCCTTCGCGCCGCCGGTGACAATAATTACTTTGTTGTTGAGCTGTAAATCCATTCTTAAAGATTATAAAACTTCCTGGCATTTTCACTCATCACCAGGTGCTTTTCATGGGCGGGAAACCTGTTCAAATAAGAATCGACGATGTTGAATTGCGCCTCATAAGAAGCGGCGACTAAACAGACGGGCCAATCAGATCCATACATCAAGCGCTCCGGACCAAACATCTCAAACAGTTCGTCGAGGTAGGGATGGAAATCTTCGGGCTTCCAATTTTTCCAATCCGCTTCTGTTACCATTCCGGAAATCTTACAATGGATATTCTTAAAGGTAGACAGGGCCGCCATGTTCAGTTCCCACTTGGTCTTCTCTTTTGTCCGGATGGAAGGTTTGGCCAGGTGATCGACTACAATTTTGACATCGGGTACTTCGTGCGCAAAGTTGATCGCTTCTGCCAACTGGTAATGATAGACCAGGAGATCGTATGTAAAGCCGAATCGTGTAAGGGCTCTGACACCCTTTATGAAATCCGGATGCAATAAAAATCCGGGCGCCTCTCCTTGCGCGATATGCCGGAAGCCTTTGAGCTTTTTATATTGAGTATAGTGGTGCAACCGCTCCTGCAAATTGGGGGAGCGCAAGTCGACCCAACCGACGACACCTTTAACAAAGTCATGTTCATCAGCCAACTTCAGTAAAAAGTTGGTCTCCTCTTCAGACTGATCTGCCTGAACAGCAACGCATCCCTGAATACCGTGAGCTTTGAGGTGAGGCCAGAGGTCCGCCGGAAAGAAGTCCCGCTGAATCACCTTCATCTCATCGTTTATCCATGAATCACGAACGGGATTGTACTTCCAGAAATGTTGATGGGCATCAATCATGAACGCTGCTTAGGAAATTCATATTACACCTTTTTTCGGGGATTCCACCACATATTCATGTGGCTCGTGTTTACTATTGATTGCGCAGAAGGATTACTATCTTGTAATTCTATAGAGTTTTGACTTTAATCTAAAAACTACCTACCATGAAAAAACAAGTAATCCTCACATTTTTTGCGGCCGTCGCGGGCCTGTATGCGTCAGCGCAGGGTATCTATTTTAAAGCTGGCGGAGGGTATGCCCTCCCGGTTGCGACCGACGTGATCGGTCAAAAAAACATCCACCGGGAAGATTATTCCGGCAACAACGACATCGACGAGTTTAGCAACGAAGCTGTCTCGGGATCTTTTGGCGCCGGAGCAAATTTTCTCGTCGGCGCGGGCTTCATGTTTTCGGAGAATCTCGGCGTAGAACTCAATGTTCAGTACACCAAGAGTAAGCATTACGAAACAGGCAACGACGAAGTCTATACCGACGACAACTACACCTACCACGATCGTAATCTCATTCAAAACTTCGCCAACACGATCTACATAAATCCGTCGATTGTAATCACACCAGGCGCCGGTGGGAAGGTACCTTATGGAAGATTCGGCGTTGTGATCGCCTCACCGAAATTAACAACGGAAGAAACTTACTACTACGATGGAGATGGCGTCTACGAAGGCTCTGAGAAATGGGAGTATAAAGGAAACGCGGCCATTGGCTTCCAGGGTGCTGTCGGCATGAACTGGATGATTAACGACAACATTGATCTTTTTACGGAGGTGAATTTTGTCAGCCTGACTTACTACCCCGGCACCGGCACGATGACGGAAAGCATTTCTAATGGACAAGATAATCTTCCGAATACTGACGTCTACTATAAAGAAGTTGTATTTAAAAAGGAGGTCGATCCCGGAAAACCGTATACTGCCGATGACCCTCGCGAGGTTCTGCGTCAATCAAGAGCTTTCAGTTCACTGTCGCTGCAAGTTGGTATAATTTATTCGCTGGGTGGACACGGCGAGAATTAACACCCCTTGACTTCGTTAAAAACCAGGAAGCCATCCGCTCGGGATGGCTTCTTTATTTATCAAGTGTTCTTTCTTTTTAATACTCGATTGCTACCTGGCGCTGCTCACCCAATCCTTCGATCCCAAGCTCGACGACATCACCAGGTTTTAAATAAATGGGAGGTTTGAATCCGAGTCCAACACCTGCAGGCGTTCCCGTTGATATTACATCTCCGGGAAGCAGTGTCATGAATTGGCTGATGTAGCTCACCAGGAACGGAACCCCAAAGATCATATCATTGGTGTTGTTGTCCTGCATCATTTTACCGTTCACCTTTAACCACATGTGCAGGTTATTAAAGTTGGATATCTCATCTTTTGTCACGAGATACGGTCCTAAGGGTGCAAACGTATCACAACTCTTTCCTTTCACCCACTGACCATTTCGTTCGAGTTGAAACTCGCGTTCGCTGTAATCGTTGTGCAGGCAGAAGCCCGCGATATAATCAAGCGCGTCTCTCTCTTCCACATAAGCGGCCTTCTTCCCGATGACGACAGCCAACTCAACTTCCCAATCCGTTTTAACGCTGTTGCGTGGAATCACCAGGTTATCGTTGGGGCCGCAGTATGCAGTCGAAGATTTAAAAAAGATGATCGGCTCCTTTGGAATTTCCATCTTTGATTCCTGCGCGTGCTTGGTATAGTTCAACCCCACACAAATGATTTTGGATGGACGCGTGAATGGAGGACCGATGCGAACACCTTTGCTCGCTTTGGGAAGCGCTGGATTTTTTTTCAACCACGTTTCCAGCCGCACGAGTCCATCGGTGTCGAAAAATTTCTCACCGAAATCTTCTCCAAAGGCGGAGAGATCAAAAATTTCATCGCGGAGTAAAATGCCTGGTTTCTCTTTTCCAGGCTCACCAAATCGAAGGATTTTCATGGAGTAGGTTTTTAGTATGGAGTGTTAGTCGTGAGTAGGTAGTCTTGAGTAAATAGTATCGAGTAAAATGAGTTTCGGTTTGAGATTTGTGATTTGCAATTTGATCATTCTCCCTCAGGTGTTGAGTTTGAGGAAGCCTCCGTCCAACGGATAGTCCGTTCCGGTGACGAAGGAAGCCTGATCGCAACAAAGGAACAACGCCAGCGACGCTACTTCTTCCGGCTTGCCCATGCGGCCAATCGGTTGAGTCTTTGAAAGCTTTTCGAACATTTCTTTTTCCTGCCCGGGATAGTTCTTCGCGAGAAAACCGTCGACGAAAGAAGTGTGTACGCGAGCAGGAGAAATACAATTGCACCGGATGTTGTCTTTCACATAATCTTTTGCCACCGAATACGTCATGCTGACGACAGCACCCTTGCTCATCGAATACGCAAACCGGTCGGCGATGCCAACCGTTGCCGCCACAGAAGCGATGTTGAGGATGACACCACCGCCTTGCTTCTTCATCAGGTGAATGCAGGCGTGCATGGCGTTGTAGGCGCCCTTTACATTTACCTGGAAAACTTTTTCAAAGTCTTCTTCCGATGTCGTGTCCAACCGACCGATGTGAGAGATCCCCGCGCTGTTGACGAGGATATCAATTCTTCCGGCCTGCTGCGCGATCCGCGCGATGGTGTTATCGACTTGCTTTTGGTCGGATACATTGACCTCAAAGGCGTAGGCCTTGTGCCCGGTCGATTCAATTTTCCTGACGACCTCGGTCGCCGACGCCTTGTTCAATTCGAGGATAAATACTTCTGCGCCTTGTTGCGCAAATGTTTCCGCTATCGCCCTGCCAATGCCGCTGCCGCCTCCTGTTACAACAGCAATTTTCTTTTGTAAAGTGAACATGAAATAACTTGGGTCTTTAAGAGGTTACTGGAATTCAAGTATAGCTATCGCAGCCTCGTGAATCAAGGAAACGCAAAGAATCGTTTGCCCATTGAGCTCTTGAAATGTTCATCTTATCCGGGGATTATGGAATGACTATTCCACCCACTAGTGGTGATGGCCGTTCAGGAAGGGATCCCACTCACCGGCGGAGTCGTTCATGTGGTCTTTCAGGAAGATCGAGTAGGAAGGTTTGTACGGTCTTTTGCGCAAAGGCATGTTTGCCTCTTCCGGCGTGTAGTCGCCTTTGCGAGCGTTGCATTTCTTACAGGCAGCGACAAGGTTCAGCCATGAGTCGGCGCCACCCCGGGCGCGCGGCATAACATGGTCGATGGTCAGGTCTTTTTTGGTGCCGCAGTACTGGCACTCATGACCATCGCGCTTGAATATATTTTGCCGGGTAAGATTAACGCCCTTGTAAGGGGCGTTAACATATCGATTGAGGCGGATGACAGACGGCATTGGGAAGCTTGCCGTGACCGTATGCAATTTATGTCCGTTGGCTGTCCTCACCATTTCACTCTTATTCAGGAACACCAGGATGAAGGCGCGCTCCACCGAGCAGACCATCAATGGACTGTTATCGTGATTCAGTACCAAAACCCTGCTGTTCATAATGGTAAGATAGCGTCAATCTTTTTATGAAGCAAAGGCGAAAACGTGTTCGGAGGTTCCCGAAAAACGAGAAAGAAACTGGAAGCTTGCCGGGAAGGGGTTTAATCGGGTAGGATTCTTCGGATTTGGGCTAACCGGTGGGTGTAAACCTTGGATTCCAAATTTAAAATGCCCTCTTCATTAATGTGGTCCACCCTTACGCGGCCGGAAGCATGGATGATCTTGTCGTCACCGAGTAGGATACCGCAGTGCGTAATCTTTGAGTCCTGATCAAAGAACAACAGGTCGCCGGCCTTCGCTTCGTTAAATGACTTGATGGACTTTCCCTGGTTGGCCTGCTGCCATGCATCGCGGAAGAGCTTGTAGCCACAGATCTTGAACGTCATCTGGGTGAACCCGGAACAGTCTATTCCAAAGGGAGTTTTTCCTCCCCATTGATACGGAGCATTGATGTATCGCAGGGCCGTGGTTTTCAGGAACTCGAACTCCCTGCGCTGCCCAACATTTTTGGTCTCGCCGTTGAAGGCAAACTGTTCCTCCATCTTGAAAAGTTCCGTGCTGGAGATCGGGATCATGCTGCCCATCAGGATCATCATCGGGCTCTTATTATAGAGCATGCTGGAAGTGATGTCTGTCGTGATCTTGAACTCCGCGCGGTTCAGGTAGTCGAAGTATTCCCGTGAGATGGTATGGTGCTGCCTGGCGTCAATCCAGCCGACGTAGCTGTCAAAATTGGTTTGAACCTTTAGCCATTTCCGATCCTTAGCCTGGTCAATGACTTCATAGTGGTCGCCAAAAAGGAGTTGCGTAACCTGCTCCGACTTATCGGAGGCCTCGGCCCGAATGGGTATTACACTTAACCGGCTTACACCGAAATCCTGATCCATGAGGGTTTTAGAACTTTGCTGGGTTTAATATAGTGGGTCTGCGGATTAAGCAAACAACGACGTTGCAAGATAACAATTCACCGATAATCCCTGGAGGAACGTTTCTGATCATCACTTCAGCTTCAGGCGGCTAAGTTCGCGCTTGGCGTCGCGTTCTTTGATGCTATCCCGTTTGTCGTGCAGCTTCTTGCCTTTCCCGAGCGCGATCTCCAGTTTGGCGATGCCTCGGTCGTTGATGAACAATCGCGTCGGCACCAGCGTCAATCCCTTTTCGTCTATTTTGCCTTCCAGCTTCTTCAGCTCCGATCGCTTCAATAGTAATTTCCTTTCGCGTGTCGCTGCGTGATTGTAGTGTGTTCCTTGCGCATACGGCGTGATGTTCACCCCCTTAACATAGAGTTCGCCATTCGCAAAGTAACAGTATCCGTCCTGCAGATTCACCTTGCCTTCACGGATCGACTTGATTTCAGTTCCCGTGAGCACCATCCCCGCCACATACTTATCCAACAGCTCGTACTCAAAGCCCGCTTGCTTGTTCCGGATGTTGATATCATTTGAAAACCGTTGCTTTGCCACCTGTTTAAGTGTTGAGATTTAAGTATTGGTCCCGATGGCTATCGGGATTGTTTGTGTTTTGGGTCCCGATAGCTATCGGGATCATGAACGCCCTTCCTCTTTAAATATTTTCCTGATCTTTTCTCTCTTTAGAATTTTCTGGCCCGTCTTGCCGACAGCGATCAGCCGGTCGTCGACCCGGGCTTCAAAGGTACAGATCAACTCGTTGCCGTTCCACTGCTCGACCCTGGCCGTGAAGGTAACATCTTCTCCCACAAACGCCGGACTTTTATGTTCAATGCTCACCAGCGTTCCGATTCCTTCCTCATCTTCCTCGCGCAAGTCGAGCACGAACTGACGGGTAGTCCATTCGCAGTCGCGGGCGAGGGCAAAAGTAGAGCACACCGCGTGAACCACTTCCCCATGGAAGGCGGCGACGTCTGCCTGAACGACTTTGTGTTTATACGTGCGGATATCGCCTACCTTAACATTGTCCTTCATGTACTTTCTATTTCGTGGTCATGAAACATTAATCGGCATCCGGGCTAACGGCGCGACATCCAGTGCGCAAAAATCCTTCTGAAGAAATTTAAAATGCGCAGCCATCGCGATCATCGCCGCGTTGTCTGTGCAGTATTCAAAGGCGGGAATGTAAATGCTCCAATTGTTTTTCTCCCCCAATGCTTTCAACTGTTTCCTCAATCCCGAATTCGCCGACACACCGCCAGCGATTGCAATCTGCTTTATTCCCGTTTGGCGGCTGGCTTGTTCAACGCGCGTCAAAAGCATATTGATAAGGTGCGACTGCAGGCTCGCGCAGATGTTGTGCAGATTTTTTTCTACAAAGGAAGTATCCTTCTTTTTTTCATCGCGGATAAAATACAGAAAAGCCGTCTTGATTCCGCTGAACGAGAAGTCCAATCCTGGCATAATTGTTTCAGAAAACTTGAATGCCTTTGCGTCTCCAGTCTGCGAGTACTTATCAATCAAAGGACCACCGGGATAAGGCAGGCCCATGATCTTGGCGGCTTTGTCGAACGCCTCCCCTACTGCATCATCCTGCGTTTGGCCGATTACTTCCATGGTCAGGTAATCCTTGACCAGCACGATCTGGGTGTGACCGCCGCTGACCGTCAGACATAAGAACGGAAAGGAAGGCTTGGGATCGTCGATGAAGTGCGCCAAAACGTGGGCTTGCATGTGGTTGATTTCGATCAACGGAATATTCAGGGCCATGGCCATTCCCTTGGCGAAGGAGACCCCCACCAGCAGCGCGCCCATCAGGCCGGGGCCACGGGTGAACGCGATGGCATCCAGTTCCGTTCTCTGTACATGAGCAGTATCCAAGGCTTGCTGAACGACGGCCACGATGTTTTGCTGGTGCGCCCGCGAGGCGAGTTCTGGTACCACTCCACCGTATATTTGGTGAACCGCCTGTGAGGCGATAATATTATTGAGTACCTTGCCGTTTCTGATCACGGAGGCAGACGTCTCATCACATGAAGACTCGATGGCAAGGATAACTGGGCGCATCAGAATGGAAAATGAACCGGCAAGTTACCAAAAATAGAACACGGAAAATACTGGCGTACTCGGCCGCGACCATCGTCTTCGTCCTGCTCTCTTCCTTCCTGGTCTTGCAGATGCCCCCCGTTCAGAACCGGCTCATCGGGCACTACCTGGGCGATTTCTCAAAGGTTACCGGATTCCCCACCACCGTCGAAAGCTTTCGCATGTTGTGGTTCGACCGGCTCGAGCTCCACGGCGTGAAGGTCCATGACCCGGCAGGGAACGTGATGATTAGCGCAGAGGAAATCCTGATCAACTTCCGCGTAGCCCAACTCCTTCAACCCCGCGACATCAACGTCGATGGGATCTTCATCGACAGCGCGCAGGTCTTCCTGACCAAAATCCAGGAGTCCGATACGTCGCGCGATCTGAACATCAACGTCTTTACCTATCGCCTCAATCATAATTTCAAAAGTGGGGGCGGTGGTGGCCGCCCGCCGCGAATCAACATCGGTGAAACATTCCTGAATAAAAGCAAATTCATTTACGTCAACCAGGACCGCGATACGGTTCGGCATGGTTTCGACTATAACCACTTCGCGCTGGACATTGACGAAGGTGAACTTAAAAGTTTTGTCGTGTTGGGCGATACGATCGAGTTCGATGTCCGCACGTTGATCGCAGAGGATTCAAAAACAAAATTCAGAATCGGACAGCTCTCTACCTTCTTCCGCATCTCGCAAAAAGCCATGGAGTTTTCCGGACTATCGCTGAATGCCGGAAAGAGCGTCATCACCGACACGATCGTCTTCTTGTACGACAGCCAACGTGATCTGAACAATTTTGTACACCTGGTAAAAGTCGATGCTCACCTTGACAACACCACGATCTATCCGAAAGACCTGGATCTTTTCTTTCCAGGCGCCGCCAAGCTGGAACATCCGCTTGTGCTGGAAGGAGACTTTAAGGGACGCATCGATAAGTTCAAGTTCACCAACATGAAGGTGCGAACGGGGAATTCCAACATCCAGGGGTCGCTTGAAATGGATGGCCTTCCAAACTTGAATGAAACGTTCATTGTCCTCAACATGCGCAACTCGCGCCTTGATCCCAACGACCTTTCATTCGTACTGAATGAACAATCCCTCCAGCGCCTGCAACCGATGGGCGTGTTAAACATGGATGGACAGTTCCTCGGATATCCCAACGACTTTGTTGCCAATGGAAATTTCACCGGTGCCATTGGTACCATAAAATCCGATATCAACTTTAAGGTCGACGAAGAAGATTTCAACCGTTCGGTGTACAGCGGAAAGGTGAAGCTATCCGGCTTCGACCTTGGCCGTTATCTTAACGACACCTTAAAGTTTCAGAAAGTCGATCTCGAAGGCCAGGTGAAAGGCGCTGGACTTACACTCAAGACGGCAGACTTTCAGCTCAATGGCGTCGTTTCTTCGCTGGGCATAAACCGTTACAATTACTCCAACATCAAGACCGATGCGCGTTTTGCATCCGGCCTGTTCCGTGGAATGGTAGAGATCAACGACCCCAACCTGGAATTCTCTGTTCGCGGAAGTATTGACTTGCGCGAGGGAAGAAATGAATTCAAGATCAGGGCACAACTGGACACAGCGTATCTAAGGCCATTGAACATCACGCGGGATAGTACTTTTTTACGCGCAACGGTTGATGCAAATTTCAAAGGTCTGCAATTGGACTCCCTTCAGGGAACTGCCAACGTCACCAATCTGACGTTGCATTATAAAAAGGAAAAATTCCAGCTCGACAACATTTTTGTAGATGCCCAGCGCGATAAGCGCAAGCGATCGCTGGCCGTTCAATCTTCGTTGATCGATGCCGACGTAAAAGGAAATTATACTTACACTTCCATTTCAAGGGACATTCAGGCTTTGATCAAAGAAATCAGCCTAAACATCAAGAACGACAAGGAAGCGATTGCTCAATACTACCGGCAGAAAAAGTCCAGGCCGCAGAATTACGAAGCGCTTATCAAGGTCAACCTGAAAGACATCAAGCCCATTACCAAGCTGCTGAACCTTGACCTGAAAATTACGCCCCGGACAAGACTGGAAGGAAGATTCACCAGCGGATTCACGACTATCTTCAACGCCTATACTTCCATCGATTCGATCTCGTTCGAAGGAAAAACTTTTGTCGGCACGCAGGTTGAATTGAATACTTCCAAAATTGCTGATAGTACAAGCGTTCTCTCTATGGCCACGATAGTGTCGGAGCGACAATTGATGTCGAAGAACCTGACGACTAAAAATCTTTTAGCTGAAATCATCTGGGATAAAAGCCACGTGGACTTCGGATTGGACGTCGACCAGGACGGACGAACCAACAATGCCAGACTTCGCGGCACCGTAGATTTCCTGCGCGACAGCACCACCATCAGCATGTTGCCTTCGTCGCTGAAACTCCTGGAACGTGATTGGAATTTCGCTCCCGGCAATTTCATTTCGGTTCATGGTAAAGAATGGAACTTCAACGAGTTCGTTCTCCGCCACGAAAACCAGTCCGTGCGACTCCATGGACGATTGTCGACCGATCCCACAAAACCGCTCACGCTAAATGCCAACCAGGTAGACCTTTCTTTATTAAATGAACTCACGCTGGCCAAATTAGCTGGCATCGTCAACGCGGAAGTCGACGTCTACAACTATTACCGCGACATCACGCTTCAAAACGAAATCAAGATTGATCAACTCATGGTGAATGATTTCCTGGTGGGCGATATCACAGGAAAAAACCAATGGGACACGTTGAACAATAAGTTTGATATCAGCTTCTTCATCGACCGGCAAGGTACCAGGATACTCGACGTTGATGGCGAATACAAACCCAAGCGGTCAAAGGATCCATTGAACCTCACCGCGAACCTGGAGAAGGCAAACCTGAAACTCCTCGAACCCTTTCTTCAAGGCATCTTTACCAACATGAGCGGCACAACGTCCGGAGCGTTCACCATTACCGGAAGTCTTTCCAGTCCGGAAATTCGCGGCGATGGACAACTCGAAGACGCGCAGCTCATGGTGAGCTACCTGAAGACTATGTATCGGGTAAACGGCGTGATCGGGTTAACACCAACCTCGATAAATTTCAAAGGTCTCGAACTGACTGACATTTTCCGGAACAAAGGAAAACTCAACGGCTACATCAAGCATGAGAATTTCAACAAGATGTCCATCAACATTGACGCTTCCTTTCGGAATTTCCAGGTGTTGAACACCACGATGAAAGACAACAGCTTGTTCTATGGTCAGGGCTATGCCACGGGCGATCTCAAGATCCATGGGCCGGTGGCGAATCTGAAAATTTCCTCCGACGCGCGCACTGACAAGAACACACGGATCTATGTGCCGCTGAGTCAATCTTCATCGGTTGATAAGAAAGAGTTCATTCAATTCGTCAATTTCCGGGATACAACGTTTCAACAGAAAAGAGAAAAACGCCTGAGCAACAAAGTCAATCTCACGGGCTTGACGTTTGATCTGAACCTCGATGTGACGCCCGACGCTTACTGCGAAATCATCTTTGACTTAAAAGCCGGCGATATTATTCGTGGTCGTGGTAATGGCGATCTCAAGCTTCAGCTTGACACCAAGGGAGAATTCAACATGTTTGGTCCCTTCGAGTTCACGGAGGGATGGTACAACTTTACCTTGTACGACATCATCAACAAAGAATTCGTCATCAAGCGAGGAAGTCGCATCTCGTGGTATGGCGACCCTTACCAGGCCACCGTGGACATCAACGCCTCTTACAATCAATTGGCTTCCCTCGCTCCGTTGACGGATGCCTCGACGGCTAACTCACCGGCGCTGCAGCGAAAATATCCGATAGAAGTTGTTCTCGATCTCGAGGGATCGATGATGTCGCCAACGATTACGTTCGACATTGTCGCCGTCGACCTTCCGAAAAACATTCAAACAGAAACCGGGCAGCTTGTGAACCTCGACCTCCAGTTCACCGCATTTAAGAATAAACTGGATGAACAGGAATTGAAGCGACAGGTGTTTAGCTTGATTGTACTCCGACGGTTTTCACCGGTGGGCCAGTCGATGGATGCCAGCGGATCGGTGGTGAACAGTTTGAGCGAATTGCTGTCGAACCAGTTGAGCAACTGGATGAGCCAGGTGGATGAAGACCTGACTATTGATGTCGACCTGGGTACCATGGACCAGGAGACATTCAATACTTTCCAGCTGCGCTTGTCATATACTTTCCTCAATGGTCGTCTTCGCGTAACGGGTGACGGAACCTTTAATAACAGCAGCACGCCAACAACCGGAAGCAGCTCTCAAACCAACCCTTCGGGCATGGCCGGCGACTGGACCGTCGACTACATGCTGACGCCGGATGGCAAGCTGCGCGTGAAAATGTACAGCCGCACAAACGTGAACGCCATCCTTAGCTCAGTCAACAACCAAAACACGATTACTACCGGCGCCAGCCTCATCCATACGCAAAGTTTCAATCAGCTTCGCGAGCTGTGGACTTCATCGCGAAAGAAACGCGAGGAACAACAAAAGAAAGAGGAAGAGCAAAAGAAGGCGCCTGATCCGGAACTCAAAACGGAAGCCATCAAAGAAGACGACGATGGGCCGCAGTAGTGTAGTCGTCGTGCTGCTCTTGCTGTTGAGCTGGCCTTCCCTTTGTCAATCCGATTCCTCCCAGGTCAACAAGAAAAGACTTCGTGGTTTTATCATCGGCTCGTCTGTTGTCTATGGCGCGACATTGGTCGGCCTCGGCACGCTCTGGTATGACGATGCCGAGAAAACATCCTTCCATTTTTTTAACGACAACGCGGAATGGAAGCAAGTCGATAAGGTCGGACACTTTTTTACGGCGTTCTACTTTAGCTACGGGACCTCCAAGGCATTGCAGTGGTGCGCCGTTCCTGAACGAAAATCAGATTTGATTGGCGCCATCACGGGATTTGCGTTGCTGGTTCCTATTGAAATCATGGATGGAAAATCCAGCGCCTATGGAGCGTCAGTCGGCGACCTGGCATTCGATGCAGCCGGTGCCGCCTTCTATTTCGGGCAAAAAAGGCTCTGGAAAGAAATAAGACTTCAGCCAAAGTTTTCCTTTCATCAAACGGAATATGCAGCGCTGCGACCTGACGTGTTAGGCGACGGCATGCCTTCGGAAATGTTTAAAGATTACAACGGCCAAACCTACTGGCTGTCGGTGGATATGGATAAGTTCCTCCGGTTTCCCAAGTGGTTGAACTTTGCTGCCGGTTATGGCGCTGAGGGAATGGTGTACGCGCGCGACGAGCAAAATGTAGAAGCAGGATATGAGGAACCCTACCGGCAATACTACTTCTCGATCGATCCAGACCTAACGGCCATCAAGAGCCGTTCGAAGGTGGTCAGAACATTGCTGTTCGTGGCAAACATGATCAAGATCCCTTCTCCTACCCTTGAGTTTTCAAAGAAGGGTACAACCTTCCATGTATTTTACTTTTAATGTAGTAAGGCGCTCATTACCTTCACTGTCCTAATCAAAACCATCATGAAACTTATCAGGATTGTTGCAACGTTATTGGTTGTCACTTTTTCGTTGACACTGTTCGCCCAAAAGAAGGAGTACTACGAAATAAAAATATATTCCATTGACAACGCAACCCAAGGTGAGCGCGTGGAAGAATTCTTAAAGAGCGCGTACTTGCCAGCACTTCATCGCGCTGGTATCCGCGCGGTCGGCGTGTTCAAACCCGTTGAAAGTGATACAGTCTATGCGGGAAAAAGAATCTATGTGTTGATCCCTTTCAAGTCACTGGATCAGTTCAGTAACCTTCCTGCAACGTTGGAAAAAGATCAGGCCTTTCAATCTGCAGGAAAAGCGTACATCGATGCCACGTATGACAATCCACCCTTTGCCCGTGTTCCTTCGGTCTTGTGTAAAGCATTTTCAGGGATGACGTCGCTTGAAGTCCCAAAGCATAGCACGCCGGCGGCCGAGCGCGTATATGAATTACGGAGCTATGAAGGATACACGGAGAAGATATTTCAAAACAAAGTGAAAATGTTCAACGCCGGCGATGAGGTCGGCTTGTTCAAACGCCTTCAGTTCAACGCTGTATTTTATTCTGAAGTAATCGCCGGAAGCCGCATGCCGAACCTGATGTACATGACTACGTTCAGCAACATGGATTCACGCAATGAACATTGGAAGACTTTCGTGGCTGATCCGCAGTGGAAAACGCTATCGTCGATGCCGGAGTATCAACACAATGTGTCGAAGATTGAAATCTTTCTGCTGCACCCAACGGACTACTCAGACATTTAAATGTCACCGGTCTCTGCAATTGCTAATTAGGAACGTTTAACGGCTCGGAATTCTCAGCATAAGTGAGCGCTAACCTGAACCACCGGCAACTGCCGATTGGCAACCGTTAACCGTCTACACCAAATTTTCCCGAACCGCTTTGTTGACCATATCAATGGCGTTGTTCACGCCCATCTTTTTCATGATGTTGAAGCGGTGGGTCTCGATGGTGCGTACACTTTTGTCGAGTGCCTCGGCGATCTGTTTGTTTTGTTTGCCGTCGATTACGAGCCTGAGGATTTCTTTCTCGCGTCGTGTGAGGTGGTACTCATCATCTACATCCTGGGACTTGATGGGACGCGCCTTCTGGTTGAGTAAGTGATTCGCTAATACGTTGGAGACTGCTCCACTGAAATACTTGTTGCCGCCATGTACTTGCTTCAGCGCTTTGATGAATTCTACTTTATCCGTGTCTTTCAACAGATATCCATAGGCTCCGGCATCAAGAGCTTGTAATACGTACTCTTCCGAGTCGTGCATAGAAAGGATGACGGCCTTCGTGTCCGGTGAGTAATCTTCGAGACGGGCTGCAGCTTCCAGTCCCGTCATCTCCGGCATGCGAATGTCTAAGACAAGAATGTCGGGATGAAGCCTTTGTGCTACTGACAGCGCTTCTGTGCCGCTGCCGGCTTCGCCAATCACCGTGATCTCGGAATCTGACTCCAGCATCGCCTTGATTCCATTGCGAACCAGTACGTGATCATCGGCCAGAACAATATTGATTTTGCTCATACTTATTTCTTAAACTGTCACGGCGCTCTTTACAGGAACCGTTAAAACCACCGCGGTGCCCTGCCCAGGATTACTCTTAATCTCCAGGCGACCGTTAATATACTCAGTCCGCTCGTACATATTAAAAAATCCACGGCCAGAATCAATGTTGACGCTTCGGGCCTCCACAAGCTCTTCGTCAAATCCCTTTCCATTGTCGGTAACGGTCAGCACAATGTCGCTTTCCGCCCGATCCAAGAGAACCTCAATGTGGCTGGCACCTGAATACTTAATCGCATTGTTGATCGCTTCCTGGATAATCCGGAAAATATTGTTTTCCACTTTTTGCGGAAGTTGCAGGGGATCGTCAAAGGAGGATTTGTACTCCAATTGAATATCGGTCAGCTTACCGATCTCCTTGGTAAAAACATTCAGCGCCGCTTGCAATCCAAAGTCTCCAAGTACCGTGGGCTTCAGGTTGAAAGTCACTTTTCGTACTTCCTTGATGATTTGGTTAATCAGTTGCTGAATCTCCGCTAGTTTACCCGTGAGCGCGTCGGGGTTTCGGTTCGGATCAATGGATTCAATCTGGAATTTCAGCGATGTGAGCATCTGCCCGATTCCATCGTGGATGTCCATCGCCAGTCGCTTGCGTTCTTCTTCTTGCCCTTCCAGAATCAGCACAGAACGGAACTTCTGTTGATTGATCTTCTTTTCGATCTCTGCCTTGCTTTTCGCCCGCATGTTTTGCTCCGCGTACTTCTGCAAGGTTATGTCGGCGCCGAGCACGAGCCACTCTTCCACTTCTGCTTGCTCATTGAACGCCGGGATGATGGTAAGCTCCGTCCAGCGGTCGCGGTCGGAGATGTCCTTATAAGCCACGGTACCTTGCCACTTGTTTCCCTCGGACAGCGACTCAACTATTTCATCCATCCAGTCGCCAGACAGATTCGAGTTCTCAAAAAGGTTACTCAGCGGAAGGCTGCGTCCCTGTAATTTCTTGCCCGTCGTTTCTCTGAATAAATCGGAAATGAAAACCACGTTACCACCGCGGTCGGTCTTTGCATAAATCTTCGGAGTCTCCACAGGAACGTTCACATGCGACAGCTCTTCATAGGATTTCTCCAGCGACGAATACAAGGCTCCGATTTCTTTCGAAAGCTTTCGTGCATTGCGCTCAGAATCCATGAGTTGATTCACAGTTCTGTTTACCTGAATCGTCGTCGGTCGGAAGACGAAGAATATCTCCAACAATATGACGATGACTGACACCAAGAGCAAGGCGTACTCCAACGTGCTGAGCGTTGCCACTTTTTGTCTGGCTTCTGCATCGTACTGAAAAACGATGTCGTTCATTCCTGTGAGAAAATCATCCTGATGTTGCAAGATGGTTTCAACTTGTGGATAAAGTAGATCATACGATGCCTGCGAATCCTTCGACAACGTGGCAATCAATGCACTTGCACTCGACTTCATCGCCTCATGGTGAGCATTGATATGGGTGAACATGGAAACAACAGTCGCGCTATTTTCTCCTGGCAGGTGCATGCTGTCGTTGCCTTGTTGTAGACCCTCGTGGCTAATGGCCCAGGTGTTCAAGGCGCTTTTCATCTCGGCAATAATTTCTTTCCGCTCGGCTTCGTCTTGTACGGGCTTCAGCAACAACGCGCATTTCGTGATGCGCTGGCTCAACATCCGTTGACGGCCGGCCACGTTGATCTCATGCGAATCGCTCAGTTGATTGTTCAAATGATTTTGAATGAGGATCTGCCCGATGATCGCCACCGTGACGATCACGCTCAAGGCAAGGATATACCAGGTACCCAGCCGCGAAAAGCGGTTGAATTTTAGTTGACTGTCCTGATCGAATTCTAAGGTCATTTCCCTGGAAAGTTACATTGCCCATTCCACTCCAGCGGTATGGGCAAGAAAATATTTAAATGTCAGGCACGGAGAGGGAAGGCAAAAATGCCAGGCTCTGACCCCTGGCATTCCTAACATATGAAGAAGTGCCTTACTTGGTAAAGCCAATGTGAACATAACCCGCCTCTACTTTCACCGGGAAGACAGCGATACTGCATTCCTCAGCGTTCAGGCACTCGCCCGATTTCAGAGAAAAGGTTCTTTTGTGAAACGGACACGCCACCTTGGGTTCACTCTGCAATGAGCCAATCATGCCACGCGAAAGCACCATCTGCATTTTATGCGGGCAAAGGTTCTGACAAGCGTACCATTCGTTCCGACGCGAAAAATTGAAGACTGCGATCTGCATATCCTTGTACTTCACGCATGCTCCTCCATTCTCCGGAAAACTTTCCACGGGGGCTGCCTTGAACCACACATTGATTTCAGTCTCTTCAGACGGCGTAAATGTTTTTATTTCAGTCAGTATTTTCATCGTAACAATTTCAATTTTGACTAGTGTTTGGTACTTGGTGCTTGAGATTTGGTGATTAAGACCGTTATTTCTTGTTCCAGTCGACCGGTATTTTCTGCCCGCGCATGGGAACATACTCCAGCGTTGGGTCGCTCTCTTCCGTGTTCACAAAGTGCGTGTAACGCGAACGCAGTTTCGGATCCTCAACAACTTTTTTCCACTCGCAAGCATAATTGGCGATGAGCTCTTTCATCTCATTCTCCAATTCCTCGCCAATGCCCAGTGAATCGTTCACGATCACATCGAACAAGTATTCCAATCCACCCTCCATCTTGTTGAGCCAGGTTGCCGTTCTCGTCAGTGGATCCGCCGTTTTGATGTAGAACATCAGGAAGCGATCGATGTACTTGATACAGGTATCCGTGTCGACATCGGCGATCAACAGCCTGGCGTGTTGAGGGCGCGCGCCACCATTGCCGCAGACATACAGGTTCCACCCTTTTTCAGTGGCGATAATTCCAAAATCTTTTGATTGAGCTTCCGCGCACTCGCGAATACATCCGGAGACGGCGCCTTTCAATTTGTGCGGCGCACGC
>Ga0315912_10001754_pt1 | contig 25335 bp, 22 predicted proteins | sample VfabasoilMG_FD_204469 | JGI IMG/M metagenome (GOLD analysis project Ga0315912, IMG submission 204469) | Garden soil microbial communities collected in Santa Monica, California, United States - V. faba soil | ecosystem: Environmental > Terrestrial > Soil > Garden | place: USA: California... | reverse complement strand
CCGAGTGTGTCGCGCCCCACCAGGATACGCGCGATTATGACTGCACCCCCGAGCAAGCGGCGCAGACCCACGCGGCCATGATGCTGGCCATCGCTGAATTACCGGGCAGTTTGGATCAAGTGGTCGCGCAATGGTTGCCCGCTTTGGCGACCACCGCGGCTGAGTGAAATCGCGGCGAGTGACAGCGTTAGCGGACCTTGAGCAGGCCATCGACGGGCAACGCTTGAGCGTGTCCCTTGAAATAGTCGACCATGGCTGACAGTCTGAGCGGTTTGGCAAAGATGTCGTCAATGGCCGGGCAGTGGGGAATAGACGATGACTTGGTTCCCGTCATGAGCACCACGCGCTTGAGGCAGGGGTACTCCCGCCGCCAACGGGGAATGAACTCCACTGAGGGGGGATAAGATTCGCCCAACCAGTAGTCACACAACAGAAATGTGGGCTGGTGGACTTGCAACAGCTGCTCCGCCTGGGGAGGCGACTGAGCCCCGAATACGCATTCGAAGTCGAGCTCAAAAAACCGGGTCAAGGCTTGGAGCACGTCCAAACGGTCATCTACGATGAGCAATGGGTGAGGAAGCTTTCCTTCGAGTGTTTCCATCGATTTCTGTCGCCAGTCCTGACCCCCTGACCACTTCGCACGAGCAGAGTATCAGACTTGGCGACAACATCGCACGGAGATTTCCAAAAACGTCGAGTCCTTCACGACCTACGCCTGGCCATTCGGCCGAGCGAGCGACGACAGCGAACCCGACACCCTGTTGCTGCGTAGCCCACAATGTAAGGCGTTAGAGGTTGGAGAGTTGCGACCGACGGATGGAGCGGCGGAGAGGTCCTTCACTCGCTGTCGTCGTCGTCGTCACCGAATCGCACACCATGCAACAGCTCTGCCTTGGCCAACTCCAAGACGTAAAGGACTTGGGCATGTGGTCCCTCCCACTGACAAAATTCCTCCCCTTCGGAGACACCTGCCAGGGCCAAGGTGGACACTCGTCCGGCCACGACATCTTTGCGCAGATCATCCAACATCTCGAGCAGACGGTCGATCTGCTCCTGCTTTTCCCGGTCGCGCCATTCCACGAGACTGAGCACCGGAGCGATGCGTGCTACCCCAGGCCCATCATGCGCGGTCACGCGCGCGGATGTATTTGAAGAACCAGTGCGCGGCGTGTTGAGTACGCTACTGCTGGGGCTCACGGCGAGATCCCGTGATGTTGCAGCATCTGCTGTGAGACTGCCGGGACCATGAGGCGGCTCTTGACCACTGGGACGATGTTGGGCCATTGCCTAAAAAATATAGCGGCGCCCCCTAGGGAAGCTATGGGATTACTCGGCTTGTCTCAAATAAAAATATTGAGTAAAATTAGCTACTTAAGCAGGGCGCCCGGGACAAATAGGGTGACCTCTGCGCAGGCGTTCCGCCTTCAATTTTGGCCTGCGGGCCGAGTTGCTCACTAGCTGACCCGCTGACTGAGCAGATTGCAGTTTGATCGGAATCTAAGCGGAGGGGAAGAAGTGCCCCTCGGGGGCGACCAGGAACCCGCGGTCTTGGCAGCTACCTAGGCTGGCCCCCTGCTCATCGCTCATGCATCAGTGATCCTGCTGTGGTCGCTGCTGCCAGCCGAGCATGATGGGGTGGCGCGTCAGGCCAATACGCCTGTGAGTGGACCGCTGCCGTCATCGGCGCTGCCAAATTGTTGGACGTCGGCGCCAAACGCGTTGAGGACGGAAACGTGCAAACGGTGCGCGGACGTCTGTCCGACGTCCAGCATCTGACCGGTTTGAAACCCCAGGTTGCGCCCCCCGATCAGTAAGTACTGCATGTCGTTGGGATTATGGCTGTGGTTGGTGCCGCTCTCGACTCCGCAATAAATGAGCGTGTTGTCCAGCATGGTGCCATCCCCCTCCGGGATGCTTTGCAATTGTTTGGCCAGGTAGGCGATGTGCCCGTTCCAAAACCGCGAAAAGCGATTGAACGCGGCGCGTGTGGACATAGCTTCCGTTCCAACCGTCACGCTGTCATCGGTTTGGCTGACGTGCGCGACTTCGTCATGCCAGCTGCGACCAAAGCCGAGCAATCCCTCATGATGGCCGCCAGAAAAGCTAAACTGATAGCTTGCCACCCGCGTCACGTCGCAAGCAAAGGCGCTCACGATCATGTCGGCGTTGATCTGCGCCCAGCGCTCCATGGATTCGGCGTTATTGAGGCTATTTTTGAAGCCAGAAATGTCTGGTTCGAGACAAGCGGCCCCCACGGCCGGGCCAGGTGTTTGCTCACCATTTTTGATGCGCGCGCTGAGCTCGGACAGGGCATCGAGGTGCAGCTCGAGGCGCGCTCGCTCCTCCTGCCCAAGGTAGCGATTGAGGTAGCGGATGTCCTCCGCGTTGGCACCGAGGATGGCCTGCTCGAGTTGTGGGCTGAAGGCGGGCTCCAGCGCCGGTGGGGGGGGAGCACCGCCCCCGAAGTCGATGCCGGAGAAGATACTGTTGAAGGCGCGGCTGGGGTTGACCTCAGCCGCGATGGGCTGGCCCTTGCCGGAGTAACAAATGACATGTCGATGATCGCTGCGGCCATCATCCACGGCCAGATGGATGGACGCGCGCGGCGTGTTGCCCCGCAGCTCCGTATTTTGGAGCAGATATTGATCGAGGGACGCCCCGTCTGCATAGCGGTTCTCGCTACCGTCAAAACGTGCGCCCGTGAACAGTTGGACGATGCCCGCGATGTGGTGATTGTCGAAGGTCCACGTGTGGTCGAGACGCCGAGGAATGAGCAGTTGATCCTCGAGCCCCGCAAAATCCGCCAAGGGTTCGTTGAGGGTAAAGTCAGCGCCTGTGCCCGTCGGCCACCATTCGGGCGGATGGGAATCCGGGGTGAAGGCCAGAATGAGGCGGCGTGGCAGTTCCCCAGCCGCAAACAGCTGTCTTTGACGTAGAAATGGCGCGAGCAACAGGGCGCCCAAGCCGGTCTTCAACAGGCCACGGCGGTGAATGCTGCGTTCCGAACGGGTCATGCTCAAAGCTCCTCGGGTTCGCGCGAGCGTTCAAAGGTGGTGGGGGAAGACAACAGCGCTTGAATCATGGTGTGCAGTTCGTCCACCTCGCCGATCGCGGCCTGGCCCCCGCGGATGGCCGGGACTTCTGTTTGCGATTCAATATGGCCAAAATAAAAACGGAAGGCCTGGCGGGCGAAGCACTGTTTCACTTCGGCGCTTTCCGAGAGCGCCTGGCTCAAGTCCCGCGGGCCTGAAAGGCCTCGATCCACATCACTGTCCGTCAACTGCGTCTCTAAGTTGACGGGCACGTCAGCGCCCTGAGTGGTGTCCCTGGTCCGAAACCGGCCCGCGCCATCGAACGACTCCAGAGCAAAACCGATGTTGTCGGTCTTGCGGTGACATTGGGCGCAGGTCACGTCAGCAAAGTGCATCTCGTACAGCTCGCGCGTGGTCTGCGCTTGCCCCAAGAGCTCCGTTTCCGAAATAGGCGGTGGCGTGAAGCCTTCGGGGAGCGAGATGGTCTGGCAGAAGAAGCGCTTGCGGACGAAGGCTCCGCGCAATGTGGGCGAGGTGAGGTAGGTCTTGGCATGCGACGCCAGGACTGCCCCCAGACCCAGTACGCCTAGCCGCTCAGCGCTCGCCGGTGCGCTGGGATCGGAATAATAGAAGGCGTCCAGGCTGTCATCGACGCTAGGGACTGGATCGAGCAGGAGCCCGCGGAAACTGCCATCAGGCGCGGCGCTGCGTGAAAAAAATGTGGCCGCCTCTTGTTCTAGCGCGGGCTTGACCTCGGCAAAGCCGGGGAAGCTGTCGGTCTTTTCTACGGCGTCAAATTGGGTCACCTCAGCCCACTGGCGCAAGAACTCGGTGAGCTGCTGAGTGAAGGCTGGGTCCTTGAGCAAACGGGTGACCGTGGACCCAAGCGTGTCGGCACTGAGGTCGCCCGCTTGAGCCTGCTCGCGCAGCCAATCAGGAGGTGGGCCGCTCAGCAAACTGAACGACAAGAACTCAGCGAGCTGATGAGCAGTGAGCTCGACCTCGGGCTCAGCTGCACTGGACTCAGGTCCGAGTTCCTTGCGGTACAGGAACAAGGGGGAGTTTAGGATGGCCACCACGAGCGCGCGATACGCCGTCTCTGCGTCGCGCTCGGTCAGGGCGAGGTCGAAAATGGATGCGAGGCGCGCAGTCACTTCGTCGGGAACGGGAGCGCGAAAGGCGCGCTGGCCCAGCTCTGCAATGAAGGCATCCCGACACGGGACACTGAGATCACACGAGGTCAGTTGCGCGAGCTGTGCGACGGGGAGAGCCTCAGCGATGTCGCGCGCCACTTGATAATAATTGGCCGCCAAGTCCACCCGCACAAAGGATGTGGACGACAGATTGGCAAACATGCCATTGCCGCTCTCTGGCGCGAAATTGGACAAATCCGGTTCTACCCCGACCAAGTCCAAGACGCTGGCGCGGTACTGCTCATGGGTGAGCCGAAAGGCGCGCGCTACCAGACTTTCTTCAGCAGTCCCTGGCTCATCAGCGCCGGTCTCCGCGCTCGTGTCGGCGCCGGTCTCCATCTCCGTCTCATCAGTATCTGCATGACTCCCGGTCTCCGGGCCTGAGGTGGGGGGCGTGGAGGGGCTGGACGAGCAGGCGAGACAAGACAGCCCAAGCACCAGCGAAAGCGGTCGTGACACGAAGTGGTCCACTGGAACTGGGCCACGGTGCCCGACGCGCAGACGGCTCGGGTGGGGGGGCGCGTTGGTCATGGTGCTCACTTGTTCGCCTGCCATTTGCCGCGATTTTTTATGGGGCAGCAAGGACAATCGATCACTCCGGAGTTCGCGCGGGCTGGTGTTGGACCAATGCAGGAAAGTTCTGTTGGTGTACGATTCGTCGTTTTGTTGACCGTTGCTGCCGGACCTGAGCACGATGCGTCCCAGATTCATGGGATCTGGGCGTGAGGCTTGGGTCTGGGGCAGTTTACTGAGGAGTCATTTATCAATGAAAAAGCAATCAGTGGCATGGGGAGTGATGGCCGGCGTTCTGGTTTCGTCGACGGCGTGGGGACAAGAACTGAGTGCCACGGCCAAGGCCGACACCGACCAAGGTGCAGAAGCTGGCGCAGAGGCAGAAGCTCCACCTGCTGAGAAGCCTGCTGCTGAGGAAGCCGATGCAGCGGACGACGTCAAGCCCACCGTTGAACCCGTCAAGCCCGCCTCCGACATCGGGGCATCCGAGGGCGAAACGGATCACAGCAAGGTGATTGGGCACTTTGGTATTGGCTACCTGGGTCGCCAGACCATGACGATTGGCCTGGACCGCACGCCCATTGCGGCGCCTGTTGTCGGCGTACGTTACTGGCTGAGTGACTTTCTCGGCATCGACGCGGGATTGGGCCTCAATTACAGCGGTGGCGCCAACACCACCAACGCCGATGGCGCGGACAACGTGCGCAAGCCGGGGCTGTTCATGCACATGATCCACGTGGGCGTGCCGCTCAACTTCTTTAGCCGCGGGTCGTTCAGCTTCCAGCTGGTCCCCGAAATGAACTTTGGCTGGGCCTTCACGGGCGATCAAAATGCCGCTGACGACATCAAGGTCAAGGACACTGGCCTGCACTTCAGCGCAGGTGCACACGCCGGTGCGGAATTGCAGTTTGGGTTCATCGGTATCCCGGAACTGTCTCTGCAGGGCAACGTGGGCCTCTACGTGCAGCACGAAGGTGGCGCGACCCGGACCGACGACGGAACGACGAATGTCCGTCAGGGCGATCGGACGACATCATTTGGCACCACACTCGGTCCTGATCCTTGGGACCTATTTACGGGCAGCATCGCTGCGATGTACTATTTCTAAGGGGTGTGCGACATGAAACCCATGAAAACGTGGATGCTTCTGGCCCACGCATTGGCGCTGGGAGCAGTGTTAGTTGGCTGTGGTGGCGACGGGAGTGACGCGCCCTATGAAGCCGAGGGACCTGACGGTACGCAGACCCCGAAACAAGGGCCGGTGAGCGGCCCTGAAGGTGAAACTGTGGATCGCGGGTACCAAAACGCGCCGTCCGCGCCCGAGAGCGGCGTGGAGGGCCAGGTGGATGTCGTGTTCCCTGACGACGAAGCAGGCGATGGCGACGGACCTGGTGACACCGATTCAGGTAGTGATTTGGAAGAACTGTGTACCGGTGTGACGGACGCGTGTCTTGTTTGCTTGTGTGAACACGCAAACAATCCGGACCCTTGTTTTGCCAACAACACTTGTTCGTAAGTTGCGCAGCGTGTGACCCGTCATCGAAACCTCGAGGACGGGTCATTTTGCGTTACTGTGCGGCCGCGGCGTAGTCGTGTGACCTGCGTCCCTGTCTCGGTCGCCTCAATGAAAGAGTCCGAGATCGACTGACTGAGCAATGGCCTGATACCCGGCTTCGCTCGGATGGAGGTCATCGTTCTTGAACGCTGCTTGCGTGTTGTCGGGGTTGCTCGGATCGGCGATGGCCTTGTCGAAATCGACCCCGGCATTGTAGGCCGAGCTGGCGCGCACCCACGTGTTGACCTCGGCACGCTTGCTATTGGTCTCTGCGTTCATCGGTGTGAGCGGCGAGACGAACACTTTGATGCCCTTGGCCGTCGCTTGCTCGATGATGTCTTGATACGCGTCGGTCACGTTCTGAGCGGTCCCAGTGTTCGTGATGTCGTTCACACCTTCGAGCACGATCAGGTACTTGACCTTGTTGCGGGTGAGCACGTCGCGACCAAACCGGATGAGCCCGGAGTCCTGGTAGGTGCTGCTTGAAGCGAGGGTGTTGGCGCCCATGCCAAAGTTGAGCACGGAGCGCGTGTCGGCGATGGCGGGATCCTCCTGGATGGCCAGTGTCAGGAAGTCGGTCCAACGGACGAACTTGTTCACGGTGATGCCGTAGCCGTCCGTAATAGAATCACCCAACACCGCGATGGCCGACGCCTCGCTGGGTGCCATCACTTCGAGCGCGTTGATGAAGTACCAACGGTCGCGGGTTTCTGGACTCGACAAAGACTCCGCCGCCACCGCATCACCACTGGTAAAATAGGACGTGGTGCGTGAGCCCGGATGATTGGTGACATTCGACGGCACGCTCGCACCAAATTGGATAGTTACGGCCGTGAATTTGAGCTCTTCGAGGGCGAAGTCGACGCCATCGGACCATACGGTCATGCCGGCGGGAATGGTCACGTTCGCCACGCCACCGAAGGTCAATGCGGTGTCCGTGCTCGTATCGATCTGGCCGTTGTTGGTCAATGAATCGCTGGACTTGCTTCGGGCGATGTGGACCTTCTGGATGTCGACGGGTGTGGTGCCTTTTTCGTTGCTCAACTGGATGCGCACCTGGCCGCCGGAGACCGTGGGCCAAATGAATTGACGGACCGTGTTGTTGGGGAGGGTGGGCGGAACATGATCGGCCTTGTTCGCCTCGAGCGACTGAATGGTCGTGGCCCAACTGGGAAGCCACTCCATCTCGCCGCTGGCTCCGCCACTGGCGTTGTCGCCGCCGCCGCTGCTGCCGTCGCCGCCTCCGCCCACGCCCGAGTTCCCACCAGCTGCCGCTGCGCCCCCGCTGCCCACGCCAGAACCGCCCCCGCTGCCTGCCGCGCTGCCGCCCGAGCCTGTTCCCCCAGTGCCCACCGCGCCGTCCCCGCCCGATCCCCCAGGTAGCTCAGGGCTGCTACCACTGCAGCCAACGATTGCGTTGCCGCAGGCAACCAGTGAGATAAAGACGGGGAAAAGAGCGATTTTTTTCAACATTGTTAAGTCCGGGAGTTTGAAGAAGGAGTACTTACCTACGCGTGGGGCACAGGTCGACCTCAGCGTGCCTCATTCCCGAACAGCAGAGATCTCATTTCGGCGGGCTCTCATTTTCCGCGAGAGTCTCTGCGCGCGGATTCTTCCGTGGATGGAAGCATTGAAACATTCCAGCTACACTGGTGGTTGTGGGCGCGAGGCGTCTCACCCCGCGCGGGCGTGCTCAGATTGCGCTTTGAGCAGACTTCCCACCTTGGTCAGCAGCTGTTCTGCCGAAAACGGTTTGGCCAAGTGCGCCACGGCGCGCATCTCGATGCCGCGGCGCAACAGTTCGCTCTCGACATAGGCTGAGCAGACGAGGATGGCCGTGCTTGGTGAGCGCTCGCGCACTGCGAGGATGAGTTCACGGGTCGGCATCTTGGGCATGACCGCGTCCGTGCAGAGTACATCGATGTGGCCGTGGTGTGCATCGAAGAGCGCAAGGGCCTGATTGCCGTTGATTGCTCCGAGGACTGTGGCGCCCGCCGTAGACAACATTTCCATGATCGCGCGACGCACCCGTGGGTCGTCATCGGCAACGAGGACGGTCTTACCTTTTAGGTTGCGGACGACGACGCTCGACTCACTTGCCTCCGAGACAGGAGCGTCGCTTGCTGGGAAGATCAAACGAAACTGCGAGCCAAGGCCCGGCTGGCTTTGGACTTCAACCCGTCCGCTGTGCTGATCCATGATCGCGCGGACGGTCGCCAGTCCCAGCCCAGTGCCCTGGGTGCCTTTAGTCGTGAAAAATGGGTCAAATATCTTGCCGAGCGTCTCTTGATCCATACCCGCTCCGGTGTCGTTTACGCTCACGATTTGTTCGCCCAAATCGTTGGTCTCGACCAGTAGTTTCAATACGCCGCCGTCGGGCATGGCGTGAGATGCATTGATGGCCAGGTTGAGCAGGGCCTGCCTCAGTTGAACACGATCGGCGTAGATGTGGTGCCCCTTGGTCTGGTCGCACTCCACGCTGATGTTGCTAGGTAAGAGACGATTGAGGGCGCGTTGAGTTTGCTGCAGTTCCTCTCCCAGGTCTAGCACGCGCGGCTCCAGGACGACCCGCTGCCCTAGGGTAAGTAGCTGGCGCGCCACCTGAGAGCTATCGTTGCACGCTTCCAGGATCTCCTCTGCGCACGTCGCGATGTCCTCGGCGTTCGAACTCGTAGTCATGAAGGACGCGCTGGCCATGATGACTTGAAGCGAGTTGTTGAAGTCGTGCGCAACGCTGGCAGACAACTGGGCAAGGACCTCAAACTTTTGAGCCTCGACCAGGCGCTGCATCGCAGAGGCCTTGGCTTGCGCCGCTTGTTGCTCGCGGGCCCCAGCCTCGCGTGCTTCGGTGAGTGCGGCTTCTGTGCGTTTGAGGGCAGAACTGAGCTGGTGGATGATGGCGGAGACGCCGCCGGCGATGACCGACGATGTGCCTAGATAAGTGACCACGTGGCGCAACGCCACGTGGGGCACACGCGGGTCGTTGTAGGCGACGGCAGCTAGGGTCGGTTCGCCTGTCCGGCGCAAGACAAAGAGTCCTGCGGCCAGGCTCAGCGAGGACAGGAGCCAACACACGAACGCGGCCCGCACGCCCAAAAACACACCGGCGATGACGATGCCGCCGAGGCCGCCCAGAAGCGCCCCCGGAGTCGAGCCCCGGGTTGCGGCGGCCAGAAACGAAACGAAGAGCAGGGTTCCGGCCAGGGCTACGCTGCGGACGCGATATGGCAACGAGCGCAGCGCAGGAAGGCAGAGACAGCTCAAGGCCATCGCCGTTGCGAGCGGGGCAGGGCTCGTGGGGAGGAAAAGGATGCCCCAGACAGCAGCAAAAAAACCGAGCAACAGGGAAGTGCGGTTGAGCACGGTGAGCTGCCAGGGATCTGGTCTGTCTTCTTCAATCACGGTGGACCGCCGGCAGGAATTATGGACGTCTGCACCGACAGGACAAAACTGAACAAGTACACAGGGAGCGGATGTCAGCAGCATGCCCGAACGCAACTACGTGTAGGCCGCATCCTTGTGCCGACGAGTGAAGGGGCCGAATGTTAGTGCTTGATGAGCCGAGGGACAGCACCATGGGCGCTGCGCGCGACGCTTGCACGGCGACATCGCGCCCAGAGTGCTGGAGCGCGCTTGAGCTAGCCCAAGTGGGGTACTGCGGTTGTATTTTTCTGATAGCTGCCGATCTTGCAGCAAAAATGGCATTTTTGTGAGGATTCCGGTCCAAACCTGCGCGGACAGCCGGAACGCCAAGCCGCAACATGAGGCGTTCATGCAGCGCAGCGCGAGCCCCGCGCCCACTCCCGTCGAGCTGCGCGGAGAATTGAGGGAATATTTCATGCGTCTTGGCTACACGTCCATTCTAGTATCGGTGTCACTCTCAGGGGGAGCTTGCTCGTCGTCTGCTCCACCATTCATGTCAGTTGGGAGCGGGGGTGCGGGGACGCAAGTGGGCAGCGGCGGCGCAGCCACCGAGTCCAGCGGGGGAGCCCCCCACTTGGGCTCAGGTGGAGCAAGCGAGGGCGCGGTTTGCCCGGGCGTCTGCGTGGCCAGTTGCGATACGCCCCTGAGTCCGCAAGTGGGGTGTGTGACGGGGCAGACCTGTTGCGCTCCCACCGCGGCAAGCGGGGGCGCTGATTCAACTACGTCCAGCGAAGGTAGCGGTGGCGCGTCGGAGGGGAGCGACCCCGAATACGATTACGGTGCGGCGGTCGAGAACACCGGTGAGGATTGCACCGTCGCCGATCTTGCTGAGGCCGGTCAGCTGCCCAGCATCCCCAAGTTTCCCGACCCGTTCAAGAAGCTGGACGGGACGCGCATGACGAAGGCCAGCGAATGGCGCTGTCGACGCCAAGAGATCAGAAAACAGGCCGAGAAGTATGTCTACGGAGAGAAACCGACCCCGGAACTGGTGCAAGGTTCAGTGGAGGGAAACAAGATCTCCGTGCATGTCGAGGATATGGGCAAAGCCATCGATTTTTCGGTCGACATCGTGCTTCCGACGCAAGGGCAAGCGCCCTTTCCGGCGCTCATCAACGTGGGTCCCAAGGGCGGGTTTGGCGGCATTTCTTTGGGAGAGAGTCGCATTCTCGAGCAAGGGGTGGCCGTCATCTACTACGATCACACGTTGCTTGGTCAGGAGGGCACGGCCGAACAATCGCGAGGAAAGCCCAACCCGGGTAAGTTCTATGACATCTATGGTGGCAGCCACTCCGCCGGGCTGCTCATGGCCTGGGCCTGGGGCGCTAGCCGCGTGATTGACGTGATCGAGCAAGCCGATGGTTCGGTCATTGATGTGAGCAAATTGGGAGTGACTGGCTGTTCCCGCAACGGCAAAGGTGCGTTTGCCATTGGGTTGTTCGATGAACGCATCGCGCTCACCATCCCGCACGAGACCAGCACCGGCGGTGTACCTGCGTATCGTATCGTTGATATCCTGAACACCGAGCGCACCGACCACAACTACTTTGGTCTCAACTGGCTGAGCAACAATTTCGAACCATTCGTGTTCAAGGACAACGTCTCCAACGTGGTGAAGCTGCCCATCGAGACCCATGAACTCGTTGCGATGATCGCTCCGCGCGGCCTCTTGGTTCTGGAAAATCCTCATCAAAGACAGATGAGCGCACCCGCTGGGTACGCCGCGTCCGCCGCGGGCGCTGAGGTGTACAAAGCGCTCGGGGTGGCGGGGAACATCAGCTACCACTCGAATGTCGCGGAGACGGCGCACTGCTCCTACAAGCAGGAGTACACAGAGCTACTCGAGCGAAGCATCAGTAAATTCTTGAAGCACGAGACTGATGAGCCAGGCGAGATCATCGTCGGCGCGGCAGGTATGACCGAGCCGCTCGCCAACTGGAAGGATTGGGAAACCCCCACGCTCGAGGCTGACGCCAGTTGGAATACGGCCGACTAGATGCGGGCCCCCGTCGATACGGGGCGCTCGAGGCCGGCCCCGAGGTGCAGCGGCGAGGCGGACTGCCCGCTGGTGAGGGCCACAGTTTCTTTTTTCAGGATAATTTTATGCCCCAGTGTCACCGACAACCGTCCGCGCCGCGGACTTTCCCCCGCAAAGAGCCTGGCTCACCCGAGCAAGCCGCTGATCGGGATTTGCTGACCAAGCTAAGTGCGACTAAGTACCGCGACCGGCGCTAGACCTCAGGTGATGGCGCTCGTTCAGTTGCGAAAACCCTGGAGACAGTAGCCGGGGTCTCACCCACAGGGCTTGTTGTCCCCGCCAGCTTGGCCGGGACGCTCGCTCACCTCGCGGTAAAATAGAGGATCAGCGCGTGATCAGACAGTACGTAAATTGGATAGTTCGTTTCCCCAAGACAGTGGTTGTGCTCGTACTCGGCATCAGCGTCTTGCTTGCCGCCGGGCTGCCCCGATTGCACGTGGAACTGGATGTCGACAAGCAGATCCCACAAGGTCATCCTCTGGTTGAAGTGGGCAAGCGCTTGGAGCGCTCCTTCGGTGGAAAGTACCTGACCGTCGTCGGGTTCTATCCCAAAGCGGGCACCATTTATTCGACCGAGATCCTCGCCAAGGTCAAGCGCGTGACCGACGCTGTGTCCGAGCTGCCTGGGGTCAAGCCCTCCAGCGTGCTGTCGTTGATGTCCAAGAACCTCAAGGACGTACGCGTCTCCGACACGATTGAGGTGGTGCCGTTTGGCGGTGAAGTCCCCTCCACTCCTGAGCAATTGGCTGTTTTTCGCGCCCGCGTCCAGGGTGCGTCCTCCGTCACCAGCCTCTTGGTGAACGAAAAGGGTACTGCCACCACGGTGATGATCGACTTCAGCGACTTCAAGCTGGCGGGTGGTGCTCGGGACTTTTATCCCAAGCTCGACGCGATCTTGCAAAAAGAGCGTACGCCCGAGCTGCGCATCGAGCCTGCGGGGGCGCCCGTCGTCGTGTATTACTTGAGCCGCTACACCATGCGCATCGCAGCGCTCTTTCTGCTCACTTTGGCGATGATTGGCTACCTGCACTATCGCGCGTTCCGCACTCTACAAGGCATGTTCATCCCTCTGGTGACCGCGCTGCTTGGCGTGGTCTGGGCGCTCGGCTTGGTTGGCTGGCTCGGGATCCCGATGGACCCCTGGAACATGATGACGCCCATTTTGCTTTTGGCTGTGGGGGCGGGTCACTCCGTACAGATCCTCAAGCGCTACTATGAGGAGTTTGGCCACCTGCGCACGGCCAATCCCGAGCAATCGCCACAGCAAGTCAATCGCGAGGCTGTGATTGAGGCGACCACCAAGATGGGTTCAGTCATGATGGCTGCGGGCACCATTGCCGCACTCAGCTTCTTGTCGCTGCTCGCCATGAAAGTGCCCTCCATGCAAAACTTTGGTTTCTGCACGGCAGTGGGTATTTTTGCGGCACTGATCATCGAGCTCACCTTCATTCCGGCAGTGCGCATCTTGCTGCCCGCGCCGACGGCGCAGCACGCAGCTGCCGAGCAAAAGCCCGAATTCTTTGACCCATGGATCGAGAAGATCGCCGAGCTGGTGCGCCAGGGCCGTGAGAGCAAGTTGTTCTACAGTGCCTTGGCCGTGCTCGCCCTGACGATTGCGGGGATTGGCCGCTTGGAGACCCGCAACAGCTTGAACGCCCAGTTCTTTGACGTGCCTTCGGACACCCCCATCATCGGACCATTGTTCAAGGGGCCGATGGAAGGCTTCCGCCTTGCCGATGAAAAGACGGCGGGCACGCGCGTCGTGCAAATCTTGGTAGAAGGCGACAAGCAGGACGCTCTCAAGGACCCCCAAGCGCTCCAGAGCATGGATAAGTTGGGGCAATACGCCGCCACGCTGCCTGCTGTGGGCAAAGTGGTGTCCATTGTCGATGTGGTCAAGGGCCTGGACTACACCTTGGTGGGTGAGCCCAATCGCATGCCCGTGATCCCCGACAGTCGGGAGACGATTGGCCAGTACTTCCTCATGTATTCTATGGCCGGCGACGAGCAAGACTTGGCGCGGCTGGTGGACTCTGACTTCAAGACAGCTGTCATCACCATCTATCTCAAGTCGGATGACAATCTGTTGATCCGTGACTTGGTGCAGAAACTGGAGAAGCGTGCCAAGGACCTGTTCCCCAATCCGCAGGTGCGGGCCTCAGTTGGCGGCGGCGTGACCAACGCTGTGGCCCTCAATGAGACGATCGTGAAGGGCAAGATCAGCAACTTGTTGCAGATCTCGGCGCTGGTGTTCTTCATCACAGCTTTGGCCCTGCGGTCTTTGGTGGGAGGCTTCTTGGTCTTGTTGCCGCTCGCGGTCTCTGCCCTGGTGAACATGGGAGTCATGGGCTGGACCACCACGCCGCTGACCATGGGAACCGCTGCCATTTCGGCCATGGCCGTGGGCATTGGCGCGGATTACGCTATCTATTTCGTATTTCGTGTGCGTGAACAATTACAATACAAGACCGATTTACGAGAAGCGGTGTCTGCTGCGCTGCTCACCTCCGGAAAAGCGATCAGTTACGTGGCGACGGCCGTCGCCGGTGGCTATCTTTGTCTCACGTTGTCTCTCTCCAAGGTGCATGTGGAATTAGGATTGCTGGTCGCGCTCACTATGTTGGTGTGCAGCTTCGCGACAATCGTCGTGTTGCCGGCCATTGTGTTGCGGCTCAAGCCCGGGTTCTTGACCCGGCGCGTGCGGCTTGCACCTGCTCCTGCCAACGCGGTCATCGCCGATGGCGTGAGCGAAGGGTGAATCAGTACTGAAAGGAAAATTGTCATGGGTGCAATGAGTTTGAGCCACTGGCTCATCGTATTAGTCGTATTGCTATTGTTCTTCGGTCCCAAAAAATTGGGTGGCCTAGGCAAATCTTTGGGTGAGGGCATCCGTGGTTTGCGTGAGGGCCTCGACGCCAAGCCGGAGCCCAAGCTCCCCGCCAGTTCTGAGAAGAAACAGGCTGAAGACGAGGCTTGATCCGCGCGCCGGCTCCCAGCGGACACTGGAACAAGCGAGCTAAACACCGCTCAGCGCGCTCGGCGCTGAGCAGGTCGAGCGCGAGCTGCTTTCGGCTTGGGCTCTGAGGTAGGCTCGGGTGCGTCCCAAGCTGCGGCGCGCCACAGGTACCAGCTGGCGGCGCTGCGGTGGGGCCGCCACAGCTCTCCGTGCTCACCGAGCAGACGCTTGCTGGGGAGTTCCCTGACTCCTAGCGCCCGAGCGAAGCCTTTGCGTACTCCATAGTCGTCTAGCGGCAAGATATCGGGTCTGCCCAAACGAAAGATCAGGAGCATTTCCACCGTCCAGCGACCGATGCCGCGGACCGCGGTCAATCGTTCGATGATGGACTCGTCGTCCATGGTCGCCAGTTGCGAAAGCGTTGGGATTTCCCCTCGAGCATCGCGCTCAGCCAGGTCACGCAAGGCCAGCGCCTTGGCTCGTGAGAGCCCTGCCGCGCGCAACTTCTCCTCCGGACAACGCAAGAGCGCCCGTGAAGAGAACCCATCGCGGCTACGCGTGAACAGTGCGCAGACACGTCCGAAAATGGTTTGCGCTGCCTTTCCCGTCAGTTGCTGATGGGTGATTGCCTCGGCCAGGGCGTGAAACGTGCTGGATGCCGGGGACAGTTCCAACCCGAGCGCGCCCACTTTCTTGATGACTTGGCCCAGCGTGGGATCGCCGCGACTGAGCGCGGCGCTGACACGACGATTGGCGCGGGGCAGCTGGGGACGCTGGGGCTCGGGTGTCTCCAGCGCAAGCATCTTGCGCTTGGTGTCCGCGCCCCCTTGGGCGGAAAACCCTCCAATGCGGCCGCCGCTAGCGACCACTCGGTGGCAGGGCACGATGATGGCAAATGGATTGCGCCCCAGTGCCTGACCTACGGCGCGTGCGGCACCGGGTGAGCCCAGACGCTGAGCAACCTCCCCGTAGGTGAGCGTCGAGCCGGCTGGAATGTCCCGCGCCAGTTCGTACACACGTCGTTGAAACGGGGCGATCTGACTGAAGTCCAAGGGCACTGGGCACTGCCCAACGGACTTTCCGGCGAACAACCGCTCGATCCACGCGATGGTTTTCTTGATGCCAGGGGTCGCCTCTTGCTCCACCGCGTGGGGAAACCGCTGCGTGAGCGCGAGGCGCAACGCGCGCTCGCTCCGTTCAGGCAAGAGCAGGCCCATCACGCCTTGAGCACCAAACACGATGCCGCATTGGCCAAAGGGAGTCGAAAACAGAGTGAAGCCGTGAGCACCCACGCCGTGACATTAGCACTGCGACGGGCGCATTGGTGCTCAGCGTGTGAATCACCGGCCAGGTTGCTGGGGCTTGCTTCCAAGGTGATGGATGGCACTGTCCAAGTGGAGTTGGATGAGATGTTTCAGTTACACAGCTTTTGTCTTTCGAGCGCCAGCTGGCGTGTGCGGATTGGTCTCGGACTCAAAGGAATCAAGTATGAGTACGTGCCGGTGCACATCCGCAAGCAGCAGCAAAACGAACCAGCCTACACGGCACTCAACGCCATGCAGCAGGTGCCGACTTTGGTGCTTCCAGACGGACGCTGCCTGACCCAGAGCGTGGCTATCCTGGAGTGGCTGGATCAGACGTATCCGGAGCCGGCGCTCTTGCCTCAAGATCCCTTCCTGCGTGCCAAGACGCGCAGCTTGGTGGAGATGGTCAACTCCGGCATTCAACCGCTCATGAACACGAGTGTGGTGCTCCAGCTTCAGGCACAGGGCGCGGATGCGCCGCGTTTTGTGCAGCATTTTGTCAGCAAGGGCGTCCACGCGCTCGAGCGGACCGTGCGCGAAACGGCGGGCACGTACTGCGTGGGCGATCAGATCACCTTGGCAGATCTGTTCGTCATTCCGCAGCTGACCAAGGCGCGGGACATCGGTATCGACTTGAGCGCCTGTCCCACGCTGACGGGTGTTGAGGCGGCCGCGTCCATGCTGGAGGCCTTCGTCCAGGCTCGGCCGGAAGAGCAGCCGGACTTCCCGCTCGTTTGATCACTCCTCACGGTGGGGCGGGTGCTCGTTTGGGCAACCATGCTTGCACCCATCTTTGGCTGAGCGAAAACCTTTCGAGGGCAAAGAAACACAGAAACGGCACGGTGCTGAGCGGGTAGGCGAAGGTGATGGCCATGAGCGCGAGCACGCCCACGTGGAACCCAACAACCAGAAGTGCCCAGGCCAGAGCCGCCCGGGGGTGAAGGAGCGCGCACACTCCGCCCAGCTCTGCGATGAGTGTGAGCGTGCCGAGCACAGGGAACAGCGCCGGCACGGATAAGCTCCACACGCCGAGTGGCGCGTAGAGGCTGCCGAACTCTATCTTGCGCAAGTTGTCGTAGGCGATCTGCACGCGAAGCACTTCACCGGTCATGAAGTCGACGCCGCTCAGCTTGAGCTTGGCAATGCCCGCCAAGAGATAGGCTAAAATGGTGAGCAAGCAGCAAGCCATCAGGGGCCAGCCACTCGGCACACTGCGAAACCACGACCTTCGGCCCTGCCGCCCATCGAGCGAAACTGCTTGGGCGGCGGGTGAGCAGGCAAGCAGCAGCACTTGGAGTGTGAGCAAGTTCTCCGAATGGAACACCATGCCAAACGAGCTCTTGTAGGACGTGACCCACAGCACGCCGAGCGCGCACAGTGGCCCTGTGATGTTGAAGTGCACCCCCACGGTGAAGGCGAGCGCGGCCAGCAGGGTGAGCAGGTACGAAAGCCCAGTGAGCGCGTAGGGCAAGGGCGCCTCGAGCCCCAGCCACGCGGGTAGGCCTACGGGCGCAAATTGAGCTGTGGGGTGCGCGCTGGTGGCAACGTCCAAGGGTGCGCGCGCAAGCAAATAGAGAACTAGAAAAGTCCCCACCGCCCAGCGAAATAGTCCCAGTCGCTCCGGGGGAGCATGGACGATGGCGCGTACTCCGGGCGTCATGGTCGGCCGCGACCTTTCTTGCCAGGTTGCTTGGGGTGGGCTTTGTTGCTGCACTGCGCGAGGATTTTTTGGCTGTGTGGCTTGGGGCCCTCGGCAAAGTATTTGATCGGATCGTACGTCACAGAAACGATCCGGATACTTGCGTCGCTTCCGTGCTCAGCCCTGAGGAGATCAGCGCACAAATTGCGGGCAGATCGCGGCGTGCGCGCGGCGCGCTGAACCGTCATCACGGCCTGCATGACTTCATTCGTTCCAAACCGCTGCGGTGCGACGGGCTCCCAAGTACCGCGGGCGATTTGGCGCTCTGCCTTGTAGAAGGTGGGCGTTTTTCGCCGAGATCCAAACATGGGATAGGTGGAAAACGGGTAGCCATCATCTCGTACATCGCCGAGCGCTGGTAGTAGAGACAAGGTGAGTACGCTCGTGGCGATCACCGCGTACAGCAGCTGTGCCCTGGTGATCATCACAAGGAAAGAACCCGCTGCCCGTGGCCCAAGGCGGAAAGCGCGTGCTGAACAAAATCGATGCGCACTTTTCCGGACACTGGGCTTTCCGTGAACCCTCCCCACGCCGCGTTGCTCGCGCAGGCAAAACAATTGCTTGAGGTGAGCTGAATTTGCAGCAAATAGCCCAGCGCCAAACGTAGGTTGAGTTTGAGCATGGGGTGGCTCTCCTGTCGTGCATGGCTGAGCGCCAGCGCGGCGGCTGTCGCCTCACCATACCCTGAGGTGGCCGTGGAGTGTGGAGGAAACATGGGAGAGAGCGTGAGGCCTCCCTGAAAACCCTGTGTCGTCGTGGTTTGAATGAAGCGCGATTTGAATGTCGCGTAATCCAAACAGAAGCGCTCGTAGCCATCATGCCGATGCACACGCAAGGCGGCCCGTGCGGCCAGACAATGCCAATTTTCCTCCAGATAGAAGAAGTCATGGGGCGCATGCTGCCAATACTCACCTGAGTAATAGTCCATGGCCAGCTCCACGCTGTCGTGAATGCGGCCGAGCAAGTGCTCTTCTTTGGGCGAGCCCTCGTGGGCGGTCAGGTGTTCTTCCATCAACACCAGGGCGTAGAGGGCTTGGCCCGCTGCAAAAAAAATCTCACCGTCTCCTGTGGCTTGGCGCTTTTTTCGATCGAAGTGGCTGGCAAAGCTACCGTCGCGGCGCTGCTGGCCCAGGAGGAACTCGGCCACGTTCGTCCAGAACTTGGGCAGGTCGATGTGGCCCGCGCGCGCGCACTCCAGGAGCGCCACGGTGGGCAAGGTCGTGTCCCGGTACACCACCGAACGCTGGTTGTTGCGCGAGAAGTAACCAACGTTGCCCGCCTTGTGATAGAAACTCTCAATCAACTTCGTGGCGCGTCGTGCTGCGCTCCGCACCTTCTTGTTCCGAGGGCCGAGTTCACACAAAGCGAGTGTGGTTCCGCCGTGGCGAGGGAGTACGATATTTTGGTTGTCCTGGGCGCCTGAGTACGGGTCGAGGGTGTAGCGAAAGGAACCGTCGGTGTTTTGGGCGCGGAGGATGTAGTCGATCGCCGCAGATTGCGCGGCGCGCAGCCGGGGCAACGTGGCCGCGACTGGCCCAGTGCCCATGCGCAAAAATGGCGTCGCGCTCACATGTCCGACTGCATCCTTCTCTAACAAATAGCTCTCGGTGGTGATCTGCGTGGCGGGGCTGTTCTCATTGCCACCCAGCTGTTTGATGAGCGCTTCCACGTCCACGCCAAAGCGCGACTCAGGGATTTGGGCAAACGGAGCGTACGAGACGTAGCTGTCGGTCATGATCAATTGCCAAGGCAAAAGACATGTCCCACTCACGCACAGGCTGTCACGACCGGGACGTAAACTGAGCGCGCCCAGCAGATTGCTCTCGGGGCGACGTTCGCCTCGGGGGTGCAGGATGTCGAGCTTGATGCGCGCCCCAGTGTGCCCGGCAAGCGAGCCCTTCAATTGCTGTTCCTTCTCGCTCTGGGTGCCCTGAAGACACACGCTGGAGGCGGCGTCGCGCTGGGCGAAGGTGACGACCCAAGCACGCTGCAGCGACAGCCGGGGATCACAATGGACGGGCGCACGTGGGCCCAGCACGGGTGATTCTTGCGGCGGACCGGCCGGGAGTTCTCCCCAGGCGGACTTGACCGCGAAAACGTCCGAATGAGCCGGAGAGTCCGGTGTGCTTGTGGGCTTCTGGGCGGTGAGCGCATAGGCGTTGTTGAGGGGCCAGGCCGAAAATAGGAGCACGACGCCTGCGCCGAGCTGTTCCGTGGCAAGACGCTGTCGACCCACGGCGCTCGACTTGTCGGGCGGAAACGCCTGCCAGAGAAACAAGGGAAATGGCACCAAGAACAACGCCAGCGCGCAGAAAAACACGACCAAGCCGCCCACCAACGTCCAACCCACCTCTGCGTACAGGCCATGCAGGTAGACGCACCACAGCCCTACCTGAAGCACCAAGCCCAGGAAGGCACCGAGACTCAGCCATGCGCAGGTGCGTGCTGCCCGTGGGAGCCAGGACGCGCGCGCGGCGCTGGCGACGGCGACGGCCACGAAGCTCAGTACCAAGAGCGCCACCGCGCCGTGAACGAGCAGATCCAGTCGCCAGGGCAAGACCAGCGCCGCCACCCCGAGCAAGAGTGCATGAACCAGCGCTAGGCCGCACGTGATTGAGTGTCGGGACGGCCAAAGGGGGGAAGACATGGGAGGCAAGGATGGGCAAGAATGTGCGCGGAATCCAGGTCAGGCCCTGGGCGACGCAAGCACCCGGCGTAGCCAGGCCTGCAGCCGCGGCCGCAAGTCTCAGGATTTATTCTAACATGCTAAAATTGCACGCAATTTCCAGAGAGCTGCGGAAAGTTGCAAGAAATTGAACCGGGTCTGTCGAAATGCGGGTGCGCCGTTCGTTGTCATTGCAACAGGGCGGGACCATGTGGCCTGCTGCAACCAGGAGAAAAAAACATGCGCGTGATGGTGATCGTGAAAGCAACTAAAAACAGTGAAGCCGGCGTGCTCCCCAGTGAGGAGTTGCTGAACGCCATGGGCAAGTACAATGAGGAGCTCGTGAAGGCAGGGATCATGCTGGGTGGTGATGGCCTGCACCCGAGCAGCAAAGGTAAGCGCATCCGCTTCGCGGGTACCTCCCGCGAGGTGATCGACGGTCCGTTTGCCGAGACCAAGGAGCTCATTGCGGGGTATTGGGTGTGGCAGGTCAAGTCCCTGGAGGAGGCGGTCGAGTGGGCACGGCGTTGTCCCGCGCCGATGCCCGGTGAAGAGTCAGAGCTCGAGATCCGTCCGCTGTTTGAGATGGACGACTTTGGTGAAAACGTCACTGCTGAGGTACGCGAGCGCGATGAACGGTTGCGCGATCAGCTCAGCAGGCAGACCCAGAAGTGAGTCGGCGATTCTGGAGCGAGTCCCACTATGTCCGTGCTCACCCATGCCGCAATTGAAGCAGTGTGGCGCATCGAGTCTCCCCGTCTGCTCGGCGGGCTCATGCGCTTCACGCGCGACTTGGATGCGGCCGAGGACTTGGCTCAGGAGGCACTCCTTGCGGCGCTGGAGCGCTGGCCCGAGACCGGTGTTCCCGACAATCCGGGCGCCTGGTTGATGACTACGGCCAAGAATCGGGCGCTCGATGGTGTGCGACGTGCCAAGATGGTGGCAAACAAACACGTCCAGCTGGGGCACGAGCTGAGCACGGCCGCGGCGCCCGATGTTGCGCCCGAGGTAGGGGACGACGTGCTCCGTCTGGTATTTGTGGCCTGTCACCCGATCCTGCCGCGGGAAGCACGGGCCGCGCTCACTTTGCGATTGCTGGGCGGACTCTCGACCGGCGAGATTGCGCGTGCCTTCCTGGTGCCCGAGACAACCATGGCGCAGCGCATTGTGCGAGCAAAACGCACGCTCGGCGAAGCCCGCGTGCCCTTTTTAGTGCCCGAGGGGGAGGCTCTACTCGAGCGTGTGCCCTCGGTGCTCGAGGTCATCTATCTGATCTTCAATGAGGGCTACAGCGCGGCGGCGGGGCAAGATTGGGTAAGGCCGGAGCTGTGCCACGATGCCATGCGACTGGGACGGGTGCTTGCTGGGTTATTGCCCCAGCACGCTGAGGTGCACGGCCTGGTGGCGCTCATGGAACTCCAAGCCTCGCGCCTCAAGGCGAGGGTGGATGCCCGCGGTGAGCCCATTCTACTCATGGATCAAAACCGTGCGCGTTGGGACCATTGGCTTATCCGTCATGGTCTTGCTGCCCTAGAGCGTGCGATTGAACTGCAAAAGCCGCTGGGTGCATACACGTTGCAAGCTGCCATCGCAGGCTGTCACGCGCGCGCAGCCACGCCGGAGGCAACGGATTGGCTCGGCATCGTAGCGCTCTACGACGCCTTGGTAGAACTCACCGGCTCACCCATCGTTGAGCTCAATCGCGCCGTGGCGGTGAGCATGGCCTTCGGTCCAGGGCAGGCCCTCGGATTGGTGGATGAACTGGTCGAGGAGGGGGTCCTTGAACGCTACCATCTACTGCAAGCCACACGCGGTGATTTGCTCGAAAAATTAGGTCGCGCCGCTGAGGCGCAGCAGGCCTTTGAGCAAGCGGCTCGACTTACCAAAAATGCCCGAGAGCGTGCCGTGCTACTCGAGCGTCGTGCGGCGCTCCGTCATAAGCTGGCAGGGGATCTCAACTGAGGTCGTTTGCTCATTGTCGGCGAAAGACCAGTACGCCAATTGGCGGGCACATTGGCTTGCAAGCGCACAGACAACACCGGCAGCGTGAGAGCATTGGGTGGCGAAATCGCGTCGGCACACTATGTGAGCTGACTGTGTTGTGAGTAATCACTCATGATCGAGCTCAGCTCGCGGTCGTACACGCACGACGCGAGACAAGAGGCACGCCGGGCGCAGGAGACCATGGTCCGCCAGCTGGGAGCGAGCTTTGAGCTGCATAGGACGACGGCATGAGTGGACGACGCGTCGTTCCTACTGAATTCCGGCAATGGATCGCATGCTCGGGGCACTCTCGGCCATGCCCGCGTCCTGTCAGCGAAGGGCACGGATGGTCCAAAAAAGAACGGTTTCTCCGCGGATTGTTGGCTGTTTTGTTCAATGATCGCCGCGCCGCGGTTGTGCTAGCTGTTGCGGTCACCCGTGATGGAAGCTGGGCCAGCAGGGCCTCACGGGGAATATTGCTGGGTACGATGGGCCGTCGGGTCAAAATCGCTCGTTATCCGACATTGAGGCGCTGGCACGGTTGCTGCTTTGGGCTGGGCACTATGAAGCTGATGCTCAATAAAAAAGCTGCGCCTGGCTATGTCTTGCCTGCCTCCGCGGGCCTCGCGATCGTACTGTTTTCTCAATCAGCCTTCTCTGCACCTTGTGCGGACGTGACGACTGGGAGGACCGTGTACGGCGCGGGCGGGAGTGCCATCACTCCCACGCTCAAGAGTGTATCCATTGCCCTACAAACAGTGGACGAAGAGGACGTTCTCACTGTTTTCTACCATGAACCCGGCGCTTGCTCGGGTTACGGCATCTGGCGCACGCCGGACCCGACCTTGGAGGTTTCCTTCAAGTACTGGACTGCGGAGGGCGACGAGTTGACCTGCGAAGCCCCCCAGAACGTGATCTCGTTCGCGCACATGGGCAATACACCTGCTCTGTGCCCCGGTGACGTGCCCCTGCTCGAGGGTACTGCAAAGTTCGTGACCCCCGTGCAGACCACGAACATCATCACTCATGCTTCTTCCCAGCAGGACAAGATCTCGGCCGAAGCACTCTATCATATCTTTGGATTTGGGCCCGGTGCCACAGGGCGCGCCGTGGCGCCTTGGACAGTTCCCAATGCCGTATATGTGCGAAAGACCAATTCCTTCGTGCACCAACTCGTCGCCGGCTCCGTAGGGGTTCCGGCTGCTAGTTTTCAGCTGCCCACGGCGCAGTTCCTCAACGACAACAAGGCGATCATGGACGCCATTGATGCCTTTGGTGACGGAGGCGACCCGGCCGTAACCCTGGGCTACGTCTCGGGTAGCAACGCCACGGCAGGTGAGGATGCGGGGCAAATCAAGACCCTAGCCTATCAACACACCGGCCAAACCTGCGCGTACTTGCCCGATAGCTCCCGCACCTTGCGCGACAAGGCCAACGTCCGCAACGGACAATACTGGTTGTGGACGCCAGGCTGGTTCTTTACGTCCGTTGACGATGACGGCGAGCCCGTGAACGAAGAGGTGAAGAACCTCGTCACCTGGTTCAACGCGACTCAGCCAAGCCCAGACGGCATCGACATTCAAGAACTCATCGTCAAGGCGGGCGACGTCCCCTTGTGCGCAATGCAAGCCATTCGACCCGAGGGCGACCTGTCTCCCATCCAATCTTACGCGCCGGAAGGTCCATGCAACGGCTGGTATGACTTTACCGCAACTGGGTCCACTGACTACCAGGTGTGCGATGAAACGAGCGAATGCGAAGGCGAAGATGAAGTGTGCCGCCTTGGATTTTGCGAAGCCTACTGATGCGTGCTGACGAACGAAAGAAAGAACCAAGTCATGAAGATTAATTGGACTAAACTGAGCAATCGTACGGCACTTGTAGGCATTCTGAGCGCCATAGCCTTCACCGCGTGCGCCGAAGACAATCCTGACCCGGGCGACGACATCATCAACCCTTCTGGCGGAAACTCTGGTGATGGCGATGGCGACGGTGACGGCGACGGTGACAACACGGGCGACGGCGACGGCGATGCAACTGGCGACGGCGACGGCGACGGCCGTGGTGGGCAAGGTGGTGGACCCGGCGACGGTGACGGCGACGTGACTGGCGACGGCGACGGCGACAACGGCACCGGCGGCAACTTGGTGAGCGAGCCCGAGCGGGAGCCTTGCCCCGCCGAGCCCGACGACGAAAATAGCGTAGTCGGAGAATGCTGGGACTTGAGTGATTGCAATGGTGTGGCCACCGAGCAGTTCCTCAATCAATGCGCAGGAGAAGGCACGTGCCAGGGCTCCTTTGACAACGAGGACAGAATCGAAGGGTTCGAAGGAACCCTGCCTCCACTCAATTGAGGTCAATGTCCTAATCCATCAGCCTGTCACGCGACCCTAGACCCTAGCGGCGCGTGACAGTGCCCCTCTATCCTCCGGCTTCTTCTTACAGCTTACTCCATTCGTCCGCCTGCATGGTGAACCCCTTCACCGTCAGCTGCGCGTGACCTCTGCCGTGTGCGGCGTTTTACCCGCTCGCAGCCTGATCGGCTCCCATGCTGTGCGTCGCGATTGCTCGCGGCTCGTTCAACCTTCCTCCGCTTTGGTTTTATGGTTCATTTTCCTGTTTTCGACCCGCGCTTCTCCGCATTTCTAGCGGTGAGGCCCACGACCCTTCGTCGCTCATTTGCCGTCACTTGCTTGGCGGCGTTGCTCGGCACGACGCACAGTTCCTTCGCTCAAAAGCAGCCTGCGACGGCCAGCGACGCGGCGGATGATGACGTCGAAATCGAGGTGGACGATTCGACGCCAGCCCCAGCAGCTCCGCCACCAGCCTCAGCAGCTCCGGCTGTTCCAGGCCAGGCGTCGCCGGCGCCCGGCCAAGCAGCAGCTCCCGTTGCGCCACCGGCACCCGCCAATCCGACGGCAGCTGCAGCAAGTCAGTCCCCGGTCATTGCCGAGTCGGCAAGCGCTGCGCCCGCAGC
>Ga0315912_10001753_pt1 | contig 25345 bp, 27 predicted proteins | sample VfabasoilMG_FD_204469 | JGI IMG/M metagenome (GOLD analysis project Ga0315912, IMG submission 204469) | Garden soil microbial communities collected in Santa Monica, California, United States - V. faba soil | ecosystem: Environmental > Terrestrial > Soil > Garden | place: USA: California... | reverse complement strand
ATCTCGCGGTCATTGAGCTGACCTTCGCGAAGCATCTTGCGGAATTTCTGGCGCGTTTCGGAATCGCGCGCGGTGGGTTCGGGATCGGTGGAGAAACCCATCATCTTGGGCGCCGGAAGCAGCGCATCGAGGATGCGTTCCTCGGCGGCATCGCGCGCGCTTTCACGCACCTTCGCGGTTTCTTCCTCGCGCGCCATCTTCACGGCGACTTCCGCGAGGTCCTTGACGATGGAATCCACGTCGCGGCCTACGTAACCCACCTCGGTGAACTTCGTGGCTTCGACTTTCACGAACGGCGCGTTGGCGAGCTTCGCCAGGCGCCGCGCGATCTCGGTCTTGCCGCAGCCCGTGGGACCGATCATGAGGATGTTCTTGGGTGTGATTTCCTGGCGCAGCGGATCGTCGATCTGCATGCGGCGCCAGCGGTTGCGCAGCGCGATGGCGACCGCGCGCTTGGCGTTGGCCTGGCCGACGATGTGCTTGTCGAGCTCTGAAACAATTTGCTTGGGGGTCACTTCAGCTCCTCGATCACGAGGTTGCGGTTCGTGTAGATGCAGATGTCGGCGGCGATGTTGAGCGCCCGTTCCACTATGGACCGCGCATCAAGCTCGGTGTTCTCGATGAGTGCGCGCGCCGCAGCTTGGGCGAAGGGCCCGCCCGAGCCGATGGCGACCACGTCGTGGTCGGGCTCTATGACGTCGCCGTTACCCGAGATCACGAAGAGGTTCTTCGTATCCCCGACGAGCAGCAGTGCCTCGAGGCGGCGCAGGTAGCGATCACCACGCCAGTCCTTGGCCAACTCGATCGCGGCGCGAGTCAGGTTGCCGAATTTTTCGAGCTTGCCTTCGAAGCGCTCGAACAGCGTGAACGCATCGGCCGTGCCGCCGGCGAAGCCGCCAAGCACCTTGCCGTTGCCAAGGGTGCGCACCTTGCGGGCGTTGCCCTTCATGACCGTATTGCCGAGGGTGACCTGACCATCGCCGCCGATGGAGACGGCGCCGTTTCGCCGCACGGCCAGGATGGTGGTGCCGTGCGGATTGAAGCTCTCGCTCATTCCAGACCTTTAAGACCTACGTCTTTCGTTTTGCCCGAGGGTGGGAAGCGTCGTAGGTGCGGGCCAGGTGGGCGAAATCAAGGTGGGTGTAGACCTGCGTCGTGGAGATGTCGGCATGGCCGAGCAACTCCTGCACGCCGCGCAAATCTTTACTCGATTCAAGCAGATGCGTGGCGAACGAGTGGCGGAACAGGTGGGGATAGACGTGGCTCGGCAGCCCTTTGCGACGTGCCCAGTAGGCAATGCGCAGCTGGATCGCGCGATGCTTGAGCCGCGCGCCGTTCCTGCCGACGAACAGCGCCGTGGACTCCGTATCCGCAAGCGCGACGCGCTCGCGCAGCCAGGTACGCAGGGCCTCGACTGCCTTGCGCCCGACCGGCACGACGCGCGCCTTGCGCCCCTTGCCGAGTACGCGAACGGTGCGATCCGCCAGATCGAGTTGAGCGATATCGAGGCCGACGAGTTCGTCGAGCCGCAGCCCGGATGAATAGAAGAGTTCCATGATCGCCTTATCGCGCACCGCAAGCGGATCTTCCGGCGGGATGTCGAGCAACTGGTTGATCTGGTCGACGTCGAGCGTGCCGGGCAAGCGGCGCGCCGCCTTGGGGGCGCGAATGTCGACCGCGGGGTTGCTGGTGACGACGCGTTCGCGCAGCAGGTAGTTGAAGAATCCGCGCACTGCCGAGAGCCGGCGTTGCACGCTGCGGGGGTTCAACCCCTGCGCGTGCGCGCGTGCCGCGAAGACCCGCACGTGCTGGCTGTCGACGCGCGACCAGTCGGCGAGATTGCCGCGCTCCATGAAGTCGGCGAGGGCGCGCAGGTCGCGCGCGTAGTTAGACGAGGTGTGCGGCGAGAGCCGCCGCTCGGTTCCGAGATGCTTTAGATAACTTTCCAGGTGCTTGCGCACCACGTCGGAAAACGGCGTCGAAGCGACGCCGTCCTTGTTCACGGACCGGAAAGCGCGTCGGTGATCAGCTCGCCCATGCGCTTCAGGAACTCGGTGCTCATGCCGGGATGGAAGCGTTCACGTTCGGCACTGCCGAGTGCGAGCAGGCCCAGCGAGCCGTTCTCGCCCAGCGGCACCAGCGCCACCGAACCGATGCTCGGACTTTCAGGTCCGAACAGGAAATCACGCTGCGTGTCGCGCACCTGGCCGCAACGCGGCTTGCCGGTGGCGAGCAGTGCTTCGAAGGAACGGATGTTGGCGTCGTCGACGGGAAGCTTGCGCAGGAACGGACCGAGCTCTGCGTTCGCGAGCGCGGTGAGGGGCGCGGTGAGCACGAGCACCGACTGGAATGCGTCGAAGTCTTCGCGAAGGCTGGCTTCGAGCGAAGCGAGAGCGCTCATGGAATTCGGCGCGCGCAGCAGGCGGCGCGTGAAGCGATGAATGCGGTCGGCGAGAAGATCGTTGGCGCGCGCGACGGCGATGAACTCGGCGAGGCGGCGATCGGAATCGGTCTTCTGTTCGCGCAGGACTTCCACCTGGCGCTCGACCAGCGAGACGGTGGAGCCGGTGCGCATGTGCGGCAGCCGCATGCGCGCGAGCAGCGCCTGGTGGCGCTCGAAGAAGTCGGGGTTCAGCCCGAGATAACGCTCGATGCGTTCTTCATCGGTCTGCCCAGCGGCCAAACCACGTGCGGTTTGTGTGCTCATGCTTTTTTCAACTCCCCTAGAAATCCGCGCGACCGGTGAAAGATACAGCGGTCGGGCCTTTCATCCAAATATGTTCGCCCGGCGCGTTCCAGGTGATCTCGAGCGTCCCGCCCGCGAGCGCCACTTCGACGCAGGGATCGAGTCGTCCATGACGTCTGCCGATCGCGACAGCAGCGCATGCACCCGTGCCGCAGGCGAGTGTTTCGCCCGCGCCACGCTCGAAGACGCGCAGCTTGATGTGCGTTCGGTCGACGATTTCCATGAATCCGACGTTCACGCGCTTCGGAAAGCGCGGATGACGCTCGATCGCCGGCCCGAGCCGGTCCACCGGCGCACTGGCGACCGAGGTGACCGTGAGCACCGCGTGCGGATTGCCCATGGACACGGCGCCGATTTCGACTTCGGTGCCCGCGACGGCGAGCGGATACACGTGTGCTTCGGCCGAGGCATCGAATGGCAGCGACTTCGGATCGAAATTGGGCGGTCCCATGTCCACCGACACGAGGTTCTCGCCGTGAACGCGTGCGCGGATGAGCCCGGCCGGGCTGTCGAGCACCAGCTCACGACTACCATTCCCGGCACCGCTTCGGGCATTCAGGTATGAGGCGACACAGCGCACGCCATTGCCGCACTGCTCCACCTCGCCACCATCGGCGTTGAAGATGCGGTAGTAGACATCCGTGCCCGCGCGACGCGGCGGTTCGATGACCATGGCCTGGTCGAACCCGATGCCCTTGTGCCGATCGGAGAGTTCGCGCCAGCGCGCAGCCGAGGGCAGGCTGCCGTCGCGCGGCGCTTCGAACACGATGACGTCGTTGCCGGCGCCATGCATCTTGGTGAACTCGAGCTGCATGGCGCGAAGAATACCTTACGATTCGCCATCATGCGTCTCGCTCCCGTGGTGGTGGCCGCAATCACGGCCCTCGCGATCTACAAGCTCTATTCGAGCCGTGACATCGATCACGGGCCTGGCGTGCTCGCAGCCGAAAATCCCGTGCAGCGCGATCTCGATTCCGCCACTGGCATCCAGCGCGGCGAATTCGTGCTCCGGCCGCGCGCCGAATTCAGCGCTACGGTGCGGATCCTGCATCGCGAGGACTACACGTTCGGCCCGCTCGCGGAACTCGTGCCAACCGATTTCGCCGTGGGCTGGGGACGGATGTCCGACAGCTCGGTGCTCGCGGACATCGAAGTGTCCCAGGGCAATCGCTTCTATTTCTGGCGCACCGACAACTGGCCAATCCCTCGCGAGGAAATCGAGCAGCACTCGGCCAACTGGCATCTGATCCCGGAGAACCGCGGCGTGAGCGAAGTGCTCGGCGGGCTTCGGGCCGGCAGCGTGGTGGAATTGCGCGGCCGGCTGGTCGACATCGAAGGGCGCGAAGGGGGCATGCGGACGTCGATGACCCGCGACGACACGGGCGCCGGCGCCTGCGAGATACTGTTGGCCGATTCGGCTCTCGTGGTGGGACACTGAAACATGAACCTCCTTGTAGCTAGTCAGCCCCCCGGTGACTCGATCCTGATCCGGCATGCCACCGAGGACGATGCCGCGGTGCTCGCAGAATTCGGCGCGCGCACGTTCTTCGAAACCTTCGCCAAGGACAACAAGCCCGAGGACATGCGGCTGCACCTGCAGTCGGCCTGGGCGCCGGCGTTGCAGCGCGCCGAGATTCTCGACGAGCGGATCGTCACCTTGCTGGCCTGCGATGGGCAGGCCCTCGCGGGATTCGCGCAGTTGCGAGTCGGGCACGGGCCTTCGTGCGTCACCACGACCAATCCCGGCGAGTTGATGCGTTTCTATGTCGACCGGCCCTGGCAGGGGCGCGGAGTCGCGCACGCGTTGATGAAACACGTGGAGGACAAGGCGCGCACGCGGGGCGTGCACGAGTTGTGGCTCGGCGTGTGGGAACGCAACGAACGCGCGCAGGCTTTCTATCGCAAGCGCGGCTTCTGCAAGGTGGGGACACAGATCTTTGTAGTGGGCACCGACCCGCAGACCGATCACGTGATGATCCAGAAGCTCTGAGCATGCGTCTCGAACACGTCGGCCTCTGGGTCAGCAACATCGACATCGTCTCCGCGTTCTACGCGAAGTACTTCGGGGCGCGCGTGGGCGAGCTCTATCAGAATCCGCGCAAGGGATTCGAATCCCGGTTCCTCGAGTTCGACACCGGTGCGCGCCTCGAAATCATGAGACGTACCGACGTGAGCCAGCGTGCCGAGAAAGAGCTGCTGGGATTTGCGCATGTGGCGCTCGTCGTCGGTGACGACGCCAAGGTCGACGCACTGGCGAAACGCTTCGTGGCCGACGAAGTGACGCCCGACTCCGGCCCTCGCCGCACCGGCGACGGCTACTACGAATGTGTAGTACGCGACCCCGAAGGCAATCGTGTAGAAATCGCAGCTGGCGCTTAAGGATCGAGCAATGAAAGCACTGCGACTTCTGCTGTTGACCTGCCTGTGTGCACCGCTCGCCCATGCACAGCAGGCACCGCCAGCTTCCGCGTGGCCTGCGACGACCCAGACCACGAAGCCGTGGACGCGCTGGTGGTGGCCCGGCAGCGCGGTCGATCGCGCAGGAATCACGGCGCAACTCACGGCGATCGCCGATGCGGGAATCGGCGGCGTCGAGATCACTCCCATCTACGGCGCCAAGGGCAGCGAAGCGCGCTATCTCGACTTCCTGTCGCCGCGCTGGGTGGAAATGCTCGCGTTCACGGCGAGCGAAGCAAAGCGGTTGGGTCTCGGAGTCGACATGGCCACGGGCACCGGCTGGCCGTTCGGCGGCCCGATGGTGAGCGATGCGGACGGCTCGAGCACCCTCGCGCTGATCGACGGCAAGCTCACTGGCAAGCCCACCGCGATGAAAGTGAAGCGGCCCGCACCGGGCGACGAAGGACTGGTGCTCGATCCCTATTCACCCGCCGCGCTCGATCGCTACTTGCGTCACTTCTCCAAGGCGTTCGCCGAACTTCCGCGCGACGCCAGCCAGAGCCGTGGCATTCGCAGCCAGTTTCACGACTCCTTCGAGTATTACAACGCGAGCTGGACCGCGGATCTGCCGGCGGTTTTCCGGAAGATGCACGGCTACGACCTGCAAACCTTCGCGAAGCAGATCGGGGGCGAGGAGCCGCTCGACGACGACACGATGAGCCGCATCAAGGGCGATTACCGTCGCACGCTGGCGAAAATGCATCTCGACTACGTGAATGCGTGGGTCACCTGGTCGCACGCCGAAGGCTTCAAGGCGCGCAACCAGGCGCACGGTGCACCCTGCAATCTGCTCGATCTCTATGCCTCGGCTGACATCCCGGAGACCGAATCCTTTGGGCTCACGGAATTGCCGATCGTGGGGCTGCGCAAGGATGCGGTGGGCGTGAGCGTCGATCCCGATCCTCCGGTGGCGCTGGTCGGGCGCTTCGCCTCGTCGGCTGCGCACGTCACGGGATTGCCTCTCGTCTCGAGCGAGACGCTGACCTGGCTGCGCGAGAACTACCGGGAGTCGCCGGCGGCGGCGAAGCCCCAGCTCGACCGCTTGTTTGCCGCGGGCATCAACCACATCTTCTATCACGGCACGGTTTATTCGCCGGGCGACGCCGAGTGGCCTGGCTGGTTCTTCTATGCGTCCACGCAGCTCACGCCCAGCAATCCGCTATGGAAAGACTTCGGTGCGATGCACGCCTACGTCGCGCGAGTGCAGTCGATCCTGCAGGCCGGCGCGCCCGACAACGACGTCCTGCTGTACTTCCCGTTCGACGACGTGGTCGAGCACGCGTCCGGGTTCATGGAGCACTACGGCGTCCACGACAACAAGTGGCTGAGCGAATCGCCCGCCGGCCTGCTCGCCACCAAACTACTCGAATCGGGCCATGCGTTCGACCACGTCTCCGACGCGCAGCTGCAGCGCGTGAAGGCACAGGACGGCATGTTCATCGCTCCGGGTGGCGGGCGCTACCGGGTCATCGTGGTTCCCACGACCCGTCGCATGCCGGTGGAAACCCTGAAGCAGCTCAAGGATCTCGCTTCGCGAAATCCCGCGGTGATCTTCCAGTCGCTGCCGCAGGATGTTCCCGGCTACGCGCGGCTCGAAGAACGTCGCACCGAGCTTCGCGGAATCGCGGCTTCGCCGGTCCTGACACGCGCGATCGCCGGAGACAACGTATTGCCCGTGCTCGTGAAGCATCGCGTGAGACGGGAGGCGGCACCGCTGAACGGGCTCTCGCACATCCGCCGCGCGCGCGGCGATGGCTTCGACTACTTATTCGCCAATCTCTCGGGCAAGGCTTTCGACGGCTGGCTGCCGCTCGGTACTCCGGGTGGCACGGCCCTGTTGCTCGATCCTCTCTCCGGTCGCGATGGACTCGCCTCCGCGCGCAACCGCGACGGCAACCTCGAGGTGTACCTGCAGCTGGCCTCGGGCGAGTCGGCGATCGTGCGCACTTACAAGAGTGCGAAGGCTCACCCGGGAAGGAAGCGCTGGCACTACCTCGCGCCTCTCGACGAGGGCCGCGAGATCAAGGGCGACTGGCAGGTCAGCTTCCTCGAAGGCGGACCGGCACTGCCGGCCGCGGCCCACATGAGCACGCTCGCGAGCTGGACCTCGCTCACCGATCCCGAGGCGCAACGCTTCGCGGGCACCGCGCGCTATCGACTCGAGTTCGATGCGCCGGACAAGACTGCGGGTGACGAATGGCTGCTCGATCTCGGCGACGTGCGCGAAGTGGCGCGCGTGCGGCTCAACGGCGAATCGCTCGGTACTGCCTGGAGCCTGCCGTTCCGCGTGCGTCTTGGCGCGAGCCTGAAGCCACGCAACGTGCTCGAGATCGAGGTCACCAATCTTCCCTCGAATCGCGTGCGCGACCTCGACGTGCGCAAGGTCCCGTGGAAGTTCATGCGCGACATCAATCTCGTCAGCGTGAAGTACCGGCCCTTCGATGCGTCCGCGTGGGACGTCGAGCCGGCCGGCCTCCTGGGCCCCGTGAGACTGGTTCCAGCGAAGCTAGTTAGCCCGAAATGAGCTAGTCCAGCAGGGACCGGTCGCGGAACATGCACCGGTTCATGACGGTGAAGATGCCGGCAGTGCGTGCCTTGTTCGCGGCGGCTTCGTCGATGACGCCGTCCTGCAGCCACAGGGCCGGGACCTTGAGCCGTATGCAGTCCTCGACGATGGCGGCCACGTGTTCCGGCCGCCGGAACACGTCCACGACGTCGACGGGCCCGGCGCCCTCGAGCGCCGATTCCAGGTCCGGATAAGCGGGTTCACCGAGGATTTCCGTGGCTCCCGGATTCACCGGGATGATGCGGTAGCCAAACTTCTGTAGCGCCCTGGCGACGTTGTGGCTGGGCCGGCCGGGCGTTTCCGACAGGCCCAGGATGGCAATGCGACTGATTCGCCGAAGGAAAGCATCAATTTCAGATTTGCCGGGGTTGTCGAACATCGAAATCCTCGCGTTGTGCTAGCGTCCGCCGGGAAGCAACCTGGGAGGGTCGCAATGAGTGTTGTCAATTCGAAGGTCAATATAGCGGCTGCCTGGATGATCTGCGCCGCGTTCGCGTTCCCGGCCTACGGGCAGGATGAGCAGCCCGAGGCGCCCGCAGAGGAATCCGAATCCGCAAGCGCCGCCGAACCTGCCGCGCCTGCGGGTCCTGCGTTCAACTACCAGACCGGCAATATCGTGCTGCCTAACAAGGTGGCGACGTTGCACCTCGGCGACAAGTACCGTTACCTGGACGCGATGGAGACCAACAAGCTCCTGATGGCCTGGGGCAACGAGAGTGACACGTCGACGCAGGGAACGATCATTCCCGCGGACGTGGACCCGATGAGCGAGTCCGGCTGGGCCGTGATCCTGACGTATGACGACGACGGCCACATCGACGATTCGGACGCCGCCGAAATCGACTACGACGACATGCTCAAGGACATGAAAGAGGGCACCGAAGACCACAACGACGCGCGCAAGCAGGCGGGCTTCGAAGCGGTTCACCTCGTCGGCTGGGCCGAGAAGCCGCACTACGACGCTTCCGCGAAGAAGCTGTACTGGGCGAAGGAGCTCAACTTCGAGGGCACCCCGGTCCACACGCTCAACTACGACGTGCGTGTGCTCGGCCGTGAAGGCGTGTTGTCGATGAATGCGGTCGCGAGCATGGAACAGATCGACCAGATCCGCTCCGAGATGCGTCCGCTCATCGAAGTCGCAGAGTTCAACGAGGGTTATCGCTACGCCGAATTCAATGCGAAGACCGACCGCATGGCCGAGTACGGCCTGGGCGCGCTCATCGCGGCGGGTGTCGGCGCCAAGATGGGCCTCTTCGCGAAGCTCGGTGCTCTGCTGCTGGCCTTCAAGAAATTCATCTTCATCGGTCTCATCGCACTGGGTGCGTTCATCAAGAGACTCTTCGGCAGGAAGGACGCGACCTGAGCGATTCGCCACAGGACACCTTCGAAGTCCACATCGAGCCGGGCGGGCACAGATTGCAGGTGCCGCCCGGCGAGAATGTCCTCGCCGCGGCGCTGGCCGCCGGCATTCCGATTCCCCACAGTTGCCGCGCGGGGCGTTGCGCCTCCTGCAAGTCCAGGCTCGTCTCGGGGCACATCGAGTACCCGTCGGGAACGCCGCCCGGCATCACGGCAGCGGAGATCGCCAAAGGCGAAGTGCTGCTTTGCCAGGCGCAGCCTCGCAGTGACCTCACCATCGAAGCGCGGCGCGTTCCCGTCAGGGCTTCGAATTCCGCGAGCGGCGAGATCGTGGCGATCGAGCCGTTGCCGCTGCGTGCCCTGCGACTGCGCCTGCGCTTCGTGGAAGGGCGGATCGATGCGCGTCCGGGGCAGTTCGTCGACGTGCGCAATCACGCTGGCGATGCCGAACGGCTCGCAGTCATCGGCGGTGGCGCCGGCATTCTCGAACTCGAGAGCGTCGACGATGGCAGCGTGTTTCGTGCGTGGCTGGAGACGAGCGCGGTACCCGGATCCGGATTACGCATCGCCGGCCCATTCGACCGGCCGCGCTAGATCCGGAACCGATCCTTGAGATCGCCGGCCATGCGCCGGCTCACTTCGAGTGCATCGGGCAGGCCTCGCAGATGCACGAAATGCTGGCCGCTGGCATCGCGCGCAATGCGCTCCAGGAATCGCGTGTTCACCACGGCATTGCGGTGGATGCGCACGAAGCTCGCCGAGAACTCTTCCTCGAGTGTCTTGAGCGAATCCTCGATGAGGTCTTCGCCCTTCAGGTGTTTGACCGTGGTGTATTTCTGGTCGGCATGGAAGTAGTACACCTCTTCGATGGGGATCAGCCGCAGGCCGTCGCGACCCCGCACGCCGATGTGCTGCCGGTGCGCAGGTGCACGCGCCGCGGCCGCCACCTGCTGCAGCTGCGGACGCGTGAGTCGCGCCGCCTTCGCAAGCGCGGCGCGCAGTTTCTCTGCGCGGATCGGCTTCAGAAGATAGGCCACCGCCTCGGAATCGAAGGCCTGCAACGCATATTCGTCGAAGGCGGTGGTGAAGATCACTGCTGGCGGCTCGGGCAGCGTTGCGAGGTGGCGAGCCACCTCGAGCCCGTCGATGCCCGGCATGCGGACGTCGAGCAGGACGATGTCGGGGTTCAGCTTGTCCACGAGATCGATGGCCTGTTCGCCATGACCGGCTTCACCGGCGACCTCGAATTCTCCCGCCTCCGCCAGCATCGACCGCATGCGCTCGCGAGCCGGCGGTTCGTCGTCGACGATGAGCACCCGCATGTTCATCGCGGCGCGCCCGCGGGCGTGGAGGTGAATGGGAAGCGCAACGTCACGATGTACTGGTCGTCGAATCGGCCGGCCTTCACGGTGGCGCGCTCGCCGTACATGAGGTCGAGCCGCTCCTTGATGTTGGCGAGCGCAAGACGATTGCCATCACGCATGGTGAGGTTTGCCGCGGGGAGCGGGTTCTTCACGACAATCGTGATCATGCCCTTGTTGAATTCGCCGGTAACCGTGACCATGCCGCCGTCCGGCCGGGGCTCGATGCCGTGGTAGATGGCGTTTTCCAGCAGCGGCTGCAGCGTGAGTCCGGGCACCATCGCGTCGGTCGGCAGTGACTCGATCTTCCATTCGACGTGCAGCCGGTCCCCGAGGCGCAGTTGTTCCATGCGCTGGTAGGTCCGCGCCACGTCGATCTCCTCGGCGAGCGAGATCTGGTTGTTCTTCTCGTTGAGGTTGGCGCGAAACAGGTCGGCGAGATCCTGCACGGCCTCTTCCGCGCGCGCGGGGTTGCTGCGCGTGAGCGCGGCGATGGTGTTCATGCTGTTGAAGAGGAAATGCGGGCGGATACGCGCCTGCAATGCGTGCACCCGCGCCTTGGCCTGCAGTTCGACGTTGTGGCGCCACTCGTGCGTCACGTAGAAATAGCGCAACGCGAGCGCGGTGACGACGAAGGTGATGCCCGCATTGCGCGCGAGAAACGTCCAGTGATCGTCGGGAAAGAAATCGCTGCTGCCGAAGTAGTAGGCAATTCCGGAGACGAGCGTGACGAGCCCGACCTCGAGCGCGAGCACGACGGCGGCGCTGACCGCGACGCTCTGGCGGTGCAGGTAGTCCCGCAGCAGGCAGAGGAGGCCGGCGCCGCACAGGGCTATCCACAGCAGGAACATCGACGTGAGCCCGAGGTCGCTCCAGAAGCCGAGAACCGAGGCATTGCGCGCGAGCGCGAGCAGCAGCGCCGTGAGCTCGCAGATGACCACGATCACGAGTACCGTGGATCCGGCGCAGAAGTTGGGTAGATAGAGCTGCCGGGGCTCGGTGGAAATCGCAGCGGGACCGGGCGGCTTCAGGTTCATGCCGTGCTTTTCGCGGCCGTCTCGAACAGAGCCTGCTTGAGGCGATGCGTCGCGGAAATGTCCTCGTCGCCGTAACCCTGCGCCATGAGCGTCGCGTATTCGGCGAGCATCGAATCGACCACCGGCAGGGACACGCCGAAACGCGCGGCCATGTCGCGGCAGATGCCGAGATCCTTGGCGTGCAGCTTGATGCGAAAGCCCGCCGGGTAGGTACCACGCACCATGTTTGGCGCGCGATGCACGAAGTACCAGCTCGAGCCGGCGCCGGCGCCGAGTGTCGACACCACGCGCTCCAGCGGAAGGCCATGCGCGCCCGCGAAAGCCATGGCTTCGGCACACGCGCGAATGATTCCCGCGCACATGATCTGGTTGGTGGCCTTGGTCGCCTGGCCGGAACCGGCCGGGCCGAAATGCTCGATGGTCTTTCCCATCGCCGCGAGTATCGGTTGCGCGCGTTCGAACGCCGCGCGATCGCCGCCGGTCATGATGGCGAGCGTGCCTTTCTGTGCGCCTTCGACGCCGCCGCTCACCGGCGCGTCGACGAACTGCACCGCGCGGGCGGCCAGCCGTTCTTCGGCCCAGCGCGCGGTGTCCGCGCTGACGGTGGAGCAGTCGATGACGAGTGCGCCTTCCCGCAACGAGGGGACGATGCCTTCGATGACGGCCCGTACATCCGCATCGGCGGATACACAGATGACGACCGCATCCAGGCCCTGGGCGAATTCAGCGAGGGAGGCGGGAGCGGTGACTCCAAGCTCGGTGGCAAGGCCCGTGGCTTTCGCCGACGTGCGATTCCAGACGGCCGCCAGCAAGCCGGCACGATGAAGATTTTTCGCCATGGGCGCGCCCATGGCACCGAGACCTGCAAAGCCGATGCGCGTCATAGGCGCGAATTATCAGGCGCGAGCGCCGAATTGTCAGGCGCAAGCGCCACAAAGGAAAACGCCGTCCAAAGGACGGCGTCCGTGAAGGTTATGGATTGGGCTCAGCCCTGCGGGCCGCAGATGGCTTCGACGGCCTTGGCGGAGTCGAGGCGCTGCTTCACGAGTTCGTCGTCGGTCAGGTATTCGCGCTTGCCATCCGGCAACTCGCGATACAGACGCCGCGAATTGACGGCGCTGTTGTAAGCCTCGCGCGCCTTCTTGCAGCGATCGAGACGGGACGCTTCGACATCCTTGGCGACATTCGCAGCGAGGCGCGCATCGTTCTGCGCGGCGGCGATGTTCTGGTTGCTGGTGGAGAGCTGCGCGTTGCTCGATGCCTGGTTGGCGGCATAGTTGCGCGCGGTGACTTCCGGAGGACGCTGCGTGCCGGCGCTGACGAGCACCGCGCCCGGGATGGGCTTGTCGGTGTAGAGCGTGGTGCCGCGTTCGTCGACGTACTTGTACACGTCACCCGCCTGCGCCATTCCACCCAGGATACTGGCACCCACGAGAACGCCTACAACGACGGACAGAGCTTTGAATTGACGCATGGCCTTCCTCCGGTACGCACGGATTATTGCAGGGCAGGCCTATGAGAACCCTTGATGTCCATCACAGACAAGCCCCTTTTCGGGGTCCAGGGGGCCCAAAAGAAAGGGCCTCCCGAGGGAGGCCCTTGTTTTGAGCGAATTTCCGCGGGTCGGGGAAACCCGGCCCGCGGGATTCGGATCAGCTGTTGTAGGCCCGCTCGCCGTGCGACACGGTGTCGAGGCCTTCGCGTTCCTGCTCCTCGGTCACGCGCAGTCCGAGCGTGAGGTCGATGAGCTTGAATGCGACGAGGGACACGATGCCCGACCAGAGGATGGTCACGCCGACGCCCCACAGCTGCGAGATCACGTGTGCGCTCATGCTGTATGCCGCCGGATCCGGATAGGCATTCGCCACGTAGTCGTACACGTCGGTGCCGCCCAGTGCCGGGTCGTTGAACACGCCCGTGAGGATGGCGCCGACGATGCCGCCGATGCAGTGCACGCCGAACACGTCGAGCGAGTCGTCGTAGCCCAGCATCCGCTTGAGTCCGGACACCGCCCAGAGGCAGATCAGCGCTGCGATCACGCCGATGGCGATCGAGCCCATCGGACCCACCCAGCCGCAGGCCGGGGTGATCGCGACGAGGCCGGCGACGGCGCCCGACGCAGCACCCAGCATCGTGGGAGAGCCCTTGACGATCCACTCACCGAGCATCCACGCGAGAGTCGCGGCGGCCGTGGCGAGCAACGTGTTCGCGAACACGAGAGTCGCGAAGCCGTTCGCTTCCAGGTTGGAGCCGACGTTGAAGCCGAACCAGCCCACCCACAGCAGCGCCGAGCCGATCATGACGAACGGCAGGTTGTGCGGCGGAAGTGCCGTACTGCCGAAGCCCACGCGCTTGCCGATCAGGAGGCAACCCACGAGGCCGGCGATACCGGCGTTGATGTGCACCACCGTGCCGCCCGCGAAGTCGAGAGCACCCTTGTTGAAGAGGAAACCCGCATTCACGTTCGCCGCAGCGCCAGCTTCGGCAGTCGTGTACGCATCCGGACCGGACCAGAACCAGACCATGTGCGCGATCGGGTAGTACGCGAAGGTGAGCCAGATGACGATGAAGACCAGCAGCGAGCTGAACTTGATGCGCTCCGCGAACGCGCCGACGATGAGCGCGGGCGTGATTGCCGCGAACGTCGACTGGAACGAGAAGAACCCAAGTTCGGGGATGTTCGTCGCCTTGCTGAACGTGCCGGTGAGCGAGTCGCCGGTCATGCCCTTCAGGAAGACCTTGCTGAAGCCGCCGAAGAAGCTGTTCGAGCCTTCGGTGAACGCGACGCTGTAACCGTAGATGGCGAACAGCAACACACCCACGCAGAAGACGATCATCACCTGCATGAGCAGCGACAACACGTTCTTGCTGCGGACCATGCCGCCGTAGAACAGTGCCAGGCCCGGAATGGTCATCAGGATGACCAGCACCGTGCTCGTCATGAGCCAGGAAACGTCACCCTTGTTGGCCGGCGGAGGCGCGTCCTGTCCGAACACGAGCGCCGGCAACATCATCAGCAGCACTGCGCCGAGACCGCGCATCAGGCTGCTACCCTTCGTTCTCTTCTTATCTTGATGCATGTAAAAGCTCCTCAACGACATCTCAGGCTGCCGCCGCGCCGGATTCGCGGGTACGTATCCGTACCGCTTCACCGACTGGCGCCAGGAAAATCTTGCCGTCACCGGTTTTGCCGGTTCGACACACATTGCTTATGGCTTCGACCACTGCTTCGGCGGACGCCTCGTCGAGAACGATCTCGACTCGCAGCTTTGGAACGAACTCCACCTGATACTCGGAGCCACGGTAGTGCTCTGAATGCCCCCGCTGCCGTCCGTAACCGGTGACTTCGGTGACGGTGATCCCCTGCACGCCGAGACGCGCGACGGCCATCTGAAGGTCGTCGAGCTTCCACGGGCGAATGATTGCAGTGATCATTTTCATCGCTTTGGCATCGTTATCCGATGGAGCGCGCCCTTCCGGCCCGCGTATGCTCCCAATCAATGTTCAAGCCTGTTTCCAAATTGCAGGTTCCATGCCAGCCCCCATGCCTCCCAAGAAGGGGCCGCTGCGGCGCGAAAGAAGGCAGCTTCTCCGCGGCGCGCCCAAAATTGGGGCGGCGGAATTCAGCGCGCAACAAAACAGGGCATACCCAGCCAACTTGTTAGGAGAGCCGCCCGTGGAGATACCCCGAGTCGAGGAATTGTTACGTAGCCTGATGCAGGGGCTGCCGCCCGGGCTCGCATCCGGTGCCAGCGGATTACGTGAAGACCTGGAAAACAACTTCCGGGCGGTGCTTCGCGCCAACCTCAGCAAGCTCGATCTGGCCGGGCGCGACGAGTTCGATGCCCAGCGCAAAGTCCTGGAGCGCACGCGCGCGCGCCTCGAGGCGCTCGAACAACGCGTCGCGGAACTCGAAGCCAAGGCAGCAAGCTCGCGCTAGTCGGGAAATCCTGTCGTTGAGACCCACGGAGGGGTCATGGGTGTCGCAAGGGTTGCGAGCCGTGCGCAGCTGGGTCTCGCGGCGCCACGCGTCGACGTCGAAGTGCATCTCGGGCAAGGGCTGCCCATGTTTTCCATCGTGGGCCTGCCCGCCACGGCGGTGAAGGAGAGCAAGGATCGCGTGCGCGCGGCCCTCCAGAACTCCGCCTTCGAATTTCCCGCCGGGCGTATCACGGTCAACCTTTCGCCCGCGGACTTGCCCAAGGAAGGCTGCCGATACGACCTGCCGATCGCGCTCGGAATCCTGCTGGCATCCGGGCAGATCGAGGTCGCGGAATCGCGGCTCGGCGCCTGTGAGTTCTACGGCGAACTCGGTCTTGCCGGGGAGTTGAAGCCGGTGAAGGGCATCGTGCTCGCGGCGGCACACGCGGTGCGCGACGCGCGCCATGTCGTGGTGCCGGCGGCAAACCTGCGAGAGGCGCGTTTCGCCGCGGCGAAACGCGCTCGCGCCGCGGACTCGCTGCTGGCGGTCTGCGCGCTGGTGCGAAGCGCGGGCTTTGAAACGGAATCCGAAGAAGAAACATGCGGTGCGACGCCGTCCGGCGAGCCGGTGAATGGTCACCTCGATATTGCCGACGTTCGCGGCCAGGCCATTCCGAAGCGCGCACTCATCGTTGCCGCGGCGGGTGGACACAGCCTCCTGATGATCGGCCCACCCGGCACGGGCAAGAGCATGCTCGCGCAGCGTCTGCCCGGGCTGCTGCCGGCGCTCGAAGGAGAAGATGCGCTCGACGTGGCGTCCATCGCGTCGGTGAGCACGCGGGGCTTCAACGCTTGCGAATACGGCAGGCGTCCATTCCGCTCGCCGCATCACACTGCGTCGGCGGGCGCGATCATCGGCGGTGGCTCGCAAGCGCGTCCCGGCGAGGTCAGTCTCGCGCACCGCGGCGTGTTGTTCCTCGACGAACTTCCCGAGTTCAATCGCAGCGTACTCGAGAGCCTGCGCGAGCCGCTCGAGAGCGGAGTGGTGGCCATCTCGCGCGCCGCAATGCAGGTGGAATACCCGGCGCGCTTTCAACTCGTAGCCGCCATGAACCCGTGCCCTTGTGGTTATCTCGGCGAGCCCACGGGAAACTGCCGCTGCGCGCCACCGGAGATCGCGCGATATCGCGCGCGCATCTCCGGGCCGCTTCTCGATCGCATCGACCTGCGCGTCGCGGTTCCGGCCGTGAGCAGCGAAGAGTTGTTAGGCGAGCGCAGCGCGGAGAAATCCTCGCTCACCTCGGCGCGGGCCGCCGAACGCGTGCGTGCCGCGCACGCGGTGCAACGCGCGCGTGCCGGAAAGCTGAATGCCGCTCTCGACGGCGGTGAGCTCGGGAATTTCTGCCGGCTGGACCGGCAGGGCCGCCGGCTGCTCGCGCAGGCGCGCGCCAAACTTGCGCTGTCGGCGAGAGGGGTACACCGCGTGCTTCGTGTGGCGCGCACGATCGCGGATCTCGACTCCGCGGGCGAGGCATCGACACAGCTCGGGCTGTCACATCTTGCCGAAGCGCTGCAGCTGCACGTCGCCGATCGCGCGTGACCAAAACAAAACGGGCCCCGTGGAAACCACGGAGCCCGCTCTCGCCGGCCCGCGAGGGCGGCAATCTGCTTACTGGTTCATCTCGACGATGTGGTCGACAGCCTGCTTGACCAGGTCGTCCGGCCAGTCGGCGCGTCCACCCTTGGCGGGCATGACGCCGGTCTTGCCGTTGAAGCCGTGGAGCGCGTGGTTGTAGAGCGTCTCCTTGCCCTGGGCGATGCGCGGTCCCCATGCCGCCTTGTCACCGACCTTCGGGGCGCCCGCGATACCGGCACCGTGGCAGGCCGCGCAAGCGGTCTCATACGCGGCAGTACCGTCGGCCGGCAGTGCGGCGACCGGCAACGCCGGACCTGCGCTTTCTATCTTGAGCGCCGAGTTGTCCTGGCCCGCGACCGCGACGCGTGCCGCGGGCTGAAGGCGCTCTTCAACGCTGCCGAGGTACTTCGGATCGGTGGTGACCTGCTTGCCCTGGTTGTTGGCGCCGACGTGCCGCGCGAACGCGAAGAGACCGATGGTCACGGCAAACAAAATGCCGAGAACGAGGCTGAAATTGTTGAAGAAATGGGAGTCTTGTTTGCTCATGGGCGCGAAGTATATCGATGTAAAAACTGGCGCGCCCGACAGGATTCGAACCTGTGACCTACGGTTTCGGAAACCGTCACTCTATCCAGCTGAGCTACGGGCGCGGGGGGCCGGATTCTAGCCTTTCAGAGCCAGCCTTTCCGCTTGAAGAAGACAAAAGGCCCGATGGCGGACACCAGCATTACTCCCATGGCTGCCCAGAAGCCCCAGGATTCGTGCACCCAGGGCATTTTCGAGAAATTCATGCCGAAAACCGCGCCAATCACCGAGGGCGGCAGAAGGAACACGGTCACGACCGAGAAGATCTTGAGGATGTTGTTCTGGTCGATGCTGATGAGGCCCAGGGTGGCATCGAGGATGAACGACACCTTGGTGCCGAGGAACGACGCGTGATCACTCATCGCCATGACGTCGCGCGTCAGCGTGCGAAAGCGCGCCCGCACTTCCTGCGACATCGGGACGGCGGTGCTCTGCTGCACGAACGTCAGGAGTCGCCCGAGGCTCACGAGACTCTCGCGCGCCTTGGAAATGAGTTCGCCGTTCTGGCCGAGCCGTTCGAGCACACGCCGGAAATCGCGCATGGCGCCCCGCTTGCGGCGCGATGCACTGAAGACTTCGACCGACGCGCCATCGAGGTCCGTCGCCACGCGTTCGATCACGTCGGCGACACGGTTCACGATGGCTTCGACGAGCCCCGCGAGTACGGCGGGGGGCGAATTGCAGGAATTTGGATGTCGTTCCGCGTACGCGATGAAGCGCCGGAACGGCAGCGGATCGACATAGCGATTCGTGACCAGCTTGACCGCGGACAGGATGAACGTGATCTGTGTGCTCTCGGGAAGATCCGAATCGAGCTTCGTGACCACGGTGGCGGTCATGTACAGCGCGCCGTCTTCTTCATAGAGACGGTTCGACGCTTCGATCTCGCGCATTTCGTCGCGGGTCGGGACGTCGATGCTGAGAAAGCTCTCGACCTGCTTTTCCTCGTTCGGCGTGGGCTCGACAAGATCGAGCCAGATCGCTTCCGGCGGGATGGCCGCGCCCGAGCGCAATTCGAAACGCGCCAGGCCCTGGGGTTGTGAGACGAAGGCGCTGAGCATGGCCGCGCGGCGCTAGCGATTCTTCTCGCTGGCCGCGAGATCGTTGATCAGCGACAACAACTGCTCGGTGCTGCCGGCTTCGCCCACGCTGGTGGAATATTTTCCGTTGATGATCAGCGTCGGCACATTCGCGATCGCAAAATTCCTGGTGAGCAGTTCGGCGCGCTGCATGTTGACCGCCACCGACATGGAATCGTAGGCGGCATTGAAGTCCTTCGCCGAAATGCCCTTCGATTCGAAGAAGGCAAGTTGCTGGGCGCGCGCCTGCTCCTCGTCGCGCGCGACGAGCTGCACGCCATGCTGATGGATGGCGTCGAACACCTGCGCGTGCAATTCGGGACGGTGCAGCGCCTGGAGCGTGTAGTACACCTTGGCGTGCTGCCGCTGCGCGTCGCCCCAGATCACCGGGATGCGCACGAAATCGACGTACTCGGGCTTGCCGGTTTTCCAGCTCTCGAGCGCCGGATCGAGCGCGTAGCAGTGGCCGCAGCCGTACCAGAAGACTTCGGCGACTTCGACGTGGCCGGGTTGCGCGCCCGTCGGCTGCGGAGCCGACAGCAGCTGGTAGTTAGTCCCCGCCTTCCAGCCCGCGAGCGACGGATCGGGCGAACGCGCGCAGGCGTTCAGGCTCCAGGCGCCGGTGACCAGCGCCGCGAACAGCACGAGTGCGCGATGCGTCGTCAAGGGCGGGACTTCTCCTGCTGGTTAGCGCAGGCCCTGCAGGTAGGAAGCGAGATTGCGGATGTCTTCCGGGGAGAGCCGCGCGGCGATCGTGGTCATCATGCCGCTGTTTCGCGTCTGGTGAACCACCGCCGCATCGGTGGCGTCGCGGTAGCGATTCTTCGTCAGGTAGTTCTGCAGCTGCTTCACCGTGTAGGTGGACTGTTGCGCGCGCAGCGCCGGATAGCCCGCGCCCGCATTGCCCTGGCCGGAGGGGCCGTGACAGGCCGCGCAAGCGGGAATCTGGCGCGTCGCGTCTCCGGAGAGATACAGCGCTTCGCCCGCCTTCCAGTAGGACGGATCGGCCTCGAGCCCGGCGGGCGTCTGGGCCGCGTAGTAGACCGCGAGGTCCGCGAAATCCTGGTCCGACATCTGCGCAACGATCGGGTACATCAGCTCGTTGACGCGCTTGCGCGACTTCATCATCGCGAGCTGCTCGCGGATGTAGGCGGCGTTCTGGCCGGCGAGGTTCGGCCATTCGGGATTGACGCTGTTGCCGTTCACACCATGGCATGCGGTGCACACCGCGGACTTGGTGGAACCGGCGTCGACGGAGCCCTTGACGGCATCTTCTGCGGTGGCGGTATTGGCGAATGCGAGGCCGGCACAAACGAACGCAGCGGCCAGGCTCAACGAAAATCTGCTCTCAATCATGGTCTTGCGGGCTCCCTTGAAGGCGGCGAATTGTACACTGACGTCCCATGAGCCAATACCCCAAAGTCCGCTTCCTGATTTCTGCGGCGGCCGAAGAGCAGTTTCCCGAGGATGTCGGCGCAGAAGTCGCATTCGCCGGCCGCTCGAATTCCGGCAAGTCGAGCGCCATCAACGCCATCATGGTTCGCAACGGACTCGCGCGCGCGAGCAAGACGCCGGGCCGCACCCGCCTCTTGAATTTTTTCGAGGTAGACGAGGGCCGACGGATCATCGATCTCCCGGGCTACGGTTATGCCGAGGCAAGCCCGGTCGAAAAGAAACAGTGGATTGCCCTCATCGAGCGCCTCCCAGCGCGAACCTGCATCAGCGGGCTCTTCCTCATCGTCGACATCCGGCGAGGACTGAAGGATCAGGATGCACAGTTGCTCGACTGGGCAGGAGCCTCGGGCTGGCCCGTGCACGTCCTGCTCACGAAGGCCGACAAGCTCAACCAGCGCGATCGCGCGGCCGCGCTCAAGGAAACCCAGGAGCTGCTGGGCGAGGGAATGACCGCGCAAGTGTTCTCGTCGACGGACAAGATCGGCGTGGAGGCGGCCCAGAAGCGCCTGAACCAGATGCTGGCGGAGCCCTCTTCTTCTTAAACACTCACGTACGCCGGCGCTTCGCCGGCGTTTTCCGACGTGGGCGGAGCCCCAAAAAGAAAGCCCCGGTGGTAAACCACCGGGGCCAGACTAACCCGGCACAGGTCTCGTGAACCGGGCTACACGCTCAGGGAGGGAAGCGTGGAGCGGTTTTACGCGCTCAGAAGTTGAGACACGTGAGACCTCGGAAAGGTTCCAACTTTTTCGAAAAAGTAGTGCCGCTAAATCATGTGGTTACAACGCTACCTGTGGCGTCGGCGCTACAGGAACGTGTACGTAAAGCTCAATGAAATGGTGCTGACGTCGAAGTCATAGGTATCGACTCCGAACTGCTCCCACTCCGCACGGACTCCCAGGCTGCCGAAATGGGCTCCGACACCCACGCCATAAGTCGGCTCCCAGCCGTCATCCGACGCGCTGAAGCCGCCGAATTCGGCATCGAGGTTCCAGTTGGCCATACCGAGGCGGGCATACAGGTCGACGACCGCAAACTCGGCGATGAGCAGGCCGGACACGGTGAACGCCTGGGCGTCGAGCGAGTCGCCGCCGTCGGATTCGCCGCCGAGGTCGAGGTAGTTCGCTTCGACAGCCAACCAGTCGAGCGCGCGGTAGCCCGCGATCAGCTTGAAGTTGTTGTCGTCGAGCGAATCGCCACCGCCACCCGCATCGAATTCGGACTTCGTGATGCCGGCGCCGAGGTAGAAGCCGTTGTCGGCTGCGGCTGCTTGCGGAGCAATGGCCGCGAGCGTGAGCGCGGACAGCGCGGCGATCGCAGCGAACTTCGTGTTCATGGTGAGACCTCTCCAGAGTTTTAGGACGACGGATTAGAGCCCAACTTGACTTAACGGTTCCTGAATTGAGCGCGGCATTGTGACGCGTTCCACATTCACATGCACCCGTATGTGCCGGATCGGCCGGGCTATCCACCAAGGTCGTTAGGGCCCAACTAGTGGGTGGAAAGGGCCGCAGGCCGCACGGCGACCTGCGGCCGTGGCAGCACTACAGGAAGGTGTAGGTGAAGCTCAGCGAAAAGGTCTTCGACTCGAAGTAGCTTGCGTCGATGACTTCGTACTCGGCGCGCAGGCCAAGGCTGCCGAAATGCGCGCCAATGCCCGCGCCCAGCGTCGGCTCCCAGCCATCGTCCGAAAAGTAGCTCGTATCGGTTTGGTAGTTGGCCACGCCGATTCGCGCGTACAGATCGATCACGGCGAATTCCGCGAGCAGCAGTCCCGACGCGGTAAAAGCGGACGCGTCGACGGAATCGCCGCCAACAGAATCGCTGCCGAAATCGATGTAGTTGGCCTCGAGGGCGAGCCAGTCGAGCGGCCTGAAGCCCGCGATGAGCTTGAATCCGTTGCCATCGAGCGAGCTGTAGTCAGTCTGGGTGATGCCGGCGCCCAGATAGAAGCCGTTGTCGGCGGAAGCTGCCTGGGGCGAGATGGCGGCGAGCGATAGCGCACCGAGCGCGGCGATTGCGGCGAACTTCTTGTTCATTGAGAGACCTCTTCGGATTTTTACGACGTGGGATTAGAGCTCAAGTCGGCTGGACGGTTCCTGAAGCGAGCGCCGCGGTGTGACGTCTGCCGCATTCACCGCTACTCGAACGCGCAGCGGGGCCAGGCCGGTCTATCCACCATCCTGTTGGCCCAGTCCTAGTGGGCTTCGTCCCAGTTGGGCCCGGAGCCTACGTCGACCTTGAGGGGAACGCGGAGGTCGGCCGCGGCCATCATGCGTTGCCTGACCACGTCGGTGACCTCGGCGAGTCTTGACGTCTCGACTTCGAGCACGAGTTCGTCGTGCACCTGCATGATGATGCGCGCGCCGCGTTCACCGGAACCGCACCACGCGTCCACCGCGATCATCGCGCGCTTGATGATGTCGGCCGCCGTGCCCTGCATGGGCGCGTTGATCGCCGCGCGCTCCGCGGCCTGCTGGAACTGCTTGTTGCGCGCGTTGATGTCGGAAAGATAGAGCCGGCGGCCGAACACGGTCTCGACGTAGCCCTGCGCCTTCGCCTGCGAGCGGGTTTCTTCCATGTAGCGCTTCACGCCGGGATACCGCGCGAAGTAGAGATCGATGTATTCCTGCGCCGCGTTGCGCGGAATGCCCAATTGCTTGGCGAGGCCGAACGCGCTCATGCCGTAGATGAGACCGAAGTTGATGGCCTTCGCCGACCGGCGCTGGTCGGCGGTCACGGACTCGAGCGGCGATCCGAACACTTCGGCCGCGGTTGCCTGGTGAATGTCCTTGTCGCTCGCGAATGCGCCGAGCAGGCCCTCGTCCTGCGAGAGGTGCGCCATGATGCGCAGCTCGATCTGCGAGTAGTCCGCCGCCAGCAGCACGTGGCCCGGCGGCGCGACGAAGGCCTGGCGGATACGGCGCCCCTCGGGTGTGCGGATCGGAATGTTCTGCAGGTTCGGATCCTGCGACGACAGCCGGCCGGTCGCCGCGACCGCCTGGTGGTAGCTTGTATGCACGCGACCGGTCCGCGCGTTGATCTGCTCGGGTAGTTTGTCGGTGTACGTCGATTTGAGCTTCGACAGGCTGCGATGCTCCAGGATGAGCTTGGGCAGCGAATAACTCTCGGCGAGTTCCTCGAGCACGTCCTCGGCGGTCGACGGCTGCCCGGTCGGCGTCTTGCGGATGACCGGCAGGTTCATTTTCTCGAAGAGGATGTTGCAGAGCTGCTTGGGCGAATCGAGGTTGAACGGTGCTCCGGCTTCACGATGGGCTTCGCCGAGCACTTCCATGAGCCGCTTGCCGAGCTCGGTACTCTGTACGCGCAACATCTGCCGATCGAGCAGAACCCCGCGTTCCTCCATGCGCAAGAGCACGGGCACGAGCGGCTGCTCGCACTCTTCATAAAGGCTCTTCAGCGCGGGTACCGTGGAGATCTGCGGCCACAACACCTGGTGCAGGCGCAACGTGATGTCGGAGTCCTCGGAGGAATATTCCGCAGCCTTGTCGACGGGCACCTGGCTGAACGCAATCTGCTTCGCGCCTTTGCCGGCGACGTCTTCGTAGTGAATCGTGCGGATGCCGAGATAACGCTCGGCCACCGAATCCATGTCGTGGCGGGTCGCCGTGCTGTTCCAGACGTACGACTCGAGCATCGAATCGAAACGCATGCCGCGCAGCGTGATGCCGTGGTTCGAGAGCACGTGCGCGTCGTACTTGAGGTGATGGCCGACCTTGCCGTGCTTCTCGGACTCGAGCAGCGGCTTGAGCCGAGCGAGACTGGCATCGCGGTCGAGCTGGTCGGGAGCGCCGGCGTAGTCGTGTCTCAGCGGTAGGTAGGCTGCGATGCCTGGCGCGACCGCGAATGACACACCCACGATCTCGGCCTGCATGTATTCGAGGCTCGTGGTTTCGGTGTCGAAGGCGAAGAGCTCGGCGCTGTCGAGTTTGTTCAACCAGTCGGCCAGCTGCGCGTCGGTGGTGATGGTTTCGTAATGACGCGGCGCGGCCGCGATGATCTGTGCGCCGTCACTCAAGCCGGCCGCGGCCGGTGCGCCGGAGATGACCGGCTGCCCACTCGCCGCCGGCGCATCGGGTGCCGCGGACCCACCCGCGGGCGCGGCGCCGTCGAGCTGCTTGAGCAGCGAGCGCAGCTCGAGCCGCGTGTACAACGCGCGCAGCGCTTCCGTGTCGGGAGGCTGGCGCTTCAGCTGCTGCAGCGAAACCGGCAACGTGACGTCCGTGCGGATGGTCGCGAGCTTCCGGGCGAGTTCGAGCGTCGAGAGGCCCGCGCGCAGGTTCTCGCCGACTTTGCCTTCGACATTCGCGGCATCCGCGACCAGCGCGTCGAGCGTTGAGTATTTCCCGAGCCACTTGGCCGCGGTCTTCGGACCGACCTTGTCGATGCCCGGGATGTTGTCCGAGCTGTCTCCCACGAGCGCGAGGTAGTCGATGATCTGTTCGGGAAACACATCGAACTTGGTCTTCACGCCGTCGCGATCGAGCACAGTTCCGCTCATGGTGTTGATGAGCGTGATTCGCGGCGACACGAGCTGGGCCATGTCCTTGTCGCCGGTGGAGATGAGCACGTTGAGGTCTTCTTTCGCCGCGGCGCAGGCCAGCGTGCCGATCACGTCGTCGGCCTCCACGCCCGTCTCGCGCAGGATGGGCAGCCCCATGCCGCGCACTGCCTGGAACAAGGGCTCGATCTGAGCGCGCAGATCGTCGGGCATGGGCGGCCGATGCGCCTTGTACTCCGCGAACAATTCGTCGCGGAAGGTCTTGCCCGGCGCGTCGAACACCACCGCGATGCGCTCAGGCTCGTAGTCCTTGAGGAACTTCGACAGCATGTTCAACACGCCGAACACCGCGCCCGTGGGTTCGCCGCGCGAATTGCTGAACGGCGGCAGCGCGTTGAACGCGCGGTACAGGTACGACGAACCGTCGACCAGCACGAGATCGGGGCGGGAATTCATGCGGCTTATTTCGGTGGCGGCTCAGCCGCGTCCTTGTCTTTTTTTTCCTCGGGCGCGGTGACTTCAGGCGCGGGCGAGGAGGGTGCCGGCGGAGAATCCGGCGACTGCGGGGAGTTTGGCGCCTCGGTGTTCTCCGAGGACGGCGTCGCGGGCCGGGTCACGACTTCG